>ENA-UPTF01000059-UPTF01000059.1-marine-metagenome-genome-assembly--contig:-NODE-59-length-69859-cov-5.953340_pt1 | contig 69859 bp, 62 predicted proteins | sample MGYA00238166_ERZ767019 | MGnify/ENA primary metagenome ERZ767019 (study PRJEB28930, sample SAMN06266391) | marine metagenome | isolation source: Sea water from 250 m depth | place: Atlantic Ocean | study... | reverse complement strand
ATAATATTACTTTTTCAGGAGTAACTGTGCACAAAGGATTCTATGTAATAGCGGCAACTGATTCAAGTAATCTATAAAACTAATTCATAATATCACAAGAATTATATTCTGGATCAATATTAATAAACACATCTCCTTTTGCTCTTTCAAACCATAAATCCATTAATTCTACTTGTTTTCTATTAAGAGCAAAATTTCTAAATCTTTGATAATCTTCACTTAAATTTCCCAAATGTGGAGGAATTTTTTCCTTGTATAACAATATTTTATAAGCAGTTGTTCCATCATCAAGCCTTGTTTCTATAGGAACTGAAATTTGACCTATCTCCATAGTATCAATTGTGAAAAAAACCACTGGATCTAGTTCCTCAACAAGAACATTTTCACTACCCATAGCATCAGTAAAATAACCACCAAAAGAAGAAGTAAATTTATCATCTGAATATAACCTTGCAAGGTCTTCAAAAGAAATACTATCAACATTACTAGCTAAATCTGCTAAACTATCTAGATAATTTTTTGCTTGTTTAATGTCTTCTTCAGAAAATGTGGGTTGCAAAAGAATATGTCTTGAACTAAAAAGATTTCCTCTTTTTTCAATTAATTCTATAAGATGAAAACCAAATTTAGTTTCTACAGGCATAGATACTTCACCTGGTTTTAATTTTAAAGCCGCAGCCTCAAACTCAGGTTGAAATGAACCTCTTCCAGCAAATCCTAAATTTCCTCCATTTTGAGCACTTCCTGGATCTTGACTATAAAGAGTCGCTAATATTTCAAAACTTTCTCCATTACTAATTCTATCTCTTATTTTCATAATTTCTTCACGAACTTTTTCTTTTTGTTTTTTCCCAATTTCAGGAATTTTCACAATCTGAGAAACTTTAACCTGAGTAGAAAAATAAGGAACACTATCTTTAGGAATATCCCCATAAAATTCTTTAACTTCTTCCGGACTAACACTAATATCTGTTAAAATTTCTTGACGCATTTTTCTAACAACAAGTTGCTCTTTTATATCATCAAACAATTCTTTTTTAAATTCAGCAATTGTTTTATTATAATATTTTTCAATTTCATCTTCTGATCCAATTTGATTAATAATTAGAGCCATTCTAGAATTAAGCTCCTGATTAACTTCTCCATCTTCAACAATTACAGAATCGATTTCAGCTTTTGCAACTAATAACTTATTTGTAATTAAATCCTTAAAAACAGCACATTTAGTGTTTCCCGATATTCTTTCTCCTCTTGAAAGAATTTCCAAATAAGTACTTTCAAGTTCTGACTTTAAAACAATATAGTCATCAATCCTACCAATGATTTTATCTAAGACTAAACCATTAGAAACTTCTTGTGCATAAATCAAATTCTGAAATCCAATAAAAATAAATAAAAACAAAAGTTTTATATTAAAAAATTTCATAGTCAATACCTTTTTTAGAATTTACAAAAATACTGTCCCGCAATTTATCAAATAATTCTTGTTTTCTTTTATTTAAAATAATAGCATTTATAACATTAGATTCAAATGATAATGGAGAAGTTTCCCCTATTAATCTTTTATCAACAATTTTTAAAAAAAAATAATGATTTTCATCTACATTTTCTACATATGTATTCTTCTTTAAAAATTGAGATTTATCATTTATCAAAAGCAATGGATTATTTAATATGATTTCATCAAGTTTAACCCAAATAGTATCTTCTAAAAATGATTTTTCTGCAAACTGAAAACAATATGATCTAATTTCATTAATATCAGAGTCTGGATATTCTTTTATTTTTTTTCTAAAACTTATAATATCGGGAGCATCTACTGGAATTTTTGCATATAGTGCTTTAACTAAATCAAAAGGCAAAACAAAATCTTTAATATTATTTTCATAATACTTATTTAATTCTTCATCTGAAACTAAAAATTCAATATTATTTTGATACGTTATTTTTTCGTATTCAAACAATATGAGATTATTCTTATATTGTAATACTTGATTTTCAACATTATTAATGTTAATAACATTTTCATATGCTGATTTCAAAAGCAATTGATTTCTTATCCATTGATCAGTTTGTTTTTCAATAACCAATAAACTATCATTTTGTAGAGAAGGAAAAATAATATCTTCAATGTATAAATAATTATTATCTACTCTTGCCAATGGAATTTTATCATTAGTTGTGTGTCTATCAAAAAATTTACAAGCAGATACAAATAAAATTATAAGAAGAAAAAAGAAATTTCTAACCATATATTTACAATAATTAATTCTATTATTTTTTTGAATAGTTTGGCGCCTCTCTAGTAATAAAAACATCGTGAGGATGACCCTCTATAGAACCAGCTTTTGTTATTTTTACAAACTTAGATTTCTGTAAAGCAGCAATATTATTAGCTCCAACATATCCCATTCCAGCTTTTAATCCTCCTGTTAACTGATAAAGAATTTCAGAAACTTCCCCTTTATATGGAACACGACCCACAATCCCTTCAGGAACTAATTTTTTTGGATCATTTTCATTTTGTTGAAAATATCGATCTCTTGTTCCTGCTTCCATAGCTTCCACTGATCCCATACCCCTGTATGCTTTATATTTTCTTCCTTCATATAAAATTATATCCCCAGGAGCTTCATCTGTACCCGCAAATAATGACCCCACCATAATACTATTTGCTCCTGCCGCCAAACCTTTTACAACATCTCCTGAAAATCTTATTCCTCCATCTGCAATAACAGGAATTCCTGATCCTTTTATAGCCTTTGTTGATTCATAAACCGCTGACAATTGAGGCATTCCAACTCCTGCAATAATTCTAGTTGTACAAATACTTCCAGGACCAACACCAACCTTAATACCATCAGCTCCAGCTTTTACCAATGCTTTGGCTGCTTCCCCAGTTGCTATATTTCCAACAATAAGATCTATATCAAAATTTTTTTTAATTTTTTTGATTTGATCTATTACTGATTTTGTATGTGCATGAGCAGTATCTATGGCAATCACATCTACACCTGAAGTAATTAATCGTTCTAAACGTTCTTTATAATCATCGGTAACGCCAAGTGCAGCACCAACACGAAGTCTCCCTAAATTATCCTTACATGCATCTGGCATAGATTTATTCTTAAGTATATCCTTATAAGTTATAAGTCCAACTAGTTGTCCTTCCTCAACAATAGGTAACTTCTCAATTTTATGTTTTTTGAGAATTTTTTCAGCCTCATCTAAGCTTATTCCCAATTTAGCGGTAATAAGTTTTTTTGTCATTATATCATCTAATTTCATAAATTGATCTTTCTGAAATCTAAGATCTCTATTAGTAACAATTCCAATAAGATTATTAGAAGCGTCAATAATTGGAATACCTCCAATTTTATTTTTTTTAACAATCATTTGTGCGTCTCCAACTGTTGACTGAGCATCTAAAGTTATAGGATCCTTTATCATTCCGCTCTGTGATCTTTTTACTTGTCTAATTTGTTCTGCTTGATTTCTAATGGTCATATTCTTATGAATAATACCAATTCCTCCTTTTAATGCAATTGCTATTGCAAGTTTATGTTCTGTGACTGTATCCATAGAAGCAGAAACAAAAGGAATATTTAATTTTATGTTTTTTGTAAGTAAGGTAGATACATTAGTATCACCAGGAAATATCTCAGAATAAGCAGGAACCAACAGCACATCATCATAAGTGAGTGCTTCAAGTTGAAATATATTATTTTTTGTCATAGCAAATAAGAGTTTTACCTATTTGCCATGCAAAACTAATACATTATACTTGAGTTAAAAAATTTTGATATATACTTAAAAAATAAAAACAAGTTAAAATGATAGAATACATAGCCGTTGTTTTTGGGATTTTGAGTGTGTGGTATGCTCAAAAAAATAAAGTTCTAGTTTTTCCTACTGGAATAATTAGTGTTTTAATTTATGTGTATTTAACATATGAAAATAAACTATATGCTGATACAGGAATAAATGTTTATTACTTTATTATGAGTGTTTATGGCTGGATTTTATGGACAAGTAAAAACACAAAAATAAAGAAAGAAATTTCTTTCAGTTCAAAACAAGAAAATCTTATATCAGCATCTTTATGTATATTCTTTTTTTTAATAATACAATATGCATTAAACAAAACTGACAGCGATGTTGTGTTTCTAGATAGCATAACTACGGCATTAAGTTTAACTGGAATGCTGCTACTTGCAAGAAGAAAATTAGAAAATTGGATTTATTGGATAATAGCGGATATAATTTATATTCCTTTATATATATATAAAGAACTTTATCCAACAAGTCTTCAATTTTTTATTTTTTTAATTTTAGCAATACTAGGTTATAGAAATTGGAAAAAAGAATTAAAAAAATGAAAAAAATATCTATAATTGGACCAGAATCATCAGGAAAAACCACATTAGCTATTTTTTTATCAAAAATATTACAGGGCATATATGTAAATGAATATGCTAGAGATTATCTAAATAAAAATAAAACCTACACTATCAATGATCTAGACATTTTTGCATTCAAACAAACCGAAATCATTAACATCGCAAGCAAAACAGAAAATGATTTTTTATTTGCTGATACATCAGTTTTTGTCATTGAAATATGGAGTATATTAAAATACAAAAAACTCAGTAAATCAATCAAAACATTATCAGAAAAAGAAAATTTTGATTGTTACTTATTGTGTAAACCTGATATTCCATGGAAATGGGACAAGCAAAGAGAAAACCCAAATGATAGAATTAAAATTTATAATACTTACAAAAATTTATTATCAACAAGAAATTATAATTATACCGTAATAAGTGGAAAGCTGAATCAAAGAATAAAATCATCTTTAAATTTTATAATACAAATTTTATAATATAATTTCACTTGTAATTGGGGTGCCTAAAATGTCAAGGCTGAGATCACACTCAAAAAACTGATCCAGGTAATGCTGGCGTAGTATGACATAAACAGTTATTTTTTGTTCATCTCAAAACATTAAATCTTATATAGATGAGAATTTTACTTTGTTTTCTACTTATAAATTTGACTGCAAATGCACAACATGATTTTAAAGGTAGAGTTCTTGATAAAAATGGATTAAAAATACAGGGAGCAAATATCAAAGAAAATGATCATAACATAACACACACAGATACTAATGGGGATTTTTATATTTTTTCCAAAAAAAATATTATCACTATAGAAATTACACATGTTGGTTATTTAAAAAAATTTGATACCATTAATATATCAGAGACAAAAGAAAAAAATTTTATAATAGAAGATGGAATTCTGTTAAAAGATCAAATAAAAGTTTTATCAACAAGAGCAAAAGATGATAGCCCATATGCTTATGAAAATCTAACATTATATGAACTAAATAAAAATAATACAGGAAGAGATATTCCGTATTTATTAGATTTTACCCCATCCGTTACTATAACGTCTGATGCTGGTGGTGGAATTGGGTACACTGGAATAAGAATAAGGGGAAGTGATGCAAATAGAATTAATGTTACAATTAATGGTATCCCATACAATGACGCAGAGTCTCATGGTGTTTTTTGGGTAGACTTACCAGATATTGCTTCGTCAACCAATACCATTCAAATTCAAAGAGGAGTCGGACCTTCAACAAATGGTGGAGGTGCATTTGGAGGAACTATAAGTATAAAAACAGGAACTCCATCAGAAAAAGCATACATAAATTATGCAACATCAATGGGTTCATTCAAAACATTTAAAAACACATTGAATCTTAATTCTGGGTTATTCAAACAACATTGGAACTTTACTTTAAGATTATCAAAAATAACCTCTGATGGATATGTTGATAGAGCATTCAGTAACTTATGGTCATACTATGCAGCAGCAACATATTTCACAAAAAAAACATCCTTTCAGTTTATAAATTTTTCTGGAAAAGAAAAAACCTATCAATCTTGGTGGGGAACTCCTGAGTCCAGAGTATTTAATGATATAAATGGAATGCAAAAAGTAATTATTAACAATGGTTTTGATGAAGAACAAAAAGATAATTTATTAAATTCTGGGAGAACATATAACTATTACACTTACGAAAACGAAATTGATAATTATCAACAAGACCACTATCAATTTCATTTTAATCATGATATTTCAAATTCTTCAAATTTACATTTTGCGCTACATTACACTTATGGAAGAGGCTTTTATGAACAATTTAGAAAAAACGATCCTTTATCTAATTATTTTAATGATTATGAGAATATTTATACAAATTTAATTCGAAGAAGATGGTTAGATAATGATTTTTTTGGATTCACATATTCTTATTTTAAACGAACAAAAAAAACAGAATTGACTATTGGTGGAGCATATAACATATACAAAGGAGATCACTTCGGAAAAATTATATCAACTAATATTCCAAATATGGTATTTAATAATCCATACTACTTTTCAAAGTCTGATAAAAAAGACGGCAATATTTTTATTAAATACGATTGGAGCCTAAACTATAAATTCAAATTATTTGCTGATATCCAAATCAGAAATTATTCCCATAACAGTGATGGTTCAGATAACGATAGATCAGTAATTGATTTTGATTCTAAAAATATTTTTTTTAATCCTAAAATAGGATTTAATTTAAAATTAAATCCTAAATCAAACATTTATAGTTCTGTTGCTGTCGCAAATAGAGAACCTATTAGAATTGATTTTTTGGATTCTTACGAAAAACCCAAACATGAAACTTTATATGATTTCGAGTTTGGATATAATATTAATTATAACCTTGGTTTTTTTAAAACAAATCTTTACTGGATGGAATATAAAAATCAACTAATTACAACAGGTGAATTAAATGACGTAGGTGGCTACATAAGAACAAACGCAAAAAAAAGCAGAAGAGTTGGTGTTGAAATTTTAAATCAAATTATTATAAAAAAATTTAATATTTCATCTTCTCTCACACTATCAAAAAACTTTGTGTATGATTTTAATGAAATTCTCTATGACTACGGTAATGATTTTAATCAATACAACATAATAAAAAACACATATTTAAAATCCAATATTGCATTTTCACCAGAAATTATTAGTTATAATAAAATTGAGTATAAAGTCTTAAAAAACTTTACAATGTCATTTAAAACAAAATATGTGGGAAAACAATACTTGGACAATACCTCAAATAAAAACAGATCTATAAATTCATATTTAATTAATTCACTGGATGTTGAGACAAGAGTAAATGCTAAGTGTCTTAAAAAATTATTTATAAAATTTTCAATAAATAATATATTTAATAAAATGTACTCAAGTAATGGGTATACTTTTGGATACTATGCTGGTACAGATTATGAAGTAAGAGAAAATTATCTTTATCCTCAAGCTGGAAGAAACTATATGTTTAGTTTAAATGTCAAAATTTAATAATTAAAAATCGAAATTTTCTATTCAGATCTTTAACAAAAGAGTAAGATAAATTGGCATCACGAACGTATTTACACAAATCAGAATAATACTTATCATTAATTTCAAAATAAATTTTCCCATTATTATTAATATGCTTTTTAGAAAATTTAATAATTATTTTATAAAAGTATATAGGATCATCATTTACAAATAATGCTGATTTAGGTTCAAATTTTTTAACATTTTCATCCACACAATCAATGTCTTCAATCGGTATATATGGAGGATTGCTTACAATTAAATCAAATTTGATATCTGGCTTATACTCCTCTATCTTCTTTTGAATAAAAGTAACATTCGCTCCAACATTAATATTATTGTTTTTTGCAATAATTATGGCTTTTTCTGAAACATCTAAACCTATAACTTTTGATTTTACATTTTTATCTAAAGTGATTGCAATGCATCCTGAACCTGAGCCTATATCAAGTATCGTTTTAATTTTTTCTGTGGATTCATTTTTAATGATCATATCTACTAATTCTTCAGTTTCTGGCCTTGGAATAAGCACATCTTGATCAACATAAAACAGATTATTATAAAAAAATTCTTTATTTAAAACATGTTGAATAGGAATTCCCTTTGATATTTTATTTAAATCAGATATAATTTCTTCTTCTATAAATTTATTCCACGAAATAAATTTATCAATTAGAAGATCCGTATTTGAAGCATTAAATTTTAGATATAAATATTTTTGAATTATGTTTATAGCTTCTTGTTTAGAATAATTTTCTACAAGATCAAGTAATTTTTTATAAAGTTTTTTTAAACTTATTTTAGACATTACTCAAAAATAAATGAATAATAAACATAAAAAATATATTAACAGAGCATTTTATCTTGCACAAAAAGGAATGGGTTCTGTCGCGCCAAATCCTATGGTTGGGTGTGTAATTGTTAAAAACGAAAACATTATAGGTGAAGGATATCATAAAAAATTTGGAAAAAATCATGCTGAAATAAATGCAATAAAAAGTGTTAAAAACAAAAAAATAATAAAAGGTAGTTCAATCTACATTACACTTGAACCATGTAGCCACCATGGAAAAACACCTCCCTGTGTAGATGAGATAATTAATTATAAACCAAAAGAAGTTATTATTTCAAATAAAGACCCAAACCCAAAAATTAATGGAAAAGGAATAAAAAAGTTAAAAGAAAATAATATAAATGTAATTGAAGGAATTCATGGTGCTATAGGAACAGAATTAAATAAAAGATTTTTTTTAAATCAAAAACACAAAATACCATACGTTATTTTAAAGTGGGCGAAAACAAAAGATAATTTTATTGCCAAAACAAATGGAGAATCAAAATGGATTTCGAATGATGTATCGAGAACTTTAGTTCACAAATGGAGATCTGAAGAATCTGGAATATTAATAGGTGTGCAAACCGCAATTAAAGACAATCCGCAATTAACTGTTAGAAGATGGAAAGGTAAAAATCCAATTAGAATAATTATTGATCCAAATAATAGATTACAAAATACAGCAAAAGTATTAAAAGAAAAACCTGTTACTTTAATTTATAATACAACAACCACAAAAAAAAGGAGGAATAATTTCTTTATAAAAATACATCCCTTTTCGATTCATAACATTATACAAGACATTTATAAAAAAGGAATAAGTAGTATAGTGGTAGAGGGGGGAACAAAAACTATAAATTATTTTATAGCTTCAAATTTATGGCATGAAGCACGTCTTTTTATTTCTAATAAAAAATTTAAAAAAGGTATTTCTGCTCCTAATCTTAATTGTGAAAATGTTAATAAAGAAAATATAAGTGGAGATGAATTACACATAATAAATAATAATGAACAATTTTAAAAAACCAAATCTTGGATCATTAGAAGCTAATTACAAAACATTAGTAACTCAAATTGATCATCTAATAGAAGAAGAAAATGATATTACTGCCATACTATCAAACGTTTCCTCTGCATTACAAGAAACTTTTAATTTTTTATGGGTTGGATTCTATCTTATAAAAAATAAAGAATTAGTCTTAGGCCCTTTCCAGGGTCCAGTTGCATGTTTTAGAATTAAAAAAAATGAAGGGGTTTGTGGGTATTGTTGGAAAGAAAAAAAAACAGTTATTGTTTCTGATGTAAACAAATTTCCAGGACATATAGCATGTAGCTCTCAATCTAAGTCCGAAATAGTTGTCCCTATTTTTAAAAATAATAATGTTTTTGGTGTTTTAGATGTTGACAGCAAATCCCTCAATCAATTTAACATTATTGACAAAATATATCTTGAAAAGATTGTAAGATCAATCGAAAAAAAATTAATTTAAGCTACCAATCTCAGTAACACCACCAACTGCTTTATCTCCTTTTTTTACTGTTACATTAAAATTTAAAGGAAGATAAATATCAGCCCTAGATCCAAATTTAATAAATCCCAACTCTTCAGATTGTTTAACTTGATCTTTAACTTTTGTGTAATTAACAATTCTTCTAGCAACCATCCCAGCAATTTGTCTAACTAATAAAGTAATTTTTTTGTTTTCAATAACGGTTGTTGTTCTCTCATTTAATATGCTAGATTTTGGATGCCACGCAACCAAGTATTTTCCTTGATGGTATCGATAATACTTTACAGTTCCAGAAATAGGATTTCTGTTTATATGAACATCAAAAGGTGACATAAAAATAGATATAAGTAATTTTTTTTCTCCAAAATATTCATCTTCATAAGCTTCTTCAATATTAACAACTTTACCATTTGCTGGAGATATAACCTTACTATTATCAATTGTCTTTATAATTTCAGGATTTCTAAAAAATTGAAGAAAAAAAAGAAATATAAAAACAGATACTAATAAAATAATATTTAGATAAAATCCATCAATACTAGAAAACTGGGAAGCAATATTTATACCTAATAAAAGGATTAATAAAACTGATAAAAAAGAATATCCCTCTCTATGAATTCTTTTCATTTTTTTGGAAGGTAAAAGATCCGTCTCTGTATTTATACGTTCTAGAAACTTTATCTATAGCAGAAATATAAGCTGCTATTCTTAATGAAACATTATATTTTTTTGATATGCTATAAACATTATTAAACCCTTGTTTAATTATTGCATCACACCTTCTATTTACTCTACTTTTTGTCCACTTAAACCCCAATCTATTTTGAACCCATTCAAAATAAGAAACTATCACTCCACCAGCATTTGCTAAAATATCAGGAACTGCAACAATTTTATTTTTTAGCAAAATGTCATCTGCCTTATAAGCTGTTGGGCCATTAGCTCCCTCAACTATAAATTTTGCAGAAATATCAGGAGCATTTTTTTCAGTTATAGAGTCTTCCATTGCAGCTGGTATTAAAACATCTACTTTTAAAGAAATAAGTTCTTTATTTGATATTTTGTCTCCTCCTTTAAAATTTGCTAACGATCCATTATTTTCATTTCGATGTGTAATTGCCTTACCTATATTAATTCCTTTTTTATTATAATAACCCCCAGAAATATCTGAAATTGCAATAATCTTACACCCTCTTTCTTTTAACAAATAAGCTGCCCACGAACCAACATTCCCAAAACCTTGTACTGCTACAGTAGCTCCAAATGGGTTAACTTTAAATTTTGTCAATAATGATAAAGTTGAAATCATAACACCGCGTCCTGTCGATTCAATTCTTCCAAGTGAACCTCCTAAAATAGTAGGCTTTCCTGTCACTACTGAATTTATTGTCATTCCTCTTGCTCTTGAATATTCATCCATTAACCAAGCCATATGTTCTGGGCCTGTTCCTACATCAGGTGCTGGTATATCTTTATCTGGTCCAAAAACATCATGCATTGCTTGAGTGTATGCTCTTGTTAATCTTTCCATCTCTGAAAAACTCATTTTTTTTGGATCACAACAAACCCCTCCTTTTGCTCCTCCATATGGTATATCCACAACAGCACACTTCCAAGTCATCCAAGCAGCTAAAGCTGTAACCTCATTTAAATTAACTCCTGGATCAAATCTTAAGCCTCCTTTTGATGGTCCCAATATATTTGAATGAATAACTCTATAACCTTCAAAAACCCTAATGGTACCATCATCCATAGAAATTGGGAGTGATACAATAATTTTTTTTGCTGGAGATTTTAAAACATTATAAATTTCTTCATCTAACTGAAGATGTTCGGCGGCAACATGAAATCTCTTCATCATTGATGCAAGAGGATCATTAGAGTGTATGATAGGAGCGGGTTCTATATAACTCATATCTATTTAAAATATTTTCTTTGTAAATGTACAATTTATGTTAAGTGATTGATAATTTTTAAGTAAAAAAATACATAAGGAATGACAAAGAAAAAACTATCAAAACGATCCAAAAATCCACCATGTCCAGGAAGTTTGTTTCCACTATCTTTTAAATTAAAATTCCTTTTAATAAGAGACTCAAACAAATCACCAAAAACCCCTGATATTAAAACTACTATTGAAAACCCAGCCCAAAACATATACGTTTTTTCATCAAAATAATTCCATAAAAAATAAGCAACAACTAAATTTGATAATAAACCAAAGATGACACCTTCCCATGTCTTCATAGGAGAAACCGATTCAAATAATTTATTTTTACCAAAAATACTTCCTCCAATAAAGGCTGTAGATTCACTAGTCCACAGAAATACAAAAGAAGAAACCAAGTAAATATATTCATATTCACCAGATTCAAAAACTAAAAAATTCAATAAAGATATTGGTATTGATATATAAAAAATACCAAAAAAAGTCATAGATACGTTTGATAAAGAATCTCTATTTCCTGAAGCATATAAAGCAGAAAGGCAAACAATTGGCAGAATTGGTACCAATAAGAAATGAACTCCCCAAATTGAATTTTGACTAGCATAAATAAAAGTTGAAATAAAAATTAAAACAGAAAGAAATGTTCCCAAATAATTATTTGGTTTTATATTATTTTCCTTAAGGATTCTGTAAAATTCTTTAGATGAAAAAAAAATGATAGCAATAAATATTAATAAATAAGAATACTGACTATACATTGAAGAAAACAACAACAATCCTGCTCCCAATGAACCTGTAATAATTCTCTGTAATAAATTTTTTTTATCCATAAAAATCTAATTCTTGAATTAATTTCTGTGCTTTAAGATAATTTTTTTCAACTACTAAAACCTCATAATATCCAAAATTATTATACGAAGAATCTATCTTATTAACTGATATACACTGTATATCATGTAATTTCAAAACTTGTTTAACTATTTCTGCACGATATGTTGTTTTTGTTTTATAAACCTGAACCCATTTATCTTTTTTCATTATCTAAAAAATATCTTCTAAGTAAATACATAAAACCTATAAACAAAACAGCACTTATGATAATTAAAACCATTGGAATTTTTGGAGAAGAATTTACTGATACCTCAAAATTTTCATTTAGTAGCCCTTTCTGAGACAAATAAAATATAGTTAATGAAAAGAAATTATTAAATATGTGTGCAATCATAGGATATAATATACTACCAGACCAATAATAAATATATCCAAATAAGACCCCTAAAAGCATTCGAGGAAAAAACCCATAAAATTGTAAATGAAGAGCACTAAACAAAAAAGCACTAAGCCATACTGCTATATGAATGTTTTTTGAAATCAAATAAAAATTCTTTTGTAAAACTCCTCGAAACAAATATTCTTCACATATACCAGGAATTAAAGCTATAGATAATATGCCAAATAAAAACTCCCAATTGTTTGCAAAAGAAACTAAAAATATTGTAATCTTCTCAAGTTCTTTTTCTTTATTAAAAGCCCAAGTCTCAAAAGAATTCATAAACTCAGGAAAGTTGATAGATTTATTCCACTCTATAACGCCAGAATTTAAAATCATAAAAAAAAATGTTGATGAAAGAACCAAAATGACTGGAGTATAATTAATTGGAAAAATCTTTATAGAATAATTATTTAATTTATTCACATAAAAGTAAGGAGAAATAAAAATCATAATTGACAAAGAATTTAATGATAACATTAATACCCTGTCTTCTAATAAATTTTCCATTCCAGAAGAAGAAATTCCTCCAGATATAATATAATATCCCGATATAACTAAATTTAAAAACACAAAAGCTGAAAAAATTATTAAAACAATAATCATTAATTCTTTCCAATGATTTGACATAATTGATTTTATTTGCAGGGTTATTTGATTAAAAACGTTAAAATAGTTTTTTTTTATGAAAATTGGCAATATTGAACTAGGTGATTTTCCCTTATTGCTTGCTCCAATGGAAGATGTAAGTGATCCACCATTTAGATCTGTATGCAAAGAGAATGGTGCTGACTTAATGTTTACAGAGTTTATTTCTTCAGAAGGTTTAATTAGAGATGCAGAAAAAAGTATTCAAAAACTTGATATTTATGATAGCGAAAGACCCATAGGAATACAAATATTTGGAGATAAAATTGAATCTATGAAAAAAGCAGCTTCAATATCTGAAGCGGCTAATCCAGAAATAATAGACATAAATTATGGTTGTCCTGTTAAAAAAATTGCCTGCAAAGGTGCCGGTGCCGGTATTTTGCTTGATATAAATAAAATGCAAAAAATGACAAGTGAAATAGTTAAACAAGTTCAAAAACCTGTAACTGTAAAAACCAGATTAGGATGGGATGATAAAAGCATAAAAATAGTAGAGGTAGCAGAAAGATTGCAGGATGTAGGCATACAAGCTCTTACTATTCATGGGCGAACAAGAAAACAAATGTATAAAGGAGAAGCTAATTGGGAATATATAGCCGAAGTAAAAAATAATCCTAGAATTAACATTCCAATTTTTGGAAACGGAGATATTAATTCTCCAGAAAAAGCAAAAAAATATAAAAATAAATATGGCGTTGATGGAATAATGATTGGAAGATCAGCAATTGGGAACCCATGGATTTTTAATAAAATAAAAACCTATATAAAAGAAAACAAACATATAAAAAACCCATCCTTAAATGATAGAATAGAAACAGTTAAAAAACATTTAGACTTTTCTATCAAATGGAAAGGGGAAAGATTAGGTTTGGTTGAGATGAGAAGACATTATACAAATTATTTTCGAGGAATGGATAATTTCAAAAAACATAGAATGAAACTAATTCTTAGTACATCTAAGAATTTTACATTAGAGACATTACATGAAATATCCAACTTATATTCTAAGAATAAAGAATTAGCTGCGTTATGAAATTAAATAGATCATTATATGCTTGGTTCTTATTAATTCTTCTTAGCGTAATCTGGGGACTTTCTCCTATGTTAATTAAAAAATCATTGGTTTCACTACATCCTCTTGAAATTGGAGCACTACGATTATCTTTTGCGGCAATAATTTTATTGCCTTTTTTAGCTAAAAATATAAAGGAAGTTAAAAAAAAAGATTTTCTTATTTTATTTATTTCTGGTATAGTAGGTAATGTAATTCCATATTTTCTATACCCTATAGCACAAACAAAAATTGATAGTGGAACATCAGGTGTTTTAACATCCTTGACTCCATTTTTTGCTCTAATAATAGGAGTGCTCGTCTATAATCAGAAAGCAACAAAAAATAATTTGATTGGACTTACTATAGGCTTTTTAGGAACAGTGGCATTGATTTTATTTTCTAGTAATAGTCGAGGTTTTGGATCAGATATTTTTGGTTTATTTGTAGTATTAGCAACTTTTTTATATGGTATAAATTTAAATTTGATAAAACATCACCTTAATCATTTAAAACCAATAACTATTGCCAGTTTTTCAATTGTTTCAATTCTGCCTATAACTCTTTATATACTTTTAGATCTTACACCTTTTATTGATCATATTGGAAAATTTGAAATTCACAGAAATCAATTTTTTTATGTCGCTGTTCTTGGAATATTGTGTACCTCAATAGCTACAATAATTTTTTATAACTTGATAAAAATTAAGGATACAGTTTTTGCTTCTCTTGTTACATACTTGATGCCAATAGTAGCTGTAAGTGTTGGTGTTATCGATGGAGAAAATATAAATTCTATCCAGTTATTAGGAATGGTTTTAATTATTCTTGGGGTGTTTATAAGCGCTAAAAAAAATTAAACATTCCTACCAGCCTTTTCAAGCAATTGTTTAGTTAATAATATTCCTTCATGTTCTGAATATTCCTCTCCTTCATACTCAATAGAAATATAGCCCTTATATCCAAAATCATTAATTATTTTTAACATCTTATAATAATCTGTCTCAACAGAATTACCATTACTATCAAAGTTATGAGTTTTTGCACTTACACTTCTTGCATAAGGCATCATCTCTTTTACACCAAGGTATTTGTCGTATTCTTCTAGACAGCCTCCAACGGAAGAGCCCCAATCTGTAAGTTCGGTGGGTTTAGATCTAATACAAAAGTTTCCAAAATCAGGAAGGGTACCAACATTATCCATTCCAGTGTTTTTGATTACATTAACAAGCCATTTGGCGTTTGAAGAATATCCCCCATGATTTTCAACAATGATATTTATACCAAAACTTTTTGCAAATTCTCCTAATTGAGACAAGGACTCAGTTGCAAAACCTGAAACTTCTTCACTAGAAGCCGTACCATGAGCATTAACCCTTATGTGTTCACATCCCAAAAATTTTGCTGCCTCAACCCATTTTTTATGATTTTCAATTGCTTTTATTCTTTTATTTTTATCGGAATCCCCAAGATAACCCTCATCATCTATCATAATTAAATAGTTTGTTACCCCATAATCATTAGATCTTGTCATCATTTCTGATAAATAACTTGTATCATTTGCCTTATCAAAGAAAAATTGATTTACATATTCAACAACATTAATATTATATTTTTCTTTAGCAATCTGAACAAAATCTAAATTATCAATTTGACCAGATTTCAGAGCTCTATTTAAAGACCATTGAGCCAATCCTACTTCAAAAAACAACTTTTCTTCTTTAGAATCAACAATATTATTACAAGCAAAGAGTGGTAACGACAACGCGCTAGATTTCAAAAATTCTCTTCTTAACATTGAGTTTATGTATTTTAATTAATTTAATATATAAAATTTTATTCATAGACACTACTAAATGAGATGCCATTATAATTTTTTTCGCCTGCTTGTATTTTAATAGGTAAAATATTTTGAGCAGTAGGCACAGGACATGTGGTAAATGAAGAGAAAACACATGGTGGATTGTAAGACTTATTAAAATCCAAAATCACATTTTGATTTTCATCTGGAGGATTAATATAAAGAAACCTTCCTCCCCCATAAGTTTCATTCCCGGAAGTTTTATCAGCAAAAACGATGAAAAACTTTCCTGAACCCGAAAGTGTAGGCTCTAAAGAATATTGGTGACCTTTTATTGAGAATGTAATTATTCCCGGAGTTTTTTCTTCGAACACTCCCCCTTGAATATTAAATGATTTTCTTATTTTATCTTCTTTATATTTTTCAAATTTCCCTTCAATTATCATTTTTTTACTGTATGGAAAATGCTGAATTTTTAATTGATCCAATAGCATCGGGTGATCTAAATCTCTTAGCCTTATAGCCTTAACACCTGAATCCATATGAACAAACCACACAAATGATTTCCATGAAAAATATTCACCTTTATTATGAATTTTAATTATAGCTTTTTTTGTTTTAATTGAATCTTTATAAATCACCTCATCATAATAATCAAAAGATATTATAGAATCTGTAACATAAATTTTTGCAAAATTTTTTGGAAATATATCCGGCAATTTTAAGTTACTTGTTTCGTCTGATCCCATTGTATAATGCCCAGAATCAATTGAATACAATCCTGCTAAATTTAAATATCCATCGTCATCAAACAAGGCATTCAGGCGTTTTTCTTTCCAAGTTTTGTGTTCTTCTAATAGTTTGTTTTCGCTACAGGAAAGAAAAAAAATGATAAATACAATAATTCTAAATTTCATTATATTTATAAAGTTAACCCAGATTGTATGAAAATAGTGATTTTATCGTTCCTTCTTTTTTTAAATTATTCTCAAAAAAATAAAGGATATGATATTTTAAATTATTCAAAAAAAAATACTTTTTCTGTATTACTATTCACTAAAACTAATGGCTTTGTTCATCGAGCCGGAATAAATGCTGGTATTAATTTAATACCTAAAATTGGAGAAAAAAATGGTTTTAATGTTTATCACTCTAACGTTTCCAAAGACATTAATGAAGAAACTCTTAAAAAAATTAAAACCATAATTTTTTTAAATACGACGCTTGATATTTTAAACGAACAAGAACAACAAATAATGGAAAATTTTATTAAAAAAGGAGGAGGATTTGTCGGAATACACTCTGCCGCAGACACCGAATATGAATGGGAATGGTATGGGAATCTTGTTGGAGCTTATTTTAAATCTCATCCTCCAGTAACTACAGCTAAAATACAAACAATAAATAATAAGCATATATCTACAAAACACCTAGATGATTTGTGGGAAATAAAAGAAGAATGGTATAATTATAAAAACATAAATCCAGATATAACTATTTTATTAAACCTTGATGAATCAAGTTATTCTGGTGGTACAAATGGCAATCCACATCCAATCACATGGTATCATGAGTATGAAGGTGGAAAATCTTTTTATACCGGATTAGGGCATCGTGCCGAAACATATTCTGACGAAAGATTTATAAAATTATTAACAGGAGGCATTCTTTATGTTTCAAATAATTAAATCGCGAATGTTTTTTTTGTTTCTTTACCACTGTCATAAACTCGAAAAGCAACAACTTCAGCTGAAACAGTAATTTTATTTTCAGAAATTAAATGACATTTTAAAAAAATTTTCTTTTCTGAATAAGAAATAATTTTTGCAGATAACTTAACTTTTTTATTTGGAGTAGGAGCAATATATTTCACTGTTATCGTTCCCGTAGCATATCTGTATTCTGGCAATGAATTCAAGCTTCTATTTTCTTTTTTATATGCATAAGCCATAGCTGTACCCATACAATGACAATCTATGATTGTTGCAATAATTCCACCATTCATTATACTGGACCAACCTTGATGATATGGTTTTGGAAACCAAATACATTCTGCTTCTTTCCCATTCCAATAACTTTTTATATGCAACCCGTTTTTAGTATTTTTTCCACAGCCAAAACATATATTATCTGGCATATAATCTTGAAAAATATTGGATAATTTTTTTGATAACATAAATTCTTAAGCAATATTAGTATATAAATATGGTCAAAATTATTGATATACAATTTCTAGGAGTAAAATCAGCAATTGCGTGCTTTCTTATAAAGTCATCTAAAGGGTTGATTATGATTGAAACTGGTCCTTCGACAAGCTATAACATTATATCTCAAGAATTAACCAACTTAGGTTATAATATTAAAGACGTTAAACATGTTTTCGTCACACACATACATCTTGATCATTCTGGAGGAGCATGGAAATTTGCTAAAAATGGAGCAAAAATATATGTTCATCCATGCGGCGCACAACATCTAGAAAATCCACAAAAACTCATTGAATCAGCCACAAAAATTTATGGCGATAAAATGGATTTTCTATGGGGAAAAATACAAAAAATAGATAAAAAGAAAATTCAAACTGTAGAACATAAAGAAAAAATAATTATAGGTGATACTACTATAGAGTCTCTTCATACACCTGGACACGCAGAGCATCATATTGCATTAAAAATAAATGATGAAATTTTTACTGGAGATGTGGCAGGAGCAAAAATTTTTAATGGTCCTGTGCTGCCGGCATGCCCCCCCCCTGAAATAGATCTAGAAAAATGGGAAAACAGTATCGATATTATAATTAAAGAAAAGCCTAAATGTTTATACCTAACTCATTTTGGAAAAACGAAAAATGTTAACCATCATCTCAAAGATTTAAAAAAAATTCTTTGGGATTGGGCCAACTGGATTAAAACTAATAAAAACAAATTTGATAATATGAATACTTTAACAGAAGAATTTGAAAATTATGTTAAAAATTTTCTAAAAAATTTAAATTTAAGTGAAAATTTAATCAATCAATATTATGCTGCCAATCCCCCATATATGAGTGTAAGTGGGTTATTAAGATATTGGAACAAAAAAAATAAGCATTGAAAAAAAAAATAAAGGAAATAAAGGCTAATGAAATTATCCCAGGATATTTTGGTAAATTTTTTCATGGAGAAAAAATGACACTAGCATTTTGGAAAGTTAAAAAAAACTCAAAAATACCTAAACACAATCATGTTCACGAACAATGTCTTTTTGTTAAAAAAGGAAAATTTGAATTAACAATTGAAGGAGGAAAAAAAATTCTACATGAAAACGAATTAATTTTTATTCCATCTAGAAAACATCATTCTGGTATTGCATTAACAGATTGCGAACTAATAGATGTTTTTTCTCCAAACAGAAAAGAATATTCAAATAATTAATATGGATTTCAACAAAAAAAAATTTAATAAACTTACTACTAAAAGTATAAACATAATTCAAAAATGGTTTGATGAAAGAATTAGAGGAAAAAAGATTTTTTATAACAAAAGTGTAAATGAAATATCTGAAATATTTAAACTTAATTATAATAATGACAAAAAGGATCCAGAAGAAATATTAGATTTTTTAAAGACACATTTAATTGAAACCTCCAATTTTAATCCAAGCCCAAACTATTACGGTTATATAACAGGAGGTGGAAATCAAATAGCAATAATTGCTTCTATTTTTAAAAATGCATTAAATCAAAATAATCTTAAATGGAATAGTGCTCCAGGAAATACTGAAATTGAAAAAATTGTTGTTGATTGGATTGCAAAATTTATTGGATATCCATTGGGTTTTGGAGTATTAGTAAGCGGCGGTTCTATAGGAAACCTTATGAATATTGCCATCATGAGAAAAATTAAAAGCTCAAATTCATTAACCATAAAAGGTATTTATCAACACAAAATAATGAGAGTTTATGTTTCTGAAGAAGCTCATTCAAGTATTGATAAAGCTATGGACATCTTAGGATTAGGACAAGAAAATCTTATTAAAATAAAATCCGATAATAATTTTAAAATTAAAATAACAGAGCTTGAAAATGCAATAAAAAAAGACATAAAAATTAATTTGTTACCTATTGGAATAATTGGCATTGCCGGCACAACCAACACAGGATCTGTAGACCCTCTTATGTTACTAGGAAAAATTGCAAATAAGTATAACTTATGGTATATGATAGATGCTGCATATGGCGGTCCAGCCGTTCAATCTAAAAACAAAAAAAATCTTTTTAAAGGTATGGATAAAGCTGATTCTATTTTAGTTAATCCTCACAAATGGTTATATGTTCCTTTTGAAGTAGCATGCGTAATGGTTAAAAAAAAAGAAAATCTCAAAAAAACATTTAGTTTAATTCCAGAATATTTAAAAGATGGAGAAAATAAAGAAGATCGAGAAGATTTAATGAACTACAACATTCAATTAACAAAAGATTTTAAAGCTTTAAAAGTGTGGATGACAATAAAAACCTATGGGAAAAATAAAATAATAAATGCAATCCAAAATGATATAGAAATAACAAAGTATGCATATCAAATTGTAACAGCCTCAAATGATTTCAAAGCTATTAATAAACCTGAACTATCTATTTTTTGTTTTCAATACATTGGAAAAACAAATGAAAACAAATTGAATAAATTGAATAAAAAAATCATAGAATTAATAGAGCAAGATGGTAGAGTATTTTTATCAGGAACACTTATAAATAATACAAATGTTCTTCGAATTAATTGTATAAATCATAGAAGAAAAAAATCAGATATTGATTTTTTATTTAAAATATTAAGAAAATTAGGTGAAAAAGCGAGTGTTTTAATCGCTTAATGATAAAATATATTTGTCTTTAACATAAAAAAATGAGTTAAGATGTTTAGGAGAAATTGGCTCTCCTTCAGGCAAATCTTTTTGTTTATAAGGATCAACCTGGTTTCCGTTTCTCCAAAATCTAAAACAAACATGAGGTCCTGTTGCTAAGCCTGTTGATCCAACATATCCAATAACTTCTCCTTGTAAAACTTTTTTTCCTTTTTTAATTCCCTTTTCAAATTTTGACATGTGTAAATATTGTGTTGAATACATATTATTGTGTGATATTTTGACAAATCTTCCATTATTTTTCCCCCATCTAACTTCCTTAATAATGCCATCTGCAACAGACATAATTGGGGTTCCTCTTGGAGCCGCATAATCAGTTCCTAAATGATCTCTGTATCTTTTCAAGACAGGATGATATCTTTTTTTTCTAAATTTTGAAGATATTCTATAAAATTTTAGAGGAGACCTTAAAAAGGTTTTTCTTAAACTATTCCCATTTTCATCAAAATAATCATCTCCAAACCCTTGATCATATGCTATCGCATAATAATTTGAATTATCATGAAAAAATTTAGCTGCTTTAATATTTTTAATTCCTACCACCTTACCATCTATTTGTTCTTCTGTGTACAAAATATTATAGCTGTCTTTAGGCATAATTTTAAAAAAATCTATTTGCCAAGCAAACACATCAACCATCATATTAACCAAAATAGGGGGATAATTGTTTTCTTCAAAACTCATGTATAAACTTGAATTTATAACACCACTTATTTTTTTTTCATGATAGGTAATTTCTTTATTTACTTGATTTACATAAATAGAATCAGTGAGTTTGTAAACAATGTAACTATAAACGTCTGGTTCATATATAAAAAACTCTGGTGCTTTGTTTCCTATTTTTGTTAATAGAGTATAATTTTTTCCTTTTCTTATTTTTTTAAGGTTAAAAACATTTTTAGATTTTAAACTAGCATTATGAATTCTTAAATTAGAGACACCTCTTTTTAATAAAATATTAGAAAAACTTTGCCCCCACTTAAATGTATTAGTTTCAACTTTAAAAGAATCAAGATTAATTCCATATAAAAATTTACTTTCTTTCTCCACTGCCTCTATTTCTATCTCTTTTTCTTTTTTTTCAACACCCTCTACTGATTTTTGATTGCAAGAAAACAAAGACAAGACAAAAAAAAAGACTAAAAAAAATTTAATTATCATAAAACCTCTTTAAACCTTGTTCTAAAAACCCTAAATGTTTCTTAATATTTAATTCATAACCTATTGGGTCTATTATCATTTGTTCTGAATACGGATTTAAAACAACATAAAATGGTTGTGCATTATTATTGAATTTAGTTATTTGAAAATCTGCGTTTTGTTTTCCAATGCTTTTTTTAATTTTACCATCATAACGAGAAATATACCATTCATCCTCAGGTAAAATTGTTTTATCATCAATATAAAGCGAAACAAGAACATATTTATTATTTAATATATCCCTAATAATTTTCTCTGACCACACTCTTGCTTCAATATCTCTACAATTAACACATCCATGACCCGTAAAATCTAATAACAAAGGCTTATTTGTTTTTTTTGCATATATAAGAGCTTCATCATAATCAAAAAATCCCTGAAGATCATGTGGTAAATTAAGAATATCTGCATATTTACTGTTTTTATATATTTCATTTTTTTGATTGTCTAAATCATAAAAAGGTTTTCGCTTAAAAGATAATAAATCAAAATAAGTAGATTGTTGTTGAGGAAGATATGCAGCCAATAAAGGAAGTTTGTTTCCAAAAATACCAGAAGAAATATATATTGTAATTAATCCAAATGTCAACCCCACAATCCTTGTCTTTATACCCAAGTTACCAACATATCCTTCTGGAAATTTTATAAAACCAAATAAATAAAAAGTTAGAACCAGAAACAAACTCGTCCAAATGAACAAAAACAAATCTCTATTTAATAAATTAAAGTGATAAGCTTTATCTACAACACTCAAAAATTTTAAAGAAAATGCAATAACAATGAAACCTAAAATTACTCTCAGTGTAATCATCCATTTACCAGATTTTGGTAATCTTTCTAATGCTTTAGGGAAGATTGCCAACAAAGTAAAAGGAAACGCAAAAGCTATAGAAAAAAACAACATACCTAAAATTGGCTTTATTTGTAAACCACTGGCAGATTGCACTAAAATGCTTCCTATCAAAGGACCCGTACAAGAAAAAGAAACCAATACTAATGTAAAAGCCATAAAAAATACACCAAGATATCCTCCTTGTTCTGATTTTTTATCCATAGATGTTATAAGACTCGAAGGAATAGTTAATTCAAAAAACCCCATTAAAGAAATTCCAAAAAGAACAAAAAGAACAAAAAATAGAATATTTGGAATCCATGCTGTAGCCAATTCATTAGCCGTTTGTGGTCCAACTAAAACCGAAAGTATTACACCTAAAAAAGTAAATATTAAAACTATAGACACTCCATAAAATAAAGCTTCAGAAAATGTTTTTATTTGATTATTCTTATTTGCAAAATAAGAAACTGTAATCGGGATCATTGGAAAAACACAAGGAGTGAGAATAGCTAATAAGCCTGCTAAAAATGAGAAGAAAAGAAAAGAAAATAAAGAAGATAAATCGTTATTTTGTTTTATTGTATTTAAAACGACTTCTGACTCAACAGGTCCTTTAGAATAAAAATTGAATTCGTTTTCTAAAGGAATACATTTTTTCTCTATATCCGAGCACACTTGATAAGAAATACTTCCAGAAACATATGGTGTTTTTGATAAGACACTAATTTTTTGAATAAATTTTGCTTCTCTATCAAAATATTTTACATTTCCCTCCCAAATAGAATCATATTTTATTTTCGGATTTATTGGTACAACACCATCTATTAATCCATATGTGTTATTTTTATTAAAACTAAAAGTTAGACTTAATGCTGAATTAATATCATTGTTACCAAAAGAATATAAATACCATGAATCTTCAATCTCTGCAATAAAAGTTAGTGATATTGAATCCCCAACATTCAACTGCTTTGTGTCTACAACATAAGACCATTCTATTGGTTTGAGAATTTGTGAAAATGTATTAACAAATAATACATAATTAAAAAAAATAAAAAATAAAATTTTTCTAATCATTGTATTTTGCAAAATTTTTATAAAAAATGGTTATTGTTTCTATGCCTTTATAAAAGTTGAATAATCCAAAAGATTCATTGGGGGAATGAATAGCATCTTCATCTAGCCCAAATCCCATTAGAATAGAATCTAATTTTAGTTCATTTTTAAATAAAGCTACAATCGGAATGCTTCCTCCATCAAAAGTAGGAACTGGTTCTTTGCCCCAAACTTTTTTGAAAGCAAAATAAGCGGCTTTATAACCTAAAGTATTTGTGTTCACAATAACAGGCTCTCCTCCATGATGTTCTTTAACTATTATCTTACAAGATTTGGGACACAAATTTTGAACATGTTTTTTAAATAATTCTGTAATTTCAGAGCTACTTTGATTTGAAACTAATCTCATAGAAATTTTAGCAAATGCTTTTGAAGGCAAAACTGTTTTTGAACCTTCATTAGTATATCCGCCCCAAATACCATTTACATCTATTGTTGGCCTTATACCAATTCTTTCTACAGTACTAAATCCTTTTTCACCAAAAACTTCATTTATATCTATATGAGACTTAAAATCATCTAAATCAAATGGTACTTTATTTATTTCATCTCTATCACCATCTGAAAACTCTTTTACTTTATCATAAAATCCAGGTATTTGCACAATACCATTTTCATCCTTCAATGAGCCAATAATTTTACATAAAACATTTATTGGATTATCAACAGCTCCGCCATATGTGCCTGAATGAAGATCTCTATTTGGGCCTGTAAGTTCTATTTCCATGTATGATAATCCCCGTAAACCAATTGTAATTGAAGGTGTCTCATTGCTTACTATACTTGTATCAGAAATTACTATAACATCTGCCTTTAATTTTTCTTTATTATTTATAACAAATTTTTCCAAATTATCTGAGCCGCATTCTTCTTCTCCTTCTATCATAAATTTTATATTAAAACTTACATCATTTAATTCATGAAGTGTTTCATAAGCTTTTAAATGCATATACATTTGTCCTTTATCATCACACGCTCCTCTAGCGTAGATTTTTTTGTTTTTTATAATTGGTTCAAACGGAGGAGAGTCCCACAGTTCATATGGATCTGCGGGTTGAACATCATAATGACCATAAACCAATATTGTAGGAAAATCTTTGTCTAAAATTTTGTCAGCATAAACAATAGGATGTCCTTCTGTTTTAATCTTTTCAACATTATCTAATTTTAACAAATTAAATTGTTTAACTAAAAAATCAGCAGCCTTATCTACTTCTTTATTGTATGCAGGATCAGCACTAACAGATTCTATTTTTAATAATTCAAATAATTCGTTTAAGAATCTTTCTTTATTATCATTTATAAATTGCTGTATTTTCATGGCACAAATTTATATTAAAATCCATCATCATCATCATCTGTAATTGTTTTAAAAATCTCATCTTCTAAAAATGTATCTGATGGAGATTTTAAATCATATGGCTCTTTAATATTAAAATATTTTAGCCTAAAATTATTAATATAATCTAACATATATTCCTCATCAACAATCATTAGTGGAATATATTTATCTTTTGTTGCTCCTATTTCAGTTACATCAGAATTATAAGTTTCAATTGATGAATATGTTCGTAAAATTCCACCATCATAATTTAAATATATCCAAAACTCTGGAGCAGGTTGTAAAAAAAGATTAACTTCATAATCATCCTCCGAAAGATATTTGATTTCTAAAAATCCATCAACACTGGCATTGATATCATTACTTCCAATATTGGATAAATTTAATGTTGAAGTATTATACCAAGATTTATATTTAGCAGACCAACGAAACTTAGAATTTGCTAAAACAAATAAACTATTTAATAATGGGTCTACTAAACCTAGTGGTCGGTATTCGTTAAGAATTATATTTTCATGTGCAAGAGTTTTTTCATATCCAACAAGATCAGACAATCGATACAAAACATCTTCTTCATTATCGTGAGCTAATGGTGCTCCCACCGTTTCAATTATTTCGATAAATTCTAATCCTAAATTACTTATAATAGATTTGCGAAGATTAATATCTATAATCATAAACGTTTCAGAAGAAATATTAAAAGAATCCGAATCGACATTTGCAGACATAGAAGAGAAAACACTAAAATTAGGATCATTATCTATCAAATTAACTTTGCCTTCAAAAGATAAATCTCCACTATTAGGAGAATACAATAATGAATTTCCATTGTAAACATCTTCATTTGTTTTATTTTGAGGTTCAATTAAATATTGTTTAGTATAAGAATCGTATGAAAGTTGTCCTGAGGGATTAAAAAAAATAAGGCTTCTTTTTTCAACATCATTAGCAAAAAAATTAAAATACAACCCGTTGTTTCTTTTAGAAATTGAAGAGGTAAAATCATTATCATCCTCAGAAATAGTTAAAGCCAATTCATCACCAGGAATAAAATATCCAGAATATGGAATTGCCTCCGAGATCTTAAAATTTTTTAATTCCGAAGGAATAATATCACCATTAAATAACAACTGCTCATTATTTGCAACCAATTCTATTTTACCATAAAAACCGAACCCCGGTTCCATTAAAATAGGTTTTGATTTGTCTACAATACCGTATGAATAAGTCGATGAAAACATGTTGTTATTTTCATTTTCATATGTTTTTAACTCAAATGATGAAAAAGGGATTTCAAAAGTGTCTTCATCAAAATTTATGTATTCGTATATCCCCCTACCCTCAAATTTAGTTTTAGATATTAATTTTACATCCGCTTTAATAAACTTATGATATTCATTTAATGTATCTAAAATTAAATCAGCATTTTCTAAAGGTGATATTTGAGAATTTTCTAACACTGTAACATTCCCTTTATAAGGAACAATATAAGCATCAGCTATCTGAAGATCGGGAACTTTAGTAAGAAATAATTTTTTTTGCTCTATATCAAAAATCCCTTTTGATGAACTAATAATTAAATTATTAAAATCATTATTTGTTGAATAAAAATTAGACAAATCAATTTCATCAGATAAATTTTCGAAGGTAATTTTTTTATCTATCCAATCCCATGAAGCAGAAGAAAATGAAGTTGAAAGAGAAGAATATGGTAAAACAAAGTTTTCCAAGTCAAAATAAGTCGTGTTTAAATTAAATTTTTTGGTGTTTAGGCTATAATTTAAAGACACCATCTCTGCAGTTAATATTTCTTTTGAATAACCTAAAGGCTTAAGGTTTATACTCGTTTCTTCTGAGGATATTTCAGACATAGAATAACTAAACGCATCAGACTTTAATATAGCTCCGTTTGTTAATACGATTCCTTCGGAAACAACATTTGAAGGAAAAATATACATATCACCATAAATAGATACCTCTTTATCATACGCAGATATTTTAGAGTTATTTATTGAATCATATTTAACATATAAATAGTCTTCATTAATGTTATTATAGTAGACAAAATCTAAATTATTAAATTCCATCTCTGGAAATTTTTTATTAGATTTTTTCATTTTACCATTACTCATAAATCCTTTATCTAAGTACCCTTGAATAGAGTCTGGAAAAAGTCTTATTTTATCAGAAAAAACTGAAGTGGTTTGATACATAAAATTACCTTTAACATATAGCCCTGAAGAGTCCATTTGTATTCTATTGTTTATTGTTATTTTATTATCATAAGCTGGCAACCCCATATTATCAATCTCTCTAACGAAACCAAAAGAATTGTCAGGCATCGTTATAAGTTTTGCTTCCAAAGGAGATAAAATATTATTTGAATAAAAAACACCATCAAATTCAAACTTAGGTAGACTAGCTTTATCTAAACTATCAATTCTAAATTGAGTGATAGAAAAATAAAAGGCACTATCATATTCTAAACCATATTCTTCCGGCATATCAAAATATACTCTAGTACTTTTATCTGAAATAAAATAAGGATAATTAGCTATTTTTTTCAAAGAAGATTTGTTCTTTGGATGATTAATAAATAAATCTCCTCCGATATTATATAAATAATTATAATTGTCTTTGGCATTAGTTTTAGAAAGTATTTGTAATGTATCTATTTCTAATAACTGAAGTTTGAATAATTTATAATCAAACAACAAATCCACACCTTTAAAATCAAATTTACCCACAGAAATATTTCCCTTGGATTTTATGTTTCTGTTTTTTGACAAAGTAACTATTTTCTCTTTTGGATATATCACAATGTTATTTTTATTACTTAAAATTATTTCTCTAACACCCTCAAAATACATTTGATTTAAAGGTAAATTATATGTCAAATTACTAGATGCTTCTGAGAGAGATTCAAAATACATTTCATCGTAATCAGATTTTTTTAAATGAGACAAAAAGTAATGTCTTAATTTTGACAAAACATTAATCATACCGGTCGATGGATCATAAGAAATAAATCCATTTCTCCATAAATTTATAATACCATTTTCTAATTTTTCTGGTTTTCTTTTATAATAATAGGCTAAGTCTAACAAATAAAAATCTTTTCTTTTTTTGCTTTTATAGTAACTATAAACAACCTTTAAAATATTAGTCCCGTCTAAATTTGTTAAATCATTAAGATTATTATTAGAAAAATAGTTTCTTGAAGAAACTACTAATGGTCTTTCATTTGGAGCAATTAAAATATTAAATTTCATGTTTTTATCTTCTAATGAATACGTTAAAATATCTGAATTAATTTCTACTTGAAAATAGGTAGAATAGAATGGCGTTTGCCTTAAAGGTCCTTTTAAATTTAAAAGTTCTATTGTTTTTAAATTTAAATCATAATTTAATTCTATCAATGGATGGTATAAAGAATCTTGATTATCATAAAATCCAAAATATGTATTTTCTGAAAATATTTTATCCTGCGTTAAAACAAATTCCTTGGATTTAAATTTTAAAAATTTATTTTGTTCAATTAAAATCTTAAGCTCTGACTTTTCATTCGAAACACTTTTTGTAAAGAATTTGTTTCCACTTATTGAGATGCCTGAAACAAGTCTTGTTTTATTGTTAATTGAAATTATATTATTCGAATTATTAGAAACAAACAAAAACTTATTAATTTGTTTAGAGGTATATTCACTTGGTTTATATTCGAATTCCCCTGATACATTTTTTATATTATCTGCTCTCAAAACTACATCATTAGAAATAAGTACCCCTGTTTTAATGTCAATATTGAAATTATTAAAAGTATATTCAATAAATCCTAAAAAATCTATTTCCTGTAAACTTTGAATTTTTGCTGAATTACCTTCAATCAATCCTAAATCCGGATATAAATTAAAATTAGATCTAGCCATCAAAAAATCATCATTATTAGACTTAAAATTTAATTCAGTATTGTTAAAATGTATAGCTAAAGTGCCAAGAATAGTTCCATCTGAATTATAAAGATTAGAATCTAAAAACTCTTCTATACTTATAGATAAATTTCCCTTATTATATGAAATAATATGTGAAGGCGTGTTGATAATCACTTGATTTTCAAAGACATCTAATAAGGTTTTAAAATACTGACTGTTTTGATATGTTTTTTGAGATAAATAAATATAATGGTAGCGTAATATTTGCTCTAAAGAATTATTTTTTTTAAAACTAGAGCTTGATATTATAGATATATATTTTAGAAAGGACACGTAATCACTTACGTCTGTATTGTCCAAAATATTAATAAGATCAACTAGTGCTGTTTTTTCATTATTATTATATTTTTGGTTCCAATTAGCAATAGTTGTATTTAAAAGATTTGTGTTGGTTGTTTCTATACCTAAAGAAGAAAACTCATATTGTGTTTTGTCAATAAAATTTTTATCTGAATATTGTATGTTATCTAATTTTTCCTGAGAAAACACAAAATAATTTGAAAACACAAAAATGAAACTAAAAATAGCTTTAGTTATTAATACTTTGTGTAACATGACGAATTAAGTAATAGAATTAACAATATCAATAAAATCTTGCGATTTTAAGGAGGCTCCACCTATTAAACCACCGTCCACATCTGGTAAATCAAAAATTTCTTTTGCGTTTAAAGGATTAACGCTGCCACCATATAGTAATGATAAATTTTTTGATACTGAACCACCATACTTTGAACGAATAAATTTTCTAATAGCAAAATGCATCTCTTGCACATCTTCTAATTCCGCAGTTATTCCTGTTCCTATCGCCCATATTGGTTCGTATGCTATCACAACTTTTTTAATCTCTTCCTTTTTAAAATTACAAACAGATTGTTCAATTTGATTTAACACATACCTAATATGATTTTTCTTTTTTCTTTCAGCAAAAGGTTCTCCACAACAATAAATTGGAATAATTTGTTTTGAAATTAATCTTTTCATTTTTTCTAAAATCACATCATCAGCTTCTTTAAACATTATCCTTCTTTCACTATGACCAACTATAGCATATGATATAGAAAGACTTTTGAGCATAGCGCTAGAAACTTCTCCAGTATATGCTCCACTTTCAAAAGCACTACAGTTTTGAGCTCCAACAAATAACATATTAACCCCCTCACACATGTTATGAATTTTATTTAGGAAAGGAAAGGGGACACATAATATTTTATAAACAGAGGGATTGTTGGTTTTATCAAGATATTTTAATATTTCATATGTCAGGTTTTTTGACTCATATTCATCTGTATTCATTTTCCAATTAGCTACCACAATTTTATTACGCATAATGATGTATTAAATTCAAGAGTAAAATTAATTCATTTAATTTATAGTCTAATAATCATATTTTAAACGAATATTTTTTTTAAATATTTCCCCGTTTTATTTCCTTTTTTTGTAATAATATCTTTTGGATAACCAGAAAAACATATTCTACCACCATCCTCACCACCACCAGGACCCAAATCTATCAACCAATCTGCCTGTTTAATTACGTCTATGTTATGTTCAATAATTATTATTGAATTCCCAATGCTAATTAATTTTTGAATAGATTTCATAAAGTTAGAGATATCACTATAATGCAAACCTGAAGTGGGTTCATCGAATATAAATAGTGTTTTTTGAAGTGATTTTTTGTTTTCATCTACTAAATACGAAGCTAACTTTAAGCGTTGAGCTTCTCCTCCACTAAGTGTGCTTGATGGTTGACCTAATTTTAAATAACCTAACCCAACATCATTTAATGGTTTAAGTTTTTTTATTACACTCTTTTTGTTTTTAAAAAAAGATAAGGACTCTTCAATTGTAAGATTCAAAACCTCAAAAATATTTTTATCATTATGTTTTATATCTAATATTTTCTTATTAAACCTTTTTCCTTTACAAGAATCGCATTCTAAAAAAATATCAGCCATAAATTGCATTTCTACTTTTTTAAAACCATCCCCCAAACATTCTTCACATCTTCCACCATCAACATTAAAAGAAAAATCTGATGGTTTTATAGTGTAATCAATATGTGTGGCTTCATCAGCAAAAATTTTTCTTATAGCATCATACGCTTTAATATATGTTGCTGGATTGGATCGAGAAGATCTTCCAATAGGATTTTGATCAACTAATTGTATTCCTTCAAGGACATCAATATCTCCTTCAATTTTATCAAATTTTCCTTCCTTTAAATAATTAATTTCTAACTGTTTTGCAATAGCTGGATATAAGATTGTTTTAATTAAAGTAGACTTACCGGAACCGCTTACTCCTGTTATAACAACTAAACACTCCAAAGGTAGTTGAACATTTAAGTTTTTTAAATTATTTTCATGTGCGTTAATGATTTTTAAAGACTTTGTTGAAAGTCTTGGTTTGGATATAAAGTTTTTCTTTTTATTAAAAATATAATCAGCGGTTGGACCAAGTGTTGATTTAGAAATTTGATCTGTTTTTCCTAAATACATTATTTCTCCTCCATTAGATCCTGCTCCTGGACCTATATCAATTAAAAAATCTGATGATTTAATAACATCCTCATCGTGTTCAACAACCAAAACCGTATTCCCTTGTTCTTTTAACGAATTAAGAAGAACAATTAACTGATTTGTATTAAATGGATGAAGACCAACGGTAGGTTCATCTAAAACATATAAAGAACCCACTAAAGAACTTCCTAAAGAAGTCGCTAATTTAATTCTTTGAAATTCTCCACCAGACAATGTGCTAACTTTTCTATTAAGAGTTAAATATCCTAATCCAATACTATTAATGTAAGAAAGTCTCGTCTTAATTTCATTGATAATTCTATTACTAATTTTTTTATCTTTATTATTTAAATATAAATTTTCTATAAAACTTAAAACTTTATTAATGGGACTTACAACTAAATCTAATATTGATTTATTATTGATTTTAACATAATGAGCTTCTGTCCTAATACCAGAGCCTAAACAATTTTCACATTTTGTTTTTCCTTTATATCTAGAAGAAATTATCCGATATTGAATTTTATAACTTTTTCTTTCCAAATAACTAAAAAATTTATTTATCCCTTTAAATAAACCCTCCCCATCCCATAAAATCTTTTTTTCTTCAACTGACAAATCAACATAAGGCTTATGAATTGAAATTCCAATTTTTTTATTATTCAAAAGAAGTGGCTTTAACCATCTACTCATTTTTTCACTTCTCCAAGGAGCAACACAACCAGATAAAATTGAAAGATTTTTATTTGGTATAACTTTATTTTTATCAATCCCTAAAATATTCCCAAAACCACCACATACAGCACACGCTCCATATGGATTATTAAAACTAAATAAATTTAGTGTTGGCTCAACAAACAACATACCATCTAATTCAAATTTATTTGAAAATTGTTTTTCTTTTCCTTCAATGTTTAATGTCAAATATCCCTCTCCCTCATAAAAAGCTTCTTTTGAAATGTCAATTATTTTAAATTTAAAATTTTCATCTAAAGAATCAATTATACCTCTATCAAACAAAACACTATATGTATTATATGATTTTTTTAAATTAATTAAAGATTCAATTGTATAAAATTCGCCGTCTACAATTGCCCTAGTAAATCCTTTTTGTAATAATATTTCTAAATCTCGTTGTCTGTTTTTATTATCCGTTGTTTTTTGAATTGAAATAAAATATTTAGAGCCTCGTTTATATTTTTTAAAATATTCATACACATCAAATTGGTTTTCTTTTTTTACAACCTTACCAGATATTGGAGAATATGTTTGTCCAATTGTTGTATATAAAAGTTTCAAATAATCATATACTTCAGACAACGTGCCTACTGTAGATCTGGGGTTTTTATTATTTCTTTTTTGATCAACTGCTATGGCTGGAGAAAGCCCTTTGATCGAGTCGACATTAGGTTTATCCATTTTTTTTAGAAATTGCCGTGCATAAGAACTTAAACTTTCAATATATTTTCTTTGACCTTCAGCAAAAATAGTATCAAAAGCCAAAGAGGTTTTTCCTGAACCAGAAACCCCTGAAATAACAACAAACTTATCTCTAGGAATTTTTAAACTTATGTTTTGTAAATTATTTACTCTTGCGTTTTTTATTTCTATAAATTTTGGCTCTGTCATACACTTTTTTGATTTTTAAAAATCATCTGTTATCTTTGAAAAAAACATTCACTAAACAATACAATATGATATAGACCTCTACGTTACTAATAATAATAAATATTATGTTAAAAACGGAATTAAGTGATAGTTGTTTAGTGTCACTTTATGTAAAAGGTAACGAAGAAGCTTTATCTGTCTTAATTGATAGGCACAAATCTAGAATTTTTACAACCATTTATCTTATAGTAAAAGATAAATATATTGCTGAAGATCTTTTACAGGATGTTTTTATTAAAACGATAAAAACAATTAAATGTGGTAAATACAATGAACAAGGTAAGTTTTTACCGTGGATTGTAAGAGTAGCACACAATCAAGCTATCGATCATTTTAGAAAAGCAAAAAGAAACCCAAGAATTACTCTTCAAGATGGTTCAGATATTTTTAACTGTCTAAAGTTTTCTGAAAATTTCACTGAATCAAATAATTTAACCAAAAACTCTGTTCAATATATAAAAAAAATTATTCACGAACTTCCAGAAAAACAAAGAGAAGTTTTGGTTATGAGGCATTATATGCAAATGAGTTTTCAAGAAATAGCTAAATCAACAAAAGTAAGTATCAATACTGCCTTAGGTAGAATGAGATATGCTTTAATAAGGTTAAGAAAAAAAATTAAAACCAACAAAATTGCCTATGAATAAAACCTCTACTGAACTCGATATAATAAAATATATCTACAACGAACTTAATCAGGAAGAAAAAGCACAGATCAACTATCAAACAATCGTATCACCAAAAACATTAGAATTAATGTGTGGTTTAAGAAATGTTAAAGATAGTTTAGATAATATTATGCTTTTACCAAAAGATTCGATAATTAATAATATTAAAAATTTCTCAAAATCATTTAACTTGACAAAACACGGTTTTGTTAAATGAAAAAAAAAGAAAGGTATAGATTATTTGTAGATTATTTCAAAAAAGCCATACCTAACCCAAAAACGGAATTAAAATTTAATTCTCCTTTTGAGTTATTGGTTGCTGTTGTGTTAAGCGCACAATGCACAGATGTGCGTGTAAACAAAACAACACCTCATCTATTTAAAAAATACCCTAATGCAAAAAAACTATCTAAAGCTTCTCTTAATGAAGTTTTTAATATAATAAAGTCTATATCCTATCCAAATAATAAATCCAAACACTTAATTGGTTTAGCACAACAAATAACAACAAAACATAGAGGAACAATCCCAAATAGTTCTGTTGAATTAGAATCCTTACCTGGTGTTGGTAGAAAAACAGCTAACGTGATTCTTTCTGTATTATATAACAAACCCACTATGGCGGTTGATACACATGTAAATAGAGTTTCAAAAAGAATTGGTTTAGTAAATAGTAAGAAAAATCTAAAAGAGGTAGAGTTTGATCTTATTAAAAATTTCGACAAAAAAGATATTCCTAAAGCTCATCATTGGTTAATTCTACATGGAAGATATGTTTGTTTGGCTAAAAAACCAAAGTGTAAGATTTGTAAAATCACGAAACTATGTAAATATTTTAAAGGGGCTTATATGTAGAAGTATAAAATATATTTAAATAATCTTTATTGTATAAAAGTTCTTCTAAGGTGGTGTTAGGATTTGATTTTATATAACTTTTTACAATTTTCCAACCTAACCAACGAGCTATTCTTCCGGGGTGATTAGAAGATATTTCAAAAACGTTTGGTCTTTCATTAATATATTTATTTTTTATTAAATGATTTTTTTCAAAAAATAATTCGTTTTGAATAAAATAACTATATATAAAAGCTTCCGTATTTTCTAAAATCTTCCACTCTTCTTTATCATAACCCAAAATAACGTTTTCATCTATACAAGGCAATAATTTAGAAATGATATAATAAAGTTTTCCAAACGCAATCATTTCATTTAATAAACTTTCATCATTTGTGTCCATTAAATTAAACTGAGAAAAATATGATATTAATGTTGTGGGAACAAGAAATTCTGGTGTATATCTTTTTAAGATATACGTGGGAAAATCACGTGGTTTATATCTATTGTCAAACTGTAAAAAATAATCTATTCCAATATTAATGGTATCGTGTGTTACAACAATATCATTATAAAAACCTGAAATTAGTATATTAACTACAGGGTTCTTTTTTATATGACTTTCTTTGTTGAAATTATGTATAGCTAAATTTATTTCATCAAAAATTTTAGATATATCTGGAAAATCCTTTTGTAAAGAAAAATAAACACTATCATAATATTGATTACTCAATAACATATACAACTCATCTGTTTTTTGTTGGTATATATTATTGTTATTTAATTTAACTACTTCAAAAAAAGTTCTTGATATATTTTTATTAGAATCTAGAAAAAGTAAAAAATCTTTCTTAGATGAAAGATTAAGAAAGGTTTTGGTTAAATCGTTTCCAACAATTTCTTTCTTAACATTTAATGTGTTGGGGGTTATACATGTTTTTGATTTAAAAAAATATATAAAAAGGAAACCAACAAAAACAAAAAAACAAAAAAACAAAAAAATTTTTTTCATTTTTTTGTTTGTATTCTTTGTTTATTAGAATCTAAAAAAACATACTCTTTTATTCCAATATTATTGTCTTGTTCTATTTTAACCCATCTCCTATACTTTAAAAACCACTTATACTGCCTTGACAAAACACCAATAGTAAAATATGAATATAAATAAGGGTGTACTATTAATAGTATTTGTTTTTGATTTTGTTTTACAAACAAATCTTCTAATGTTTTTTCAATTGTATCCGCTGCCTCGGTCCCAGCTTGATCTAATTCTGCTTCATCTTTACTTATTTTTAATTCTTGACGAACCCTTTGTCTTGTTATTTGCATTAAACAAAATCTTGAAAGTGGAAGAATTGTATGTTTTGATCTATCTTCTTTCATTGCTTTTTTCATAGCATCAAACACCTTTTTTTTATTTGAGATTTTTTTAAGATCTATAAAATCAATAACAATTATTCCACCAATATCTCTAAGTCTAAGTTGTCTTGCAATTGTTTCTGCGGCATCTAGATTAACCTTTAAAGCAGCTTCTTCTTGATTTGAAACCTTACTAGTTTTTCCACTATTAACATCAATAGCATGTAATGCTTCTGTGCTTTGTATTATAACATAACCACCATTAGATATTGAAACAGTTTCTCCAAATAATTCTTGCAATTGTTTTTCAATACCATATACCTCAAACATTGGTGCTGGTGAAGAATAATGTTTTACAATTTTTTCTTTTTTTGGTTCAAACTTTTTAACATACGCCTTAACTTCCTTAAATAATTCTTTGTCGTCAACAACAATATTATCAAACGAAGAATTTAAAATATCCCTTAACAAAGATGTTGCTTTATTGTCTTCACCAATAATTTTTTCTCCAATTTTTGCTTTTTTAAGCACTTTCATTCCGTCGTCCCAAGACTTCGTTAGCACCTGAAGATCTTTATCTAATTCTGAAACTGATTTTTTCTCAGCAACAGTTCTCACTATTACACCAAAATTTTTTGGTTTAATTGATTTAATAAGATTAATAAGTCTAAATCTTTCTTCTCGATTAGATATTTTTTTAGAAACATTAATAGCGTCAGAAAAAGAAACCAAAATCAAATGCCTTCCTGCCATAGAAAGCTCTGTAGTTACCCTTGGTCCTTTTGTGGAAATTGGTTCTTTTACAATTTGAACCATTAACTCATCTCCTTTTATCAACACCTCGTTAATTTTTCCAAACTTATTTATTTCATCTATTTTTTTAAATGAACTTATAGAAGTCTTACTCCCTTTACTTCTTACTTTTTTTACAAAAGTTTTTAGCGACAAAAATTGGGGCCCTAAATCAAGATAATGTAGAAAAGCGTCTTTTTCATAACCAATATCAATAAAAGCTGCATTTAAGCTTTTATTGATTTTTTTTACTTTTCCTACATATAGATCGCCTACATTAAATTTGTTTTCATCGTTTTCTTGATGAAACTCAACAAGCTTTTTATCCTTAAGAAGGCCAATTCTACATTTGTCGCGAGTTGAATTAATTATTAGCTCGCTACTCATTATATATTGGTTTTATTTCTTTTTATGTCTGTTTTTTCTTAATCTCTTTTTTCTCTTATGTGTTGATATTTTATGTCTTTTTCTTTTTTTTCCACTTGGCATATTTAACAAGTTTTATTAATTCATTAAAAAAATATTTAATTCTTTAATTAATGTACTATCATTTAAATCTTTAATTATTTGAAAGAAAGAATTTGCTTTCTCATAATCTTGAAGACCATAGTAACTAATTCCTAGCTGCAAATATGCTCTTTTATCTGATGAATCAACAGATAAAACTTGATTAAATCTTTTTATAGCATTTTCATATTGACCTGTTTGTAGCGACAAATCTCCTAAATAATAAAGTGCTTGTTTGTTTTTTGGGTTTTTTGCAACAATATCTCTCAACATAAAAATTCCCTCCATAGGATTGTCCCCCTCCAATAAATTAATAGCTGATTCCATTGATGTTGTTTCAACAACTTTATTTTTTGTAACTTCATTTTCAACAACACTTTTTGGAAATTGGTACATTAATACTATTAACAAAATTGCCAACAATAAGATTCCACTTTGTTTTTTAATTAGATTCATATAATTATTTATTCATAAACCTTATTGTTTGCTTTAACCTTTTTACAAAACTCTTTAGCGGGTTTAAAAAAAGGTTTATAGTGGGCATCCAAAATCATTGCTGTATTTGTGGAAATGTTTCTGGCTATTTTTTTTGCTCTTTTTTTATTTACAAAACTACCAAAACCTCTAATAAAAACATCTTCTCCTTCTATCATCGCTGTTTTAATAGTTATTATGGTTGCCTCAACTGTTTCTTGAACATCCGACTTATCAATCCCTGTTTTTTTTGCAATTTGATTTATAATTTCTGCTTTTGTCAATTTGTTTGTATTTAATTGTTGTGTTATAATTACAATATTAGTTTAATATATACTGTGAACAAAAACAAACTCAACGATCTTACTTTTTCTTCTAAATTAACGGGTTGGTACAAAAAAGAAAAGAGAATATTACCTTTTAGAAAAACTAAAGATCCTTATAAAATATGGTTGTCTGAAATAATTTTACAACAAACACAAATGATAACGGGTTTGGTTTATTATAAAAGTTTTACAAAAACATTCCCGACCATACAGTCTCTTGCTTCTTCTTCAGAAAACAAAATTTATTCTACTTGGAAAGGTTTAGGATATTATAATAGAGCCAAAAATCTTCTAAAGACAGCTAAAATTATTACAAAAAAACACAATGGAAAATTACCAAAAAACTCAAAAGATTTAATTTTATTACCTGGTATAGGAAAATACACAGCTGCAGCAATAGCATCTATTTGCTATAACGAAAAAACACCCGTTGTTGATGCAAACGTATACAGAGTTTTGTCAAGATATTTTGGGCTTTTTTACAATACATCTAAAAGCAATGCTTACAAGTATTATTATAACATATCAAAATCCATAAGCAAAAACATAAGCAATATGGGTGAATATAATCAGGCTATAATGGATTTTGGAGCAACAATTTGTACTCCCAAAAAACCCCTTTGTAAAAACTGTTTATTAATGCTTGATTGTGAGGCATACAAAACTAATGTTGTTGAAACACTTCCTATTAAAAAAAAGAAATTAAAAAAAACAAAGAGATTTTTTAATTATTTGATTATAGAAAACACAGATAGTTACTTAGTTCAAAAAAGAAAAAAAAAAGATGTTTGGCTAAATCTTTTAGAATTCTTTCTTATTGAAAATAAAAGTTTAAAAAAAGCAAGAAGTTACTTTTTAAAAAATTTAAAACCATTTGAATTAAAGCCCAAGTTAATTTCTAAAAATCATAAAGGAATTTTAAGCCATCAAATAATTAATGTTAACTTTTTTTCTATCTATATAAACGATTTAGTAATGTTTAACAAAATAAAAACACATTTAAAGATTCGAAAAATAAAAAAAAGAAAGTTTAAAAAATCCGCAATACCAAAAGTTATTGATAACTATTTGAATTCCGCAACATAATGATTAATTTGTAACATATGGCGGGAGTAAATAAAGCTATTTTATTAGGAAATCTTGGTAAAGATCCTGAAGTTAGGCGTTTAGATGATGGGCGGGCTGTTGTTAATTTTTCTTTAGCAACAAGTGAGTCTTATAAAAACAAATCTGGAGAAAGGGTGACAAATACAGAATGGCACAATATTGTTTTATGGACCCCTCTCGCTGAAATAGCTGAAACCTATTTAAAAAAAGGTAGTCAAGTTTATATTGAAGGAAAAATATCTAATCGCTCATACGATGATAAAGATGGGGTTAAAAAATATATTTCTGAAGTTGTTGGTCGAGAGATAAAGCTTTTAGGAAAAGCTCCCGAACAACCAGGTGTCGTGACAGAAAAAATCAACACAACAGAAAAAAACACATCTACTGAAGATGATTTACCTTTTTAATTAAATTAATTGGAAATAGAATTACCCGAACCCAACAACCCTTTATTTTTATTTTTTTTAATTGTTTTAATAAATCCTTTTATTAATCTCCTCCAAATATTTTTTGTTTTTTCTCTTTTAATTTTTTCGGGAATTGTTTCTGGTTCTGAGGTTGCTTATTTTTCACTAACCTCTAACGATATAAATATTTTAAAATCGAAGAATAATTCTTCGTTAAAAAAAACATTGCTTCTTTTAAAGTCTCCAGAAAAACTATTAGCAACAATCTTAATTTTAAACAATCTAATAAACGTTGCAATAATAACTTTCTCCGCTTATTTTGCTTGGAATATTTATGGAAAAAACCCATTGGTTTTTTTAACATTAACAATTATAATAACGCTTTTGATTGTTTTTTTTGGGGAAATAATACCAAAAGTATATGCTAATAAAAACAAACTTTTTTTTGTCAAAATTTCATCTCAGATTATTCATTACTCTTTTCTTTTTTTTAAACCTTTTGTTTTTCTTTTAGTTTATATCACTAAAATTTTTCATAAGTCACAAAAAAAAGAATTCTTAGAAAGCACAAAAGAAGATTTGAATAAAGCTATAGACTTAACCCTCTCTAAAGAAACCTCAAAAAACGAAAAAAACATTCTTGAAGGAATTGTGAACTTTGGTTCTATTAAAGTCAAAGAAATTATGATTTCAAGGGTAGATATTACAGCAGTAGAAAAAAACAATTCTTTTAACAAAATCTCAAAATTAATAAACACCTCTGGTTTTTCTAGAATACCTGTTTATAAAGAAACTATAGATAATATAGAAGGTGTTTTATATGTGAAAGATTTAATACCGTATTTAAACGAAAAGAACTTTAATTGGACAACAAAAATTAGACCAGCTTTTTTTATTCCAGAAAATAAAACAATAGATGTTTTATTTAAAGATTTTCAAGAAAAAAGAGTCCATTTGGCTGTTGTAATTGACGAATATGGTGGAGTTTCTGGAATAATTACCCTGGAAGATGTTTTAGAAGAAATTGTTGGTGATATAAAAGATGAATTTGATAATGAAGAAAGTTTTGTTTATAAAAAACTAGACTCCCATACGTTTCTTTTTGAAGGAAAAACTTCACTTAATGATTTTTGTAAATTATCATCATCAAATAAAAATGATTTTAAAAAAATCAAAGGAGAAAGTGAATCGTTAGGAGGTCTTTTATTAGAAATAAACAACAAAATACCTTCTAAGGGAGATAAAATTAATTTTGATAATTTTGTTTTTACAATTATGTCTGTAGACAAAAAAAGAATACAACGTGTTAGAGTTTATAAAAAAAGCAATGCGAATTAATGTTTATTGTTGTTTGTTAATTTGTTTGTCTTTACTTGCTTGTAACAAAAACCATAAACCGAAACCAAAAGGATACAACCATATTAATTTTCCCGAACAATCTTATGTCCCGATAACAATAAAAAACAAATATTCTTTTGAAAAAAACATCCAAACTTCAATAGAACAAAATGATTCTTATGGTTGGTTAAATTTATTATATACAAACTATGATGCTAAAATTCTAATAACACATAAGTCTATTGAAAAAGAAAACGATTTAACTTCTTTTGTTAACGAGTCTTATAAACTAACTGAGAAACACAACAAAAAAGCATCTTCTATAAAAGAAACCCACATTAAAACAAAAAACGATTTAAATGCTGTAATTATTGACTTGAAAGGAGAGGTTCCCACTCAATTTCAATTTATAACAACAGACTCTGTTAATCATTTTTTAAGAGGAGCATTATATTTTCAGGTTGCAACAAAAAACGACTCTTTGGCGCCAATTATTGAATATATAAAAAAAGATATGATTCATATATTAAACACCCTTGAGTGGCATGAACAATAAAATATTAAAACAAAAGATAGAGTTTCTTCCTGGCGTTGGTCCAAAAAAATCAGCTTTACTAAACAAAGAAATTGGCGTTTATACAATAAACGACATGTTACATTATTTTCCTTTTAGATATGAAGATCGATCAAAAATCAGAAAACTTTCAGAGGTAACGGAACAGAGTTTTGATGGTGTTTTTTTGGTTCAAGCATTAAAAAAAACTTCTTCAGGTTTGTACAAAAAAAAAAGACTTACCGTTAAAGTTAAAGACTCTTCTGGTTATGCTGAATTAATTTGGTTTAAAGGGATCAAATGGATAGAAAACAAAATTATAATTGGAAAAAAATATTTAATTTTTGGTAAACCTAAATTGTTTAATAAAACAATTTCTTTTACACACCCAGAAACAAATGAGTATCAAAAAAAAACATTAGGAATACGGCCTGTTTATTCTTTAACAGAAACCCTTAAAAAAAGATTTTTAAACAATCGGTTTTTTAACAAAATAATAGACGAACTTATTATTAGGGTTAAAAAAAACATAAAAGAAAATTTACCCGAACATATAATTAATCCTGCTCGAATTATTTCAAGAGAAGACGCTTTAATAAATATCCATCTTCCTAAAAATCATAAAATGATTTATAAGTCTATAAAAAGATTAAAGTTTGAAGAATTGTTTTTTTTACAACTTCAAGTCCTTTTATTAAAAAAAAACAGATTAGATTCTTTTCCTGGATTTTCTTTCAAAAAAAATGTTCTTTTAAGTGGATTTTATAAAAACCACATTCCGTTTGAGCTAACAAAAGCACAAAAAAAAGTCATTAAAGAGTGTTATAAAGATATGTCTTCTGGTAAACAAATGAATAGATTAATTCAAGGTGATGTGGGTAGTGGAAAAACAATTGTTGCATTTATGTGTATGTTAATTGCAATAGAGGGTTTGGGGCAAATTGCTTTTATGGCGCCAACAGAAGTTCTTGCTGAACAACACTTCCAGAGTATTAATAAATACGCTAATAAACTAAACCTATCTGTTGGTTTATTAACTGGTTCAACAAAACAAAAAGAAAGAAAGTTGCTTCATGAAGATTTAATTGTAGGCAAAATAAACATTTTAGTTGGAACACATGCTTTAATCGAAAAGTCTGTGGTTTTTAAAAATCTAGGTTTAGTTATTGTTGATGAACAACATAAGTTTGGGGTTGCTCAAAGAGCAAAATTATGGAAAAAGAAAAAACTTGTTTATCCGCATGTTTTGGTTATGACAGCTACTCCTATTCCAAGAACGCTCGCTTTAACACTATATGGAGATTTAGATGTTTCTACTATAGACGAAATGCCATTAGGAAGAAAACCAATAATAACAAGTCATCGTTTTGACAATTCTAGGTTAAAAGTTTTTGGTTTTATAACAAAAACAATAGAAGCTGGTCAACAGATTTATATTGTATACCCACTAATTGAAGAATCTAAAAACAAAGATTATAAAGATTTAATGGATGGTTATAATAGTATAAAAAAATATTTTCCATCTACACCAATAGGAATCTTGCATGGTAGAATGAAATCTGAAGATAAAGATTTTGAGATGAAAAGGTTTGTTGAAGGAACAAGCAAAATTTTAGTTTCCACAACGGTTATCGAAGTTGGTGTAGATGTTTCAAACGCTACTGTAATGATTATTGAAAGCGCAGAAAGATTTGGTTTATCACAATTGCATCAACTTCGGGGTAGAGTTGGTCGAGGAAAAAAACAATCGTATTGTATATTAATGACAAAATACAAATTAAGCGAAAACGCAAAAACTAGAATTAAAGCACTAACAACTTCCTCTGATGGGTTTGAGATTTCTAACATTGATCTTAAAATTCGAGGTCCTGGAAATATGATGGGAACACAACAAAGTGGTGTTTTAGATTTGAAATTTACAGATTTAGCAAAAGACACCGAGGTGATTTCTAACACAAGATTGTTAGCAAAACAAATCATATCCAATGATCCAAGTTTAACAAAACCCAAAAACAAATCTCTTTTTTTATTTATAAAAAACAACAAAAAAAATAATGTAAACTGGAGTAGAATTAGTTAAACATCAAATAGTCTATTGCTAATGTTGTCATTGTTTTTATTCCCAACAACATCCCGTCATCATCAACATAAAAATCTGGAGTGTGGTGACTATAGCCTTTGTTTGGGTGTTCCCCAATAGGCATTCCTCCTAGTCTATAAAAAAACCCAGGAACTTCATTTGCAAAATAAGAAAAGTCTTCTGCTCCTGTGCTAGCTCTTGATAAAACAACATTTTCTTTGCCCGCAACTCTTATTAAAGTGTGTTTCATTTTTTCTGTTAACTCTAAATTATTAAATGTTATCGGATAAGGATTTCCTAATATTAACTCTGCCTCTACCCCATTACTTTTTGCTGTATTAACAACAATTGCCTCTAGCCTTTTATAAATCTTGTCTCTCATTTCATAATCCAATGCCCTTATTGTTCCTTCTAAATAAGCTGTCTCTGGAATAATATTACTTCTAATTCCGCTTTCAAAACGACCAATAGTTACAACAGCCGCTTCTTTAGTTAAATCTAAACTCCTACTAACTATTGTTTGTAGATTATTAATAATTTGTGCCCCAGCAACAATAGGGTCAGCTCCAGCCCAAGGAGCGGATCCATGAGCTTGGCGCCCTTTTATTTTTATTTCAAATGAAGTTGCGCTAGCTAATACACCCCCTGATTTATATGCAACTTTATTGACAAGTAAGTTAGAAGAAACATGCAGTCCAAAAACCGCATCAACATTAGGGTTTTTTAAAACACCCTCTTTTACCATAAGTTCTGCGCCACCTTCTTCTCCTTCAGGTGGTCCCTCTTCTGCTGGCTGAAAAATAAATTTAACTGTTCCTTTAATTTCGTTTTTTAATTCTGATAACACTGAGGCTACTCCCATTAAAATTGCCACATGTGTGTCGTGTCCACAAGCATGCATTACACCAACTTCAATGTCTTTATAAATAGTTTTAACCTTGGAGGCAAAAGGTATATTCACCCTTTCCACAACAGGTAGGGCATCCATGTCAGCACGAAGAGCAACTGTTTTTCCTGATTTGTTGCCATGTAAAACAGCCACCACACCTGTGTGTGCAATATTTTTTTTAACCTCAAGGCCCAACCCAATAAGGTGTTTTGAAACGTATTCTGCTGTTTTATATTCTCTATTTGAAAGCTCTGGGTTTTTATGAATATGGTGTCTCCATTTAATAACCTCTTTTTCAATCTCTATAGAAAGGGTTTCTATTTTTTTATATATATTATTGCCCATAGAAATGTTAGGGGACAATAGGATTATTAATATTAATAATGTTCTCATAATAAATGTTTTAGATTAAAGATATAATTTAAATATATGTTGGGACTAATCCTTCCTTTGTTCTTAATTCTTTTGTGTGGCTATGTTATCTGGCGCGCTGGGGATAGTTTTATAGAGGGTTCTAATTATATTGGTAGAAACCTTCAAGATGGTGTTAAGGGAGCAACTATTAATGCTGTTGCGAGCTCTATGCCTGAGTTGTTTATTTCTTTGTTTTTTTTGTTTTACCTAAAAGATCTTTCTGGTTTTTCTGGTGGTGTTGGAACTTCTTTTGGTAGTGTTTTGTTTAATTCTTTAATCATTCCTTCTGTTGCTGTTTTAGGCGTTTTGTCTAATTCAAAGAAATCACATATTAAAATTTCTAAAAAAATAATACTTAGAGATGGTTTGTGGTTAGTTTTTGTTGAGCTATTGGTGTTATATTTTATTCAACAAAAGGAAATTGGTTGGAAAGAAAGTTTAATTTTAATTCTTATTTATTGTTTATATGTTTTTTATCTATTTAAAACAATGAAAGGTGGTCATAAAATTGATTATGAAACTCCTTTTTCAGAAAAAGAAAAACTTTCCCTTCTATCCGCCTTTATGATTTTAGATTTAAAAAGGTTGTTGGTTGGAACCAAACAATTAAACACAACAAAAGCTTGGTTGATTTTTCTAATTTCTTCTCTTATTATTGGTTTTGTTTGTTATTTTTTAGTTATTGCTTGTGAGTGGTTAGGAAGCGAAACTTATACTGTTCCTGTTTTTGGTTCACTAAACGGTTTGGGTGTTCCTTTATTATTTATTGCTTTAATATTTGCCGCTATAGGTAGTAGTTTTCCGGATTCTATTATTTCTTATAAAGACGCACAAAAGGGTAATTATGATGACGCTGTTTCAAACGCATATGGAAGCAATATATTTAATCTGTGTATTGCCCTTGGTCTGCCTTTGTTTATTTATACCCTTTACAATGGAAGTATTGTTTTAACCGAAGATTTAGTTTCTTTAATTTCCTCTATTTCAATCTGGTTTTTAGGATTAAGTATTCTTTCTATTTTAGTATATGTTTATGGGGAAGGTGTTAATAAAAACAGATCATATTTGTTAATACTTTTATATTTTTTATTTGTTTTATATGTTTTTTATAGCGCATCCCAAAGTGTTTAAATAGCTTTTCTGTAGGTGTTTTTTTCTTTCATTCTTTTTTAATTAATTTTCATAAAATATTCTTTTATGAAAACACTTTATGTGATTGCTTTTGTTTTGTTTTTAGTCGCAATAAAAACACAAGCCAACAACACAGATAAAAACAGACTAATAAAAAACATAGAAAAAAATCTCTCTACATATAATAAGGTTGCTTTAAAAATATGGGAGTATGCTGAAGTTGGTTTTAAAGAAGAAAAAAGCTCAAACGAATTAATAACACTCTTAAAAGAAAATGGATTTGTTATAACAGAAGGTGTTGCTGGAATGCCAACAGCTTTTATTGCAGAATATGGAAAAGGTGGGCCTATAATTGGTGTGCTTGGGGAATATGATGCGTTACCTGGATTGTCCCAAACACATAATGCCATCAAAGAAAAAAGGAATGGTGTGGTTTCTGGTCATGGTTGTGGACACAATTTATTTGGAGTTGCTAGTGCTGCTGCTGCTATCGCAACAAAAAATTGGTTAGAAGAAACAAACACCGAAGGAATAATTCGTTTTTATGGTTGTCCTGCAGAAGAGGGGGGTTCTGGAAAAGTTTATATGGTAAGAGAGGGTTTGTTTAATGATGTTGATGTTGTTTTACACTGGCACCCTTCTAACAAAAACAAAGCTTCATCTGGATCAACTTTAGCTAATAAAACCGGTAAATTTAGATTTTATGGTACCTCTGCACACGCCGCTGGTGCTCCAGAAAGAGGACGGTCTGCTCTTGATGGTTTAGAGGCTATGAACAATATGTTAAATATGATGAGAGAACATGTTGAAGAAGAAAGTAGAATTCATTATATAATAACAAAAGGAGGAGACGCCCCAAATGTTGTTCCAAATTTCGCTGAAGGTTACTATTATGTTAGAAACCCAAATCCAGAAGAGGTTAGAAAAATGTGGAGGAGGGTTGAGCTTTGTGCTGAAGGTGCGGCAATAGGAACGCAAACAAAATTTAGTGTTGAAGTAACAGGGGGTGTTTATAATATTTTGCCCAACGAAACATTACAAAAAATTATACACAAAAATCTTAGTGAAATTGGTGGTGTTTTTTATACCGAAAAAGAAAAAGAATACGCAGAAAAATTAAGTTTTACTTTTGGTGAAAACAAAAAAGACATTTCTTTAGCTTCTGTTATTGAGCCATATACGTTTAATTCTTCTACTCGAGGTGGGGGGTCTACAGACGTTGGTGATGTTAGTTGGGTTGTTCCTACCGCTGGATTTGGAACCGCAACTTATGTCCCTGGGACACCTGGCCATTCTTGGCAAGCCGCGTCTTGTACAGGAACAAGCATTGGGCTTAAAGGAATGTTAAATGCAGCAAAAACATTAGCTTTAACCACACACTCTTTGTTTACAAACACGAAACTTATTGAAGAGGCTAAAAAAGAATTTTACAAAAAAAGAGGTTTAAATTACAATTACGATCCTTTAATTGGTGATAGAAAACCAGCATTAAATTACAGAAATTAAATTTATAAAAAATGAAAAACAATAAACTAAAATTAACCTTCAACGTAATATTATTTTTTGTTTTTGTTTTTGGTTGCTCACAAACAAAACCAATCTTATCAACAGAAACCTCAAATATTATAAACACTTTTTATGGAGATGCTTTAGAATACAAAGAAAGTTATGGTCTTCTTAAAGATCTCACTAAAAATGTGGGGCAAAGATTAAGTGGTTCTGTTGGCGCAAAAAATGCTGTTTTGTGGTCAAAAGCTATTATGGAAAATTATGGGTTCGATAATGTTTATCTACAAGAAGTTATGGTTCCTCATTGGGAAAGGGGTGATTTAGAAGAGTGTTTTTTTTATTCTAATGACAATAGGGTTGACTTAAAAATTTTGGGTGCTGGTGGCACTGTTTCAACCCCTAAAGACGGAATTACTGCTGAAGTTGTTGAGGTTAGTTCTTTAGAGGATGTAGAAAAATTAGGAAAAGAGATTATAAGTGGAAAAATTGTTTTTTATAATAAGGGATTTAATCCTAGATACATAAACCAAGGAGCTTCGTATGGTCAAACTGGGTTTCAAAGAAGATTAGGTGCAATTAAAGCAGCTGAATATGGTGCTGTTGCTTCTGTTTTTCGATCTTTATCTTCTATTAAAGACGATGTCCCACACACTGGAGGAATGTCTTACTCTAATAAATTTGATAGCATTCCCCATGGTGCTTTGGGGGTCCTTTCTTCAATAAAACTTTCTGAGGAGTTGAAAAAAGATCCCAAAACAAAAATAACAGTTAAATTAAGCGGAAAATGGTTTCCAGACGCATTATCACACAATGTCATTGGAGAAATTATCGGTAGTGTTAACCCAAAAAATATAATAACCGTTGGTGGTCATTTAGACTCGTGGGATGTGGGTGAGGGAGCACATGATGATGGTGCGGGTTGTGTACATGCTATTGGCGCATTGCGTTTATTTCAACAACAAAAAATAAAACCAAAAAACACCTTACGCGCCGTAATGTTTATGAATGAAGAAAATGGCTTAAGAGGTGGGGTAGAATACGCTGCTGTTGCTAAACAGCTGAAAGAAACACACATTGCGGCGATTGAAAGTGATGCAAGTGCATATGTTCCTCGTGGTTTTGGTTTTTCTGGTAACGAAAAACAACTTAATAAAATTCAAGGGTGGTTGGGTTATTTTAATAAAAACACAATTTCTTATTTTTCAAAAGGTGGTGGTGGTGCTGATATTGGACCTCTACATAGATCTCTTGGAACTCCGATGTTTGGACTAAGTGTTGATGGTCAAAAATATTTTGAAATGCACCACACAAAAAAAGATGTTTTTGAATTAGTTAATGCTAGAGAGCTTGAGCTTGGAACTGCCTCTATTGCGTCGTTAATTTATCTTATTGACACTTATGGTTTGTAGGGTTTTGTTATTTTTTTTTTGTTTTTTAACACTAAAAACAACAGCAGAAAAACACACAGTATATGTTAGTGTTTGTGAAGCATATAACATAAAAAATAAATTGATTTTTTCTTTTCGTATATTTAAAAATGATCTTTATGATGCGTTAAAAATAAAAAACACAAAAAGCGAAAAAGAAAAAACATTAGAAATAACAAAATACATTAAAAGTTCTTTTTTTGTTCAATTAGATGGAAAAAACAAAATCCTTACTCTTGAAAAATTTGTTTATGAGGGAGAGAGTTTTACTGAAACAATTAATATTAAACTCAGCGCTCCTTTTAGCTTAAAAACAAAAGAAATATATATTAAAAACACCATTTTATTTGATTTTCTTGATGAGCAAATGAACGTTGTTAGCTTTAATGTTAACGAAACAAAAGAAACTTTAACATACAAAAAAAACCTAACAGAAAGATGGTTAAAAATATAAATTCTGTCTTTATTGGATCAAAAAACCCAACAAAAATAAACGCAGTAAAAAAAGCATTTGCTTCTGTCTTTAAAAAAAAACACTTTTCTTTTTTTGGTGTCTCTTCTCCTTCTGGGGTTGGGAATCAACCTATGTCAGAAAAGGAAACAAAAAAAGGAGCTGAAAACAGATTGTTTTATTTAAAAAATAATTTTGATGGAGCTTTTTATGTTAGTATAGAGGGTGGTGTTGATTATGATGATGGTGATATGGTTGCTTTTGCTTGGGTCTATGTTTTTTCTAAAAACAAACGAGGAAAAGGAAAAACATCTTTATTTCAAATCCCAAAAGAAATTCAAACTTTAATTGAAAGTGGGTTTGAATTAGGCGCGGCTGATGATTTGGTTTTTAATAGAAAAAACTCAAAAATAAAAGATGGTGCTGTTGGGATTTTAACAAAAGGAAACATAAACAGAACAAATTATTATAAAAACGCTGTTATAATGTCTTTAATTCCTTTTGTTAACCCTAAACTTTCTTTTTAAAATCATTGTGTGTTTTTTACAAAAGTTTTTGTTAAGTCAACTTTATTGGTTGTGGGTGTTTTGTTAAAATGATAATATCTGTTTTGGCTAATGGTATTCTCCAAAACCAATATGGTTTGTTTTTTATAATCTTCTCCTTTTAATTCTTTTAGGTTATATATCTTTTTTAGCGCCTTTGTTGTTCCTGTCAAAAACTTAATTATATAATTAATTCCGTTAGAAAAATAAAACCTGTAGTCTTCTTTTTCTTCTACCTCTATTGTATTAGTGTTGAAGAGAGAAAGGATTTGTTTTTTTGTTTCTTCTGTTGTGTTTTCAAAAACCATTCCTACTTCTTGTTTTTTAAATTTGGGTAGATTTTTAATTCTTGTTCTTTTTTTTATATCAATATCATAAATTATTTCAGGGCCAGGAGAAAACAAAAAGGTTCTTTGTTTTGTGTTGGTTGACAGAAGGTGTTTTTTTATTTCATAAAAAACATCTTCTCCAAAAAAAGAATACCCTCCTTTTATATCATCAACCAAGGTTATTTTATTATTATAATAACAAAACCTTATTTTTATTTCTTTTTCTTTTTGGTAAAAAACCAAAACCTCAACCTCCCTTAAATTAAAATATTCCACCAACTGTCTTTGAACCTCTTGGGAAATATAAAAATCAACAAGATTTATATAATTGATCACATCAAAGCCTAATTCTGTTAAGTTTGTGTGTGTGTTATTAATAATTTTTGTTTGATTGTTTTTTTCATCAAAAGAAAAAAAAACAATCGTTTTCTTTCCTAAATTTTCTTTAAAAAAACTTTTGTTTTCTTTGTTGTTTTTAAAAAAAACCAAACCCAAATCGTTATTTTGAGCACTCACCTTAAGGGTGACAAATAAAAAAATTATTGTTGCTTTTTTAAACATTATTGGTTTTGAATCTATATAAAACTTATATAAAAACAACTTAAGTTCAAATATATTGTGTGAAAAAGCTTGTTTCGTTTATTTTCTTAGTTTAAGGGTTTTATCTTAGCAAATTAATACTCTGTCTTTAAAAATGATTGATAAGCTTAAAGAAATTAAAAAAAGATATCTTATTGTAAGGGGAAGTTTATCAAAACCCGAAACCGTTTCAAACATGAAACTTTACACCTCTCTAAACAAAGAATATAAAGAGTTGGGAAAAATTATCTCTGAATATGACAACTACCTTTTGGTTTTAAGTGGAATTAAAGAAGCAAAAGAAATAATAAGCTCTGAAAAAGATGAAGAATTCAGAGAAATAGCAAAAGGAGAATTAGAAACCCTACAACAAAAACAAAAAAAAATAGAAAAAAAACTAAAAACACTACTTATCCCTAAAGACCCAAATGATGAAAAAAATGTTATTTTTGAAATTAGAGCTGGTGCTGGTGGTGATGAAGCTGCAATTTTTGCAGGAGACTTATTAAGAATGTATCAGTTGTATTCTGAAAAAAACAAATGGTCTTTTAATGTTTTAAATTATAATGAAGGGTCTTCTGGTGGATACAAAGAAATTATATGTTCTGTTGAAGGAGAAGATGTTTATGGAAAACTAAAATTTGAAGCTGGAACACATCGTGTTCAAAGGGTTCCTGAGACAGAAACACAAGGAAGGGTTCACACTTCAGCAGCAACAATTGCTGTTTTACCTGAAGCTGAAGAGGTTGAGCTTAAAATAAATCCTTCAGAAATAAGAAAAGATACTTACAGAGCTTCTGGGGCTGGTGGCCAACATGTTAACAAAACAGAGTCTGCGGTAAGGCTCACCCATATTCCTTCTGGTGTTGTTGTTGAGTGCCAAGATGGTCGCTCTCAACACGCAAACTACGACAAAGCCTTAAAGGTTTTAAGGTCTCGTTTATACGAAAGAGAACTCCAAAAACAAGAAAAAGAAATTGCGGGTAAAAGAAAAATAATGATTGGCTCTGGAGATAGATCAGATAAAATTAGAACTTATAATTATCCACAAGGACGAGTTACAGACCACAGAATAAATCACACTGTGTATAATTTACCAGAAATTACTTCTGGGGATTTGTTTTCTTTTACAGAAAATTTAAGAATTGCCGAAAATGCTGAACGAATGAAAGTGGGTGGAGATGGTTGATCAAAAAAAAATTAAACTTAATGCCTACCCAAGAGGGTTTCATTTAATAACCGAAGAGGTTATAAAACACTTGCCAAAAATCACTGGGGTTGTAAATGTGTTTATGCAACACACATCAGCTAGCCTTACAATAAACGAAAACGCTGACCCTACGGTTAGAGAAGATTTTGAAACACATTTTAATAAAATGGTTTCTGAAAAAGAAACTTATTTTAAACACACTTTTGAAGGACCTGATGACATGACCTCTCATATAAAATCTAGTGTTTTGGGTTCCTCTGTTAATTTTCCAATAAAAGACGGGGTTCCTTTGTTAGGTGTTTGGCAAGGGATATATTTGTGTGAACACCGCAACGGCGGAAAGGTTAGAAAAATTATAATTACATCATATGGAGAAAATTAAATATTTGTTTTTAGTGTTGTTTTTAATGGGTTGTTCACCAAATGATAAAGAGGCTATAGATTACTCTGTTTTCAACACCCCACTCTACGATTATGATGTGGAGGAAAAGATTAAAAGCCTTAATATAGAACTCCCTGTGCCAGGAAAACCTATAGCAAACTATGTTCCAACGGTCCGGTTTTCTGAAGGGAAAAACACAATGCTTGTGTATGTTTCTGGAACTGGTCCTAGAAAAAAGGATGGGGAATATGTTACTGGGCGTCTAGGTGAAGATATGACAATTGAAGAGGGTTATAATGCGGCAAGGCTTGTTGGAATAAACATCTTAGCTTCTCTTAAAAAAGAAGTTGGGGACCTTAATAAGGTTAAGCGTTTTGTAAAGGTTATTGGAATGGTTAACTCAACGGCTGATTTTTATGAGCAACCTGCTGTTATAAATGGTTTTTCTGATTTTATAGTTGATGTTTTTGGGGAAAGAGGAAAGCACGCCCGCTCTGCGGTTGGTATGGTTTCTTTGCCAAGCAAAATCCCTGTTGAAGTAGAAGTTGTTGTGGAGGTTGTTAGGTAAGGTTCTCAAAAATTCCACAGACACCTTGCCCCCCCCCAACACAAGCCGTCACTATTCCATACCTTTGTTTTCTTCTTCTCATTTCATTAATAAGTTGTATAGAAAGTTTAGCGCCAGTCATTCCAAGGGGGTGACCTAAAGCAACAGCTCCTCCGTTTACATTTACTATTTTCTTATCTAAATCTATAGCTTTTATGACCGAAAGAGCTTGTGCGGCAAAAGCTTCATTTAACTCTATTTGTTCAATTTGATTTAATTTCATTCCAACTTGAGCCAATGCTTTAGGGATTGCTTTTGCTGGTCCTATTCCCATAATTCTTGGTTCTACTCCTGCTGTTGCATAAGAAACCATTCGGGCAATTGGTTCTAACTTTAATTCTTTAACCATTTTTTTAGACATCACCAAAACAAACGCTGCTCCGTCTGACATTTGTGAAGAGTTTCCTGCAGTAACCTGGCCCATTACCTTAAATGCTGGTTTAAGTTTAGAAAGAACCTTTAAAGACGTTTCTTTTCGTGGTCCCTCATCTATGTCTATTGTTTGGTTTCTTGATTCTTTTTTTCCTTCTTTATTAATATATGTTTCTTCAACATCTATTGGCACTATTTCATCTTTAAAAAAACCTTTTTTAATTGCATTTATTGCTTTTTGGTGAGAGTTTAAAGAAAATTCGTCTGACATTTCTCTAGTAATGCTATATTCTTTTGCTAATTCTTCTGCGGTAAGCCCCATGTTTAAGTAATAATCAGGGTGTTCTTTTGAAATAGTATAATTTAAAGCAGATTTATATCCCATCATGGGAACCATGCTCATTGACTCCGTACCTCCCGCAATGATGCAGTTTGCTGTTCCGGCGTGTATTCTAGCACAAGCTAGGTGTATCGCTTCAAGACCCGAACCACAATAGCGATTTATTATCATTCCTGGTACTTCTTTTGAAAGAGCTAAAAGAGAGATGTATCTGCCCATTTGCATACCTTGTTCTGCTTCAGGAACAGCGTTTCCAACGATAAGGTCATCAACCATTTTGTTTTCAAAATTTTTTATAGAACCAACAAGTTGTTCTATTACTTTTGCCGCAAGATCATCTGATCTCATAAACCTAAATCCTCCTTTGTTTGCTTTTCCAACCGCTGACCTAAATCCAGCTACTATATATGCTTTCATGATTTTAATTTCTAATTGTTTTTCTTTTAAATAATATTCCGTGCATTCTTTCTAGTGTTTTGGGCTCTCCACACAAACTAACAACCGCTTCTCTTTCTAGTTCCAATAAATATCTTTCTGAAACAAAAGAAGGTTGAGAAAGATCTCCTCCGCACATAACATAGGCTGTTTTTTGAGCTATTTTTTTGTCGTGCTCAGAAATATAGTTGCCAAAAAACATACTAGCAACACCAGCCTCAAACATCGCAATGCCTGATTTGCCTTGAACTTTTATGTCCTCTCTTTCTTTTTTTTGTGTATACCCCGCTTCAAACAAATTAATAACATCTTTTTTAGCATCAGAAAGAAGTTTTGATCTACTTAGCGTGTGTTTGTCTGTGTTTCTTAACAAATTCATTGAAACAGCTTCTTTTGATGAGGTTGCAACTTTAGCGGTAGCTATTGTCATAAAATTTTCCATTAATATGTTTAGTTCTGGGTCACCTTTCCTATACATGTCAGAGGTCCTTAGGGTCATTTCTTTGGTTCCCGCTCCACTTGGTATTATTCCAACACCCGCCTCAACAAGTCCCATATATGTTTCTGTGTGAGCTCTAACAACGTCTGCGTGCATAGAAATTTCACACCCCCCACCTAATGTTAAACCAGAGGTTGCAACAACGACGGGAACAGAAGAAAACCGAACTCTCATTATGGTATTTTGAAAAGCGGCAATCATAAGATTAATTTCTTGAAATTCTCTGTTTCCAGCCAACATAAATAACATGCCAAGATTTGCTCCTGCAGAAAAATTTTCTCCTTCATTCCCTATAACAATTCCCTTAAAATTTTTTTCTGCAATTGTAATTGATTTGTTTATTCCCTCAACAACCTCTGCTCCCATTGTATTCATTTTCGTGTGAAACTCTAAATTTAAAACCCCATCTCCAACATCATATAGAGTTGTTCCTGTGTTTTTCCACACAACGTTTTTCTCTTTAAAAGCATCTAAAATTATTAACCCTTCGCTTCCTGGAATTTTTTTGTATTTTTTTGTTGGTATATCATAATAAAGTTTTTTTCCTTTTTCGTATTTATAAAAACTTTTAATATTGTTTTTTAACATTTCTTCTACCCAATCTGCTGGAGCCAAATTGTTTTTTTTCATTTTCTTTACCGTTTCTTCAACCCCCAACATATCCCATGTTTCAAAAGGTCCTGTTTTCCACGCAAAACCTGCTTTAATTGCTTGATCAATTTTGTAAAGATCGTCTGTAATCTCCGGTATTCTAAAAGAACAATATCTAAAAGAATCATAAAAAGTTTTTCTATAAAACTCTCCTGCTTTGTCGTCATAGTTGACAAGTATTTTTAATCTTTCTTTTAAATTTTTGGCGTTTTTTGCCTCATTAAAAGCATTAAATTTTGCTTTTGTTCTTGGGCCATATTCATATGTTTTTAAATTAAGTTCTAAAATTTCTTTTTTTCCTTTTTCGTTAATTGTTTTTTTATAATATCCTTGTTTTGTTTTATCTCCCCACCATTTTCTTTTATATAGTTCTTTAACTGATTTAGGTAGTTTAAATTTTCCTTTTGATTCATCTTTTGGAAGGTCTTTTGAAATGTTGTTTGATACATTTACCGTGGTGTCTAAACCAACAACATCCATTGTTCTAAAGGTTGCGGATTTTGCTCTTCCAATTTTTGGTCCTGTCAAAAAATCAACCTCTCCAACAGAAAGCCCCATTTCATCTATAGTGTGCATTGCAGACATAATAGAATAAATACCCACTCTGTTTGCAATAAAAGCAGGAGTGTCTTTACACAAAACGGTTTCTTTTCCTAAAAAAAGAGAACCATAATACATTAAAAAATCTGTAATTTCTTTTTTTGTTTTTTCTCCTGGAACAATTTCTAATAATTTCATGTATCTAGGTGGATTAAAAAAATGGGTTACACAGAAGTTTTCAACAAAATCAAGACTTCTTCCTTCTATCATTTGTTTTACAGGTATTCCAGAAGTATTAGAGGTTATTAGTGTTCCTTTTTTTCTGCTTTTTTCTATTTTTTTAAAAATTGTTTTTTTTATTTCTAATTTTTCTACCACAACTTCTATTATCCAATCAGCTTCACGTATTTTATTCATATCGTCTTGAATATTTCCTAATGATATATTCTTTTTATTTTTATCAACGTAAAATGATTTTGGTTTTGTTTTTAATGTATTCAAGAAAGAATTATTAACAATTCTGTTCCTAACAATTTTGTCTTTTAAACTTAAACCTTTTCTTTTTTCTTCTTCAGAAAGTTCTTTAGGACAAATATCAAGAAGTAAAACTTTAACTCCTATGTTAGCAAAATGACAAGCTATTCTTGAGCCCATAATTCCAGATCCAATTACAGCAACTTTTTTAATAGTGATGTTGTTCATTTAGGTTTATATTTTTATTTTCATAGCAAGAATAATTAAAAAAAAGTATTTTTTAATTAGATAAAAAAAATATTAAAAAGTAAATAAATTTATTATGTTTAATTAATTTAATTAAAACATTAATAATTAAAGTGTTAAGATGTTTATAATTATTTTTAACATATAATAAAGACATAATTAACATATAAAAGCCTAATAATCAGAAACTTAACAAAAAGAAGAATAAATAAAAAAAGAAATTGTTGAAAACCTAATGTTTATATTTTCTTTATAAAAGTTAAAAAAACAAAAAAAACAAACATTAAAAAATTCTTAACAATTTTTAAACAGAGATAAATATTAAAAAGTAATTGTTAAATCTTCAATTGTCCAATTAGACCGAACTTCAATTTTTTCTTTATAATAAATAATTTTTTCAGAACCAACATCTTTTAAAATACTTCCATAATCCCATTTTTTATTTTCATTATTATCTTTTATTATTTTAATATAGTATTTTCCAGGCTCTATTTTATTAAAGTAAAAAAGAGTATTTGATTTTTTGTTTTTATATATTTTACTTAAGTCTTCAGAAACTAATTGAATAATAATATTGTTTCCTAAACCAGAAATAGAACCAGAAACAGAACCATAATAATCTTTTCCTCTAAAAAGAAAGTTTTTTTCTATTTTGTTTAAAGTATCCTTTTCAATAGAAACAACACTCCCTCTAGGAACAACAAAGAACACCCTATCTTTTTTTAATTTTTTATAATAGTTCTTAAAAGAAATATAAATAGAGTCTTTTTCATAGATTAAGCTATCTGCAATAGCTTTATTTTTTAAAGAATCAACAAAAAGAGTAATTGCTTTTTGAGTTAAATAAAGTTTTGTCTTGTTTTTGGTTTTGTTTTTATTCCAAACGCTTTTCGAATAAAAAGGACCAGTGTAAAAAACAGTATCAACATAAAAAGAGAACGAAAAAAGGGTATTATTTATAGGCTTTGAAAAAGAAAAATTTAATAATAAGGTATCATCAAGGTCGTTTCTGTTGTTTGTGTTTAATTGATAGGTTAGTTTGGAAATACGTTTACTTTCTTTGCCAAAAGAAACAAATAAAGAATCAATAGTTTTTTCTTGTAAGGAATCAAAAGCTTCAACGACAACAAAAATAGAGTCTTTTTTTAAAGCACCTTTATAAAAACGCAACAAATTGTTATCGTTTAAACTATAGTTAATAAAATCCTTAGTGTAAACCTTAACTTTTTTTATGTGTTTAGAATAGGTTAGCTCATAAATAAGTCCCCTTTCTCTTTTTCTTTCTAGTTTTAATTTTTGAGGATTTTCCTTAAACAAGGAGATTTTAATATTTGACACAAAAGAATCAAGCTTTACATTATTGGGAATATAGCCAAACGCTTCGTTTTTTGCCTCTGCTATAAAACTTTGGTTTTCGTCTATAAAAGAATACATTTTGTATTCACCAGGCCTTATGTTTTCTATTAAAAAACTACCATCTTTATTAGAAAAAGAAAAATAAAGAGGTTTTTTATTAAATAAGCCCAAACTATCTTTTTTGTTATACAAAACAACTAAAGCCCCCTCAACAAACTTGTTTTTTAATGGATCTAAAACGAAACCAGAAACAAAAGAAGAATCTATTTTGTTACCAGTGCTAAAAACAAGTTTAGTGTTTTTGGCAGGATTACCTTCTGTTACATCTTTAACTCCATCAGCAAAATTTAATATATAAGTGGTGTTTTCTTTAAAAGTAGAATCAAAAGTTAAAAGAAGGTTGTTTTTTTTAAATTTTAGCTCTGGTGTGTTATTTATGTATGGTGAAATTATAAGCTTTTGAGATAACTCTGAAGCATCAATAATTTCATCAAACTCAAAAGAAAAAACTTTTTCTTTAAAGTTAATAGAGTGATTTTTTGGGTCAGAGTAAATTAAAAAAGGAGAAAGAGTGTCTTTATGCCCACCATCTAACGGACTAATTTTCGCACAAGAAGAAATTATTAATATAAAAGAAAAAGAAAAAATTAATTTTAGCATTTACGTAAAATATATATAATACTTGAGTGTTGACCTGTTTTTATTGCATATAAATTTGAAACAAAACCACGAAGAAAACCAGAAATAAAAGAAAATTTATTTTTTTTATATTTTTCGCTTAATATTGAAACATATATAGAATCAAACCAGAGGGGTTTTTTGTTAATTATTTTTAAATTGGCAAAACCAACTAACCTTTCAAAAGAAAAGGTGTTAAAGTGAAAAAGGTGCCTAGGAACATCATAGCCAGCCCAATAGTTTTTGTAATAAGTGTTATCGTATGAACTTCTGTTGGGTATAGCGACGGCTATTAAACCACCTTTATTTAATAAACCACCCATATCTTTTAATGTTTCTTTTGGGTTGTGGGTGTGCTCTAAAACATGCCAGAGTGTTATCCAATCATATTTTTGTTTTTTTACAATAGCTTTGTTTTTATAAACCGTGTGGTGTTTTTGTTTGTTTATAGGCTCATAACCAAAAGAAGTATAACCCCTTTTTTGTGTGTAGTTAACAAAAGACCCAGACCCAGAGCCATAATCTAAAAGGGAGCCTGTTTTGTATTTTTTCAGCAAACTTATTTTATAAGAGTTGTTGAGCCTTTGAATAAAACTATAAATAAAACCAAAAAAACCACTTTTTTTGTTAAAAGAATCATATTTTTTTAAATCATAATATTTTTGTATTTTATCTTTTTTTGGTCTTGGGTTTGTAAAAAGAACACCACAAGATAAACATTGATAAAGAGAAAACTTTTCTTTTGTTAGGGCATAATCAATTAGTGATTTTTTATTTATAATTTTTTTAGATCCACAAACCAAACAGCTAGATAAATGTTCCATTATTTGTTCATATATACAATTAAAATAGATACGTCAGAAGGAGAAACCCCACTTATTCTTGAGGCTTGACCTATAGAAATGGGTTTTATTTTTTGTAATTTTTCTTTTCCTTCAGCAGATAGAGAAGGTATTTTTGTGTAATTAAAATCAGGATTAATTTTACTCTCATCTAATCTGTTCATTTTATCAACGAGCTCTTGCTCTTTTTTTATATAACTTTTGTATTTGTGGTTAATTTCTGCTTGTTCAATTGCCAACTTGTCTTTTGATAGGTTTATTCCAAGCGGAGTGGTTGTTTTTTTTAGTAAATCTAAAAGTCGAACATTAGGTCTTTTTAATAAAGAGTCTAAAGGTTTTTTTTCTGAAATTTTTGCTGAATCAACCTTTGTTAAATACTTATTAATTTTTTCTGGAACAACTTTTGTTTTCTTTAGAAAACAATCAATTTTATTGATTTTATTCGTTTTTTCTTTAACCAAAAACAACCTTTTCTTATCTGCTAATCCAATTAAAACTCCTTTTTTTGTTAATCTAAGATCGGCATTGTCTTGCCTAAGCAATATTCGGTGCTCAGCCCTAGAGGTGAACATTCTATAAGGCTCTTCGGTTCCTTTATTAATTAAATCATCAATAAGAACACCAATATAAGCCTCAGATCTAGATAAAATAAAATCTTTTTTTCGATTTATTTTGTTGTGTGCGTTTATTCCAGAAATTAACCCTTGGCAGGCTGCTTCTTCATATCCCGTTGTGCCGTTTATTTGTCCTGCAAAATAAAGATTTTTTATTGGTTTGGTTTCAAGGGTGTGTTTTAATTGGGTTGGTGGAAAATAATCGTACTCTATAGCATAACCGGGCCTAAACATTTTGACTGACTCAAAACCAACAATTGATCTTAGGGCTTTTAGCTGAATATCTTCAGGCAAAGAGGTTGAAAACCCATTAACATACACCTCTATAGTATCCCAACCTTCTGGTTCAACAAAAATTTGATGACGATCTCTTTCTTCAAAACGACTTATTTTATCTTCTATAGAAGGGCAATATCTTGGGCCAACACCCTTTATTCTTCCATTAAACATTGGGGATTTTTTAAAACCACCTTTTAAAAGAGAGTGTGTCTTTGTGTTGGTATATGTGATATGGCAACTTTTTTGTTTTTTTAAGAGCTTTTTTGTTAAAAAAGAAAAACAACCAGGAACAGAATCTCCCTTTTGTTCTTCCATTTTTTTGTAGTTTATAGATCTACCATCAACCCTTGGTGGGGTTCCTGTTTTCATTCTACCAGAAATAAAGCCAAGATCTTCAAGTTGTTCTGTGATTCCCTTTGAGGATCTTTCCCCCGTTCTTCCTCCACCAAAATTTTTTTCACCAACATGAATAAGTCCATTTAAAAAAGTTCCGTTTGTTAAAATCACAGCACTACCTTTAATTTCTAAACCAAGAGCTGTTTTAACACCAACTACCCTTTTCTCTTTAATTAAAAGGCTGGTTATCATTTCTTGCCAAAAATCAACATTTTTGTTTTTTTCTAACAACAAACGCCACTCTTCAGCAAACCTCATTCTGTCGCTTTGTGCTCTTGGGGACCACATTGCCGGACCCTTTGATAGGTTGAGCATACGAAATTGAATCATTGTTTTGTCTGTTACTATTCCGGTTAAGCCACCCAAAGCATCAATTTCTCTAACAATTTGTCCTTTAGCAACACCACCGATTGCTGGGTTGCAAGACATTTGTGCGATAGTTCCCATGTTCATAGTAGCCAAAAGGACTTTTGACCCCATACTTGCGGCAGCAGCAGCGGCCTCGCAACCAGCGTGTCCAGCACCAACAACAATCACATCGTATTTTGCAAACATTATTATTATTATTGTTTGTGTTCCACGTGGAACGTGAGTTTATTATATAAAGAAAGGTATTCGTTTTCTTTTAATGTCATAGTGTTTTTGTCTTCTTTTGTTTTATCTGAAAACCCAATTAAGTGTAATAACCCATGAATTATAACACGTAAAAGCTCTACGTTAAAGGTTTCGTTGTATTTTTTTGCGTTTTCTTTAACCCTGTCTGTGCTTATGTAAATATCCCCTTCTATGTTTTTTTTGTTTGATGTAAAGTCAAACGTAATAACATCGGTTAAGGATGTGTGTTTAAGATATTTTTTGTTTATTTCTAATAATCTGTTGTCAGAACAAAAAACACAATTAATAAAGCTGATTTTTTTGTTTTCTTTTTTACAAATTTTTTTAAAAAGAGCCCTTATTTCTTTTTTGTTTGATATTTTAAAGTTTTTGTTTTCTGAAAAAAAATTAGTAACAAACATATTGCCTTCAAATAAAAGTTATGTTATTAAGTTAATAGGTTTGTTAACAAACCCATTGTTTGCAACAACAGTGTTATCGTATAAAGCTTTCTTTTTTTTACACACCTGAGTTTAAATTAACTATTGGTCTGTTCCAAGCGCATGTGTTGCACACCTAAACCCAATCATTGCAGAAGAAGAGTCTTGATCCATAAATCGCCTTGTTCCTGGTGATAACCATTGTGCGCCATCACTCCAAGAACCACCCTTATAAACACGAGAAGAATTACTAACCAATGAGTTGAAGTTTTGATAATCATAATCTTCTTCACTATCTAAATAATCACTTTGTCTTATTGGGTTAAGATCTTCAACATCTTGAAAGTTTAATGGTCTATAAATATCATATACCCACTCATTTACATTTCCCGCCATATTATACAAACCAAAATCATTCGGAGCATATTCATAAATAGAAACAGTTATAAAACCAGCATCATTTAAGGACCCGGCTATTCCAGCATAATCACCTCTACCCCTTTTAAAGTTTGCTTGAAACTCCCCAAGGGTACTTCTTTTTGGGCTTCTTATTGTTCTTCCATCCCAAGGGTATAACCTTCTGTGTGTTTGGTTTTCATCTAACCATTGATTCCCAATTTGTCCATAAGCAGCGTATTCCCATTCTGCTTCAGTTGGTAATCTAAATTCTGGTAAATAAATACCAGACTCTATTGGTGGTATATCTCCATCCACATACTCATCCCCGAAATACTCTTTGGCTATTTCTCTATTAACAGCTTCTGTTCTCCAACGACAATAATCTGTTGCTTGGTTCCAACTAATACCAACAACAGGATAATATCTAAAACCAGGATACCTTAAATAATTGTCAACATAAGGGGTGTTGAAAGCTAAGTCTTTATGCCAAACGGTTGTGTCTGGAAGGGCGTTTAAATAAAAGGTTTCACTAGAATCTCTTTTAACATAACTTAAGTATTCTAACCAATGAATGTTGGCTATTTCTGTTATATCTAAATAAAAAGTTGAAACAGTAACTGTTCTTTCGACATTATCATGAGTATAAAAAACATCTTCTTCATAAGAACCCAAAACAGCACGACCACCTTCAATTAAAACCTGATTAGGACCAGGAACTTGTCCACTAAAGTCAGAAACAACAAAACCCTCTTCTTCAGCTTCGTTGTCAGAAAAGTATTCTAAATTAGTTGTTGTACTTGTTGTGCCGGGGCTTCTTGCTGAAGGGTTTTTTTTACCAAAAGGAAGAATAGAACATCCCTCAAAGAGAACCAAACACAAAAAAACCAAAATATTAAATCTTTTCATAAACAAAAGAAGGTTTAAATTTTTATCAAAAATACAAAAAAATCTACTCTTAGAAAGATTTAACAACGAAACAACAAAAATATTGTCTTTATTTTTCTATTTGTTTCAACAAAACCAAAGATTCTTTTAAACCAAAAACAAGGTTAAAAGTAACAATTAATTGTTTTTTTGTTTCTTTTAGAGTAATGTTTTTTTCTTCTCTTTTTGTAAAATTAAATATTTCTTGAATAGTAATGTTTTTTCTATCATTTTGTTTGTTGTTTTTATTAAAAGACAATGTTAGTTTATTGTTTTTGTTTGTTATTTTATCTATTGACATTAATGAACCAAGTTTTTTAATCTCCATTACCAAAAAAAGATTTTTTAAATTTTTTGGTATTTTTCCAAACCGATCTTTAAAGGTTTTTTTTGTTTTTGAAAAAAGACCTTTTTCTGTGTTTTTTTCTAAAAAAGCATACATTTTTAATCTTTCATTAGAGTTTGTTATATAATTTTTTGGTATATAAACCTCTGTGTCAACATCAACCAAACAGGTATTGTTTTCTTTAAAAACAGAAAGGTTTTTGTTTTGTTCTTTTGTTGTGGGTTGGTTTAACTCTAAAAGAGCTTCGTCTAAAATTTTGTGATATGTTTCAAAGCCAAGATCATTAATAAAACCACTTTGCTCCCCTCCCAACAAATTTCCAGCCCCCCTTATATCTAAATCTTTTAAAGCAATATTTAACCCATCACCCAACATTGAAAATTCTTCTAAAGCAATTAACCTTCTTTTGGCATCAGAAGACAAAGACAAAATGGTTGGTGTGACCAAATAACAAAAAGCTTTTTTGTTAGACCTACCAACACGGCCCCTCATTTGGTGTAAGTCAGACAACCCAAACATATGTGCTTGATTTATTATTATTGTGTTTGCGTTTGGTATATCTAAGCCAGACTCGATAATGTTTGTTGAAACCAAAACATCAAAAAACCCCTCAATAAACTTTAACATTATTTTTTCTAAGTTGTTTCCTTTTTGTTGTCCGTGGGCGACAGCTATTCTTGCGCTTGGAACTAGTTTTTGAATTATATTACCAACCTCATAAATGTCTTTTATACGGTTGTGAACAAAAAACACTTGACCAAAACGAATAAGTTCGTTTTTTATAATATCTCTTATTGTCTCTTTATTAAAATTTATCGTTTCAGTATAAACAGCTTGTCTGTTTGTTGGGGCTGTTTTTATAATACTAATATCTCGTACTCCAATTAAAGAGAAATGTAAAGTCCTAGGTATAGGTGTTGCTGTTAATGTAAGGGTGTCGAGATTATTTTTTCTTTTTTTAATTTTTTCTTTTAAAGAAACGCCAAACTTTTGTTCTTCATCCACAATCAACAAGCCTAAATTTTTGTATTTAATTTTGTTGTTAACAATAAGGTGGGTTCCTATAATAACATCAACCTTGCCATTTTCACATTTTTGGATAATTTCATTAGCCTCCTTTTTTGATCGAAATCGAGACAAATAATCAATTTCTACAGGAAAGTCTTTTAGTCTTTTTTTAAAAGTTTTATAGTGTTGTAAGGCTAGTATTGTTGTTGGAACAAGAACAACAACTTGTTTGTTGCTAGAGACAGCTTTAAAGGCGGCTCTAATTGCAATTTCTGTTTTTCCAAAACCCACATCTCCACAAATAAGACGATCCATTGGGTGTTTTTTTTCCATGTCTTTTTTTACATCTATTGTTGCTTTTAGTTGGTCGGGAGTGTCTTGATAAATAAAGGAAGATTCTAATTCAACTTGCATAAAAGAATCTTTTTCAAAAGCAAAACCAAGCTTATTTCTTCTTTTTGCATAAAGTTTTGTTAATTCTCCAGTTATGTTAATAAGTTTTGATTTTATTTTCTTTTTCTTTTTTTCCCACTCCTGAGTTCCAAGGCTGTGTAGGGCGGGGGAGGTATTTACTCCAGAATACTTAGAGATTTTGTGTAGAGAATTAACATTAATATAGAGAAGGTCGTTGTTTTTATAAACAACCCGTAGCACCTCTTGTTTGGTTTTGTTTACTAAAATTTTATCTAAGCCAATAAAACGACCAATTCCATGGTCTATATGAACAAGATAATCACCAACAGTAAGTTCAGAGCGTTTTTTTATAGGGTTTTTTTGTTTTCTAACAACAACAGGCTGTTGTGTGTGTTTATAATACCTGTTAAAAATTTGATGATCAGTGTAAATAGCTCTTTTATTATTATGGTCTACAAACCCAGAACCCAAAGCAATCATTGTGGGAGTATAAGATGGTTTATAACCAACAGAATCAACATATGTGTTTAGTCTATTTTTTTGTTCTTCGGATTGAAAAGAAATTAAAACAGTATAGCCTTTTTCTTCTAAAGATTTAATATTTTCAACAAGTAAAGAAAGGTTTTTGTTAAAACTAGGCTGAGGAGAAGAGTTAAAATTAAAACATACATTTTTTTTGTTAAAAGTTTTTCCAAACTCTATGTTTTGAAAAGCCTTAATTTCTTTTAAAAACAAACTTTTAGAGTAAAAAAGATTTTTTGGTGGTTTTGAAACCAAAACACCAGAGGTTTTTTTTAATGAGGAATAAATTTCTAATGCTTCGTTGTATTTTTGTTCAATAATGTTGGCGGATAAACTTATGTTTTCAAACCAAAGTAACCAATTTTTATTTAATAACTTAAACAAAGAAACAAACAAGACGTTTTGAGCTTGATTTTCAATGTTGGCAAGAATCTTTATTTCTTTTTTTTCTTCTATTGTAAGTTGAGATTCTATATTAAAAAGTTTGATTTTTATAATTTTGTTTTTGCTAAACTCAAGACGAATAGGTTTTTTGTTGGTAAACGAGAAAACATCAACAAGATTACCTCTTAGTGAATATTGACCAGGTTCTTTAACAAAATCAACAGGTTTAAAGTTTTGTTTATTTAAATGGTTTGTTAAAAAAGTATAGTCTAATTCTTGTCCTTTTTTTATTGTTAAAGAAAGTTTGTTTTTTGTTTGTGTGTTTGTTGTTTTTTCAAATAAACCCTCTGGGTATGTTATTAAATATTTTTTTTCTTTTGTTTTTTTTGCTATAGCCTCTATAGCCTCTGTTCTAAATACAACATTTGCGTTATTTACATAATCAAAATCATAAGGTTTTCGGTGAGAGTAAGGGAAAAAAAATATTTTTTCTTTTTTTAATAACCTAGATAATGAACTATAAAAAACCATAGCACTTTTTTTGTTTTCTAAAACAAAACAATGGTTTTTGTTGTCGTTTTTTGAAATAGCAACAGGTGTTATAACGTTTAAATCTCCAGACAATCCTTTAAGTACAACGTTTGTATTCTTTGTTTTTATACAACTAACAACACTAAGTACATCAAGATCATTTTTGTATAAATTTATTATATCATTTTGTTTCATTATATAAATTAAAATGAACTAAAGAAGAATAATCTGCAAAAAAGAATATTTTTGTTGAAAAACCACTAATAGAATGAAAATATTAATAACCGGAGCATCAGGTGGAATTGGATATGAAATCTCAAAAGAACTTATAAATAAAAAACATAAGCTTGTTTTGCACTATAATAAAAACAAAAAAAAACTAAAACCACTTCTCACAAAACACACACATGCCGTTTCTCAAGATCTTTCCAGTAGCGTAGGGGCACAACGATTATATGAAAAAACAATAACTCACTTTGGGTTTCCAGACGTTTTAATTAACAATGCTGGAATAGAAATTTCTTCCTATGTTAATACGGATGTTGATTTTTGGAATTCAAGTTGGAACAAAACCCTAAATATAAACTTAGGCGCACCAGCATATTTATGTAAATGTTTTATAAACACAAAAAGAAATAAAAAGATTAATTCAAGATTTAGAATAATAAATATATCTTCTCGAGCAGCTTTTAGGGGAGAAACAGAAGATTTTATTGCCTACGCGTGTTCTAAAGGGGGTCTTGTTTCGCTTACAAAAACAATTTCTAGGTCTTTTGGAAAAAAAGATAACGTTCTTGCTTTTAATATTGCCCCAGGGTTTGTTCATACAGACATGAACAAAGACATTATTCAAAAACACGGAAAAGACTATATAACCAAAGGCATTGTTTTAGATAGGTTAACAGAACCAAAAGACATTTCTCCTGTTGTTTCTCTTATCGTTTCAGGAAAACTAGATCACGCAACAGGATCTACCATTGATATAAATGGGGGTAGTTATTTAAGGTGATTGTTGAAATTAAAATCTAAAAACTTTTAATGTGATATTAAATAATAAAGTGACAAGAGTATATTTGTAAAAAATTTATATATATGGAGGTGTTAATCTTAATCCTTGTTTTGTTTGTTTCGGCAATTTTAAGTGCATTTTTTATACCAAACAATAAAGTAAGTAATCACCAAAAAGACTCTGAAATTTAGTCGTTTTTTTTAATTTTTCTGTAATCTATAAAAGATAGGGCGCCAGCAAAACCTATTAGAATTACAATAATCCAAACAAACAACTCAACACCATCTGTTACTGCGGGGTTAGTGGGGAACATAGTTTTTTTTTCGAAAATAAAAATTTAATTTTTAAAGACCAATATTTCCTAACATAAATTCAAAAAGCACCTTACTTTTATTAATCGGATGAATTGTTCTATAAGACCAACGTAATCCTAAATCAAAAAGAGCATCTTGTCTAAAAAGGTTTATATCAAATTTAATTTCTCCACCAAAAGAAACAGGATTTTCCCTAAAGGGTATATATGGAAACGTGTTCTTTTTACCATTAATTTGCCCCCCATTAACAAAAGAAGTATATCGTATTCTTTGAATGTTTATTAGTGGTCCAACAGAAATGTCTGGATAAACAATAGGTAATTCATATTCAACACCCCATCCATAAAAATTTTTAAAAACACCATTGTTTTGATAACCATGTATAAAATTTATTTTTTCATGAAACATATAGTCGTTATTGTCTTGGTTTTCATACCTAAACTTTGTTCTTAAAGAATGAGTTGTGTTAATTCCTGGAAAATTTAAATACACATCAGACCTAAAATACGTACCAGAAAAATCACTAGAAGAGATTGTTTTTTTTGATTCAAAAAGAATGATTTGTCCCCAAGGAGAAGACACTTGTCGTTTTGTTTTTTTGTGAAGTCTAGAGTAATAAACAAAAACATCATAATGACCCATAAAATCTTTTATTATGCTAACCGTTCCGTTAAAAGTAGGGGCTCTAAAGTCAGACACTTTAGAGTTAGAGTATTCTATTGAGGTTAAAAAATTTGTGAAATATTTACTTTTTGTAAAACTTAAAGGGACCCTTATTCCAAAAGTCATATCTTTTTCTTTCCAAAAAACATCATATAGATTGTCGTTATTAGAAATTTGTGAGGTTTCGTTTTTTAAACCAAGATTAAAATCAAAAATAGGATATAAACCCTGATAGCTTAATCTAAAAAATTTTTCTCCCTTTTTGTCTCTAAAATTATATTTATAACCACCATTAAATTGAAGTGACCCAAAAATATCTTTAGATGTTACTCCAAAACTCATATCATCCAACCCTTTAGAAGAGCTATTAAAATCGGTAATTCCCCAAGAGATAGGTCGAATTAAAGTAAATGGTTTTTCTAATTTTTTTGATTCGTACTGAAAACTTGTTTTATTTTTTTCTTTTTGTTTAAAACCAACAACAGGACAACCTACACAAAAGCTAGCAAAGTTTATTTCTTTAATATTTTCTTTTATTTTGAGTTTAAAAACATCAAAACCTTTTGGCGTCATTGAATTAAATA
>ENA-UPTF01000058-UPTF01000058.1-marine-metagenome-genome-assembly--contig:-NODE-58-length-70023-cov-4.604938_pt1 | contig 70023 bp, 65 predicted proteins | sample MGYA00238166_ERZ767019 | MGnify/ENA primary metagenome ERZ767019 (study PRJEB28930, sample SAMN06266391) | marine metagenome | isolation source: Sea water from 250 m depth | place: Atlantic Ocean | study... | reverse complement strand
CAATTTGGAAACTCATCGTAAATTATCCAGAGGATATTGGAGAAGTACCAGACGATAAGGCATCTTCTAAAAGTATTTCAAAAACCCCAGAGGAGAATGAGCTAGTTGTTACACATGATGCTTCATTTACTTTAACCGAAGCCTTGATGAGCAAGGCATTTTGGATACTAGCGCTTGGCCACGGTTCTTCTGTTTTGTTAACGTCAACTATGATGATTCATTTGATTTTAGCTTTGAAGGCACAGGGACTCTCCTTGGAGCAAGCAGCTACTGTATGGGGAATAACGATGGGGATTGGAGGTCTAGCTAAGCTAGTCGGTGGATTTGTTGGTGATCATGTTTCAAAAAGAGTTGCCGCCTGTGCTTTCGGCGCTTTGCAGGCTGTTGGTGTGGCTTTTGCAGGATTTGCAGACACATTCTTTTTAGCTTTAACGTTCGCGTGTGTATATGGTCTTGGATATGGGGGGCGGGCCCCGATTACTATGGCCATGAGAGGTGAATATTTTGCTGGCAAATCTTTCGGTAAGATTATGGGTATTTCCGCTGTGCCAATGACCTTTTTTTCTATGATAGCGCCAATAATAGCCGGTATCTTTTATGATCGGTCAGGAAGTTATATGACTGTATTTATTCTAATTGCTGTCACCGGGTTTGCTGGAAGCCTGATATTTCTGCTAGCAAAAAAACCTGTGCCTCCATCAGCGTTGCAACCTAGGATGGCAGATTAAAATAAATTTCATGTTTTTTTGTTTGTAAGAGGATAATCTAAAAAATGGGTGACTTTAATATCATTATTGTTTAGAAAAATACTAAGGAAACATTAACAGGTAGCAGGGAAGGAAATCGAAATTAGATTCGGTATTTAACCACCGAATAATGATCCAATTCCAGTCCTAGGCCGGGCTTATCGGTGTAGGGAGACCAGTATCCATCCTTTTGCTTTGGGAAGTCTATATACCAGAGTTCGTCGCCATCCAGTGATACGTTCATGTATTCAACAACCTTCAAATTGGGTGTTGCACAAGCTACGTGCAAATGGGCTAATTGGAGTGCATGTGGTGCGACTGGGAGGTTAAAAGAATGGGCCAAGTGCGCCACCTTCATCCATTCTGTTACTCCTCCAACCCTACCTATATCCGGTTGGACAATGTCAGCTCCACCACGTCCTATAAGGTCCCTGAATCCGTATTTTGTGTATTCGTGTTCACCTGTAGCTATAGGAATACTAGTTGCCTTCGATATATCTGCCATTCCGTCGATATCGTCAGGTATCAGCGGCTCCTCAAGCCAGCCTATCTGGAACTGTTCGAATTCCTTTGCCATGTATATAGCCTGTTTTCGATAATATCCGTTGTTTGCATCGATGTAGATACTGACATCATCTCCCACAGCTTTTCTAACGGCAGCTACTCTTTCAATATCTTCTCTTTCTGATAATCCAAAATCCTTGCCTACTTTCATTTTGACTCTAGGTATGCCGTCAGACACATATCCAGTCATTTCTTCTATAAGCTCTTTTTCAGAGAAATTAGTCCAACCACCACTCCCATATACGGGTACAGAATCTGTGTATGCTCCAAGTAGTTTATAAAGGGGTAGATTCACATATTTTCCCTTGAGGTCCCAGAGTCCTATATCAATGGCAGAAATGGCACAGAATGCTATGCCTTTCCGGCCATATCCTCTCACTTTCCAATACATATCGTTCCATAGTTGTTCAATGTCCAGTGGGTCTTTTCCTATTAGTTCATTTTTGAGGGAACTTTCAATAACGTCGATGACTCCTGGGGAGGCGTAAGTCATTCCAAGACCTTCTATATCCTCATCAGTTTTAATATGGACGAAAATTTGGCCTCTGCCTCCAGACTCCTCCTTTGGGGTTGGTATGGTTGCGTCCTGTATTGGCTTTCCTTCAGGACTATGAAGGTGGGTTGTAGTTATGTCGGTTATTTTCATTTGGGCCTCTTAATTGAATTAGAGAATTTACATTTTCTCAGGCTTGTTCATTCCCATAAGGTCTAGGCAGTATGCAAGTGATAGTTTGGCGGCTTCGCATAGTTTTAACCTCGCCTTGCTTAATTCTAGGTCGGCTGCATTTTCTGAGAGCACTCTACAGTTCTGATAAAAATTATGAAAAGATGTCGCCAATTCTAGTGAATAATGGGGCAGGTGATGCACTTCATAAGTGTCCGCAATTGTATTTATTACGGAGGGCAACTCTAATATTTTATTAATAAGGTGTCTCTCTGATTCATGGTCCAACATGGTAACCGAGCCGGTTGAATAATCTATATTCTTTTCGGCAGCTAAGCCTAGTATGCTGCATATTCTGGCATGACCGTATTGAATGTAATAAACAGGGTTTTCGGAAGATTGTTGCTTAGCTAAGTCTAGGTCGAAATCCAATTGGCTTTCATGGGACCTAGATAAGAACATGAACCTACATGCATCTGAACCAATTTCGTTGACTAGTTCAATTAAAGGAACGACATTACCTTCCCGTTTTGAAAGTTTTTCCGTGGTCTCGCCTTTTTTGAATCTGACCATCTGGACTAGAATCATTTCTAGATTGTCAGGATCGCTTCCAAGCATTTTCATCGCAGATTTTAGTCTCGGTACCTGGCCTTGATGGTCGGCGCCCCAAACATCAATCACCTTATCAAATTTTCTTTGCACAAATTTGTTGTAGTGGTAGGCGATGTCCGTGGAAAAATAAGTTGGAGTTCCGTTACTTCTTATAAGAACATTGTCTTTTTCTTCGCCCAATTTGGTGTTTAAAAGCCAAGTGGCTCCATCTTTTTCATATACATAGCCCATTTCTGTTAATACAGTCATACATTTTTCAAACTGACCATTTTCAAAAAGACTTTGTTCACTGAACCAGCTATCAAAGTTAATTTTTAGAGATTCGATATCTTCTTTAATTCCCTCTATCATCAAAGCTATGCCGACCCTGCCTAGGTCTAATATTTCTTCGGGATTGGAGGTGTCGTAGACCCTATTACCGGAATCTCTTATTTTTTCAGCGATAGCTATAACATCTTCCCCAGGGTATGAATCTTCTGGCATATCAACATTATTCCCAAGTGACTGCAAATATCTTGCAGTTAAAGATCTGTGGAATTTATCTATCTGGGCTCCTGCATCGTTTAGGTAGTATTCCTGCTCAACATCGGATCCGGCAGCTTTTAAAACGCTTGCCAGGGTACTCCCTATAACCGCACCTCTCGCATGGGCTACATGGAGTCTTCCGGTTGGGTTTGCGCTGATGTATTCGATTTGAAACTTTTTGTCCTTTCCTGCACTTGTGACCCCATAACTTTCTGGGTTGGACAAGATTTGATCAACTTGGTTTTGCAGCCATCTACTGCTTAATACAAAATTAAGAAATCCAGGGTTTGCCACTACGACATCGTCTAATATTTCATCTTTTTTCAGATATTCAGCGAGTACATTTGCTATTTCCATTGGGTTCTTCTTCAATGGCTTAGCGAGTTTCAAAGGAAGGCTTGAAGCATAATCCCCGTGTCCTGGATTTTGCGGTCTTTCAACAGCGGTATCGCCGATTTCGACGTTAGCGATAAGATTATCCTTTTGAGCCAAGTCAAAGGCTTTTTTTATTGAATCACTGAGCATCTCAGGAACAGTCGTCAATTTTACAACTCCGGTAAACTTTTATATTAGTTACCCAGTGACATGTATCGTTGGGTCGTTTTCTGAAGGACTATAAACTTCCCCTATAATTTGATTACTCAACGTTCCTGTCTCTGATAGTAGTTTTTGTAATTTATCTGCCTTATTTGGATTTATTGAAATCAGTAGTCCACCTGAGGTTTGTGCGTCGCACAAAAGGATTTTGTCGTTTTCTGTAATTCCTTCATCCCAGAGCACTGTGGGATTCACAGATTCCAAATTTCGCATCGTTCCCCCTGGGGCGATTCCCTGGTTCAAAAGGTACTCAGTACCTTCGATTACAGGAACGCTAGATTTGTATATGTGAGCAGCTGTTCGGCTACCTTCCATCATTTCTCTTAGATGTCCTAACAGACCAAATCCAGTAACGTCAGAGCAAGCATTTACCCCGACTGAAATCATAGCCTCAGATGCAGATTTGTTGAGTGTTGCCATAATTTCGACGGCGTTATCCAGCACGTTGGAATCTACTTTTTCTTGCTTGCCGGCAGTCGTTATCACACCAGTGCCTATCGGTTTTGTTAGTAGCAACAGGTCACCAGGTTTGGAATTACTGTTTGCTGTTTGATTTCCTGGATTAACTATTCCTGTCACCGAAAGGCCGTATTTAGGTTCGGCATCCACGACGCTGTGGCCCCCGGCGATAACGATTCCGGCTTCTAACGCTTTCGAAGCTCCACCTTTTAAGATTTCTCCCAAGATGGACATGTCTAAATCTGAAGGAAACCCTACTATGTTCAGAGCCGCTATCGGTTTAGCTCCCATTGCATATATGTCACTCAATGAGTTAGCTGCTGCTATCTGACCGAAGATAAATGGGTCATCCACAATAGGTGGAAAAAAGTCAACAGTTAAAACTATAGCTAGGTCATCAGTTAATTTATAAACGGCCGCGTCATCACTGGTTTTCGTTCCCACCAGTAGGTTTGGATGGGTCATTTCTGGTAGCTGCTGCAGAACCTGCATCAGGTCATCTGGACTTAGCTTGGAGGCTCAACCAGCACATGATGCTAGTTCTGTGAGCCTTACTTTTTCATGATGGTGCTGCATTCTTGGTATCCTAAGTGATGCAAATTACTGAATATTATATCTGTATATTGATGTGTTTAAAGTATAAAGTCGATATTCATTATCAGATATCATTGAACAAGAACATTCCTACTTCAATTTGATGAGGTGTTTATTTTACGGATGAGATACTCCGATTTTTCAGTTAATAGCATTGACCTTTCTGTAATTGGATTTCCTCTGTGGACTCTAGCTACCAGAGGTTGGGGTGCAAAAGATACCGACCTTTCCATATATTTACTCCAGCAGGCTTTTGAACAAGGTATAAATTTTTTTGATACAGCTGATTCCTATGGAAAAGGTTATGGTGAAGAGCTGTTGAGGGAAGCTCTTTCACCTGTGAGGCATGAAATCGTTATATCTACTAAATTTGGGTACGATTTCTATTCTCCACAGTTGGATGTAGATTGGGATGGTAAGAATTTTGATCCCGAATATGTTGTCTATGCCTGTGAACAATCCTTGCGTCGTATTGGAACCGACTATCTCGACATGTATTTTGTTCATTATCCCTCATATGCCGAGGTAGAGAATGATGATTTATATGAGGCCCTTGAAAAACTGGTAGATGCGGGTAAGATTCTGAATTTTGGTATCGCGACAGATGATCGGCGAGAAGCAGCAGAAATAGCTACGTTGCTAGCCTTTGAAAGAGGGCTAGATTTATTTCATACCCCGTTCAGTTTGTTGGAACAAGAACTGGTTGATCTTTTTTCTCAAATGGAAAAGCATATTTCAGTCATAGCTAGAAGAGTCCATTCATTTGGCCTTTTAGAAGACTCTTATGATCCCAAAATATTTCAGGAGTCAGATTCCAGTAATCATCCTGTGTTGAAGAAGATTTTGGAAATGCGACCCCATTATGATTTTTTATTTGAGGACTGGGAAGAAAGCGTGCCGGACGTGGCATTGAGGTTTGCTATAACTAATAAAAATGTGGCCTCAACACTTCCCAATATCTCTGATGTCGATAACTTGAGACAATATTGTTTATCTGCCGATAAACCAGATTTAGCTAGTGATCTTATGAGTTTGATAGGTGAGGTTTACAGCGAACAAAAAGAGAATGACAACGATGAGGGAAAAGAATAAATTCTCATAAGCTTTTTGTAATCAGTTCCTTTTCTTTTTGGCCCTTTTCATTTCGTCTTCGATGAGTTTGAAATCTCTGCTGGGTATGAGGTGTATGCGGTCCCAAAAAGCAAGTGGCCAATCTTCCGGAGCCCATCTCTTTACGTACTCAAGGCTTGGCCCCAACTGTAGTCCATCAATGTATTCTGTTTCTTCTAGGACATAGTTGGGTTTTAGTTCTATTCTAAATTTAAATTCCTTAGGTTGATCTGAAGGCATCCATATGGGGGACTCATCTTCAAAGTAGTCGGAAGTTATTGTTGCTGACGCCGTCCAGCATTTCCTGTTTCGGTCAAAAAATATAACCCGGTCTTTTGCGTGCATCCTCTGTGCACGTCTTTTGTATTTGGCGCTCATTCCAAATATTTTGTACCCTTTTTCGCGAGTAATTACAGAGTTTTCGCTATTATCTACAAACATCCAGTAATTGGAGCCCATTTAATTTCCCTGTGACCAGTCTCGTTAATTTGTTAAGGCTGTTTTATTGTCATACATTGTACATCTGTTTGAGATATGCTCGCTGAGATTGTGAAGGTATAAAATAGTTGGTGCTTTACCGGTGTATTTAATTAGATAAATGCGAATAGATTGGGTCTTTATGAATGTTTTTTCGGCGATAATACTGGGTGCAGGTTCCGGAGATCGGATGGGAGGAATTGATAAAATACTCACCGAAATTTCTGGTGTACCTGCAATATTACATTCTGTGAATGCCTTCATCGAGGTTGGGATATTCCAAACGACGATACTATTAGCAAACACCGATAATATCGATGAATTGAAGCGCCTCATGTCCGATCCTAAATATCAGTCAGTTCATGTGGTTCTAGGCGGTAATAGAAGGCAGGATTCTGTAAGGATAGGTTTGGATCAAATCAAATCGTCCGATTATGTGATGATTCATGATGGAGCAAGACCATGCGTTTCACCTGATCTCATCAGGCGTGGCATGATGGCATCTGAAAATTCTGATGCAGCTATTCCAGTCGTTCCAATCACTGACACAGTCAAGATGCTAAAGGACTCTATGGTTATGTCAACAATGGATAGGTCGTCCCTTTATGCCTCTCAGACGCCTCAAGTTTTTAAGTATAAAACTATCGCCGAATTGCACTTAACTTTGACGTCAGATGTAACAGATGATGCTGCAATTATAGAGATCCATGGCGGTAATGTATCGACTTATGATGGTGATCCTGAAAATATTAAAATGACGAATCCTATCGATATTGAAATCGCAGAAACTATTTTGAAGAGACGAAAAGGTAAATGACTTCATCTAGAACTGGAATTGGTATAGACGTACACCGACTTAAAAAAGGTGGTCCGATAATATTGGGAGGGGTTCAAATCCCACATGAATATGGCTTGTTGGGACATAGTGACGGGGACGTTTTATTACATGCAGTGATTGATGGATTTCTAGGGGCTGCGAATATGGGGGATATCGGGGTTCATTTCCCTTCTGATAACCCAGATTATAAAGGAATAAGTAGTGAAATATTACTTGAAACAGCTTTCAGCCTGATAGTCGAAAAAGGATGGAAGCCGGTGTTTGTGGATGCTACAATTATCGCCGAAAAACCGCGCCTAGCAAAATTTGTGCCACAAATGAAAATAAAAATAGCGCGCGCTGTAAATTTAACTCAAGAAGACGTCAGCATTAAAGCTACCACCACCGATGGGCTTGGTTATATTGGTAGGGGAGAAGGTATTGCTTGCCATGCTGTAGTAACGATTCAGAGATTAGGATGAGACTGTATAACACGCTAAGTAGGTCAGTAGAAGAATTGGTGGTTGAAGATAACACCGTGAACATGTACGTATGCGGTATAACTCCGTATGCTCCATCCCATTTAGGTCACGCGATGTGTGCCATCGTTTTCGATGTAATCCGTAGATATCTTGAATACAAGGGATACAAAGTTAATTTCATTCAGAACTTTACCGATATTGATGACAAGATGATCATAGCGGCAAATGATGAAGGAATTAAGGTTTCAGAACTAGCGGAAAGGAATATTCAGGCCTATCTGTCCGAGCTTGGTCGACTGAATGTTATGGAGGCTTCCGAATATCCAAGGGCTACAGAAGAAATCGACTCGATAATCCAGGTAATAACGGACCTAATAGAAAAAGGATATGCATATGAGATATCCGGGGACGTCTATTTTAGGGTAAAACAAGATGAGGATTACGGGAAATTAAGCCGAAGGAATATTGACGATTTACTGGCAGGAGCAAGATTGGAAATAGAGGAGACAAAAGAAAACCCTGCAGATTTTGCTCTCTGGAAGAGTCAAAAACCGGGAGAACCAGCTTGGGATAGTCCTTGGGGTCAAGGGCGGCCGGGTTGGCACATTGAATGTACAGCAATGTCTTTAACTTACCTCAATAACAAGATTGATATTCATGGGGGTGGACAGGATTTAGTATTTCCTCATCATGAAAATGAAATTGCACAGTCAGAGTCCTACACAGGGGTAGAACCTTTCGCTAGATATTGGATGCATAACGGGACCCTTGGATATGGGGAAGAAAAAATGAGCAAATCATTGGGGAATGTCTTTTCGATAGGTGAAGCCTTGCAGGTATTTTCCTCTGACGCCCTTCGAATGTTTTTTCTCAGTTCTCATTATAGAACCCCGTTGGTTTTCAGTAATGAGTCTGTAGAAGGTCAACAAAGGGCGATAGAAAGGCTTAAATCTGCTGTAGCCTCTAATTCAGGTGAAGGGGAGATTCTCAAAACAAATCCGTATCGTGAAAGATTTGAAGCTGCCATGGATGAGGACTTCAATACTCCAATAGCATTTTCAGTTATTTTTGATTTAGCCAGGGATATCAATAGAGAATCCTCAAATGGCCTCAACGTTAATCCTGCGCAGGATCTTCTTTCAGAATTGGCGAAAGTTTTGGGGATAACACTGGAAACTGATAATTCGAAAGCAGATGGGGATATAGCACCTTATCTGGATTTGTTATTGGAAGTCCGTGAAGGACTTAGAAAGGAAAAACAATTTGAGTTGTCTGATCAAATAAGAGATAGGCTAGTAGATCTAGGAGTATCAATAGAAGATACCTCTACCGGTGCGCGGTGGAAGCTTGATTAGGACACTGGGATCTCGATACTAATCGAACCAGCTACTCGCACTGATAATCGATACCACTATAAAAATCACAACCAATGCTATCGTAAATCGGAACAAAGCCAATTCGATACCTCTTCTAGTTCTAAAAGAGGATTCTGCTGCTCCAAACAAGGCAGTGCCTTGACCTCTTACTTGCATCAGTATCACAGCGATTAAAAGCAACGATATGAATATCATTACTATATTTATTGCAGTATCCATGGGGTAATTATACCTCTAAGTAAGGCCTTAGGGTATCAACTCTCGTAATTTTCCTTTATGAAATTAGCCAATTTATAGGAGTCGTGTCTGACTTTATGCGTCTCGTCTAGTAAGTCTGTGCTCACTACCACATGTTTCTTTATGTTGGTATTTAGTTGCACGGCCTCACCTAGGAATTGGTCTCCGATATCGCCTATGTTGTCGTTTGCTATTATTACGTCAATAATGTCAGATCCTAGGTAGTGTTCGAGTACTTCAATGTGTTTGCCCACCGTGAAATCTCGGGTTTCGCCAAGTTCAGTGGCTACATTGCAAATATAATATTTGACGGCTTTTGACTGAGTAATAGCATCAACAATACCAGCTACCATTAAGTTTGGAAGTATGCTTGTATAAAGGCTGCCGGGTCCAATCACTATTAAATTGGCATTGTTTATCGCCTTAATAGCAGTAGGGGAGGCTTCTGCGTTTGGAGGCTCTATGATTAATTCTTCTATTTCGGATAGACTATCTTTGACTTTTGATTCTCCGTTTATTAATTGACCATTCTTTAGACGCACAGATAAGTTTATATTGTCAGTTGTTGCTGGAACCACCTGGCCCTTTACGGACAAAATTCTACTTGACTCAGCCAATGCATCTTCAAAACTATCTGTTACATCGGTCATGGCGGCTATGAAAAGATTTCCAAAACTATGCCCTTGCAATTCGGACCCTTCAGGGAATCTGTATTGAAATAATTCTTTTAGTATTGAGTTTTCATCAGATAGTGCGACTATACAGTTTCTGAAATCTCCTGGAGGTATAATTCCCATTTCTCTTCGAAGCCTCCCTGAACTTCCTCCATCATCAGCGACTCCAATTATTGCTGTTATATGGTGAGTATGTTCTTTAAGGCCTCTCAGTAGCACTGACAGTCCGGTGCCGCCACCTATTGCGACTACATTCAAGTTATTGAACTTTAAATTTCTATTTGTTGCCATTTGAGAACTGAGAATACTCTTTTTAGTTACGGTTCTCTCTTTCTGCCAAGTTCAGCTGTCACCATTTCTGAGGCTACTTGCGGGTTAGCCTGACCTTTGGTTTTTTTCATAACTTGGCCGACTAAGAATCTTACAGCAGAATCCTTACCATCCAGATAATCCTCTACTGCTGAGGGGTTTTCCAGGAGGATTTCCGAAACTACATTTTGTATGGATTCCGTGTCGTTTATTTGGGATAAACCTTTATCTTCAGAAATTTTGTTTGGATCTCCGCCATTTATAAACATTTCGTCAAACACAGCTTTAGCCATTGAATTACTTATTTTTCCAGCGTCTACAAGTAGGACTAATTTGGCTAGTTCTTCTGGTTCAATTTTTATTTCATTCCAGGTTGATTTATGCTCGTTTTTCATTCGGTTCAGATCGACATTTATCCAGTTAGCCACCGTTTTGGCGGCATCCTTTGAATTCATGGATTGAGATAGGAATGGTAAAGAGGTTTCAAATAGTACTGTTGCTTCTTTATCGGCGATCATGACTGAGGCGTCGTATTCGGATAGACCTAGAACTTCAATATATCGTTCTTTCTTTGCTGAAGGTAGTTCAGGGATCTGAGTTTGGATTTTTTTTACCCAATCACGGGAAATCAAAATTGGCGGTAAGTCAGGTTCAGGAAAATATCTATAATCCGCAGCGTATTCTTTGGTGCGCTGGCTTAAGGTTGTTCCACGTTCGTCTGACCACCCTCGAGTTTCTTGTTCGATAGTTTGTCCTGATTCTAATAATTTTCGTTGTCTGGTCTCTTCATGTTTTAGTGCACGGAATACAGATCTAAAGCTGTTAACGTTTTTTATCTCCACCTTGGCACCAAGTTCTTCTGACCCAACAGGCCGTATGCTTATGTTGGCATCGCACCTAAAACTTCCTTCTTCCATATTTGCAGTGCTAGTTTCAACAAATCTAATGATCGAATGAAGATTAGTCAGATATTCGTTCGCTTCTTCAGGACTTCTCATATCAGGTTCGCTAACAATTTCCATTAGTGGTACTCCAGCCCTATTTATATCTAAAAGGCTGTATGAGTCTCCATATGGTTCTTTGCGGTGGATTAATTTGGCTACATCTTCTTCCAGATGAACTCTGGTTATACCAATTTGTCTTTCTTCCGCGTCTCCCACTTGTATAGCAAGATTCCCACTCAAAGCTATAGGAATATCGAACTGCGAGATTTGATAACCTTTCATTAGATCCGGGTAGGGGTAGTTTTTTCTGTCGAATTTAGTTTCCGGCGATATGGAACAATTTAGCGCCAAGCCGGTCTTTATGACTAAATCAACTGCTTTTTTGTTTACAACCGGTAAGACTCCAGGCATACCCATGCAGACAGGGCAGACCCGGGTATTTGGCTCTGAGTCTTGGTAGTCTGAACCACAGGGGCAGAACATTTTGCTTGTTGTTAGCAATTGAGAATGGACTTCCAACCCAATAACTGTTTCATATTTGTCTGGCATGGTTTTTTATAGAATTACCTTTGGTAGAATGTGAGGTCATTTTATAACGGAACGATTATCGATATAAAGGCTTTTGTTTGAGTAGAATATGTTATGCGTCTTCAGGAGAAAACACATTGAATTTTGTGTACTGAACTGGTGAAAGTTTTACCTTTAACCCAGGGAACAAGGTTGTGTGAATTTTGTGTTTGCATTGTATTAATTCTTTCTCGGCAGTTTCTACCCAGAATATTGTTTCGTCTCCCCTAAAATCTTTCCTGATAACAGTATTCTCACCTGATGGTATTGGTTCCATTGATAGATCAGTGTGCCTTATTGCTACTTGAACTTTCTCACTTTCAGAAAATTCCGCTGGTATCCTCAAAGGCAGAAGTCCTATGCTAGTTTTAACGTATTCTCCTGAAATTACACCGTCTACAAAATTACAGCTACCACTCATCAAAGCCGTTTCTTTACTGTTCGGCCAAAAATATATTTGGTCCGGTGGCCCGATTTGTTTTATAGACCCACTTGCCATTACGGCGACCCTATCTGCTATTGAAAAAGCTTCTTCTCTATCATGGGTTACAAATATGGTCGCAGTATTACTTTCTCTTAGTATCTCTTCCATTTCCATTCTGACTGTGAGCCGCAAAGAAGCGTCTAGGTTGGAAAATGGTTCATCCATCAATAGCACAGCCGGCCTTGTTGCTAAAGTTCTGGCGATCGCAACTCTCTGCTGTTGCCCGCCTGATAGTTCATGTGGGTATCTTTCCAATAATCCTTCTAGCCGGGTGAGTTTTTGAACTCTTTCTAGATTTTCAGACTGTGTTTTTTCGTCAAGGTGCGATATACCAAAGAGAATGTTCTTTTCAACCGAAAGATGGGGGAATAAAGCGTAATCCTGAAAAATCATCCCTATATTTCGTTTAGCGGGTTCTATATTGGTGTCCGGGCCGAAAATTTCTTCATTATTCAGAAAAATTGTTCCTTGATATGGGCTTTCCAGTCCAGCGATTATCCTCAGTAGAGTAGTTTTACCACACCCACTCGGACCTAAGATTGAGAGAATTTCTCCTTCATATAAATGCATGTGCAAATTTTTTATTACTTGATTTTGTCCGAAATTGATATTCAGATCATCACAGTGTAAAAGTGAATTAAGCAACTATTTATTCACTCCCTAGATTGTTAAAAATATTGTTCTTTAGAACTATCATCGTAAGAGGTATAGATGATAGGAAAATCAACAAGAGTGAAGGAATAGCAGCTCTGGCAAAAAAAGCTTCAGAACTGAATGACCAAATAGCAGTTGTAAGGGTATGGAAATCTAGAGGGGCTAATAACAGCACAGCAGGTAGTTCCTTCATGGTTATTAAAAAAACAGTAGCCCCTGCCATAATTATTCCCGATTTCATAAGTGGTAAGTTGGTTAATATTATAGAGTTGATTTTATTTTTACCTAATGTCATGGATGATTCTTCGTACCTTGGACTTATTTGAGTCATTGAGGATCTTATAGCTCCTAACCCGGTTGGCATATATAAAACAGCGCAAGCAACGACTAACAATAATGTCGATTGATAGAGAGGGGCTCCTATTTTTGCACCAAAGAAAACCAGTGACAATGAAACTGCTACGCTGGGTAGCGCGTAACCGGTAAAGCACATTTTCTCTATAAAATTAGTTAAAACGCTGGGGCGCCTGACTGACATATATCCAACTGGAAGGGATAAGACGACAACAACGGCGGCCGTCAATACAGAAAGAGTAATTGAATTGAATGCCAATATGTGGTTGGATTCAGCAGTTAAGATAGAAGCATCTTCACCAAAATATAGCCCTCTCACTATCCAGTAAGAAAGAACAGCCAATGGGATTACGACAGATACAAGGGAAACGAAAGCACAAATCCCTGCAGCAGGCCACCGCCACCTCCCTATGTCGATGATGGGTAGTTTTCTAGAAGCGCTGCTAGAATTTTTGTAGTATTTTTTATTACCTCTAATTAAGATTTCAAAAGTCATGAATAGCGTTGCCACTAAGAATAATGCCAGCGCAAGTAGAGCTGCGGTATTTCTGTCGAATCCGGCTTCATATTGGTTGAATATGGACCATGTGAAAGTTTTGTAACGTAGAAGAGAGACTGCTCCAAAATCACTCAAAGTGTAAAGGCTTACAAGCAGAGATCCTGAAAAGATAGCAGCTTTGATTGAAGGGATTGTTACTTTCATGAAGGTTTGGAATTGATTTAATCCCATTAATTTTGCGGTTTCCTCACCGGATACATCCATGTTTGAGATGTTAGACCTGATTGTTAGGATTATGTAGGGATAATTAAGGAAAGATAAAGTTATTAGACTTCCGTAATATCCGTACATAGTCGGGATCCGTTCTATTCCCAAGGTAGGATTTAGTATTTCATATAAAAGACCGCCGTTTCCGACAAACGACATGAGTATATAAGCTCCTACATAACTTGGTATTACCAACGGTAAAAAAGTTAGTATCGACCATAGTTTTTTATAAGGTAGATTTGTCCGTGTGGTGAGCCAAGCAATCGGCACCGCTATGACGACTGATAGCAATGTTACTGTTATGGCCAAAAAAATTGATCTCGAAAAAACCATCATGGTTTTTGGTCTTACCAGCCATGTCCATATTTCGGAATCTGCGCCTGACACACGGCCAATCAAGTAGACTAATGGAGTCACACATAAGGCGGCGGCTATTAACGATGGGATCATGATCCACAACGAAGTTCTGCTAGCCAGTGGATTTGTTAAAGTCAAAACTTAGAGAGTTTCCTGTGATAGCTATATTTTATAGAGAAAATTCGAGATTTATTGGGTTATAAAACGCAGTTGGTAAGTATATCCTAATTTACTTAGAAAGTATTGACTAACCTTTTTGTTATCACAAAACATATATTCGTAGTATGTATTTGTTGCGTTGCTGTTTTTATCTCCTAAAAGTAAAATGCTTTCTCAAATAGAAAACACTGAAAGGGGGCTCAAATTGTTAGAACAGTTCAAGGTACAGCCAGAAGATCAAGTTAGGGTCACTGAAAATAATCTTAGGAAAACAGTGGAAGCTGTATTTTCCAAAATGGGGCTCGATGCTTCTGATTCGGAGCTAGGAGCTGACGTTTTGGTGAAAGCCGATATGAGAGGTGTGGATACACATGGTGTGTCGAATATGCTGAGGTCCTATGTGACTGGATACGGAAATGGTGAAATCAACCCACATCCAAATTGGACAGTCACAAGAGAAACCCCTTCTACTGCAAATATAGATGGAGATAGGGGGTTAGGGATAATCGTTACCCCTAAGGCAATGGATATAGCCATTGAGAAGGCTAAAAATGTTGGTATGGGTGTTGTGACGATCCACAATTCCCGTCATCTTGGTATGGCTTCATACCATGCTTTAAAAGCAGTAGAGAACGATATGATAGGGATGTGTATGACATCGTGTCCTCCTGGGGTTTTACCTACCTTTGGGGCGGAACCGGTACTAGGCACTAACCCAATAGCTATTGCTGCACCTGCTGACAAGGAAGCTCCTTTTGTATTTGATGCTGCAATGAGTGCGGTCGCTGGAAATAAACTTGGTCTTGCTAGAAGAAATGGTACCCAGCTATTAGGTGGATGGGTTGCGGGCCATGACGGCACTCCTATTATGGAGGAAGTGGATCCTCCTACGCCCGGATATGAAGGATCTGCATCATCGTATTTGTTACCTGTTGGTGGTACACGTGAATTGGGATCGCACAAAGGCTACGGAATGATGTGTGTAGTGGACATACTAGGAGGTATATTGACTGGTGGTGGTTACGGGATGAGTCCTGGGAGGCCAAATTTTGGGCATTATGTGGCTGCATACAATATTGAAGCATTTATGGATACCTCTGAATTTAAAACGACAATGGATGAGTGGATCAACATGTTGCAAACTTCCAAACCTGCTCCGGGGCATGACCGGGTGATGTATCCAGGTCAGCCTGAGCATGAATCAAATGTGGAGCGGTCTGAAAATGGTATCCCGTTGCATTATGAGGTAATAGATTGGTTTAAGGACATTTGCGGTGAATTGTCCATACCATTTTCTTTGGTCTGAATATTGATAGAAACTGTTCACAACTCACGTTTATGGGTTGTGAACAGTTTTGTTTTTTAATAATCTCTGAAAGGATTTGGCATTGGGCCAACAGGGACTTCTATTAATGTAGGTGCTTCTATGTTCAGAGACTCTTGAACAGCCTTTTCTAATTCGGACGCTCCTCCCTCCACTCTTACGCCTCTTACTCCAAATGCTTCAGCAAGCTTCATGAAGTCAGGATTGTGCACCTCTGCGCCATATTCTCTACCGTCAAACATGTTGACCTGATCTCTCATTACATTTCCGTAGGCGTTGTCGTTAAACACAACTGCCACTACATTAATCTGGTGCTTCGCAGCAGTGGCCAATTCTTGTACATTAAACATGAAACCACCATCACCGCATACGGCTACCACTGCCTTATCTGGTTGGGCAACTTTTGCCCCCAGAGCAGTTGGGTAGGCATAACCTAGATTACCGTAATAGGAGGAAGTGATGTAGGTTCTGGGTTCATAAACTTCGTATTTGTTTCTGCTGTAATACCCTATTTGTGTCATGCCAGAGATAAATATTCCATCGTCAGGCATCACCCCCCTAATGGCTTTAGTAAAAGATTCTTGTGGTTCAATCACTGTGCCTGGGTTAAATCTCTCTGCTTTTAGCGCTGTTAATTCTTCGACACGACTTTCCCTTGGAGACATCACACCTTTTAATCCGCTTAAAATTTCTGATAGGGTTTTTTTCGCGTCGCCGTTTATACCTTCAGTGTTCTCATAGTTTCGGCCAATTTCCTCGTCATCTATGTCAATTTGAAGGACTTTTTGACCCGTTAATTGTTGGTTATTTAATAATCTGGTGCCAACCGCTACGACCAGATCATAATCCTGGATTTTACTTTCAAAAAAAGTGTCATTTTTGAATCGGAAACTTCCAATAGACAAATGGCTGCGATCCGAAATTGCACCTCTACCTTCTCCGGTGGTTATCACAGGAGCCTGTAAGAATTCTGCCAACGATGTTAATTCTTCTGATGCCTCTCCGGATATAACGCCACCTCCGGCCCATATTAGGGGGTTTTTGGCTTCGGATATTACTTCTACTCCGCGACTTATGCTTTCCTTGTTTGCTGCCGGTCTTTCATATTTTCCGGCTTCTAATAGCTCGACATCAGCCGTGTCGGAAAGTGTTTCAGGCGGAATCTCTATCTGAACAGGTCGTGGTCTTCCAGTTTGTAGCTGCTCAAAAGCCTCGTGAACTGCTTCTGGGATTTCTGTAGGATCCAATATCAACTTTTGGTGTTTTGTGATTGGTTTTATAGTGTCGATTTGTCCCTTTATCTCATGAAGCATTCCTCTTTCAAGGTCAATGTGATCTCTTTCAATTTGACCTGAGACCACTAGAATGGGAGAAGAAGCAGAATAAGCTGTACCAATACCTGCACTGGCATTTTGAAGACCCGGACCGGGCACAACTAGTGCCGTACCTATGCCGCCTCCGGCTCTAGAATAACCATCAGCCATATATGTTGTGGCTTGTTCGTGTCTAGTGTTTATGAAACGTATTCCAGGTTCCTTAGCTAATCCATCCAATAGATGGTATAGCTGCACGCCAGGCAAACCAAAAATTACCCTGACACCTTCCCTGTATAGTGATTTCGCGAGAGCCTCGCCTCCGGTCATTTTTGTCATGAATGTTTCTCCTACTTTTAGGTTTTGTTTTTATAACTTTCGGTTGCTTTGCTTAACGACACTGTTTTAAGTGCTTGTAAATTATCCCTGTTGTCTTCTGACCACTTTTGTGAGGTTACAAGGTTATCAAGTGATCCTTGGAAGTGAGGCATCACGTACCTTGCTATTAATTCGTAGCTATGCATAACTTGTTCTCGAGTTCCCCATTCGGTAGCCTGGATCATGAAACCTCCAAATCCACCGCTCTGCTCTCCTAGTTCCTTAATTTTGGATATTAGGTCGTCTGGTGTTCCAACACACCAAGCACCGTTATCAACCATGTAATCAATTATTTTTTCTTTGGGGCCGTCATAGTCAAACGGGGTCCCCATTGTTTGGTGAAAATAATCGTATTGGTAGGCTGCTGACTTTTCCCTTGCTTGTTCCATTGCCTCTTTCTTGGTATCTGCCAAATGCACATGCAGTACTATACGCCATTCATTTCTGTCCACAGTTTGACCGTATTCCTCAGCTGTATCTTCCGCTATTTTCCAAAAGTCTCCTAAATTGGAGGCGATACTTCCACCTCTAACTACGCTGACTGAAAGTACTCCTAAACCATGTTTCCCGGCAGCCACCATTCCCGAAGGGGATTGGGCGGCAGCCACTGCCATGGGAAAATGAGGTTGAGTGTAAGGTCTCAGGTGGATTAAGGCTTCTCTTAATGTAAACCACTCCGACTCATAGGTTATAGGGTCTTTTTCTGTAAGAAGTCTTTTTATTATTCCAATAGCCTCGTCCATACGAGGTCTTTGCAAAGATGGTTCTATACCCAATGAATATGCGTCTGATACTAGAGCGCCTGGGCCTACCCCCAGCATTACCCTTCCTCTTGTGAGGTGATCTAGGAGAACCATTCTGTTCGTAAGCATCAAAGGATGGTGGTACGGCAAACTAGCAACTCCTGTTCCTAATTTGATGTGTTTGGTCCTCTCTGCAGCAACTCCCATAAAAACTTCTGGCGATGATATCGTTTCCCAACCAGCGCTGTGATGTTCACCTATCCAAGCTTCGTCGAACCCCAAATAGTCCAGCCATTGTATAATTTCCAAATCCCTCTCTAATGCAAGTGTTGGATTATCTCCTAGCCAGTGGAACGGAGCCAGAAAAATACCGAACTTCATTCGGTTTGGTAGTGTCATGATATTTCTATTCCTCCTAGTCACAACGGCGAAATGTATTCACGGCAATTTGCAGACGGATTTTAACCTTCGAATGTTATCATCAGGGGTATCTAATCTTCAAACTTTTTTACATGTAGTCATGTGCTTTTATAAGAGCCAATTCTTTGCAAGTCATGAAAGAAGTTCCCTGATAGCTTTTAATTAGAGTAATTAACTTGTCTAGCATGTTTAGTCTTCCGGGGCGCCCAATGATCCACGGGTGCATGGTCAAAACAAAGGTTCTTTTGTATTTATATAAACCTTCAAATGATGAGGCCCAGACCGAGTACACATGTTCTGGACTAGCCATTACATTTGTTTGCCCTAGAAAAGGAATATAGTTGAAAAAGGGATGGTCGTCTAATTCCCAGTGTATCGGTATTTCAATTATTGGGTCATGCCTAGTATGTATTAGATAAGGAATGTCATTTCCCATCATGCTGGAGTCATAGAGGAAACCATTTCTTTTGAGTATGTTTAATGAATCAGAGCTTAATTCCCAGCTTGGAGATCGGTAGCCAACAGGATTTTCCCCAGTTATGTCTTTTATAATCTTCGACCCTTGCAAAAGTACATTTTCTTCTTCTAAAGAGGTCAAGGTTGCAGGAGGTTCATGCATATACCCATGGTTCCCTATTTCGTGACCTCTCTTGTGGATATCCAATATTAAATCAGGGTGGGTTTCTGCTATGAATCCCGGTATATAAAAAGAAGATTTTATGTTGTGAGAATCTAGTAGATCTAAAATTCTTGGAGTCGCAACGGAAGGGCCATACTCTCTCATGGACATAAGGGTTGGTAAATTTTTAGAGGCTGGGTTTCTGTTGATCGTACCGGTAACGCCGTCGAGGTCAAAGCTTATTACGACAGGGCACGATATGTTGTTTGGCCATTTCACTTTTCGGCCTCCGTTAATTTTTGAGGCGTCTGCTCACTTCATCGATACATTTTTCTATTGGAATCGTGTACCCATCTTTTTCATCCCTCATTTTTATTTCCACTACGCCATTTTCGATGTTCCTTTTACTCATTACCATCCTCAATGGCATTCCTAAGAGATCGGCGTCATTAAACTTGATCCCGGCTGATTCCGCCCGATCATCCCACAGTACATCAATTCCTTCTTTAATCATTGATAGGTACATCTCTTCGGAGGAATTCATTACCTGTGAATTGTCTGTGTTGAGCGAGACCAATATTACTTCGTACGGTGCGATCGTCTTTGGGAATATAATTCCACCCTCATCAGAATGTTGTTCGATAGCTCCGGCAAGGATTCTACCCACCCCTATTCCATAACACCCCATGACAATAGGTTGCATATTGCCGTCTGGATCCGGGAAATGGGCTTCCATGGCTTCTGAATACCGTGTACCTAATTTAAAAACGTGTCCAATTTCAATTCCACGACTAGTTTGTAGAATTCCTGTACATTGTGGGCATTGAAAACCATCTTCTGCCAATGCGATATCGGCTTGTATTTGTGCTTCGAAATCTCTCGGGTGGTTGACTCCTGATAAATGAAATCCTTCCTTGTTGGCCCCAGCCACAAAGTTGTTTCCCAAATTAACTGAATCGTCCATCACTACTTTCATTCCAGCCAATCCTACGGGGGATGCAGAACCTGATATTAAACCTTGTCGGGTAACTTCTTCTCCAGTTGCTAATCTTAAGTCACCGCCACCTAAGGTGTTTTTCAGTTTCACTTCATTAATTTCTAAATCACCTCGTATAACGGCTATGACAAATTCATCATCTATTTTGTAAAAGACAGATTTGAGAGTTTTTGTTGAAGCAATAGATAAAAAGTCACACAATTCCTCTATAGTTTTTACATTAGGAGTATGAATTTCATTTTGATCGTCCAAATTTTCAAGTGGTATTGAAGGTTTCGTAAATTCTGACTTTTCTCCATTGGCTGCGTAGTCACATTTGCCACATAGGACAATAGTGTCTTCACCTGACTCTGAAAGTAGTATGAATTCTTTAGAATCTTTTCCCCCAATCGCACCACTATCTGCTTCTACTATTACTGTTTCGATACCGCATCTCTGAAAAATGTTGATGTATGCATTGATCATTAGTTCGTAGCTGGTATCCAGACCTTCATTATCTTGGTCAAAACTGTACGCATCCATCATGTCAAATTCTCGGACTCGTATAAGGCCACCTCTCGGTCTTGGTTCATCTCTAAACTTGGTTTGAATATGGTATAAGTTAAAAGGAAGATCTCTATAGCTTTGTACGAAACTTTTTACTGTTTCAGTCATTAACTCTTCATTGGTGGGTGGTAGGACTAGTTGCCTTTCTCGACGGTCTTGCAGCCGGATCATATCCGGCCCATAGATTTCATCTCTTCCCGACCTCTGCCAAATTTCTCTAGGTTGTAAAAGGCCTAGTTTTACTTCTTGTGCTCCCGCTGAATCCATTTCCTCTCTGATTATCTGTTCGATTTTTCGTAAAGATCTCCAGGCTAATGGTAGATAGCTATAAACTCCAGATGACACTTGGTGGACCATTCCGGCTTGAATTAGTAGCTTGTGACTGATCAATTCAGAATCGCTTGGTCCGTCTCTGAGTGTTCGAACAAATAATTTAGATAACTTCATTACATCAATGCCTTTGACAGTTTAGGTAATAGGGTCTTTTTCTAGATTGGATATTTCTTTTTCCACCTGCCTAATTTCTGACATTAATTCTTCGAGCATTTGAGCCTCTTCTACAACCTTAGATTTTTTACCACGTCTGAAAATTATTGCTTTACCAACCCCAGCAGCAATGCCAATGTCAGCATCTTTTGCTTCCCCAGGGCCGTTCACCTCACATCCCATTACCGCTACTTTGAGGTGGGTTTTAGTATCTTTCAATAGGCGATCAACCTTATTTGCCAAATCCCTTACATCTACGTCTGCTCTGCCACAACTTGGACAAGCTACAAGAACCGCCCCTTCTTTACGTAGCTCCAGAGATTTCAAAATTTCTAAACCAGAAATGACTTCTTCCGTTGAATCGTCACTCAGACTGACCCGTATTGTGTCTCCTATTCCTTCATACAGCAAAATACCTAGACCGATCGCGCTGCGGATGCTCCCAGATTTTGAAGTGCCAGCTTCAGTTATCCCCAAATGGAAAGGATAGGGTATAAGCTTGGACATTCTTCTGTAGGATTCTACAGTTGTGTCAATATCAAAAGCCTTTAACGATATTTTGATAAGGTCAAAATCTAAATCTTCAAGCAGATCAATTTCCCAGAGGCCAGTGGCAACCATGTGGTCCACTACGGTGTAGTCGGACGTCGAAGGATTCCCTTTTGTGAGTAAATTGACACCATCATCGTGTCTGTTAAGTCCTCGGGTTTTTCCGATAGCACCTACTGGAGGTAAACTTCCAAAATTGACGCCTATTCTGATCGGTACACTCATTTCTTTGGCCAACTTCACAACGTCTTTTACTTTTTCTTCGTCTCTTATGTTTCCAGGGTTAAGTCTTAGGCAATCAATTCCGCTTTTGAGTGACTCGATGGCTAATTCATGATGAAAATGGATATCAGCGACGAGGGGTATTTTTATCCCAGACCTGATTTTTTTTAATGCTGTTGCAGCTTCCATGTCAGGTACGGCACACCGGACTATTTCACATCCTACCTCTTCTAGGGCTTTAATTTCATTTATGGTGGCCTGAATATTTCTGGTATCAGTTTTGGTCATTGATTGAACTGATATCTGTGCGTCTCCGCCAACTTTGACGGGTCCTACAAATACAGGTTTTGTTATTCTTCGCATTTAAAATACCTAGTTTTTATCTTGCACAATAATTATCTAAAAAAACCTTTCTCCACTCAAGATTCTCATAATGTCGAAATAGCTCATCACTACAACCAAACCGATTAACAACATAAATCCGGCTAGATGAATGAAACCTTCTTTTTGTGGGGAAATTCGCTTTCCACCTCGAATTCCTTCCAGTAATACGAACATCAGTCTTCCCCCGTCTAAAGCTGGAATTGGCAATAAATTTACAATTCCTAAGCTAATACTAATCAGAGCTGTTAATTCAAAGATCGGTGCAATTCCAACTTTTGCTACCTCTCCAGTCACTTGTGCGATTCCGATAGGGCCAGTTAGTCCTGGGTTTTCACCTTTGCTAAATAAATTTCCAATACCCTGTGCCGAAAAGGAAATCACTTCTCCCATTTTACTAAATGCTGTTGGAATGGATTGATGCAATGGAAGTCTGTCTTTAATAATTTTCCCGTTTGATGTACCAATGAGAACCCCGAGTGAACCCTGTTGGAGTATGTCCCCAATTTTCAATGAAGGGTTGTATCTTTGGGCTTGTAGCAGTTCAATCTCTTCTTCAGGTATAGAGACTTTATCAACTACCTTTAATGCTGGCGGTTTTTTTCTGGGAGTGATGTAAATATATTCTGAAGTAGTGAATTCCGGTGAGCCAAGAATTCCTAAATTGGAGCTGCTTTTACGTACAAGTAGTTCCACTTCGGTGCCTTTAAGTCTGCCTATTTCTTTTACGAGGTCCATGTGGTTAGAAATTTTTAGAGAATTTACCTCTAATATCGCGTCTCCCTGGCGTAGGCCAGATTTTTCAGCAGGTGAATTGGGAGCGATTCCACCGATGGTGACCGTACCGACCAAAGTATCATGTGGAAGGGCTAGGATAATTGCAAAAATAAAAATGGGCAGTACTAGATTCATAAAAGAACCTGCAACTAAAACGATTGAACGCTTTAATATTGATTGTCTTGCGAAACTTCTGGGTTCAGTGGGATCTTCTTCGCCGACCATTTTTACGAATCCGCCAAGAGGAATTAGGTTTATAGAGTACCGAGTTTCACCAAACGTTATACCCCATATTCGTGGAGGAAACCCGAAACCAAATTCGGTAACCTTTATTCCAAATTTTTTTGCGGTTAAAAAATGACCCAGTTCATGAATGAATACCAGCAGTGATAAGACTGGGACAACCAACAACCAACTGGGCATAGGAATCAGTTTCCTCCAGCGAGATCAGACACTTGTTTGTGTCCCCAGTCTGATGCTTTCAACATTTCATAGGTGTTTGGTGACTCTATTGAACTATGGTCCTTTATAGCTTCTTCGATAATCGTGTGAATCTCTGTAAATTTAATTTTATAGTCTAGAAAAGCTGAGACAGCTGCTTCATCAGCCCCGGTTAGAGCAGAAGGCCAGGTGCCTCCTTTTTTTGCAAAATTCACAGCCATATCAAAACATGGGTACCTATCTCTATCCAGAATTTCAAAATTAAGTGAATTAGTTTTTTGTGGATTAAATGATTCCACTGGAGAGGTCTGAGCTCGTTCAGGGAAAAATAAGGCATGCTGTATTGGTATTCTCATATCTGGATAGCTTAATTGGGCTTTCGTTGAGCCGTCTGAAAATTCCACCATTGAGTGAATAATGCTTTCAGGATGTACTATCACTTCAATATTATCCCAATTAACATCGAACAACCATTTGGCTTCTATCACCTCAAAAGCTTTATTCATCATAGTTGCTGAATCTACACTAATTTTCTTGCCCATTTCCCATGTAGGGTGCTTTAAGGCATCACTTGGGCTAGCATCTCGTAAGGAAGGTATGGGAATATTTCTGAAGGGTCCTCCCGAAGCTGTAATAATTAATTTTGATATGCTTTTATCTTCGCCTCTTAAACACTGCCATATTGCACTTGGTTCGCTGTCTACTGGCATCAGGTTAACTGAGTTTGATTTGGCTAGAGAGGTTAGTTGTTCTCCTGCCATGATTATTGTCTCTTTGTTTGCTATAGCTATGTCTTTACCATTTTTTATGGCTTCAAAGGTAGGCACTAACGCTACGTTTCCCGAGGTTGCTACAACAACGGTATCAATTTCTTCATGAGTGGCTATTTGCTGCAATGACATCATGGTTTGTGAAAAGTTTATGTCATTACTTACATCTTCCAAGTACTCACAAGAAACCGCTTTGGGTAAAAATTCGAGGATTTGTTTTTTGAGAGCATCGGTATTTCTGTTGGCTCCAAGACAAACTACTTTGAAATGGTCTGGATAGTTGCGAACAACTTCCAGTGTTTGAGTCCCCACTGAACCTGTCGAGCCTAAAATACATAGCCGTTTTTGATAGCCGTTCATTGAGTAAAATAGTACAGGACAGGAAAGGCTAATACAATTGAGTCTAACCTGTCTAATGCACCTCCATGTCCTGGCATTATTGAACCGGAGTCCTTTATGTTTGCCCTTCTTTTCAATGCTGACTCAAACAGGTCTCCTATCTGAGCCAATGACACAAAGACAATGGCCATTAATATTAATCTAAATAAACCTAATCCTGTGAATTCACCGTCAGTAACATATATGCCTGCTACTATCGCCATAACCAAGCCTAATAAATAGCCCCCGATTGCTCCTTCTCTGGTTTTATTGGGACTAATAGAGGGGAAAAAGGGGGTTTTCCCTATGGTCTTTCCAGTTATGTAAGAACCAGTATCATTAGCCCAAACAATCAAGGACAAGAGGACAATCCAACCTAACCCATTGTCGCCATTTCGAATGAGAATGGAAAAAGAAAGTAAACCTCCGGTATATCCCACCGCTGACAACATGCAAAAGAAGCTGTTAAGTTTTCTGGGTTTGGCTAGTACCAAGAGTATGAGGATGGATACCAGAACCAACGTCAATAGAAGGTAGGACAAGATGGATAGTTGTAGTTCCCAGTTATCCGGATTGTTTCGAAGCAAATGTTTGCTATATAAATATGCAGATCCTACTAACATTCCAGAAATGATGGCAGATAACAATGCTGTTTTACCGTTATTATCAGAGCCAGTCATTTTGGCTAATTCATGCGCTGAAACTACGGCCCCGAAAATTATTAAGAAGGAAAACCATATACCTCCTAAAAATATTCCCGAAAGTACTAGTGGTAATGCTATGCTGGCACTTATTAATCGATGTTTCATGTTAAATTTTCCAGAAACTTGACTTCGGCATAATTTCCACTGAGATTTATAGCTCTCCAAATTTGCGGGTTCTTTTTGAGTACTCGTCCAAAGCCTCTGCAACATCAGATTCGTCAAAGTCAGGCCACAAGGTATTTGTAGAATAGTATTCAGAGTAAGCAGATTGCCATATCAGGAAGTTACTCAATCTCATTTCTCCAGCCGTTCTTATTATCATATCGGGGTCAGGGATTTCCTTTGTGTATAGTCGTGATGATATATGTTCTTCTGTGATTTCCTCTGGATGCTGGTTCTCCTCGAGCAGTTGCTTGACTGCTTTTACAATTTCGGTTCTGCCGCCATAGTTGAAGGCTATATTTAGCACTAACTTTTCATTGGAAGATGTTAGGCTTTCACACCTTTTTATAGCTTGCTTCACGTCAGTGGGCAGGGAAAACTTTTCACCAAGGTGAGTTATTTTGATGCCTTCTGAATTAAGTTGATCCAATTGTTCGGTTATTGAAGACACAGTGAGACTCATTAGGCTGTCTACTTCACTCTGTGGCCGATTCCAGTTTTCAGTAGAGAACGCGTACAAAGTGACGAAAGCCACGCCACGATCCGAAAAAGCCCGAAGTACATTTTGAATGTTCAGAGTGCCTTTTTCGTGACCAGTACTTCTGGTTAAACCTCTGTGAGTAGCCCATCTACCGTTTCCGTCCATTATGATGGCTACATGGCGTGGATCTTTATTTTTACCCATAGCACAATGGGTCAGACCTCCATCACCTCTTTTTCTTTTTGAGATTTGATGGAATCCATTTCTGAAATAAAAGAATCAGTAACATTCTGGAGTTCTTGTTGAGCTCTTCTGCCATCGTCTTGTGATATTTCTTTATCTTTATCCAAAGTCCTTATCCTTTCCAGGCTGTCCCTACGAATGTTCCTTATGGCTACGTGTCCTTCCTCTACCATATTCCCAACTATTTTCACCATTTCCCTTCTTCTTTCCTCAGTCAATTCAGGAACGTTAATTCTTATTATAGTTCCGTCAGAATTTGGTGTTATCCCAAGGTCTGACTTTAGTATGCCTTTCTGTATTTCCTCTAGGGCTTCCTTGTCCCAAGGTTGTATAACAATAGTTCTGGCTTCGGGCACAGATATAGATGACAATTGATTAAGTGGTGTTTGAGTACCGTAATATTCAACATTGATGTTTTCTACTAAGCTTGTTGAAGCCCGTCCTGTCCTGATTCCACCCAGGTCTCGTTGTAGAGAATCGACGCTTTTGCTCATTCTTTCTTTGGTGTTCTCTATGATTTCTTCAATGTCTGACATGTTTCTACCTACTCACCTGTGACTAATGTGCCTACTTTTTCACCTGAAACTATTCTGTTTAGATTGCCTTTTTCAAAAAGATCAAATACGACTATCGGTATGTTGTATTCCATACATAAAGATAAAGCTGTACTGTCCATTACTTTGAGACGTTTTTCAATTGCATCTAAATAGGAGATACTCTCATATCGTACAGCTGACTTGTCTAATTTTGGGTCTTTATCGTACACGCCATCTACATCATTTTTAGCCATCAACAATACATCTGCCTCGATCTCTAATGCTCTTAAAGCGGACCCCGTGTCTGTAGTTACAAAAGGATTTCCCGTACCCGCGGCAAACAACACAATACGACCTTTTTCAAGATGTCTTATTGCCCTCCTTCTAATGTAAGGCTCCGCGACTTGTTGGATATTTATAGCGCTGAGGGTTCTAGTGTTCAATTTGTGTTTTCTTTCTAGAGAATCTTGTAGGGCAAGGGCACTTATGACAGTCGCGAGCATGCCTGCGTAGTCGGCAGATGCTCTTTCCATTCCTTCGATTTCTGCCTCAGATCCTCTCCATATATTGCCACCACCTACTACAATGCCCAGTTCAATACCTTTGGAGGTCACAGCTTTTATCTCTTCAGCCATGTAGTCAAGAGAGTCAGGATCTATTCCATGACTTCTTTCGCCTTTTAACGATTCCCCGCTGAGTTTCAGTAGAATGCGTTTGAATGGTTTGTCTGGCATAGTAGCCTCACTCACCTAAGGAAAATCTTTGGAATCTCCGTACCCTGATGTTTTCACCAAGCTTTCCGACGGTTTCATTAATGAGGTCTTGGATCGTTTTTGAAGGATCTTTAATAAACGGTTGTGATAACAGGCACTGGTCCTCTGTGACATTCTCGTTTTCTGATGCGTCTTCTATTGCTAATAATGTGGGGGACATTGCTGCCACTTGCATTGCTATGTCATGGGCCAGTGAGGCAAAATCGTCAGTTCTGGCTACGAAATCGGTTTCACAATTAATTTCGATCATAGCTCCTATCCTACCTCCACTATGGATGTAGGTATCGACTAGACCTTGGTCCGTGTCTCTATCAGCCTTCTTTGCTGCTGAAGCGATGCCTTTTTCTTTCAGTAGTGACTCAGCCTTTTCTACATTCCCATCGGTCTCTTCCAATGCCTTTTTGCAATCCATCACACCGGCGCTTGTGCGAGCACGTAAATCTTTGATTAATTCGGTAGTAATTTCAGGCACGATTTCTCCCTTGGGGTTCGATAGGGTTAGAGGTCTTAATTTAGTTGTTATCTTCGTCGACTGTATGACCTTCTTCCACGCTTTCTTCGGTCGCGACTTCTTCGCCTGTTATCTCTTCAGGTTGCTCTGTTGAAGCGTCAGCTGCGAGGGTGTTTTCGGGATCCGATGTCGGTTCATCGGCCTCATTGGTAGCCTCGGAGTCACTCGTTTCTTCTGCTTCTGGTTCGTTCTCTGATGCAGAATCCTCAATAGTCACTGTGGAGTAAGTAACCATTCGAGGGCTCGCTTCTGCTGCATTATCAGACGATTCATCAGACTGATCTGAGTTTCTTAGATGGTATCCGTCAATTATTGCATTGGACATTCTTTTGGTTATTAGCCTTACCGATCTTATTGCATCATCATTACCTGGGATAGGGTAGTCAATCAAATCTGGATCGCAATCGGAGTCGACTATAGCGACTATTGGTATCCCTACTCTGTTGGCCTCTGTAACAGCAATTTCTTCTCTCCCGACATCAATTATGAACATTGCCCCCGGCATTTCAGTCATATCCTTGATGCCAGATAGGTTTCTATTCAATTTGTTTATTTTTTCATCTATTTTCAGAGATTCTTTCTTTGTGAGGCTTTCAAACTCACCTTGTTCTCTTCTGGCTTCAAGATCCACTAGATAGTCAATTCTAGTTTGAATAGTTTTGAAGTTTGTCAGTGTACCGCCAAGCCATCTATTCGAAATATGCAGGGAATTACTTCTCTCTGCTTCCATTACGATCGTATCTTGAGCTTGTTTTTTGGTGCCCACCAGCAAAATCTTTTTACCACTTGCCGCCACATCTGTCAGGAAGGAAGCAGCCTCTTCAACCAAGTTTAGAGTTTTTTGTAGATCAATAATATGAATCCCATTTCTGTGGGTAAATATGTACCTCTTCATCTTTGGATTCCATCGTCTTTTTTGGTGACCGAAATGAACCCCGGCCTCCAACAACGACTTCATGGTTATCGCTTCACTGATCTGCTCTTGATTTGTTTCGACCTCAACAGCCTCTTCGACCATATATCTTCCTTTTCTCTAACAAGTTGTTTGGCTACTTATGAAGCACAATATTTTTAGGTAGCATACTGGTGTTTCACAACAAAAAAAACGCCGCAAAAGTATAACATGACTATGTTCCTGCGGCAAAAGCAAATCGCATTACAATCCCATGCTAGTTTTTTAGTCTCTTCAATAGCAACAACAAATTTTTTTTCATCAAAAGGCGATAATCAGCGGATTGCAAGTTGTCGACTGTCATTATTGATGCGTCCTCATGGTTGTCAGTATAGTAGGATTTCCTGGAACCTCTGTGTGTAAGTTCATACTTCTCATAAAGTGCAATTGCTGGGGTGTTCGATACCCTTACTTCAAGGGTAAATGAATTGACTTTTTCATGTATGGATTTCGCTATAGCAGAATGTAGAAGAAGCTCCCCGATTCCTTTTCTCCTGTGAGACCTTCTTGTCCCAATTGACATCACATGTGTTTCTTCCGTGCTCATTTTCCACAGAAAGATGAACCCCGTTAGAAACTCCATACCAGGTTTCCAACCTGTATTTCCTGATCGATAGGAACTTACTTGAATATTCCTTTCCGTGGTGCGGTTATTGGAGATTCCTTGGTGTTTATGGGGATTAAGCTGTGAAATAGCAACCATTAAAGTTGATATGGGCCTTTGAAGTTCTTTTCTAAAGGATGTAGGGGGGAATAAATTGGGGAATGCATCATTTTCAATCATGGACACTTGCGGGATATCCTTTTCTTTCATGAGACGAACCGAGTGGGTGCTACTGTTATTATTTTCCATTTTGAATAGGACACCAAGGGCGGCGCAGGGCAAAGTTTTTAGCTCGAAGATTCGGGAAACAATGTAATTCAATACATGAACAAATTGTTAAGAAATTGTTTTCAAAACACTTGATATTTAGATCGTAAATCAATGTAGAATAGGGAGTCCCTGTGGTTTTATATACGTTATCTTACGTAGATCACAATTTTTGGGTCCAGTTTCAGGGTATTTATGCAGCATATCCTTAGAATAATAAAAATTGCTCTGAGGTACAAATACAGATTAGCCTTTGCTTACTTGTCTACGGTAGGAGCAATCGCTGCATATATTTTTCTTCCTAAATTATTTGGGGACGCCATAGACTCGGTGGCACAGCCTATTTTGGCTGGTGGCGAAGTAGAAACAAACACCCTTTACACATGCATAATAATTATTTTGATTTTAAGCGTCATTCGTGGGGGAATGTCCTATTTTCAAACCTATCTAGCTGAAACTTTGTCGCAGTATGTTTCTTATGATTTAAGGAATTCTTTCTATGACCATGTTCAGCACCAAAGTTTTGCTTTTCACGATAAACATCACACCGGCAATCTGATGTCGCGGGCCATTACGGATGTGGAAAATATTCGTATGTTCATAAATATGGGACTCGTAAGAGCTCCATACTTCATAGCACTTTTTGTCATAGTGGCGGCAATACTTATATCTATGAATTGGAAATTAGGTCTTTTGAGCGCTAGTTTCATGCCAATAGTAGCTGTGTACACCAGCTCTGTTCGACTTAAGATGAGGGCATTATGGCTGCTAGTGCAACAGAAAATGGCCGAACTCAGCATCATTCTTCAGGAAAATTTTTCTGGGCAAAGAGTAGTTAAAGCGTTTGCATCCGAAGACCATGAGGAAAATAGGTTCGAGATAAAAAATTCGGAGGTTTCTGATATTTACGTAGAGGCTGAGAAACTACGTGCTTCAAGTATGTCTTTCATGCTGTTTACTTTTATGGTGGCCATGGCGTTGATCATGTGGTACGGAGGACGTCAGGTGATGAACGGAGTTATGACTCCTGGTGAGTTGGCAGCCTTTGTTTTTTATCTCCAGATATTGGCGCTTCCGGTTAGGATGGCAGGATGGGTTGTAAACGCCTATGCAAGAGCGGCATCAGCTGGCGAAAGGATGTTTGAGATACTTGACGCTCCTTCTCCTGTGAGGGAAGCCTCGGACCCTGCTACTTTGGAAAATTCTCAAGGTCACGTTAAATTTGAAAATGTATCTTTTGCCTATGATGATGGCAAACCAGTACTTAGGAATATAAATCTGGAGGCAAAACCCGGAGAAATAGTTGCGTTAGTGGGGCCACCTGGTAGTGGTAAGTCTACGATAGCCAACCTTCTCCCACGATTTTATGAAGTTTCTGCGGGAGCAATAACAGTGGATGGAGTCAATGTAAAAGAGTTTACTCTCCACTCTTTAAGAAACAGCATAGGGATGGTCCAACAAGATGTGTTTTTGTTCACTACATCACTGAAAGAAAATATTAAATATGGTCGAGAGAATGCCAGTGATGATCAAATGAAAAAAGCATCGGATATCGCTCAACTATCAGAATTTATTGAAGGTCTCGAAGACGGTTATGACACTTACGTAGGGGAAAGGGGTTCTACATTGTCGGGAGGGCAAAGGCAGAGAATGTCTATTGCTCGAGCAATTCTGCTCGATCCTCCAATATTAATATTAGATGATTCGACTTCCAGTGTGGATGCAAATACGGAGGATCAGATAAAGGCGGCAATGGACAATTCCATGGAGGGAAGAACTACTTTTATCATTGCCAATAGACTGAGTACGGTCCATAGCGCCGATAAGATAGTGGTTTTAAAAGACGGAAGAATTATAGAAGAAGGTACTCACGACGAGCTACTAGAAAAAGATGGCCTTTACAACGAAATATATGAGTTGCAACTACGACCTCAAGACGAATTAACATCTGAGGTGGCTGAATGAATCTTGGATTAGGCGGGATGTCTGCGGCCAGAGGCCAGGCAGACGAAGAATTTTTCGGTTCAGTATACGATCAAAAGGTAATACTTAGATTAATTCCATACATAAAACCTTATACCCCATTGGTAATAGTTTCACTAGTTTCGATGTTAATCTACACATTTACACTGGTCGCCGTGCCTTGGTTAATACAGTGGGGTATAGATAATCCAATCAAAGGTGGGATGGAAGCATTTGGAAGAGGTGAGTCCCTTGATGAGCACATACGTCTTCTAAACATTCTTTTCGCTGTTTTTGTAATTAACGCCCTTACTAACTGGGGTACAAATTACCTTCAACAATACGCAATGCAGAGAGTTGGGCAAGGTGTGCTTTTTAGGTTGAGAAGAGCTTTATTTGGACATGTTCAAAAGCAATCCTTATCTTATTTTGATAACACTGAAGTCGGAAGGTTAATGTCCCGAGTTCAGGGTGATGTTGGACAATTGCAAGAGTTCGCCGCTTTAGTGGTTATGAGTCTTGGTGAATTGTTGAGCCTTGTGGGAATTGTGATTGCCCTTTTATTAATGGATCTTGAATTAGGTCTTATTACAATGGCTGTTCTTCCGATTTTGATGACTATTATGGTGACTTGGCAAAAGTATGCGAAAAGATCTTTTACTGAAATAAGGCGAAGGATCGCGATAGTAAACGCAGCTTTTAACGAAAATATATCTGGTGTAAGAGTGGTTCAAAGTCTTAACAGACAAGAAAGGAACCTTGAAATTTTTGATGAGAAGAACACTGCCCATAGGTGGTCGAATGTAATTGCTGGGAGGTATGCGGCAGGCCTTTTGCCAGCCGTGGATATTCTCACAGCTGTGGCTATCGGCTTGGCTCTATTTTTTGGTGCCAGATGGGTCGGACTGGGAGAAGGAGAATTACTTCCTGGAGTGTTGGTAGCCTTTGTTATGTATGTCCAAAGATTTTTCGATCCTATTCGTAATTTGACCCAGCAATACACCCAGCTGCAGAGGTCAATGGCCTCCGGTGCTAGGATTTTTGACTTAATGGATCGGGAACCAGAACTTATCGATATCGAAGATGCTATCGAAATGCCTGAGATAAAGGGTGATGTAGAGTTCAAAAATGTTCGATTTAGGTATGTAGAGGGTGAGGATGTACTCAAAGGCATTGATCTTAAAGTTAATGCTGGTGAGACAGTAGCCGTAGTTGGGCCTACTGGTGCAGGTAAGACTAGCATCGTGTCGATATTGTCCAGATTCTATCCAGTAAGGCGTGACGAAGGGGAAATATTAATCGATGGTATCGACATCAGGGATGTAAAACGGACTTCTGTCGTTGGTCAGATGAGTATGGTTTTGCAAGAGCCGTACTTGTTCTCGGGCACGGTGATGGAAAACATTAAATACAACCACGTTGACGCTACTGATGAAAAAGCTATTTCTTCGGCTAAGGTCGTAGGAGCCCATGAATTTATTATGCAACTTGAAGACGGGTATGATACCTACCTTTCTGAGAGAGGGGCTAATATCAGCTTGGGTCAGCGGCAGCTGTTAAGTTTTGCTAGAGCTATTGTGGATGATCCCAAGATACTGATTCTTGATGAAGCTACTGCCAGTATTGATAGCCACACGGAATTAGTTATACAGACGGCACTGAGGAAGCTGCTTCAGGGACGGACTGCAATTGTCATAGCTCATAGGCTATCCACAATCAGAGGGGCAGATAAAATTGTTGTCCTTGAAGAAGGGGAAGTAGTAGAAGTAGGTAAGCACCAGGAGTTAATGGACAAAGATGGTTTGTATGCACATTTATATAATATGAACTTCCAATCCATTGAGGATTTGTAGAAATCTAAGAATTTTCAGGTAGCCATTGCATCCGAGTGATTTTGGTGTTGCATGCTAAAGAAAGTAGAAGAATTTATTTTGTCACGGCCTTTGGCAAGACTTTCCACTGTGACTCCTGCAGGGTTGCCTCATTCAATTCCCATATGTTTTGCGCTCTCTGGGCTTGATACTATTTACACCCCAATTGATTCAAAACCCAAGACAAGTTCAAAAAAAACTCTTACCAGAATAAACAACATTGTCAATAACGATGAGGTTGTGGTTTTATTCGACAGGTATTCTGAAGATTGGAATGAACTAGGGTATGTGATGGTTAGAGGTAAGGCCAGTATTGTCCAAAATCAACGCGAAAACTTGGGCGCCGCCACATTGCTGAAAAAAAGGTATCGACAGTATAAAGAACAAAACTATCTTCCAGAGGATCCTACTGTCATCGAGGTAAAGGTATACGATTACACCTCCTGGGGAAATTTGCGATGTAAATAATATCTCCTTGTATTTAGATAGCCTTATTTCGTGGTATCTATTTTTCTTGCTGTAGTCATATAATCTTTAGCGGATGGATGACTTGAGTGAAGTCCAATATTCAATTTGTGAAAAAGAAATATATAAAGAATGAAGTATGAGAATTTATTTTTGCCCTGAGTGTGGTGGATACTCTTTGGGACCCGCCACCTCCTGCGACGAATGCCAGGCTGAGTTGCCAGAAGATTCTTGGGCGGATATTACAGAGGAAGAGCTCCAACAGCTGGAGTATGTGGAGGATTTTGATCTTCCTCACGGAATATCAACGTGGGAATACGACGTTGTGAGATTGAAAACCGACACGGAAGAGGGTGGACTGCGCTATACCACTGGACTGCTTAAACGTATGGGCGACAAAGGGTGGGAATTGGTAAATATAACTCCCTTAGGTGATAAAGATGGTCCTAGGTACGGAATATTTAAGAGAGTATGGGATGAAGGCCATGTTGAGGATGATGACTCAGATGGTGCTTAGATAATTTCTAAATTCTGAAATTATTTCGGCGTCGTACGGGAATGGCAGGTCTGGTATTTCATCGAATTCACACCATTTAACTTCGCTGACCTCATCTCCTGGGCTGGCTGTTCCTGATTTATGTGTGACTACATATACATGAACTACTACAGGTCCTTTTCCGGAAAAAACGCCCAAGTAATGTGACGGGATTGACCGTATTGTTGTCTCTTCAAATACCTCCCTAATGAGAGCATTTTCAACTGATTCTCCACGGTCTACATATCCGGATGGTAGGCTCCATTTTCCAAAGTGTGGCTCTATGTCCCGCTTTATAAGTAAAATAGAACTTTGGTAAGTAAGAAGTGCAACCACTGCCACTTTCGGGTCAACGTAAGTGAATGTTCCACAAATTTTGCAGTAAGGTCTTTCTTTATCTCTGTCAAACTTTCTCACCAATCCTGTGCCACATGTTTGACAGTAATTAATGTGGCTAAGTTCATCCATATAAAATATTCCTGTTGAGAATTTATGTTTTAAAAATGTTAGTTAATGCGATACTAAACATCTCTGTATAATTCCAAGGTATACGACCTGCAAAGGTGCTGTAAAGAAACATAAATGGCGCTAACCGATTCATGAATATTGAAAATCTTCTAAAGAAAACCATTAGCTCTTCACAATATAGAGCTATAAATATATTGAGTGAGCAATTCGATAGATTAGGAATACGGGCTTTTATAGTTGGCGGTACGGTAAGGGATATCCTTCTAGGGAAAGCTATTACTGACATTGATATCGTTTTGGAAGCCGACCCTCAAGATGTTACATCTGAATTTGATGTTAAATATGAAGTAGAGGTGCATTCAATTTCGCAGTTTGGCACATGCAAAATAATTTTGTTAGATCAAATAATAGACCTCGCTATGGCTAGAAAAGAGGAATATTTATCTCCAGGAGACTTGCCGGTGGTGGAACAGGCTTCTTTCGAAGATGATTTGGCTAGGAGGGATTTTTCGATAAATGCTTTTGCTGCAGGGATTAATTCTTCAGATTGGTGTGAATTAATTGATTTTCATAATGGATTGGCCGATTTGACATCAAAGCAAATTAGAGTTCTTCATTCTAAATCTTTTGAGGACGACCCAACACGTATTTTTCGAGGATTACGCTATTCTGGAAGACTAGGGTTTGATCTGGAAAAGGGAACTCAAAAAAAGATGATGGAGGGGTTGAGGTTTTTATCGTTGCTCAGTGGGGTTCGTTTAACTAATGAAATACGAAAGATTTTTTCTGAAGAAAATTCAGACGCTATTTTGAGCTTACTAGACCAATATGAGGTAATGACATATGCCCACGAATCATTCCCTAATGGTGCAGATTTAACTAAGAGAAGAGATCTTTTACAGTCTGTGGGAATAGACCCCCATAACAGGGGCTTTTATGCTTTTGTATCCTTGATTGGCTCAACGGAGAGGCAAAATGCAATCGAGAGACTGAATTTAGGTAATGAGTTCATGAAGTTTGGATCTGATATAGGGAGGATAGAATTACTAGAGGAAAAGGTTTCTCGCAGCGAGCTTAATGATCAGCTAAAACAAATCTCGGAAACAGCTATTATGGTAGCTGGCACATATGTTTCAAGAAAAACTAAAAGTAATCTGGATTTATTTCTTCAAGAGTTAAATGAAATTAAGCTGCTAATTGACGGCCAAGATTTGATAGACCTTGGAGTGCCGGAAGGCCCAAGAGTTGGAGATGTGTTATCAAAAACTCTTGCGCATATGATCGAGTCTGGTTCTCTATCGAAATCTGAGCAACTTATTATTGCCAAAAATTTTATTTAAGATTTAGCCTATAGATACTCCAGAAACTCCGGGTTCAGTCATTGATTCTGGATCGAGTATTTTCATTAATTCTTGTTCAGATAAATCGGTTTCTTCCAGAGCCACTTCCATAATTGTTTGACCGGTTTCTTGGGCCTTATGCGCTAATGCTGCTGATTTGTCATAGCCAATATGTGGAACCAAAGTTGTTACAATAGCTAGTCCTTTTTCCACCATCTCTGGGCCTCTCGAGGTTGGTTTAAGTCCATCAATACATTGATCGGCCAAGTTTGATGAAGCTGCGGCTAACAAATCTATCGATTGAAGAAGATTATAGGCTGCTACTGGCATCATGACGTTGATTTCAAAGTTGCCAGATTGCCCGGCAACAGCAACAGTGACATCATTTCCTATCACTTGTGCAGCCACTTGGCATACTGACTCTGGTATCACAGGATTGACTTTACCTGGCATTATTGAACTACCGGGTTGGACTTCCGGTAACTCAATTTCGCCAAACCCACCTCTAGGACCAGATCCCATCCATCGCACATCGTTGGCGATTTTCATTAAACTGACAGCAACCGTTTTTAGGCAACCACTAGCGTCCACTATATTGTCCAGAGTACTTTGGGCTTGAAAGTGATTTGAAGTTTCCTCAATTGTTATTCCAAGAGACTCGGATAATTTCCCACAGACTCTCTTTGCAAATTCGGGATGAGTGTTTACTCCTGTCCCTACTGCCGTGCCCCCTAAGGCGACTTCTGCAAGCTGTTGAACGGCATGTTCCGCACGGGCAATGCCCCTTTCTATCTGACCTGCATGGCCCAAAAACTCTTGGCCAAGCCTAACAGGAGTGGCATCCTGGAGATGAGTTCTTCCAGTTTTGATAACTGGCATGAATTCCTTGGATTTGGTGTTTAGGGAGGAAGATAATTTTTTCAATGATGGAATTAACTCATCTGTTATCGCCTTTGCAGCTGCTACATGTATTGCTGTCGGTATTACATCGTTTGAAGATTGGCCTGTATTCACATGGTCATTGGGATGTACAGGGACTCGTGAACCTAGTTCCCCCCCTAAAATTTCGATAGCCCTATTTGAAATTACCTCGTTAGCATTCATATTTGTAGAGGTACCAGACCCGGTTTGAAATATGTCTACCACGAATTGGTCATCAAATTTTCCCGCTGATACTTCTGTCGCTGATTGGATGACTGCTTTTCCTAAATCTGGGTCCAACTGGCCTAGCTCAATATTTGTCTCGGCTGCGGCTAGCTTTACCAGTGCAATTGCTTCAATAAAAGATCGAGAGAATCGAAGATCACTTATGGGGAAATTGAGCACTGCCCTCATAGTATTGGCACCATAATAGGCATGAGATGGGACTTCGAATTCCCCCATAGAATCCCGTTCTTTTCTGAATGTTTGATTTTCTACCAAAGTATTTCTCCGATTAAATTATTTGAAATATAGGCTTCTATGAGAAGAAACCTGTTATTAAAATTGTTAGAAACCTATATTAGTCTATAAAGTTTCCTTAAGAAATTCACCTGCTAACTCCGCTACTAGTTCAGTGTGGCTTCTGAAAAAATGATCTGCTCCAGTTATAACTTCTGTTCTTTTGGGTTCCGACATTCTATTGGACAGAAATCTAAATTGGCCAATAGTAAAATCATGGTCTCGATCGCCTAATATTAAGAGTTTGGGCTGAGTTATTTGAACCGTGCCGTATTGAGCAAATTTATTTTGTGGGCACGCTATAGATACAAGGGATTTAATTGAATTGGATCTTAACGACGATTCCAATGCCATCCAAGCTCCAAATGAATATCCGACTATTCCCAGTCGACTACCGTCTATTTTTGGGTTGATGGTGGTCATGTTTACGACCGACTGTGTGTCCTTCAATTCTTCTGGACCGTCGCCTGTTTCACCACTGCTCATTCCAACTCCCCTCTGGTTGAATCTCAATGTTGCGATACCGCTGTCAAGCAGGTAGGTTGAAATGTGATTTATCAAAGTGTCAAACATGTTTCCACCATATCGGGGATGTGGGTGGCATAGGATCACGCATGGGGGTTTTGCTGGCTTTGTCGGAATTTCAAGCAAGGATTCCAATTCCGAATTTGCCGTTGACAATGTTGTTAATTCTTTAGTTATTTCACTCATAGATGCACCTTGCTATATCAGTTGGAAATTTGTGGGCAGTGTCTAAATTAATCCTAAGTATAGTAATTGCTAGAGGGCGTTGCTAGAATCAATATGCGAAATCAAAAAATACAAATTCAATAAACTCGGTGGAAAATATGACTGAAGTCGATCTAAGAAGCGATACCGTTACCCACCCATCTCCAGAAATGAGAGAAGCGATAGCCAAAGCCAAAATTGGTGATGATGTGTTTAGCGATGATCCGTCAGTCAACAAATTGGAAGAAGTTGCGGCGGCGAAGGTAGGTAAAGAAGCTGCTGTGTTTGTGGCAAGTGGCACTATGGGTAACCTAATTTCAGTTCTATCACATTGTGGAAGAGGTGATGAAATTATTCTTGGCGACAAATCTCATATTTTTCGTTCAGAGGCTGGCGGCGCGGCGGCGCTGGGGGGAGTTTCCTACCACACGGTTAGGAATGATAGTAGAGGTATGCTCGATCCTTATGAGGTTGAAGAAGCCATGCGAGATTCGACGAACGATCACAATCCCCACACAGCTGTGGTGGCCATCGAAAACACTCAAAATAACTGTGGGGGAAGAGTACTCACTCCTCAAGATACCAAGTTAATAGCTGACGTGGCTCACGCAAATGAATTGCCGCTTCATGTGGATGGGGCAAGAATATTCAATGCAGCCGTTAAATTAGAAACTCCGGTAGATGAAATGCTGAAAGAGGCAGACACCGTAAGTTTTTGCCTTTCAAAGGGGCTTAGCTGCCCAGTTGGTTCTATTGTGGCTGGTACAAATGAATTCATTGATGAAGCTAGGAGATGGAGGAAAATGGTGGGCGGCGGAATGAGGCAAGCAGGATTTCTAGCAGCGGCAGGTATTGTGGCTCTTGATCGAATGGTTGATAGATTGGCAGAGGATCACGCGAACGCAAAGAAATTGGCAGAAGGGCTGTCTAAAATAGATGGAATCTCAATTGATCCGGATACTGTAGATACCAATTTGGTTTTCTTTGAAGTGGATCATCCTAATAAAAATGAGTTGATGAAAAAATTGGAGGCGGAAGGAATCAAAGGAGCCTCCCCTTATTCTAGATGGAGATTTGTAACCCATTATGGAGTTGATTCAAAAGATATAGATTACGTTTTAGAAGTGATGGCGAATGCCGTTGCGTCATAATTCTATAGATTTTATACAGACTAACTTCATGTTTTTATCTTTAAGTTCCTAGAGTTACTGAGCAGGTTTAAATATGCTGTCCCTGTTCAAAAACCATTCCTACCGCCGTTTTTTTGCGGGGTTGTTGTTTGACGATGCCTCTATGATGGTAAGCCCTATGATCCAAGGCTGGATTGTTTTAATGCAGACTGATTCTGCATTCTGGGTTGGGGCTACCGCTGGGGTTTCTGGGATTGGGATGACACTATTCAGTCCCTTAGCTGGAGTTCTAATAGATCGCTACAACAGAAAGATATTATTGATAATCACTCAATACATTCAAATAGTCCTTGTTGCCTTTTTGGCAATTGGGGCCTTTTATGAAGTTATAGAGGTATGGCATGTGTTGGTTTATGGCTTCTGTGGAGGTGCTTTTCACGCTGTAAGACTTCCCTGTAAATTGGCTATGACTTTAGATTTAGTGGGTTCCAAGAATCTGCTCAGAGGAACCGCCGCTAATTTCTTTTCTATGACAGTCATGGGAGTTTTAGCACCATTAGCAGGGGGTTGGCTTATTGATAGGGAAATCTATTTGGGATTTGTCTTTATGCTCATTTCCCTAGTTCTATCAAATTTAATTTTCTTAAATCTTAAGAATATAAAGTCTCCGGAAATGTCCACATCTTCCCATTTAGAAGATTTAGTTTATGGTGCTAAATATGTTGCTAATAATAAGATAATCCGATCTTTGATATTCGCAATACTGGTTACAGAAATATTTGGATGGGCAGTTGAATCAATGCTCCCAGTAATCGCCAGAGACGAACTTGGATTAGATGCACGAGGGCTAGGAGTCCTCATGGCAGTGGGAGCTTTGGGAGCCGCATTTTCGACTGTAATTATGACCGTAATGCCCGATGTGGAAAATAAGGGTAAATTAGTTGTTTATGGGTTGTTTGGATTTGGCGTTGGCTTAATCACATTCGCATTTTCAGATATGGTGATTCTATCAATGGTTTTGTTGGGTGTGGCCTATGGCTCTGGAGTGATTTATGAAAGTGGGTTGTCAACCTTGCTTCAGACTTCTGTTCCAGATGAGATGCGTGGACGAGTGTTAAGTTTTCAATCTCTATGTTGGGGGTTTAGTGGGGCTGCTGGATTTCATGCGGGAGCGATTGCTGCCATATTAGGTGCTCCAATCGCCGTTGCAGCAGGCGGTGTAGTGGTTATATCAAACGGCATCAGAATAGCAAAAAATATGCTATCCATAGGAGTTAATCAGGACAATAAGATTGATGGTTGACTACTCAGTTGGATCTCTGGTCCACCATTCATTTAGCCTTTCTGATATGTACTTTTCGTAGCCTATAGTTCCAGGAGTATAGAAGTTTTTAGTACCAAGACTCTCTGGAAGATTTTTTGTTTTTACAAAGTGACCTTGGTAGTCATGAGCGTATTGGTAACCTTCTCCATATTTTTCTTGTGACATTAGTTCAGTGACAGGATTTCGAAGATGGAGGGGTACAGCTTTTTCGCCGGAAGATTTGATTTCTGACATGGCTGAATTTATTGCTTTATAGGCGGAATTACTTTTGGGGGCACATGCTAAGTATATGGTGGCTTCAGCCAAAATGATGCGAGCTTCGGGCATTCCTACAAAATGGGTAGCTTGTTGAGCAGAAACCGCCATAGACAGTGCTCGTGGATCGGCCAGTCCTATATCCTCACTGGCTAATATAACGAGTCTTCTAGCTATGAACATAAGGTCCTCTCCTGCCAAAAGAAGCCTAGCTAACCAATACACTGCCGCATCAGGATCAGAAGACCGTACAGATTTTATGAAGGCAGAAATCGTGTCATAGTGTTTGTCTCCGGATTTATCATGAGGTAGAACTTTGGTTTCTATTACCTCGTTCAACAAAGATTTGCTCATTAATAAATCGTTGCCTTGTACAGAAGCTGAATCTGCTGCCAACTCTAATGTGTTTAAAGCCCATCTAGCATCACCACCAGACAATGAAGCTATGTTTTCGAAGACTCCTTCCTCTATTTTAAGGTTTCTTTTTCCTAGGCCTTTTTCAGAATCTTCTAAGGAAGTGGCCAAGATTTGTACAATATCTTTTATCTCTAGGCTTTTTAGTGTAAAAACCCGACACCGAGATAAAAGCGGTGAAATTATTTCAAATGAAGGATTTTCAGTGGTGGCCCCGATAAAAGTGACGGTCCCATCCTCAACATACGGCAATATCGCATCTTGTTGAGCTTTATTAAATCTATGAATTTCGTCAATAAAAAGAGCAGTTCTTTGTCCCGACATACCAAGACGTGATTTTGATTCAGAAATAATTTTCCTTAACTCAGAGACTCCTGATGTTACTGCGCTGATTGTTTCTAGGTGGAAGTTAGATGTTGAAGTTATAAGATTTGCGAGTGTGGTTTTACCGGTTCCAGGTGGTCCCCACAAAATAAACGAAGGTATTCTTCCAGCATCAATGCTTTTTCGGAGTGGGCTGTCTTTGTCGGTTAAATGGGCTTGACCCAATATGCCATCCAAACTCGTTGGCCGCATCCTGGCTGCCAAAGGAGCACCTTGGGAGAGATGCCTGTTTGCCTCAAAATCAAACATGTTCATTTTTTAGCCTTGATTGATGTGTAAAAATGTTCTGGTTTGGGTAGTTAGATAGTGTACAAGAATCTGCAAATTAATGATTGGAGATAGATATGGATAAGCCTATTGTTTGTGGAAGATGTGAGAAGACGGTCGATCGGACATCTTATATCGTGAATAATAAAGGACTATCTGACTATCGCCACCTGTGGTGTTTTCTGGGATATTCTCCAATGCTGAAACGATCTTTTCTTGCATCTGGTGTTGTAGGGACAATTTTGATTTTATTGAATCAGGGAGACTTCATATTTGCTGGACATTTTTATAAAGGATTAATTTGGAAGGTTCCTTTGACGTACTTGGTTCCGTTTTGTGTAGCCACCTGGGGCGCAGTCACAAACGCAAAAGCCAATTATGAGTGAGGAGATATAGTGAGGACGGCTATTGTTGCTCCTGGACCCCCCTCTGCAGGCGGGGCAGAGTAGAAATTTTCAACCTCAGTATGAACGGTGAGGAGCTCATGTACAGCCCTTCTCATGTCACCACTTCCTGCACGCCCATGAATAACTCTGATCTCTTTCATACCGGCATTCTTGGCATCTTCTATGTAGGTCTTTAATCTTTCAATCGCAGGTACAACTTTATCTCTACGCAGATGGATCTCATTTGGTACAGACATTTTTTTGAAAAGATTGGATTTTTGAGGGTTTTGGTAAGGCATTTATTCCTGCGTGTTTTCAGAAATGACTGTCGCTAGTATGTCATCATCATTTGGCAATACAGTGCGTAGATCAAATATGACTGTGTTGCCTTCGATTCTGGAAACTACGGGTCTGTTCCCTTTTCTCATTTTGGATGCTAAGTTTTCGGGATTCTTTCCGATTATTTTAATTCCCACTGATTTCATAGTTTCTCCGGGTAAACTGCCACCTCCTATCGTTGATTCCGTCTCAATTATTTCTATTGAATAAATGTCATTACTGGATATCTGGTTGAGTATGTTGTGTGCCCGTTTGCGTAGATCGTCTGATTTCGCAGATATCATTTGCCAGACCGGAATCTTCGTTTCGGCCTCCTTTTTAAGATAGTGAATTAGGGTAGCAGTCAGGGCTGCCAAATTCATTTTGTCTATTCTGAAAGCTCTGGCTAAAGGGTGTCTCGAAAGTTGATCAATGTATGTTTTTCGTCCTATCACTATTCCAGCCTGCGGTCCGCCTAGTAATTTATCTCCTGAGAAAAAGCATAAATCTGTACCAGCCGCTATGCTTGCTTGAGGTTGAGGCTCTGCTGCCAGTCCATACTTAGTTGTATCAAGCAGAGATCCACTTCCTACGTCGTGCAGAACAGGAATGCCCCGTCTTATACCCAGATTTGAAAGATCTGATATCGAAGGTGTGGAGGTGAAGCCAATTATTTTAAAATTACTAGCGTGTATCGATAGAATTGCTCCAGTCTCTTCAGTTATTTCCCTTTCGTAGTCTTCCACGTATGTTCTGTTTGTTGTGCCAACCTCTACTAGAGCCGCTCCACTTTGTTTTAGAACATCTGGGATTCGGAATCCTCCTCCGATTTCCACAGCTTCCGATCTTGACACTATAACTTCTTTGTTTAGTGCCAACGCTGAAAGTCCAAGCATTAGAGCGGCGGCATTATTATTCACGACAAGACCAGCTTCTGCTCCTGTTAAAGCCGATAGTAATTTTGAAACCCGTGCCTGGCGAGAACCTCGCTTACCGGAATTTAGTTCTAATTCCAAATCGCTGTAGGATTTAGAGGAATCTGTAGCGGCATACATACTCTCTGAGCTCAAAGGGGCACGTCCTAGGTTAGTATGGATCACTACACCTGTAGCATTGATGACGTTTCTGGGCCAATCGGTCCAGTTCGACTGTACATGATTTGATATTTGGTTGACTATTTCCGATATTGTTGGAATTTCAGAGGTGCAGGTGGCTGTCAGCCTTATTTCACCGAGCTTATTTTGCACAAGTTTAGTTATCACCTCGGGTGAGAATTCGTCTACCAAATTTGAGATGTGCTGATCCATAAGTATTGAACTTACGCTTGGTATTTGTCTCAGTTTTTCTTGCATATTTAATGAGCTCAAATGATTACTTAGCCTCCTATTATATATGGTAGTTAAAATCTTCATTAGGCTATAAATCCTGATCCTGCAGGATACTTTTAATTGACCCTCAAAAATAACCTCCTGTAGAATGACCGAATGACTTTTTCCTAGACGAGGTAATATGCTCAGTATTGGTCTTACTGGAGGCATAGGGACTGGCAAGTCCTTGGTCTCTAATTTATTAAATGATCTTGGCGCTACAATTGTGAATGCCGATTTACTCGGGCATGAGGCCTATCTACCTGATACTGTTGGGTTTGACATGGTTGTCGATGCATTCGGAGACCAAATTGTGGGAGAAGATGGCACGGTCGACAGGAAAAAACTTGGACCTATAGTTTTTTCCAGTCCTCAAAACATGTCGAAACTAAATGCTATTATGCATCCTTTAATCCGAGATATGATCCAGTCACAGTTGGAAGAATACTCATCAAATGGTACAGATGTGGTAGTTGTGGAAGCTGCAGTTCTCATTGAAGCAAGTTGGCAGGATTTATTTGATGAAGTATGGGTTGTGACGTCAGATAAGGAAACCGTCATAGAAAGGTTAAAGGATCGTAATTCTCTAAGTCGGGAGGATGCAATTGCCAGAATAGAATCTCAAATGTCGAATGATGAAAGAGTCGGGCACTCAAATGTTGTGATATCTAATGATGGAACTACAGATGAATTAGCCGATGACGTAGAACAAATCTGGAACACAAGAGTAGTTAATAATTAGGAGTGAGATAGCTGAATATGACAACTCAATCACTGTATAAAAGTTTCATTATTGAAGAATATCAACTGGAAGAGGAACCTTATTATGTTCCGATTCATGACGAGGTGGAATTATTTGAAGCCGCATACAAAAGTAGGCTTCCTTTGATTTTTAAAGGGCCTACGGGGTGCGGAAAAACTAGGTTTGTTGAATACATGTCATATAAGTTGGGTTTAGAGCTAACCAAAGTGACAAAGGATGATTCAGACAATTCTGGCGTTAATCTGCCTTTGGTTACAATAGCATGCCATGAAGACCTTACAGGAAGCGACTTGGTGGGAAGATACTTGTTGGAAGGAGATCAGACGGTATGGCTTGATGGTCCGCTAACAAGGGCTGTGAAAGCTGGTGGAATATGCTATTTGGATGAGGTAGTTGAGGCAAGAAAAGACACCACCGTCTTAATACACCCTTTGACGGACCACAGAAGAATACTGCCTATCGAAAAAAGAGGTGAGTTGCTCGAGGCCGCGGAAGGATTTCTATTGGTTCTTTCTTATAACCCTGGCTACCAGAGTGCATTGAAAGATCTGAAGCACAGTACTAGGCAGAGGTTCGTATCAATCGAATTTGACTACCCACCAGTGGATCTAGAGGCCCAAATTGTTGAACACGAGGCTGAAGTAGACAAAGACACTGCTTATCAGTTGGCCAAGCTTGGTGAGAAAATCAGAAACTTGAAGGAGCATGGTCTGGGGGAAGGAGCAAGTACAAGACTACTCATTTATGCTGGCAAACTCATATCGGAAGGCATACCTCCCAGAAGAGCCTGCCAGGTATCGGTCAATTGGGCAATCACAGACGATCAATCATTGCAACAAAGCATAACTGAGATAATCTCTTCAATATTTGAGTAAACCGGTTGTCGATGATATCTCCCGGTTATATAAAGACTAGGCTAAACAAATTAGGGGAAACAAATAGTTCCTCTAAAGGTTACACCGCCGCGGGAGTGTTGTTGATTCTTTTTGAGAGAGATGGTGAACACTGGATAATCTTGAATAAGAGGACTCAAAAAGTGGAGCATCATAAGGGGGAAATATGTTTTCCTGGAGGCAGAAAGGACATCTTGGATAAAGATTTGACTGAAACTGCTTTGAGAGAAACATGGGAAGAAATGGGGGTACAACCCAATGATGTCAGCGTACTAGGGGTATTGGAAACTACCCAGACTACAACAGGATATGAGATCACCCCAACGGTAGCTTGGATTAGCCATCCCTACCAATTTGATATTGAAAACGATGAAGTTGAAGAAATAATTGAGATTCCTTTAGCTGTTCTTTTTAGCAGATGTGCTCGAAGAGATGAAGCGAAATTATTGGCAGGACAAGTTGTTAATCAGCCGGCCTATCAATATGGTGGCAATCTAGTGTTTGGTGCTACAGCAAGAATTCTTAACAATTTTGCCGATACGATAAGCGAAAGAAATTGAAGGAGTATTTGTGACTGACAAATTACAAGCCTTGCAAGAATTAATACCTGAACTGGAGAAATACCCAGCCCAAGTCCAAGATAACTTTAATAAAGCTATTTCAGAAATGCCTGAGGCGCTTTCAGATGAGCAGAGATCAGATTGGTTGAAACAGGGGATCGCCATAGCTGCTCAGACTGTCCGTTCGTGGGAGGCCGCAGCTCACTTTTTTCAGGTAAGCCCCAAAGTCATTGCTTCGATGCCTTATAGTTATTTTGTGCGATGGATGGAGTGTGGATCCTCTCTTTGTGAAGAGTCCCCGACTTTGGCATCGGCATATTTTGAAGCAAGCCCAGCAACGATGAGTAAATTACGTTCCAGGCATATTGAAAGTTGGGCGGGTTTGGGAGATGGATTATACAAGGGAACTTGGAAGTCTAGTACATTAGCCTGCCGTTTTTTTGCTGAAAGCCCTACTTTGCTAGATACTTTGTCTTTCCAACAGTTGGAAAATTTCGCTAATTTTCTCGATGCCCTTTCACATAGATCTTATGACTTGTCCTCTGAGTGTTTGACTCTGGGAGAACAGATTTTTCCGTTGGTTGGCGAAGACAAGGATGCTTTTTTATCTCTGGCCACAACTTTAGTAGATACAGGATGGAGAGAAGTAAAAAGTTTTTTTGAAGCTGGAGCAAAAGCACTGCCAAAGATACATCCAGAAGAAAGAATGAGATTCCTGAAATTGGCTGAGAGTTTGGTAAACAATGGGGGCACTAATATCCCTGGTACCATGCTTGAAATATCTCAGTCTTTGTCCCTTTTAGAGGAAGACAATCATCACATAGTTCTAGGGTTCGCAGAAACGTTGTTAGATGAAGAGCCCCTAGCCATGCCAGAATTTATTAAATCAGCTCCTATAGTGCTTGAAAAGCTCACGATAATGCAGTTGGGGCGTTGGTATCAGGAAGGCGTCAACACACTCTCTCAGAACAAGGATGGAGGGTTGGCTTTTTTTAAGATTGAATCATCCCACTCAGAAGCAGTGATTGAGACTTTATCTTCTGGGATAGAATTTGACCGAATCAAACCTGTTATGGAGATGTATTGCAGGGCTCTTGCTGGTGCAGAAATTAAGTTGTCACCTACTGATGCTCTTGTCGAAAAGAATATAGGGTGGGTTTCAAATGAATCTCCTACGACAGAAGGCTCCACTGTTTTTGTACCTACGGTTGTTGATAGGTATGCATCAAAAGAGGAAAATTACGCTTGGTTTAAAGTCGTATCCACTCACCAAGTAGCACATTTAGAGTTCGGCAGTTTCATATTTGAATTTGAAAGAGAGGCCGAACTTTTTGAAAACCTCCGGCTTGACTTGGAAAAACGAAGGATAGAAGCGTTACAAAATAAACAGGCCGAGGATTTATCGGGTGCTGATGAACCAGATAATCCAGAAATCTCTCAAGATCAGTCCCTGGAGGCACATACTGGTTTGGAGCGGGCTTGGTTGACGGATATGCAGCGATTTTTCGATTTATTTGAGGATCGTAAATTGTCTTTGGATATTTTCACAGTAGTTGAGGATGGGCGGCTCGATGCAAGAGTGAAAGCTGAATACCCAGGAATTAAATCTTCCTACATACAGGTACAGAGTGATTCCCATGAGAATAGGCCAGATATTAAAGAACTTCCAGCTAGGGAAGCCATGGTTGAATTCATGGTGAGACTCAGCCTTCAACAATATGAGGGAGTTTCAGCACCTTCTAAATACAGCAAGGAAGCTTCACAAGTAGCTCAAATAGCTCGTAGGGTACTAGTTTCTGATGCGACTGTAGAAGATACAGCAGAGGCGACTTTGAGGATTTACGCAATCATTTCGGCCATTCCAAATGAAGAAATCCCCCCAGATGATTGGAATGATATGGATTTTGAAGACGAAGATGATGAGGATTATGTTGATCCAGAAGATATGGAGAATTTACTGGAACAGATCGGTATGGGTATGGAAATGGAACTGCGACCGGAAGGGGAGGAGGAATATGAATCCTTGCAAGAGGTGGAATATAGGGGAGATTTTAAGCCAGAACTGGCTCAATTGATGACTGAGTTGAGGATGCAGGAACAAGATGAAATGAGTCAGGCTCAAGGTGAGCCTTTGACTCAGGAGCAGTTACAAGAACTTTTGGAAAATAGTGCGGAGTTGGATCTTCAGGCTACTGAGGGGGAAATTCAAGAGTCGAGCGGTATGTTTGCAGACAACATAATGAAAGAAGCGGGGGCCAATATGCCTCAGTCACCGGATGACTCGCAGGGGCCTTTCGTTCATGTAGATGAAGAAGGAGGGGAATTGGAGCCTGCTGAACCTGAGACTTTCGTATATGACGAATGGGATTTTAGGGCAGAGGATTATAAGCCACGGTGGTGTATTGTCAGGCAAAAAACCATGCAAGAGGGTGATCCCGCATATTTTGGAAACACGCTTAATGAATACGGGACTCTCGTAACGAGGATTCGAAGGCAATTTGAAATGATGGTTCCTGAAATGTTCAGGAAAGAGAGAAAACTAATAGATGGAGAAGATATTGATATCGATGACGTCATTGAAAATATGGTCGATATTAAGACAGGATCTAGTCCAGATGAAAAATTTTATTGGCGGAGGAACAAAGTTCAACGAGATGTGGCGGTAGCTTTTCTTTTAGATACTAGTGCCTCTACTGCCGAAGCTATAGATGAAGGAAAGAATAAGCAGGATGATTGGGATGCTCCTGATGATCCTGTGGAATATATGGTTTGGTTGAGAACGCGTCGTGGGGAACAGATGCGAAGGTCGTATAAAAGAATTATCGATATGGAAAAAGAATCCATGGTTCTTCTTATAAATGCACTGGAGGCCATTGGAGATACTTACGGCATATATGGGTTTTCTGGGTATGGAAGGGAGAATGTTGAGTTTTACACTGTCAAAGATCTACAGGAAGGATTTTCGGATAAAGTTAAACGTAGAATTGACAGAATTGCACCATTGCATGCTACTAGAATGGGGCCTGCTATAAGGCATGCTGCCTATAAACTGGACAATACTGATGCACGTACCAAGATACTGTTTTTGATAAGTGATGGTAGGCCACAGGATCGAGGCTATAGTAGGGAAGGAGTTGAAAAAGAATATGCAGTACACGACACAAAAATGGCATTGGATGAGGCAAAAAAACAAGGGATTAATTCATTTTGTCTGACCGTGGATAAAAATGGGCATGACTACCTAAAGACGATGTGCTCTGACATGGGATATGAAATTCTAGATGATATCAATGACTTACCTGAACGATTGCTAGTCTTGTATCGGCGATTGACTATGTGATGCCGGTTACATAAAAATATTTAAATATTTTAATTATCGTATGTTAAACCCCTATCAAGGCATTTTTCAGCTGCAATAGGGTAGAATTTTCTATTGAGGCGATGCTTGGATGGTATTATGTTTGCATATTTTCGGTGTTGCCATAACCTATTAGAAACAATAGTAAATACCGTGATCTGTGATGGAGGAAATTTATGTCGAAAGCTGCTAATTTATTGGCACTGGAAGAACTTGGACAGTCAGTATGGTATGACAACATAAGTAGGGAATTGCTTGTTTCGGGTGGATTGAAAGAGATACTTGATCAGGGAGTCGTCGGGCTGACATCTAATCCCAGTATATTTGAAAAAGCTATTTCTTCATCTGAAGTTTATGATCCGGCCATCCAGAGCATGAATAGTGAAAAGTATTCAGATATTGAGGTGTATGAAAAATTAGCAATAGCGGATATACAAGATGCTGCCGACCTTTTGGCGGACACTTATAGTAATACCCGGGTCCAAAATGGATATGTGTCTCTTGAAGTAAATCCTCATCTTGCTAATGACACAGATGGCACGGTTGCTGAGGCAGAAAGGCTTCATAAAAGGGTTGATCGGCCGAACCTAATGATAAAGGTGCCGGCGACCAAATCGGGAATTCCGGCAATACATCAATTGATATCCAAAGGTATAAGTGTCAATGTCACGTTAATTTTTTCTACAGAAATGTATTCATTGGTACGCGAGGCGTATCTAAGCGGTCTTGAGAATCTTCATGCTAGTGGTGCAGATCTATCAAAAGTAATTTCCGTGGCCTCATTTTTTGTTAGTAGAGTGGATACCGCCGTCGATAACGCCATCTCCGAGGAAAAACTTCTCTCAGATGAGTTAAAAGGTATGGCAGGAATTGCAAATGCCAAAATTGCCTACAAAGACTTCCGGGACACTTTCTCATCTGTTCGATTTGAGAAACTTCGCGAAGCTGGTGCTAATATACAGAGACCACTATGGGCTAGTACAAGCATGAAGAACCCAGCATTGCGAGACGTTCTATATGTCGAAAATCTAGTGGGCCAAGATACAGTTAATACCATGCCAGATGTTACTTTGAATGCCTTCATAGACCATGGTAAATCTGAAAATACTATTACCAAAAATGTAAATGATTCCTATAATCACATAAATGAACTGATTGCTGGAGGTATAGATATGTCAGCAATCACAGAGGAGCTACTAAAAGATGGGGTCAGGGCGTTTGCGGACTCATTTGATCAACTCCTTGAGAATATATCTCATAAAAGGTCGACCTTGTCGGCTGTCCTGTAATCCGTTTTCATTATGTACTCTAAGCGGGATTCTACAGATTGGGATTCGAGCCTGCTTAAAAATGCACTTTCCCGTTTCTGGGATTCTACTGAAAATCCTGCTGTTGGCGAACCTTCCGGGATGTCTAACTATTTGGGATGGACATTGGGTTGTGACTGGACTCAAGAGGAAACAGTTTCATATTCAAACTTGGCAACTCAAATATGTATAGAAAATTTTCGATATGTATTGTTGATCGCGGTCGGGGGAAGTAGCGCAGGGGCCAGAGCGATTGTTTCTTTAGGCGATGACAGACCTCAATTCATATATGTTGATTCTTTAGTACCTGACACCGTCGAAAAAATACTGAATAAAGTAGGAAACGAGAAAACCCTTTTAATAGTTTCTTCTAAATCAGGTACAACCCTTGAAACAGTCACCCTTGCCAAGTATTTCTTGGAAAAATTATCTGCCATTTTAACGATGTCCTGTGGCTCCCAAAATGCGATCGCTATTACTGATCCTGGCACAGAACTTGAAACCTTCGCTCTTCAACATAAATTTAGAAGTGTTGTATATGGGAAAATTAATATAGGTGGCCGATTTTCTGAATTGTCTTCTTTTGGACTTTTTCCTGCCCTTTTGAACAAATCTGACGTAGCTTCCGTTGTTGATGCTGCAAATAATATGGTTTCTTTGTGTCACAACTTGGAATATCAACAAAATCCAGCAGCTTCTTTATCAGATTATTTAGGAAATAACCTTGCGCAAAGCAGGGATAAATTATATGTATACCTACCATCATCAATGAAAAATTTTGATATGTGGTTGGAGCAGTTGCTATCTGAAAGTTTAGGAAAGGAAGGTGTTGGAATTATCCCTATAGTCGGGGAACCTGAACTCTTGAATCCTTCGAAGGATGTTTGCGCTGTTATTTATGAGGATTTATCAGATCCTGATAAATCAGTATTTGAGCTTAGAAAGAAATTGGAAGATTATTCTATCCCCACATATGAAATACAGGTTGACGGGCCAGCTTGTATCGGAGGCGAATTTTTCAAGTGGAAGTTGTCCGTAGTTCTACTTGCAAACCTAATGGATATAAATCCATTTGACCAGCCTCAAGTCCAAAATTCGAAAGATATGACTAATAAAATTCTTGACCATTTTGTTCTTGAAGGAGAATTGCCTGTTACATCACCTACTGTAAGTTTCTATGAATGGGTGAGTAACATAACAAGTAGCAACTACGTAGCTATATTGCCGTTCGTGTCTATTGAGGATTCGGAACGAAAGTTGCTTTCTGGGTTGGCCATAGGTATTAGTTCTTTAACTGGCGCCCATGTCACTATAGCTTCAAGCCCATCTTATTTACATTCGACCGGCCAGATGCATAAAGGAGGACCTGCTTCGGGGGTTTTCCTTCAGTTATTGAGTACTTCGTCTGAAGAAGTACCAATCAGAGATGAAAATTATGGTCTTTCTACTCTTCTATCAGCTCAGGCTGACGGAGATCTCGAAACGTTGTTATCACTCGGACGCTCAGTCTGCAGAGTTAACCTAGGGCCTGATATCAATAAGGGATTGAGAGAGCTAGTGAGTGATGTTAAAGATATATATTTGAGAAAGTAACTTATTTGCTTCCCAATACATCGAGGGTTTTTGACATCACATTACGATATTCAGACAATATTTCATTGTTCAATAAAGAGGCAGGCCTAGATGTGTCTTGGTAGTCAGACCTGACATTTATCTCACCCAGATACTCAAGTTCTAATTCCTCAGATATCTCTTGCCCTGCTCCTTGTCCAAAAATTCCACCGGACATGTTTTCAACTACCCCTAATACATTCACCTGCAATTTACGGATCATGTTTATAGAACGTTTGGCATCTATTTTGGCCAGCTCTTGAGGTGTTGTTACAACGACGAACCCATCCATTGTAAGTACTTGCATGACAGTTAATGGTGCGTCAGATGTACCTGGAGGCATGTCTACAACTAAGTAATCTAATTCACCCCATTCAGTGCTTTGGAGCATTTGGTTTATAGCATTGTGGATCATGGGGCCTCGCCATATTATGGCCTCGTCCTCATTTTCTTGAAAGAATGACATGGACATTACTTTGACGCCAAATCTTTCTGGAGGCACCATCTTTTGCTCTCCCCCAACTGTGGGGTGTTCTGAAATTTTCATCGCCCTGACAACATTCGGACAGTCAATATCAACATCTAGAATACCAACTGTAGCCCCATCATTAGCAAGTGTAGCAGCCAGATTTACTGCCACTGTTGTCTTACCTACACCACCTTTTCCACTGTACACGCCAATTTTATTTTTTATTCCTGAAAGGGACTCCTCAATTTGACGCTTTTGGTCAAACTGACGTTTCATTGCTTCAATTCGAGCGCGTGCCTGAGCTGGGTTTTGTTGAGCCATGAGATACTCCGCCATGCTGATTCATAAGAACCGGTTTAATAAATGAAAACCTGGAATATTAATCCAATCCGAGTAAGCGTTTTCCTTCCTCAGTTATCATATCAGGAGTCCAAGGGGGATCAAAAACAAGGTCGACATTTATGTCTTCGACACCTTCTACTTCCGCCAATCTCCATTCCGCTTGTTGAGCTATATAAGGTCCCATGCCGCAGCCAGCAAAAGTTAACGTCATACTAACGTCTACATCTCCGTCCGCTACTTCAACTCCGTATACCAAACCTAGATCGACGATATTTACAGGTATTTCTGGGTCATAGACATCTCTTAAGGCTTCAAGTACATCATCTTTTGTGACTGTTTCAGAATCTGGCATTCTTAATCCTTATCGGGAGCACTTTACTTGTTGACACATGTAGTCAGGAATAAATTCTATATTTTGACTTCTTATAGTGTCAATAAAGGTTTAGCTAATTCGAGTCATCAGCAACTATTTTTCTCAAATCTAATATTTGATCTCTTACTATTGCAGCCTTTTCAAATTCCAGTTGTTTAGAGGCTGATTTCATTTGGGTTTCCAGGTCTTTTATCAGTCTAACTAAATCTTCCTTAGGCAAATCTAGACCTTTTACCAATTCTTCTCTCGACGGTTCAACGACAGATTTTACTCTCTCGGTAATATCCCTGATGGTTTTTTGTATACCTTGAGGGGTAATTCCATTCTCATCGTTATAAGCCTTTTGAATGAAACGCCTCCGATCAGTTTCTTCAATAGCGCTTTTCATGGAGTCGGTAACTTTGTCTGCATACATAATCACCTTCCCATCTATGTGCCTAGCGGCTCGGCCCACGGTCTGGATTAAAGATGTTCGGGAACGTAGGTATCCTTCCTTGTCTGCGTCCAAGATGGCCACCAAACTTACTTCTGGAAGGTCCAAACCTTCACGTAGTAGGTTTATTCCTACTAGAACATCGTACACGCCCATCCTTAAATCCCGTAGAATTTCGCTTCTTTCTAAGGTGTCTATTTCAGAATGTAAATAATGTGTTCGTATTCCAGATTCCTTTAAGTAATCTGATAGCTCTTCTGACATCCGCTTGGTGAGTGTGGTAACGAGACATCTTTCTCCTTTTTTGACTCGAGAGTCTATTTGATCAAGCAGGTCATCAATTTGGCCACTTACTGGTTTAACTTCAATTACAGGGTCGAGTAACCCGGTTGGTCTTATAACCTGTTCTGCAGTGGTTGAACTATTTTCGGTTTCATATGGCCCAGGGGTTGCTGAGACAAATACCACTTGCTTCACTTTATTTTCAAATTCCTGAAAATTTAGAGGCCTATTGTCGAGTGCGGAAGGTAATCTAAAACCATATTCAACCAGTGTCTTTTTCCTAGATTGATCTCCTCCGTACATTGCTCTTACTTGTGGCAAAGTCATGTGGGATTCATCAACGAAAAGTACAAAATCTTCAGGGAAATAATCCAACAGAGTATACGGTGTGCTTCCTGCCTCTCGTTGAGATAAGTGTCTTGAATAATTCTCCACACCTGCACAATATCCGGCCATTTCCAGCATTTCAAGATCGTATTTCGTTCGCGACTCTAATCTCTGCGCTTCAAGTAGTTTGTCTGCTGATTTTAAGAATTTTAAGTGAGCGTGTAGTTCTTCTTCAATGTCCTTAATAGCCATCTGCAATTTTTCTTTAGAAGTAACAAAGTGCTTGGCTGGGTATATTTCAACATATTCTTGATCGCCAAGAATTTCACCCGTAAGCGGGTCTAGATGTGTTATTTTTTCGACCTCATCTCCCCAAAATTCGATTCTAATTCCCAATTGCTCATATGCAGGAAGTATTTCTAAAGTGTCCCCTCGGACTCTGAAACGACCTCTTGCCAAATCATAGTCGTTTCTCTCATATTGCATATCAACCAACTTCCTTATTAAGTCACGTTGATTTTTAGATTCCCCTTTTTTTATCGTAGCGACAAAACCTTGATACTCTTCTGGGGCACCGAGGCCAAATATACACGAAACAGAAGCCACTATTAGTACGTCTTTTCTAGTCAGTAATGATCGGGTGGCTGAGTGTCGTAATTTGTCGAGTTCCTCATTTACGTCGGCATCTTTCTCAATATATGTGTCAGTTCTGGGCACATAAGCTTCTGGCTGATAGTAATCGTAGTAACTTACGAAGTATTCAACAGCATTTTCTGGGAAAAATTCTTTGAATTCTGTAGCCAACTGGGCGGCGAGAGTTTTATTGTGCGCAATGACAAGCGTTGGCTTTTGAATTTGCTCCACAACACAGGCCATGGTAAACGTTTTTCCACTTCCTGTGACACCGAGTAATGTTTGTTTATCCAAGCCACTTAGTATTCCGTCAGAAAGTTTAGAGACGGCAGCTGGCTGATCGCCCATTGCCCTAAAGTCTGCTGAAATTTTAAATTCAGGCATATTTCTACCAGTTAATTAAGTGAGAGGGACCATATTGTCTCGTCCGCCTCTCGATTATATGGGGTGCCATCATAATCTCCGGATATTTCCTGTATTTTAAACCCGCAAAATTCAAAGAGGTACCTCGCTTCATCAGTGTATAAATATCTAAGAGTGAAATCTGCATACCTTTTTGAAGTTATTTGGTCGTCTTTGCTCTCACTGATTGACAGCTGAGTATGTATCAGCTGGTTGTGATGGTCAAATCTACTGCGGTGGTGTAGCGATTTGATCGTCTCACTGTCATCTTCAAAATCTCTAAGATGGTAGAAAATTTCAGAATTCTGGTCGAACAAATCCCTGGTTGGTACAAACAGATCAATTATCAACCTACCCTCAAGGTCGAGGTGCTTTCTGATTGCGGTCAAGGCATTAATTTGATCGTCAACTGAAAGAAGAGATTGAAATCCTCTGTAGGGAAAAATTATTAAGTTATATCTTTTTTTGAGGTAAAGACTTCGTACATCCTGTAGGATAATTTCTATGGGAGCATCAATATTTCCAGCTTTACTTTCAAGTCGTTCTAACATTTTTTGTGAGTAATCTATGGCAGTTATATCAGCACCAGCCTCCATCATCGGGATTGTGACTCTCCCCGTACCGCACCCTATTTCCAGCACTTTCCCACCTAATTCTTTGTACTTTTGTAGATAAAAGGCTATGTCGTAATCCACATATGAATAGACCTCATCGTAGAGCTCGGCCCATGAATCGTAGTCTGTGCTCATCTATTTGTGATGTGTTCTAGGGCCATTCTAATTTTCTCTTCAGTGGTCAAATCAGGTGAATTTATGGACGATATGGCCTCCCTCGCTTCCTGCACTGAATAACCGAGAGCAGTCAAAGAATCAAATACATCATCGATTTCAGTGGCATCAGCTGGAATCGACCATGTTTGTTCCATTTTACCTTTAAGTTCTAGAAGGATCCTATTGGCGGTTCGGGTTCCAACTCCAGATACAGATTTGAATGCATTTACATCTTCTGCTGATACTGCAGCAGCAAGTGCTGAGGCATCAAAAGTTGAAAGAATGGCTAGTGCCAGTCTAGGGCCTACTCCGCTAATTGTAATTAGTGTATCGAAGGCATTTCGATCATTTTCCGATATAAACCCGTAAAGTGTTATTGAATCCTGCCTCATTTGTAAAGAGGTCAAAATTTTTACGGTATCACCTAAATCGCCGATATTTTCGACTGTAGTTGTGGGCGTACTTATTCTTAGAGTGATACCAGAAACGTCTATGTCCAAATACTCAGGACCTTTCGAGGTTAATTTACCTGTGACTGCTGATATTAGTGTGTTTACCATGTGGAACTTCCTATTAAATCATCTAGCATGTGGGAGTTAATGTGGCATATAGCTACAGCTAAAGCATCCGTAACATCATCTGAACCTGGTATGTCTTCTCCCCCCAGCAATAGACTAACCATTTCACTTACCTGTTCTTTTGAACTTCCACCATAGCTAGTCACAGATTTTTTTACTTCTTGTGGGGCATATCGAAAAACTGGGATATTGTTTTGAGCACCAGCAATGAAGACCACAGACTGAGCCTGTCCTATAGCAATTGCAGTTCGGGGGTTTTTGGAAACGAAAGGTTCTTCAACGGCTATTGCGTCAGGGAGAATTTGTTTGATCACTTTAGTTGTTTCTTCAAATAAGAAAGCTAAACGAATTTCAAGAGAGTCTTTTCTCTTGGGGGTCACCAAGCCATTATAAGGCGTTACCAAGTCCCCTGAAATTGAATCTACGACACCTAGGCCCATTTTAATGGTTCCAGGGTCTACACCCAGAACTCTCATTTGTATCCTATTATTCAGCCTGCCTTGAAATCATCCATAGCCTCTTCCGGGAAATCAGCATTTGAGTAAACCTTCTGAACGTCGTCTAATTCTTCTAGGGAATCCAGTAGTCGAAGCGTTTGAATAGCTTTCTTGCTGTCTAGCATGACAGTGTTGCTTGGGATCATAGACAGCTCTGTTGAAGATACTTTGGCTTCGCTATCAGTTAGGGTAGATCGGATATTTTCTAAACTGTTTGGCTCTGAATACACATGCAAGGTTCCATCATATGTTTCAAAGTCATCTGCTCCAGCATCAATTGCTATCAGTGCTAGGTCTTCTGCTTCACTTGTATCTGCATCTACGACTATGACTCCCTTCTGCTCGAACTGCCAAGCAACAGCGCCACTTTCAGCCATATTCCCACCAGCTTTCGAGAGCGTTGATCTAATGTCTGAAACAGTTCTATTTTTATTGTCAGTAAGGGTTTCAACCATTATGCCTATTCCTCCAGGACCATACCCTTCATAGACCATTTCCGCCATTACTACTCCGTCGCTTGACTCTCCTGTGCCCCTTTTTATAGCTCTATCAATGTTGTCTGCCGGCATGTTGTTGTCTTTGGCTATTTGGACTGCCATTCGGAGCCTAAAATTCATGTCTAAATCTCCACCACCTTGTTTTGCAGCCACAATAATTTCTTTAGACAATTTAGTAAAAAGCTTTCCTCTTCTGGCATCTGTTATAGCTTTTTTGTGTTTTATGGTTGACCATTTTGAATGCCCAGACATTTTCCCAACCTCTGTGTGCTCAATTATAGGTTTTAAAATTTATAAACTTTACTCACTATTCCATTTTCCTCAGCATTTTATCATCAAGGAAAATTTTATATTTCTATTTTCGATCTATATTCTTCCTTTCCCTTGGCAAAAGACTTTAATTTGAAAAGGCCGCCTGCAAAGGTCCCGTTGTTGTCCGGATCTTCTCCTCCTGCGGTGGTGACGTATATGTCCTCATAGTTGGTTCCACCAAAGGTAGGGCAAGACACTTTTTTTACTTCAAAATTGATCCGGTCAATCTCTTCCCCATCGGCGTCATATCTGTAAAGAGCCCATCCGTCCCAACGGGCCGACCATATGCAGTCATCGGCGTCTACAGTCATGCCATCTGGGACGCCCGCATTGTTCGGAGTAGTTACAATAATTTCTCCATTTCCTATCCGGGAGTTGTCCGCATCAAACTCAAATTTGCTGATAGTTCTGTTGATAGAATTTGTATGGTAGATATGCCTCAGATCGTTTGAAAACCCTAGTCCGTTGCTAATCCCCGCATCTTCAATGACCAATGAGATTTTTTTATCTAAACCCAGTTTATACAAAGAGCCAGTTTTTTTATCACTTGGCATAGTTCCGCAAAAGACACTGCCATCAGGCGCTGCAATCACATCATTAAATCGGGAATGCTCTTCTCCTTTTATTTCATCGACAATGGTGGTTAATTTGCCGTCCCTTAGTAATCTAACTGCTCCTTTTTCCATGAAAAGTAATAAGGTGCCGTCTGTTTGGATAGTAAAGCCCCCAATTTGACCAGACTGTAAAATTTTTCTTGACGAATTGGATTTTGGATCATAGGAGTAAAGACATCCCACCGGGATATCAACCCAATATAGAAGTTCTTCATCGGGATGCCACAAAGGTCCCTCCCCTGTGCTGCAACTATAATTTGCCACCAACTGCATCAAATTAGGCCTCCTTGTGTTATGAACCTGTATTCTATATTAGGGTGAGAACAAATTTTATATTGAAGGATTAAAACACTTATAAAACTGTGATGACTCTAAATGTTTTAAAATCGACGCGGCCTAGGCAGTGGTCAAAAAACCTGATGGTGTTTCTACCGTTGGTTTTTTCTGCGAATGAATCATGGTCTGCGGATGATATTCAGTCTTTTTGGGGTCTTTTATTCAAATCTTGTGTGATATTTATTGCCTTTGTTTTTGCTAGTTCGGCCGTCTATTTGTTCAATGATGTGTTGGATAAAGGTAAGGATACCTACCATGCTGAAAAAAAATTAAGACCAATAGCCTCAGGGTTAATTTCGGTAAAGGCGGCTTTATCCCTATCTTTACTTTTTGCGGCAATATCGGTATTGGTTTGCACTTTCTTTATGAATATCACAGTGGTTTATATTTGCTCCTACTTAATCCTTATGGTGATATATTCACTTTCACTTCGAAGTATTTTCATACTTGATGTTTTTGCTATATCCGCTGGCTTTGTAATACGTGTTTTGGTAGGTGCAGTAGCGATAGATGTACCGATATCAATTTGGTTATATATTTGTATGGCTTTAGGATCTATGTATATCGCTTTGTCAAAGCGATATGCGGAGATTGGAACACTGAAAGGTAAAAAACCTTTGACTAGAGATTCTTTGCCTGGGTACAACACTGAAATATTAAGTAGGGTGAGCTATATATTTTTGGTTGGGACTATCGGGGCTTACAGTTTTTACGCGATCACGGCAAATAATTTGCCTTCTAATAATATAATGATTGCCACTATTCCTTTTGTGGTTATTGGCATGCTTAGATACCAATTTTTAGTCATCAAGAAGGGGTTCGGAGAGAAACCAGAGGAAATAGTTACCAGTGACTATTTCCTGGCAGCATCCATAGTTGTATGGTTGGTATTAGTTTTGGGTGTTCTACTCCTGTATAGATAACATTAAGTTAAGTTTATTCCACAGTTTCCAGCCAATCTTTGAGTTCTTTTTTCGTCTCTTCATCCGACAGAGCTTTGTGAATGGAAGCTTTTAACATTCCCATAGGAACACCGACGTCAAAATGATGCGCTTCGAAAATGAAACCCTTACATCCTCTGGTAGGTATTATTGAATTGATGGCATCGGTGAGTTGAATTTCTCCTAGAGCACCCGGTCTTGAATTTTCTATTGCCTTAAAAATATCTGCTGGCAAGATATATCTACCTATAATGGCCAAGTCAGAAGGAGCGTCTGGTAAGGCAGGCTTTTCAATCATTCCAGTTATTTGTCGGATTTGGCCTTGAGAATCTGATGTATCAATTATTCCCAGATTTGGAATAGTTTTAGATCCCACCTTCTTGATAGCTATTATTGCTTCGCCTTCAATAGAATGCAGACCCAACATAATTTTTATTGTCGGGTTATTTCCTAGGATTAAATCATCTGGTAGAAGAACAGCAAATGAATTATCTCCTATAGATTCTTTTGCCAAAAGGATGGCATGACCTAGTCCTAAGGGTTGTTCTTGAACAATGTATTCTATCTGGGCCCTACTTTTAATTTTTTCGACTTTCTCAAGTAAATCTATATTTCCCTTATCAGTTAGAGCGGATACAAGTGGATCATGATGGATAAAATAACTTTCAATAACCTCTCTTTGGCTTTCTGAAATAATCAATATGATATTTGTAATGCCGGAGTCGATTACTTCCTCTAGGCAGTAGTGCAAGGAAGGGTAATTAAGTATAGGGATCATGACTTTGGGAACAGCTAAGGTGGCGGGTAGAAATCTCGTTCCTAGACCGGCGACTGGTATTACAGCCTTGGAAACTACCATAATGAAGACCCCTCCCTAGTGATTAATTAAACCCCTCTGATTGTTTTGGCTCACAGATATTCAATGGTACCTTTTTAAATGATAATTACACATGTCTATTTTGAGGCATAAATACGGGGTTTTGGTAAGAAGCCACTAGAACACGAAAAAATTTACGTTAAAGTAAATATCTTACTAATAGGCTAGTGGGGATAATGGTGAGCATAATACAGCTTTTAAAGGAGTATAAATGCCTGACCTAGAAGTAAGACGATTGGGACGCACTGAAATGATGCCAAACGCGCTAGGGGTTGGCGCTGGATATTTAGGCGACCCTGATAGAACCGATGTGGAAGCTATTGAAACTATTCGTGGAGCGATCCAACAGGGAGTCAATTTTGTTGATACGTCACCTTACTATGGAGTAAGTGAATCTCGTGTCGGCTTGGCTTTGTCTGATCATTGGAGAGAAAAAGTATACCTACAGACTAAAGTGGGATCACATCCTAGATTTCTTCGAGACTTTTCAAAGGAAGCTACAACATGGAGCTTGGAGAATAGCCTTAGTATGCTTCGAACTGATTATCTGGATTCAGTATTAATACATGGTCCACGCTATGATATTGAATCGCCACTAAACGAATGCTTGGATGTGTTGGTTGATTGGAAAGCAAAAAATCGGATAGGGCATATTGGGATTGGTGTCCGCCAACCCGAATTCCATAAAAGAGCAATCGAAACAGGTCAAATAGATATTATTTTATCTTTTTTTGATTACTCTTTACTCTCTCAAGAACTGACTAAATCAACAATTCCACTCGCTTTAAAAAATGATGTTGGAATCATTTTAGGAAGTCCACTTCTTGCTTCACTTCTTGCGGGCCCTGAACCTAGTATAGATGTTGAAGAAGAAATGTCTGACGGTAAAACTAGTGCTCTTACTCCTGCAGCAGTAGGTGGGCCAACAGATTCAGCCGTATTACCGTTGGCACATAAAATGTGGGAGTGGTGTCATTTACGTGGAATAAACATACGTGACTTGGCAATTCAATTTGCTCTGCAGGCACCATTACAAGGTAACGGCATTGTGCTTACTGGTCCAGCCAACCTGAAGGAATTCAATGAGGTATATAAAAGTGCCACGACTGAAGTTCCAGAAAGTACTTGGCAGGAGTTTAGAAATGAATTTGGCATCGAATCTAACTAAAAATATTTTCTATAACAAATTCAGGAGCCATATATTTTCTTTTTCAGCTGGCTAATTCTGAGACATCTTTGCCTTTGTAGACAGATTTTAGAATAGGGTCGGTGGAGCTTATTCCTGTAAAAAATATGAAGAATAAAAGTCCAGTGATTATGAGAACATTTGGTGCATTGTAGAGGTCGGCCAAATAGCCGTAACCTAAATTGGCAAATGCCATTATTCCACCGGCGTGAAGTATATAGAGGCTAGTGACACGACCCCTCAGCCTGTCCGGTGTAACAAGTTGGACATAGGTGGATGTAAGGGCCATAAATATTGATTCAGTGGCGCCCATCACTAAAGTCGCAATGAAAGCCATGGATATATTGAACGAAAACCCTAATAACAAAGGAGAAAGGCCACTCAAAACCCCCATTGATAGCAATAATAGGCCTTTGTGTCTTTCATTTCTGACCCCTGCCAATAAAAATGTTCCTCCGGCCGAACCTATCCCAAATGACACCACTAGTATTGCTAACACTGTTTCATTTACGGAAGATAATCTATCCTTTGTAAAGCCAGGGAGGATAGAGTCAAAAGACATTGCTAAAGCACAATGGAATGCTACAAGAATTATGAAAATAGCAACTACTCTTCGGGCGTATATGTAATTAATTCCCTCCCAAATTCCTCTAAAAGGGTTATTGCCGCTTGTGATTTCACCCGTAGAGGTTTTCCTTACCTTAAGCATGAGAATGACTGACCCAGCTCCGAACACCATACTACCGAGCAAGAATTCTGAAGTTCCGAAGGTAATTGATTGAGATATTCCTGAAATTATCAAAATTGACATTCCAATAACCCTGGAACCATGTCTGGTTGCTGAGTTTAGAGTAATTGCATTCAGTAAATCCCCTCTTGGAACTAGATTGGTTATCAATGAAACGATTGAAGCTTCTTGAGTTGTACGACAACTGCCTGCTACGAATGCTAGAAGGCACAAATGCCATAGTTCTAATATTTCCAGCATCGACAAAAGTGCGGCGAATCCAACAGTTATTATGCCCAATATTTGAGTGTATATAGTTAGTTTTTTTCGCTCTATTCGATCAGCTAAAAGGCCACCTAATGGCGAAGCAATCAAAAAAGGGATCATGGAGGCAAAGGTAAACCACCCGACCATGGAACTTTGATCTGACCTATCTAGTACAAACCACTGGCTGGCAATTAGAAATGTCCATGCACTTGCACCTCCTAAACCGCTGGCCCCCCAAGCAAGTGCATAATCTTTGTGCTTTAAGGCAGCGAAATGAGGTATATTTTGCAATTGCACTCCAAAATTACTGAAAATAGCTAAGGGCAGGCCCAATTTAGGTGGTTGTTAAATACACTTGGTGGAGATAGGGGGAATCGAACCCCCAACCTCGGCATTGCGAACGCCGCGCTCTCCCGTTTGAGCTATATCCCCTCTTCGGTATACGCATCAAAAATCCTATCAATCCCCGTAATTAGGTGTCAATCACTATTGAGAATTAAATATATCACCAATAGAAAGGCAACAATTTTCCTGATGCCCCACTTATTTGACATACTGTTATAATCCAGCCAATTTTATAGCCCACGGTAGCAACAAAATTAGTCTTTCAAGGGGGTATTCAAATGCCTTACCCAGAACTCAATGGCGAATCTTTAGTCTGGATGTATGAAACTATGGTTACCATTAGGAGATTTGAGGAGCAGTCAAGAAGAGAAGCAGATGCGGGCAAATTGCGAGGGATGCATTCCTCCATAGGCCAAGAAGCTGTTCCTACAGGCATATGTGCACACCTTAATGAAAAGGATTACGTCTTAGGTACACATAGAAGTCATCACCATTGCATAGCCAAAGGACTGGATATTAATGAGATGATGGCTGAGTTGCTGGGCAAATCCACGGGGACGGGTAAAGGAAAAGGCGGCACTATGCACATAGCAGATATAAACAAAGGTATGCTAGGTGCGAATGGTGTTGTAGGTTCCAATATACCTGTTGCAACAGGAGTTGCGCTGACAGCGAAAGTGAAGGGGACTGATCAGGTTAGCGTTGTCTTCTTTGGAGATGGAGCTTCTAGTCAAGGAGTGCTGCACGAATCAATGAATCTTGCAGGGATATGGAAATTACCGATCATTTTCGTGTGCGAGAATAACCGATACGCCGAAGCAACTCCATTTGAATATTCAGTGGCGGGGGGGTCAGTGGCCAACAGGGCTGATGGTTATGGGATTCCAGGAGTTACGGTCGATGGGCAGTCGGTTCTAGATATTTATGAAGTGGGCAAAGAAGCTGTGCAACGAGCTAGGCTAGGAGAAGGCCCCACGTTGATTGAAGCACAAACATATCGTTATCAAGGTCATTTCGGGGCTGATGACCCGCTGGGTTATAGGAGTAAAGAAGAGCAGGACTACTATATGGCAAGGGACTGCATTGTAATGCTAAAGCAACATATTTTAGATGGTGGCCATGCTGATGAAACACAACTTGATGACATCGATACGCAGTGCTTAGAGGCAGTAAGTGCAGCTGCAGAATTTGCTAATGACAGTCCGTTTCCAGACCCGGAGGAATTGAATACAGATGTATATGTGGCATATAGGTAAATTAGGAGAAGAATGAAATGACGCAAACTCAATCTACCAGGCAGATAAGTTTCATACAGGCTATCAATGAAGCCCTTAGACAAGAAATGACTCGAGATCCTGACGTCATTGTCATGGGAGAAGATATAGCCGGTGGGGGAGAACGAGAAGATTTTCAAGATGCTTGGGGCGGGCCCATGAGGCTGACTAAAGGATTAGTTAATGATTTCGGCCGTACGCGGGTAAGAGATACCCCAATATCAGAAGCTGGGTTTGTTGGCGCAGGTGTTGGTGCTGCGGCTTCAGGCCTAAGACCTGTGGTCGATTTGATGTATGTGAGTTTTTATGGAGTTTGTGCGGATCAAATCACTAACAATGCCGCCAAAATGCACTATATGTTTGGAGGTAAAGTTAAGGTCCCTTTGACCATAATGACAGGAATTGGAGCAGGAACTAATTCTGCTGCACAGCATTCGGAGACTCTTTATTCCATTTTTACCCATTTTCCAGGACTGAAATGCGTGGTGCCTTCAAATCCATACAATGCTAAAGGATTGATGACGGCAGCAATAAGGGATGATGATCCCGTTATTGTTTTTAATAACCGCCAACTGATGGGGTTGAGATTTGAAGACCATGTTCCTGAGGATTCATATATTGTGGATATAGGTAAATCAGATTTTAAGACGCAAGGGGAAGATATAACATTGTTAGGTATTGGCTATACCACTCGAGTTTGTATGGAGGCTGCCTCCATACTGGAAGAACAGGGATATTCAGTAGAAGTGTTAGATTTATTATCCTTATCACCAATGGATGAAGATGCCATACTTTCATCTGTTCAGAAGACTAGAAAAATAGTCATCGTTGATGAAGATTATCCAAGATGTAGTATTGCTAGTGATATATCTGCTTTAGTGGCTGAGGAGGCATTTGATTATCTAGATGCTCCACCAAAAAGGGTCACTGCTCCACATACCCAGGTTCCTTACAGTAGACCTCTAGAAGCTTTGTTTGTACCTACGAAAGAGAAAGTAGTGGCTGCGGCTTTGGAAGTACTTGAATAGGGGAGAGGATTCTTATGGCAATACCGATAGTTATGCCGAGGTTAGGCGATTTTATGACCGAAGGCATCGTGACAAAATTTACTAAAACCGCTGGTGATAGTGTAGCCCAAGGTGAAGTTATAGCGGAAATAGAGACTGAAAAAGTCAATTACGATTTGGAAGCTACTAATTCGGGCCTTTTTCATCCGGTCGTTGATCAAGGCTCCACTGTTCTAGTCGATGATGTCATGGGATATTTGCTCGAAGAAGGAGAACTTCCTCCTAAAGCAGAGAAAGTGCCCGATAAATCTACAGGAGCTGAAAATACCCTTCGAGAAGCAAAAAGATCCCAGACAGCAAAATCCAATATCAAAGGGAGTGCAGTACCGTCGACTCCCGGTGCTAGAAAACTTGCAGCTAAATTAGGGGTAGATCTTGAAAAAGTTACGCCAACTGGCCCAAGGGGACGAGTAGTTGAAGCAGATGTAAGGGCATTAGCCGACGCTCCTGGAACTTCAAAACCCACGACACCCCCAGGTTTGCCGAGGCCTATATCAGAAATTCCTCTAAAGGGCATGAGGAAAAGTATCGCGGGGAACATGAAAAATAGTTTGGCTAATACTGCGCAGCTATCCTATTTTCTTGAGGTTGATGTGACCGAAGCCCAAATGCTGAGACGTGAGCACGGGTTGGGCATGGCTGAATTTTTGATCAAAGCCACAAGTGAGGCTCTGATCAGGGTTCCTGCGCTAAACAGTGTATTGGTTGGAGATTCAATATTAAAATTCGATAGAGTTAATATGGCTTTTGCTGTGGCATTGGACGATGGATTAGTGGTGCCAGTTATAAGAGAAACTAACTCAAAGACCGTCCAGGAAATATCAGGAGAAGTGAAAACCCTTTCAGAAGCCGCAAAGAACGGCGACCTCGGCCCGGACGATTTTATGGGTGGAACTTTCACTATCTCTATTTTGGGATCAGTGGATGGATTCACTCCAATACTGAATCAAGGTCAGGTTGGGTTATTAGGCGTTGGTCGTTCGGTTCAAAAGCCGGTTGTTCGAGAGGGAGAAGTGATTATAAGAGAAATGATGACTTTGAGCCTCACTGGGGATCATCAAGTGGTAGATGGTGCCGTGGCAGCAAGCTTTTTTAGAAGACTGCAACGGTTGATAGAAAGTCCTTCTAAATTGTTCTCCTAGAAAACTGGGAAAATACTTTCTGGTTCGTAAACCCAATGACCGATGCCCATAAGGAGAACAAGTGTTACGAGACCGATGATAAACACATAGCCCGAATGTATTAACCTGCGATGACCCCCATTTTTGTATTGTTCGGTAGATGTGCAGGTTTTAGAAGGAGGGACTAGGAAATATCCCAAAGCTAAACCGGAAACAAATCCTCCTATGTGGGCCCAATTATCTACTGCGGGTATAACGAATCCAAAGGCAAGGTTCACGACGGCCAATATTATAAGTCCGTTGAGTGTTTGGTTTCCTGACTTTCCAAAGCTGTGTTTTCTTACATAAAAATAGGAAACAAGGCTGCCAAGGCAACCAAATATCGCACCGCTGGCCCCAGCGCCGACAACCCCGTTTTCGATGTTCAAATAACTTGCTGAGCTGCCTATTAGCCCAGTAATTAAGAAAATAAAAATGAAATTCCAGTGTCCATACAAACGCTCAGCTAGGCCGCCCATAATTACAAGACTTATGGAATTTATTGCAAGGTGAGAAGCTCCGACATGAAGGAAAATTGCAGTCGCGAGTCTCCAGTATTCTCCTGACCAGATCAGATAAGAATCTATCGCGCCAAATCTTCGAAGATCAGATGGGTTTGTACTTCCTCCATAGGCTTCTAAAATTATCCAAAGAGATATGTTAATAAATGCTATCGCGTATACAAAAACTGGCTTTATGGAGGAGGGTACGATCTTTTGGTCCACATTAATTGTCTATGGTAAATCTAATGCCATTAAATCTTGATAAGTTTCTCTTTTCCTAATTACCCTAGCTTCACCTTCTGAAACCATTACAATTTCGGGACGTGGGTTCATGTTGTAGTTGCTCGACATTGCTATGCAGTATGCACCGGATGCTGGTACAGCCACTATATCCCCTGAATCTAGTTTGGGGAGTTCTACATCTTTAACTAAAATATCCCCTGTTTCGCAATATTTGCCTGCAAGGGTAACAGTACTGACATTCCCTCCGTCCATTTTGTTTGCAGCGACAGCTTCATATTGAGCGTCATACAAAGCTGGCCTTATATTGTCTCCCATGCCGCCGTCCAGGGATACATAAGTGCGAACATTTGGGATTTCTTTTGTCACACCCACCGTATATACAGCAACCCCGGCCCTTCCTACTATGGATCTTCCAGGTTCAATGATCAGTTCAGGAAATCCAATTCCTAAGTCTTCACATTTGTTTTTCAGCATGGAAGTGATTACTTCAGCATAATCCGCTACTGAAGGGGGTAGCTGCTCTTGAAGATATCCGATTGCAAAGCCCCCGCCTGGACTGAATTTTTTTAATTCTAGACCTTGGCTAAAAAAAGGTTTCAAATAATCAAGCACTGTGTCTATTGCAGTTGAATACGGTTCCAACTCAAAAATTGGAGACCCCAGATGAAAATGTATTCCTTGGAGGTCAAGATGGCTGGAATCTATTGCCTGTTTAATGGCGATACCACTTTCCCCAGTTTCTATCGAGAACCCAAATTTGACGTCCAGTATTCCTGTTGTGGTGTGTGCATGGGTATGGGCATCCACTGAGGGGGACAGTCTTAACATGATTCCTTGGCTGGCGTCCTTTGATTTAGCTATTGAGTTCAGCAGCTCGAGTTCTTGAAACCCATCTACCACTATTGTTCCCACACCCAAATCTATGGCCTCAGAAAGCTCCTGTGGGGTTTTGTTGTTTCCATGGAAATACATTTTGCTGCAAGGAAATCCTGCTGCATGCGCCACAGCTACTTCCCCTCCAGAAACAACGTCAAGTGAAAGGTTTTCGTCAGCGGCTATTTTTGCCATTGCCAAATTAAGAAAAGCTTTCGAAGCGTACGCAACAGAAGTTTTTGGATATTTAGCAGTAAATTCACCTACAAAAGTCCGTGCCATGCTCCTTATGGTGTTTTCATCGTAGACATACAGCGGCGTTCCATGGGTTTTCGATAGTGAAATGATGTCACATCCACCTATCTCAAGCACTCCTCCAGAGTTGACTGTTGTGCCCATAGGGAAAACGTCGATATTTGAGAAATTCATAGAGTATCTCCGGT
>ENA-UPTF01000057-UPTF01000057.1-marine-metagenome-genome-assembly--contig:-NODE-57-length-70281-cov-7.455558_pt1 | contig 70281 bp, 57 predicted proteins | sample MGYA00238166_ERZ767019 | MGnify/ENA primary metagenome ERZ767019 (study PRJEB28930, sample SAMN06266391) | marine metagenome | isolation source: Sea water from 250 m depth | place: Atlantic Ocean | study... | reverse complement strand
GCTGAGGAGCCAGTTGAGGAAGAGGCTGCTGAGGAGCCAGTTGAGGAAGAGGCTGCTGAGGAGCCAGTTGAGGAAGAAGAGGAGTCCGAGTAGTACTCGGACTCATTTGAGCTATGGGTCGAGATGGCCCGCGCTTCCTGGCCGTGGGGCACATTGTTAAGCCTCACGGCATCAAAGGTGAGTTCCTGGTCCTACCGTTGACGGATCACCCTCAGAGCACGTACAAGCCGGGGGTAATACTACATCTCGGTAATGCTGATAGTGCAAATCCGGATCCGGAACTTCCAGCTCTCCAGCTTGATCAGGCACGTCCCTATAGGAATGGTTATATCGTATCTGCTGAAGACATCACCGATCGGAATAATTCAGAGCCGCTGCGAGGTTACTATTTGTTTCGGGAAGTATCAGCACTTGAGCCTCTTGGCGACGGTGAGTTTTTTTACCACCAACTTCTTGGTATAAAGGTTCAAACCAGTACTGGTACGGTGGTTGGAGAGGTAACTGAGATTTATGAACTAGATCCCAACGATATTCTCCGTGTCCAGAGTCACAAAGGAGAAATCATGATTCCTTTCTCCAAAGAAATAGTTCTCAAAGTCAATGTGGATGAGAAGTATATTGTCATCGATCCACCCGATGGCTTGCTTGATCTTTAAATTTCAGAGCTATGCGGATCAACATTGTGTCTATCTTTCCGGATTTTTTTGCCGGCCCCTTGGGGTTGTCGATCCCAGGTCGCGCAAGAGAGGCTGGCTTAGTGCAATATCACCTAGCGGATCTTCGTTCATATACGCACGATAAGCACCGCACAGTTGATGATCTTCCCTATGGGGGAGGAGCAGGCATGGTCATGAAGCCCGAACCTTTCTTCGAGGCAATCGATGATCTCGAACCGGAGGGCCCAGTCATTTTGCTTTCTGCGAGGGGACGTAACTTTACTCATGCCGATGCAGTTCGTTACAGCGTAGAACCTGAACTCACATTCCTTTGCGGACACTACAAGGATGTGGACCAACGAGTTGCTGACCACCTCGCTACAGAGGAGGTCTCTATTGGAGATTATATTGTATCAGGTGGAGAGATTGCCGCGCTGGTTATTACTGACGCAGTGGTCCGGCTGCTTCCAGGAGCGATCGGAGACCATGATGCAGCTGCTACTGACTCATTCTACGAAGGCGAGTCGGTCAGTGCCCCTTCGTATACACGTCCAGCCAGTTACCGGGGCCATTCAGTTCCTGAAGTACTGCTTTCCGGAAAGCACGAAGACATTGCGGCGTGGAAGCAATCGAAAAAGGAAGCACTGACTCGAGAGCGGGCCAAGCACTCTGGTTGATGGGAGCAGTCGATTGATTTTAGCGGCTCACTGAGCCATGCCTTTCCGTTCGGGCTAGAAAACTAATTCCAATCCAAGCCTCGAAGCTGTTCCACATCTAAATTACCACCACTCAGGACTACCGCGACCTTCGTTCCGGGACTTGCGTCAATAAGGCCTTCTAGGAGTGCCCCGACCGGAGCAGCTGCTGCACCTTCAGTCACAAGTTTTGCTCTCGCCATCACCCAGAGAAGTGCATCAAATATTTGTTTGTCTGGAATAGTCACAATTTCATCAACGAAGCGTGATACAACTGAACGTGTGTTTACACCAACCGTCTTCACTCGCAATCCGTCGATGATGCATGAAACTTCATCAAGAGTGATAAGATGTCCTGCTTCTACACTCTTCTTCATCGCGGGGGCACCGGATGATTCAATACCTATAACTCTGACGTTTGGTTTAACACTTTTGACTGCCATAGAGACACCAGAAATCAGCCCTCCACCTCCAATTGGAACGAGAATGATTTCTGCTTCAGGCCAGTCCTCTATGATTTCTAACCCGACAGTGCCCTGTCCTGCGATAAGGCGTGGATCATCGAACGGATGTACGTAAGTCAACCCTCGTTCCTTCACTAGCTCAAGGGCTTTCTCATTGGCTTCATCCCAGATTGACCCATGGAGCACCACTTCAGCTCCGTATCCCTTGGTCGCTTCGATTTTCGAAGGTGTTGCATTGGTCGCCATGCAAACTACTGCTTGAATGCCGTACTGCTGTGCAGCTATAGCCACGCCCTGTGAGTGGTTACCAGCAGATGAGCATATAACACCTCTGGCACGCTCTTCCTCGGTCAGTAGACCTATGAGGTTTGTGGGCCCCCTGACCTTGTACGACCCACCCTTTTGGAAGAGTTCTGCCTTAAGTCGAATATTGAAGCCAGTCACTTCGTTGAGTGAGCGGGACGTTAGTAATGGAGTCCTATAAACATGAGGTGCCACTCGTTTATGGGCTTTCTCAAAATCGTCTCGGGTCAATGTGAGACCAGGTTTTACTCCGTTGGAAGTCAAGGTGTATTGCCTGTCAAACCTTCCATGCCTCCCTCAACCCAGTTGGGCTTCGGGCCGTTGGCCAAAATGCGAACGGCCTCAACCGCGGCTTCGACGATCGCTGCCATATGATCAAAATCTACATATTGCACTTCATCGGAAGGTCTATGGTAATCATCATGCAGGTTGTAAGACGACAGAGTGTGCGCTGGTATGCCAATGCGAGCGAACGCAATGTTATCACTACGAAAGAAAAAATTTTGATCAGGTCGGGGATCAGGCACGATTGGGGATCCCCTGTTCACGAGCTGCTCTCCCATTGTTGTACGCTCAAACCCCGTTAGCCATCCGCGACCGAACCCACCTGCTAGTGAATCCGGTCGACCAATCATCTCAATCTGAAAATCTGCTACTGTCTGCTCGAGAGGAAAGACAGGGTTCTCTATGTACCAATGGGTTCCGAGCAGTCCCATTTCTTCAGCCGTGCTTAGTAAGATGACAACCGTCCGCCGAGGCTGCTCATTTCTAACCAAGTCCCTGGCAATTTCTAGAATTGCTACTGTACCAGATCCGTCATCATCAGCCCCGTTGTAAATAGAATCCCCCTCGATCGGAGGACCAATTCCCACATGGTCATAGTGTGCTCCGATAACGACGGCTTCATTTGAGACGCTTGGGTCAGACCCAGGAATAAGAGCTACGACATTCACTTCATTTTCAATGATGTCTTCTACCGGGAGTTCGTCAAAATCCAGCGCAGAGGAAGGCAGCATGAGGCGCTCACGAGGACCATTCGGGCCATCTACCTGGATTCGGGCGAGAGGGACATTCTGGAAGAAACCGTTGTCTCCAGCAGGATCTAGCCCGTACCTCTCTAGCTCATTTGCGAGGAAAAGTGCCGCTTTGGTCGAACCGGGCGTACCAGTTTTTCGGCCCTGCATCGAGTCGGAAGCTAGGATAGACAGAAGTTGTTCAAGCCGTTCCGCCCTTGTGAGCATATCATCAGGCAAGTCGTTACTTGCATCCGGGATCTCAGTGCATGCCGATACCAATGCAAGTGATAACGCCGTGATTACGAGCTCGATGCGCATAGCAACTCCAGGTCCATATGAAGATCCTGTCAACTTGGTTATATCAGACTGGTAAAGATACCCTAATCTGAGGGGTTCACGCTCCGAAGACCCCCGGTTAAGTTACGCGGCCGTTCAGTAGCGGGTCCGGCCGTATCGTGGAGCCGAAGATGACAGATGTATTAAAGCAAATTGAGAAAGAAGAGTCGCGCGACTCCGTCCCCGATTTTGGTCCTGGTGACACTGTTCGTGTGCTCTACTTAGTGCGTGAGGGTACCAAAGAACGCATTCAGGCATTCGAAGGTGTATGCATCAGTCGTAAGGGCGGAGGGCTCGACGAGACATTCACTGTTCGAAAAATTTCCGGTGGCGTCGCTGTCGAGCGGATTTTCCCGCTTCAGGCGCCGACTGTGACTGCTGTGGAAGTCGTAAGAAGAGGACGTGTCCGACGTGCGAAGCTTTATTACCTCCGGGGGCGGCGTGGTAAATCTGCCCGGATACAGGAGAAACGCCAAGCGCGTTGACCAGTGGGCAGGATGAAGCCAGGTACTGAAGAATTTGAGTCCCTGGCGGACCCGCTCGCTTACGAGAGTCTTTTCTGGAGCAGGGGCCTTTCGGTCGCAGGTGTCGACGAAGCTGGACGAGGTCCGCTTGCTGGGCCCGTTATAGCTGCAGCAGTTGTGCTTCCCGAAGGTGTTCAAGTAGAAAGGGCGGGGGACTCAAAAAAGCTTTCGCGTACGCTCCGAGAAGAGCTATATGCTGAAATTCTTGCCAAGGCTTTATCGGTAGGTATCGGAACTGGATCAGTTCAGGAGATTGATAAGCACAATATCCTGAATACTACGACCCTAGCTATGAATCGGGCATTGACCGAGCTGAGTGAGGAACCGGGGCATGTTGTTGTCGATGGACTACCGGTTAAGAAACTGGAATGGAAACATGAAGCGGTGGTGGGTGGTGATGGTTTGGTCCATTCAATAGGGTGTGCTTCGATAGTCGCTAAAGTTACCAGGGACCGACTGATGGACAGGCTAGCACTTCGCTACCCTGGATACAGCTGGGAAAAGAATGCGGGATATGGTACGGCTGCGCATAGAGCTGCTATTAAGAAATTAGGACTTACTCCGCATCACCGGATTACGTTTGGTGGCCTACAGTATGAGTTGGATGTTTGACAGGACTTTGAGACTCAGCTGAACCGGGATAGAAGGAAGTAATAGGTGTCGAATACTTCACGATGAGCCAGAGCGCTCTATCTTCTTGATGACCCGGTAGCTCAGTTGGTAGAGCAACGGACTTTTAATCCGTAGGTCGTGGGTTCGAACCCCACCCGGGTCATAGCAATGTCAGGACCGAGATTTGGGTTGCGTATGCATGTAAGGGTGTAGGATGTTTCTTGCCCACCATCGTGAAGAATGCAAGAGGAGGGTTAATCGATGAGTCTCAATTTTGGTCGTCCGTGCCTAGAAGCATCTCTTAATTTGGTGCTTTATCCTCTGATCGCAGTGGCGTTGTGGATTTGCTTCACGCCTGGTTCAGTGGTGGCTCAGGGGGAATGGGCAGCACACGGCCGTGACTTGGCTGAGACGCGTTATAGCCCGCTCAATCAGATCGATACCGAAAACGTAGGCCGTCTTGAAATTGCCTGGACCTGGGATATACCAAAAGCAGGAGCTCGGCTTGAGACAACACCTCTGGTTGTGGATGGGGTGATGTATGGAACCGGACCTCTGAGTTTTGTGTTCGCTCTAGATGCACGAACAGGTGAAGAGAAATGGAGCTGGGATCCTGCGATTCCCGATGCACGCCATGGAGGTCCAGGGGCTTGTTGTGGGAATGTAAACCGAGGAGTGGCCCTTCATGGAGACAAGATCTTCGTGGGATTGCTTGATGGCCGACTGGTCGCACTGAATAGAGAGTCTGGTACGGTTGAGTGGACTGTGCAGACAACTCCTGCCGGATCAGACTATACGATTACCGGTGCCCCGCGTGTTGCTGGGGATAAGGTGATTATCGGTAACGGTGGTGCGGAGTACGGCGTTCGAGGATATGTGACAGCATATGATGTTGAGAGAGGTGATCAGATTTGGCGCACTTATACTGTGCCGGGTAACCCCGCAGACGGTTTTGAGAATGAAGCAATGAGGGTTGCTGCAGATACCTGGACTGGCAATTGGTGGATTGCTGGAGGAGGAGGCACCGTTTGGGATGCGATAGTTTATGACGAGACCGCGAACCTTTTATACCTAGGAACTGGGAACGGGGCTCCGTGGAACCGAGAGTACCGTAGCCCAGGTGGCGGAGATAACCTTTACCTGTCATCTATCGTCGCCCTGAACGCAGATAACGGTGAGTACGTTTGGCACTATCAAACGACTCCAGGTGACGATTGGGACTACACCGCGACCCAACCTCTGATGTTGCTAGATCTTGAGATTGAAGGTGAGGTTCGCGAGGTGATTGTTCAGGCTCCAAAGAATGGCTTTTTCTATGTTGTTGATCGAATTACTGGTGAGCTTATTTCGGCAGAGGCTTTTGCTGATGACTTGACCTGGGCCACCCATGTGGACCTTCAGACGGGTCGTCCTGTTGAGTCGCCTGAGGCACGATATGGGATGAACCGGAGAGGAGCGTGGCTATCACCCGGTCCCACCGGTGCCCATAACTGGCGCCCAATGGCATGGAATCCACTCACCGGCCTGATTTATCTGCCTGCTCAGAACAACACGTACTACTACCAGATGGCAGAGCAATTGGAGTACACTCCGGGTCGGTGGAACACTGGAACAGGTCGGGGCGGAAGTGAGCAGAGGCCTGAGCGTCCTCAGCTTACGGGACCATCTACACTTTTGCTTGCGTGGGATCCTGCTACTAATCGTGAAGCTTGGCGAGCCCCATCAGCTGGAGGAAACGGCGGGACCCTGTCGACAGGGGGCAATCTAACGTTTTGGGGTACCGGATCTAACCTTGTTGCGCTGGATGCCCGAAGTGGTGAACAGGTTTGGTCGTTTGAGGTCGGTCGTGGGACGGCGACGCCGATCACATATTCGATTGATGGGCGTCAGTATATCACCATTGCTGCTGGCATGGGTGTCCAGAACCTACCGCCGCGAATTTGGACATTCTCCGTTGAAGAGAGTGTTAGATCATCAAATGGGAACTGATGAAAATATGCCCTTCAATTCTCAGGTCTCAATAACAATCTGAATGCCTCGTTAGCCTCGACAGCTTCTCTGCTAAACGAGAGAGGGAAGTACTCCTGATTCGCCCAACTCTCGGTGAGGTTGCCGTAAAAAGGGCTACCCGGACGTTCGGACTGTCCCGGTGCGATAGTCGCCACCGAAGCATCAAGGTCAGCAAAGTCTATGACCTCACGAAATGTGGCTCCTGTTGCTGCAACAGTTCCAGCTCCACCCAAACGTTCAGCTTCAGGGAGATCGTAAGCGGATACTAGCGAATGTGGGAACTCGCTACGGTGCGTGCGGCCCCATCGCCATTGAGATGGGTCATCCCCCTGTTCCTCGCTGAGCATACGGACGGCTGTCGCTAGTGCCTCCTCAAGGTTGACATCAGAGCGTGCGCCGCCTTGTCCACCACCCAAGACCCGACGAAGGTGGCCAAAGATGGCCGGTGCACGATCTTCCCTCCGGAAGACAGCGTCCCATTCCACGAGTTCTCTACGGTACTGCTCTAGGACAGGATCCTCAGCTGTCCAACCGCGGAATGGTTCTAGTGTTTGAGCAGCGGATGCCAAGAATGCGTCGTGCTGTAAGTCCTTGGAGTCTTGTACCGTAAAATTGCTTCCGCTCGATAACACATCAGCCACGCGTTCGAAGCGAGCAAATGGGCCTTGTCTTTTGAAGAACAGTGGCGGGTCATACCCTTCCGGATGGATGTCGTGGTTTGCTGTCGCGACCCAACCTCGTTCAGGATTGAACTCACGAGGGAGATCGTCTCGAAAGCCGCTCCACTCGTATCCGCCTGTTCCCGGAACCGGAAGCCTTCCATGCCATCCTTCACGTTTTGGAGATAGCGCTGATGCTTGCCAGGCGATGTTACCATCAGCGTCACCACAGATCATGTTCTCAGTTGGTGCAAACCAGTAGTCCAACTCATCAAGGAATACCGAGCAGTTTGAAGCCACATTCAGGCGGAGAGCGGGCAGATAGCCAGTACTCCCAGGCTCGTGCATTGTCGAACGTATGGAATAGGCTTTCAAATTCTCGGTGTCTTCAAAGAATATAGGTCCGTGACGAGAGAACTTGAGTTCCAAGATTTCTGGTTCGTCTCCAAGTACTTGAATCGTGTCATATTCAATTCGTAACGGCTCCCAAGTATCCCCAGAGCGCACTTCGTTCTGATTATTTGGGTTCACCTCTTCGATGTAGACATCTGATTGGTCAGTACCAACGATGGTAAGACCCCATGCGATGCGCCCATTGTGTCCGATAGCAACTCCAGGTAGCACGGGCTCTGTTGATCCGATTGCCGTCCAGCCGGGAGCATCAAGGTGCACCATATAACGTAGGGAAGGATTACTAACCCCTCGATGGGGATCGTTCGCAACTATTACCTCACCGCTCGCAGTCAGAGATCCGCTGATTGCCCAATTATTACTGCCAGGGGAAGTTTCCCGAGCCCCTAAGTTCATGGACACTTCGGCGTCGCTCCACGTGTCGTAGGGGGATACGAGATCAGGTCGTACTATCGTTCCCCTAAAGCCAGAGAGACCTGAGACGACATCGTTCCCAATGATTGAGTAATCTACTCCGACCGGAGCAGTTAAGTCTCGGTACGGACTAGGGCGTGCTTCACTGTTCGCTTGCTCCGTCCCGACCTCTGCGACCCGTCTCGCCAATGACAGTTCTCTGCGTGCGTCTCCGGTCGGCATGGCAGTTGCGATCCGCAACAGCGGTGTTTCGACAGACCAAAGATCAGGCTGTAGTCCTGTGAGTTCGAACTCTACGGGGAGTTCACCAGCTTCTGTTGCATAGTGAATGTATGCGTTCACCCCTGATGAGAAGGCTTCCAGTATGCGGCGCCCTTCAGGATGGTAGCTACTAAATTCCTCGTCCGTCCACGGTCCTCTGTACTTGATTAGCCTGGCGATACGGTCGTGTTCAAGTGCCCCAGACCCAAAGATTTCTGCGAGGCGTCCTTCGCCTGCCCGCCGATACATGTCCATCTGCCATAATCTGTCCTGCGCCTGTATGAATCCCTGCGCTAGAAATAGGTCATCAAGGTCGTCGGCGTATATATGTGGGACACCCCAGGAATCCCGAATCACTTCAACTTCAGACTTGAGGCCGGGAACCACGATCGCACCGTCAATCTTGGGAAGATGCTTATCTGCTAGACTCTGAAAGTCAGTTGGAATCTGCTCACAGGCTACGGTGCTGAGAAGTATTACTACAGTGAGTATCACACGGTTTAGCGGGTGCTTGTAACCTATAGAGGCCAAATGGATGGGTGTGCGCATTAATCCTCCCAAAGGGTGCTGGGAGCGCCCCAGCTCTTCATATTCCTTCTTCAGTATAAAGTGTATTACAGCAAAGGTATGTGCGGTTATGAGTTGTGGGAAAGAAGAGAGGACCTATCTCTCACCAACTCCGCAATCTTTCAGTTTAAGTTCTATTTACGGATGCTATCGGTAGTAGCTACTAATCATCGATACGGCTTACTTCTCCGATGCTTAAGTACGTAACTCAATCGGGTCTTCGCATGAATCCTTGACGCGGGTACTGGGCGTGCTTACCAATTGCCATCGGTTGTATGCAGTTCTGAGGGTCCCGAGAGGATGGGAAGCTCAGACCGAGGAGATTGAACATATGACAAACTCTGTTGCGCTAGGGGTCGGGTTAAGGATGCTTAACGTGCTCTCCCTTACCTTGCCCCAAGAGGGGGCGCCCAACTGGGTTCTTACCGGATAACCTGACCGGAACGGAGCCAGATAGGCGGCGGGCCCTCTCCAGAGAGGGCCCGCCGCTTTTTCAGGCATACCGTGCGAATCGATTCTTATGGCTCAAATCAAAATTTTTGACACGACACTCCGAGATGGGGAACAGTCCCCTGGGGCGAGTATGACGGCATCCGAGAAGATTCGGATGGCTCATGAGCTCGAGGACTTAGGTGTCGACATAATTGAAGCAGGATTCGCGGCTAGCTCATCCGATGAAGTAAGGGCGATCAGGGATATCTCGAGGGAAATCAAAAACCCAGTCATAACAGCTCTCGCACGTGCAAATGAAGGAGATGTCATAGCGGCAGCAAAGTCACTTCAAGAAGCTGACAATCCTCGTATCCATGTTTTCATCGCTACTTCTAATACTCACTTAGAACGAAAACTAGGGATCAATCGTGGTGAATGTATTGACCGGGCCGTGGAATCTATCCGTCTTGCTACGAGCTATGTGGAGGATGTGGAATTTAGTGCCGAGGACGCTACTCGTACTGATCTAGATTTCTTGACTGAAGTTGTTAAGGCGGCCGTTCAAGCGGGGGCCGGAACAATCAACTTGCCCGATACGGTAGGTTATGCGCTGCCGTTTGAGATTCACTTGATGATAGAGGAACTGCAGTCGCGGTTACCTGAGTTGGATCAGTGCACATTAAGTGTGCACTGTCATGATGATCTCGGCCTTGCGGTAGCAAACTCATTGGCCGGAATTGCTGCCGGTGCACGCCAAGTCGAATGTACAGTCAATGGCATCGGAGAACGGGCTGGGAATGCGGCACTTGAGGAGATAGTGATGGGCCTCAAGGTTCGTGAGGATGAGCTAGATCATCATACTGGTGTGCGTAGCGAGCGCCTTTACCGTGCTAGTCGCTTGCTCTCGTATCTCACTGGCATCCATCCTCAACCCAATAAAGCGATTGTCGGGCGGAACGCGTTTGCCCATGAGGCTGGCATTCATCAGCACGGAGTCCTTAAGGATCCCAGTACCTATGAAATAATGACTCCGGAGATGGTTGGAGTGCCCCAGAGCAAACTAGTTCTCGGCAAACACTCGGGACGGCACGGACTGGAGGCGCGACTCCGGGAGCTTGGGTATACGCTTGAGCAGGAGGAACTCGATAGGGTGGCAGCTAGTTTCAAGGAACTCGCTGATCAAAAGAAAGACATCCTTGATGAGGATATTATTTCGATCCTTAATCATGGCGTCATGGAGGACGTTCCTGAGGCGTACCGTATTGATCACTTAGGAGTTACATGCGGCAGTGAACTTTCAAGGGCCACGATCACTGTCCTTGACGAAAATGGTATTCCGCGGATCGCTGAAGGGGAAGGAGACGGCCCGATTGCTGCGGTATTTGCTGCAGCGGACACACTTCACGATTTTAAGGTTGTACTTGAGGAGTTCGAAATCCGTGCGACCACTCCAGGTCGGGATGCTGTCGGAGAAGTGACCATTAGGGCACGTGTCGATGGTCAAACCTTCACGGGAAGGGGTGGTTCTACAGATGTCGTATTAGCTTCGGCTCAAGCCTATGTACACGTACTTAATAAGGGAGTTCAGGCTCGTGAGCTCGAAGCGCGACACTTCGCTGCAAGAACCGACTGGGGTATTTAAGCGAGGTGATCGCAAGCCCACCTAGTACACTCCTTGATAAGATCTGGAATAACCATCTAGTACACTCGGATCCGGGTGCTCCAGATTTGCTATATGTAGATCTTCATTTACTCCATGAGGTTACTTCAGCACAGGCATTCGAAGGGTTGAAGGTTGCCGGCAGGACTGTCAGACGTCCTGACCTCTGCGTGGCCACGGTTGATCACAACATACCTACGACAGATCGTTCCCTTCCTGTGCTAGACTCGATTGCTCGTGTTCAGATGGAAGTATTGAGAGAAAATGCTCAAAGCCACGGCATCCGACTTTTTGATGTTGACGACGAACGGCAGGGCATTGTCCATGTCATCGGACCGGAGCTTGGGTTAACTCGTCCAGGGATGGTGATTGTCTGTGGTGATAGCCACACGTCCACTCATGGCGCGTTTGGTGCACTCTCGTTTGGGATTGGCACTTCAGAGGTTGAGCATGTGTTGGCAACACAGTGTATCCCACAGCGTAGACCCAAAGCGATGGAGATTCGACTAGAGGGTGACCGTCCAGTAGGTATTTCTGCGAAGGACTTGATCCTAGCAATCATCGGCGAAGTCGGAGTTGCGGGTGCTGCGGGCCATGTCATTGAATACACTGGTCCAGTGGTTGGATCTCTCTCTATGGAGGAGAGGATGACCATCTGCAATATGTCAATCGAGGCAGGTGCTCGGGCAGGGATGATCTCTCCAGACACAACCACTTTTGAATATCTAAGAGACCGGGAATTCGGACCTAAGTCGAATGATTTCGATGACCTGAAGACGGAATGGGAGACTCTTGAGACCGATGATGGAGCGACATTTGATAGAAGCGTGGTGATGGATATCGGTGACCTAGAACCCCAGGTAACCTGGGGCACAAATCCTGGAATGGTAACCGGGATATCTGGAGGAATCCCGAATCCGGACGAGATTGAGGACGAAGAGGTCCGGGATAGCGCAGAGAGAGCCTTGAAGTACATGGGACTTGAGCCTGGTACACCTATGGAATCAATAAATATAGACCGGGTGTTTGTTGGTTCTTGCACTAATGGGAGGTTGGAGGATCTTCGGGAGGTCGCCCGAATTGTGAATGGGAAACGTGTCCATTCTAGTGTACACGCAATGGTTGTTCCCGGCTCTACAGCTGTAAGGCGTCAGGCTGAGCTAGAAGGTCTCGATAGAGTATTTAAAGATGCGGGCTTTGAGTGGCGAGAAGCAGGGTGTTCGATGTGTATAGGGATGAATCCAGATACTCTTAGTGCCGGAGAGCGTTGTGCCTCAACAACCAATCGAAATTTTGAAGGTCGCCAGGGTCGCGGTGGTCGTACGCATCTGGTGAGTCCGGCGACAGCGGCTGCAACTGCTCTCGCCGGGCGGTTCACCGATCCCCGGAGCGGCTGACAGTAATGGAGCCGTTTCGACTGCATACTGGTGTGGTTGCACCTCTGGATCAGGCGGACATTGATACGGACCAGATTATACCAAAACAGTTTCTAAAGAGCGTTTCTAGAGAGGGTTACGGAGATTTTCTTTTCCATGATTGGCGAACGGAAGAGGGTGGTGCAATCAATCCTGCATTCATATTGAACCGTGAGCCTTATAAAGGAGCCTCAATACTCTTAACGGGGCGTAATTTTGGTTGTGGCTCATCGCGAGAGCACGCAGCTTGGGCTTTGAGGGACTTCGGGTTCCGGGCAGTCTTGGCTCCGAGTTTTGCTGACATCTTTCGAGAGAATGCCGACCAAAATGGCCTAGCAGCTATCTCATTAGAAGAGAGCATCGTGAGAGAACTTCTAGCTCGAGCACATCGTGAAGCGCCCCTAAGGCTCACAGTAGACCTCGAACAGTGTACTGTCGCTGAATCCGATACGCTCGTTGCTTCCTTTGAGATTGATGCCTTCCGAAAGATGTGTCTTCTAGAGGGACTCGACCGGATAGGGCTGACACTCCGTCAAGCGGAAGCCATAAGCTTGTTTGAAAAGCAGCGCTGGCCGAACCGACCTGAGGCTGCTCCCGAGTCTCTCTAGCATTTCCAATTTCTCTTGGCTTGGATGACAGGCCTTGAGAGCCTATCGTAGCAGCAACTGCCATCCAAGAGCATTCTGAGATCATGAGACGTTCAATCCTACTGCAACTCCTTTTCCTGGTCCCCGCGACTGGAGCCCTGTCCTGTGCTCAAGATCCCCATACCGATGTAGCACTGCGGGTCTTGTCTTCAACCCCCTTAATCGACGGTCATAATGATCTCCCTTGGGCAATTCGCGGCAGTGAGATTGCCCCACACGATGTCGAAGCCGACGTCCATGATCTGAGACAAAGAACTTCGTTTCACACGGATATAGAGCGTCTCCGATCAGGTATGGTGGGAGCGCAGTTCTGGTCCGTATACATCCCGTTTGAAGCAACGGAGGAAGGTGCCGCCAAGGTGCAGCTGGAGCAGATTGATATAGCACATCAGATCATCAATAAGTATCCAGACGTGTTCGAACTTGCTTTGGACGCATCAGATATTCAACGAGTGTTCGGAAATCAAAAAATTGCTTCTATGCTGGGTATCGAAGGTGGGCATGCCATTGAAAACTCATTGGGCGCCCTGAGGGCATTCCATCGAATGGGTGTGCGTTATATGACGTTAACTCATAATGGGACACTCGATTGGGCTGACGCAGCAAATGATGAGCAGCGTCACGGTGGACTTACCTATTTCGGCCAAGAAGTGGTGCGCGAGATGAACCGCATGGGTATGCTCGTCGATCTGTCACACACTTCACCCTCAACCATGAATGATGCTCTTGATGTTGCTGAAGCGCCGGTGATTTGGTCTCATGCATCAGCGAATGGTATCAGGGAGCACCCTAGAAATGTTCCGGATCAGGTACTTAGGCGACTTCCGGACAATGGGGGCGTAGTCATGGTGACATTTGTGCCATCGTTCGTATCTGAGAATGATGAAGCAACACTGTCCGATGTTGCTGATCATATTGATCACGTGACCGCCACCGCAGGAATCGACCATGTCGGAGTTGGTTCGGATTTTGATGGGATTGACTCCACGCCCATAGGTCTTGAAGACGTTTCAACCTACCCGTCACTATTTGCTGAGCTCTCTCGCAGGGGTTGGACAGAGCAAGATCTACGCAAGTTGGCCGGAGAAAATCTTCTCCGTGTCATGAGGGAAGCAGAAGCGGTAGCCAGGCGCTTGCAACGTGACCGACCGCCCTCGACAGCTACGATCGAACAACTCGATGGTCCGACCAGTAATAACTGATGATTGTGAGTGACCCTGGAAGCTCTACAGCTATATCACCCAGAACCAGAAAAATAGTCCTCAGGAGCATTTAGTTACCCAGTGAGTGCTTATGGGCAAGTGCGCTTAGGCCCTCATCAATCTCGGTGCGAGGTAACCAGCGTCCACGGACCATCACCCCTATTCGGTCTGTCAGGTTACTGAGGTCCTCCAACGGATTTGACCCTAGAAGTACAAGGTCAGCGCGTTGGCCAGGAGCTATGGTGCCGAAATTGCCGTCTAGCCCAAGATGGTTACTCACGTAACGCGCGACGGAGGAAGTGCCACTGCGCAGTATCTCGTAGTTGGACATTCCTGACTCGCCTACGAGCTCGAGTTCTCTGTGTAATGCGAACCCTGGTACGTTGAACATCTGAGGTGAGTCGGTTCCCATGAGGATACCTACACCGGCATCAGATAACGCCTTTAGGATCCTCTTTCTGAGGTCAAAAAACTCCTCGAGGACGTCTGGGCTGTCTCTGGGCCCCGCTGCAGCCTGTCGGCGCCAAGCTTCTCGTTGAGCTGCGGATACGTACTTCATCTCAGGTTGCATCAGGAACGCACTGGGATCGGTTATCCCATATAGGTTTTCCCACAGGTACAGGGTGGGAACGACGTACACGTCATTCTCCAAACTAAGCTGAACGATTTCATTGATCTTGCTTTCGTCCACGCTACTTACAAGACCCTGGAGATTGATCGGGCGACCTGTGTTGATTTGGGAAACGACATCATCAGAGACGACGGCCTGAACATACCCATCAAGGTGATCCACGGTTGATATGCCCGTTTCGATCGCGTGTACGAGACCAACATCTGCCGGGACGTGTCCTCCAAAGGTTAGGTCGATTTCTTTTGAAATACTCGCCATGTGGTCCCAGACTTCTAGCGGAACGCCAGGATGGATCTTCTGGAGATGATATCCCGCACTCTTATGCTCACGGACCAGACGTTCAGCGGATGCCATATCCGCAGCACTAGTACGGCTCAGAGAGGGCGCTGCAACGTAAAAAGTCGGCCCTAAGACATCTCCTCGCTCAATCTCCTGAGCTAAGGGAATCTGATAATCTGAGCCGAGCATGCCACGGATAGTTGTCACTCCGTTCGCAATGTAAAGGAATAGAATATCCTCAACTTGATCTCGTGGAGGGCTGTCACCTGGCGGCACATGCGCGTGCATCTCTGCGAGCCCCGGCATTAGGTACATGCCTGTAGCGTCGATCACGGTTGCACCACCTACAGGTTGGATTTCTTGGGACGAACCTATCTCGTGGATCATATCTTCTATGATGACAACCGTCTGACCCGAAAGCACAGTCTCGTTCTCCATTGAAAGGACGTTCACATCCCTGAAGACCATTGCCTCTCTCGGGTTGGTGTCCTGAGATGTGCAACCCAAGAGAACGAGGATTACCATTGGCAAGTGGTATGCGAATCTCTCCATCAACTAATCCTCCAGCAGATCTTCAAGCGTGTCCGAATCCCAAACATGCGGATAACTTTAGTCGCTGGATCTGATTCAACCAGCTTTACCACACCGTGTATTTTTCGCACCCGACTTGGCTATCGTAGGGGTATGTGAAAAATCCTCATCCAACGAGTCTGGATGCTACTCCGACGCTTTTACGAAGACAAACTGGCTCAGGCCAGCTATATGATCGGTTGCCAAGCTACTGGTATGGCCCTGGTGGTTGATCCGCACCGTGACTCAGAGGTCTATCTCCGAGCAGCAGCAGAGGAAGGTTTGGTAATCACTTATGTGTCAGAGACACATATTCACGCAGACTATTTATCTGGTGCGCGCCAACTAGCGAGGAGGTCGGATGCCACGCTTCTGCTCTCTGGGGAAGGCGGAGAAGAGTGGCAGTACGGTTTTATCAAGGAAGAGCATACACAAGCTGTTCACGATCGTGATGAAATTGGATTGGGGAATGTTGGTATAGAGATACTCCATACCCCGGGTCACACCCCAGAACACATCTCTTTCATGATTACGGATCGAGCTGCTTCACCAGAGCCGCTGGGCGTGCTGACAGGAGATTTCATCTTTGTAGGGGATGTTGGCCGTCCTGATCTTCTAGAGAAAGTTGCTGGAGTATCTGACTCGATGGTGGCTAGTGCTTGCTTGCTTTTCGAGTCTCTCTCCCGATTCCGACACTTCCCGGAGCACCTTCAGATTTTGCCCGGGCATGGCGCTGGATCAGCCTGCGGCAAAGCGCTTGGCTCTGTTCCTTCATCTACTCTCGGGTATGAGAAACTAGCGAACTGGGCATTCCGGTGTGAAACCGAAGAAGAGTTTGTGGGCATGGTGCTTGAGGGTCAGCCAGAATCCCCCCCCTACTTTGAGAAAATGAAAGAAGTGAACAGGGATGGGCCTCCTATCGTTGATAGTTTGCCTATGCTTGAGCTTTTAGAGCCTAGAGCGCTTCATGAGGTGCTATTGTCGGATCGCGCTATCGTCGTCGACATCCGGAAGGCTTCGGCTTTCAGAGCCGGTCATTTGCCTGGAACGATCAGTATACCTCTTAGTAAGGACTTTCCAACCTGGTCTGGCTGGCTTCTTCCGTATGACCGACCGATCTATTTCATAGCAGAGAGCAGTAATGCAACTAATGAGGCAGCGCGGGATCTCGCATTGGTTGGGATCGACAACCTCAAGGGGTTCTTCGATGCCAAAGCTCTAAAATTGTGGAGTGAGGAGTCCGGCAACCTGGAGAGGACCACCAGTATTAACTGGTATGAAGCGGAACGGGCTGTTACAGAAGAAAAAGCCTTTATCGTGGACGTGCGAGGACTATCGGAGTGGAACGAGGGTTATGTTCCTGGAGCCAAACACCTACATCTTGGCCACCTTCACACCGCTGACCTATCGGGACTCCCGCGTGGATGTCCTTTGTTACTGTACTGCCGTTCGGGCTATAGGTCAGGTATTGGTACTAGCATTCTGGAAGCGGCAGGCTTCGATGATGTTCGTAACATAGACGGTGGAATTCTGGATCGTATGAAGAGGGGTCTGCCAATCGAACAAGGAGTTTCGCCAGATAGGGAATAGGAGCTTTAGTGAGGTCTGTCTGGTGTAAGTACAGCAGAATGCTTTGGGCTGCTTTACGATGAAGTGTCTAGACCAACCCGAATATCCGTTCGATAGCGCGAAGAAAGACCATTACTTCCTGCACCGCATGAAAGGGCGAAGGAAATCTGTCCTGTGTTGAGTGTCCAAAGAGCCTTGTAATGGTTATGTACGAGTGGCTCTGAGTAGGGAGTGTATCCTTGATTCTCAGCCCTTCAGTGAATGGGATAAGGTTATCGTTGCGTCCATGAAGCACGTGTAGCGGGCAACTGATCTCCCCTAATGCCTTGAAGGGCTGGATCTTAGGCTCAGCACTGATTGCTGCTTTGGCCAGCTTATGTCCAAGGTCTTCCGCATATGCCAAATCTGGTTGGACTCCTGAGAGGGGTGCAAAAAAATCGAACAAGGATTGTCTGTCTGGGTTTATCTTCTCACGCTCCTTCGCTTTAGCAGCGTCGTAGCATGGATCACGAGCATCCACGCCCGGCGACTCACCAGATAGAGCTGCCAGGCGACGAAGTCCGTCGGCAATGTCGCTTGCTTCCTCGTACCCTGGAATGTCAGTCAGGTAGTTGGCGGCAACAATCCAAGGTCCATAGGGGTCAGGCATTAGCTTATAAGACTTTCCTTGGTACTCGTGCCGGCCAGTGAACATAAAAGTGATCGTACGTTCGAGGTCGCAGTAACCTCCGAATCCAACGGCTCCAGCGATATCCGCACGCACTTCGTCAGCTGCCGCTAGCGCGAGTGCGTGAGGAGCGCTGAATGAGAATCCGATAAGACCGTAGGGCCTATTCTGTACCATTGGATTCTCTTGCAGTGCTTTGATTGAACACTGAACTGTTGGTAAAGCCAACTGAGGTTTCAGGTTTAGCTCTCGCCACTCAGGCACCTCAGGTATGATCACAACCATTCCAGTGGCTGCTACCGTTCTAGTGAATCGAACCAGTTGTGGATGGGCACGCCCTGTGCGCGTGATCCCGTGGAGAATAACCCACCCCGGCAGTGGAGAATTCATACCCGCTGGCTTGACGATTGTGGCTGGTATACGGATTCCATTGCGGTCTAAAGTCGTTTCTTCTTCTACGACATCAGCATGTCCAGTTAGCCAACTCCGGACGTAGTGCGCAGTACGGGTCAATTGAAGTGCCATCGCGCGAACCTATTCAGAACTGATGGTCCATCGCCACCCAACAAATGAAATAGCTAACAACAGACGATGTGAGACGATGTTTTAAAATCCCTTAGGTTCTGCTTGCTCGGAATGCATCTGTCGAGCATCATCGCTTGCAATAAAACCGGTCCAATCAGGAGGATCTCGTGAAGCGTTCAATGTTGTTATTAAGTTTGTCATTGATGTTGGTCACATTTCCAGCTGCGGCCCAGCAGGGGTCTCGAATAGCGCATCAGTCAACCGAGGGCAGACCCTTTAGCCCGGCGATCCAGGTTGACAAGACGTATTGGCTTTCGGGTAAACTCGGGGCAACGAGTCAAACGCGTGAGATGAACGAAGGTCGCACCGCGGCGGAGACACATAATATCATGAGATCATTCCAGGAGCTCTTGGGCGAACTCGGTATGGATCTTAGTAATATTGTTAGTGCTACAGTATACCTAACCGACATTGCTGATTTTTCGGAAATGAATGAGGCGTACACGCAATACTTTCCCAGAGAAGCTCCGGCTCGCGTTACTGTAGCGGTTGCTGGTCTAGTTGGTGGTGCCAAGCTCGAGATCAGCTTTATAGCTGTGGAAGACTAGTCAGCTGAGCTGTTGCCTAAACGGGCATTCAGTTCTCATAACCCAACCGGTGATATGACTGAAGTTGATATAGACCCAACAGAGCAGGGGTACCACCCACCATATTTAGCTGCAATCCTTGCAGCATGCGGTGTCCTGGTATTGTACGTGTTAACGTTGGCACCTACGACAGCTTTTTGGGATACGAGTGAATACATAGCTACTGCGCATATCCTCGGTATTCCTCACCCTCCTGGAAACCCTCTGTTCGTCGTGTTGGGGAAAGCTTGGAGTATCCTGCTTGCTCCACTTGGTCTCTCCATTGCTGTTCGTATCAATCTGCTAGCAGCGTTCACGAGTGCGCTGGCTTCGGGCTTTCTATACCTGGTGGCCCATAGAGTATTAAGTGAGCTGTTCGAAGATAGGTGGTGCGCTATAGTTGGTGCCGCTGCCTCCACTATTTTGGGAGCCACAGCGTTCACGGTTTGGAACCAATCAAACGTGAACGAGAAGGTTTACACGATAAGTGTACTAGTCATCGCCTGGGTGACTTGGCTCGCGATCCTTTGGAATGACAGGAAAGATGATCTCGGTAGTGAGCGGTATCTACTGGGGATGATTTTCCTGTTGAGCTTGGGATCAACCAACCACCTCATGTCCGTTTTACCCGCTCCCGCTATAACGCTGTTGATCCTTTTTACGGCTCCAACAACCCTGCTTCGTAATTCTTTTATCATTCGAGCGGTACCACTCATACTGATTGGGCTCTCTTTCAACTTTGTGCTTCCTATCAGAGCTGGATTAGATCCGGTAATTAATGAGGGTGACCCCACCTGCGAGTCCGTTATCGGAGCAGCACAGGCGATATATTCCAATGGAATGGTCGGATGTCCGATGCTCGCCGATAATCTCACCCGAAGGCAGTACCAGCCTCCACCCGTTACCCAGAGAAAAGCTCCTTTCCGTGCGCAGTTTGCTATGTACATGCAGTATTTTGATTGGCAATGGTCTCGGGGTTTGGACCCGTCCCCCTTACCTGGGACGGGCAGAACTGCATTTAGCCTACTATTTGGACTTCTAGGCTTGCTCGGACTCTACTCGGTCTTCCGTGTCGACCGGAGTATGTTCACGTACATTCTTACTCTGATCGTAACACTCTCATTTGGGCTCATCATCTACTTGAATTTCCGGTACGGATATTCTCTCGCACCCGAAATTACTGATCGAGCTCAACATGAAGTGAGAGAGCGAGATTACTTCTATGTAGTCAGTTTCATGCTCTGGGGTTTTCTCGCAGGCATAGGTCTGTCTTGGATATGGTACAGATTTGGGCAGGTCGTGAGGAATGCTCGGCCCTATGTCATTACAGCGCCCATCATGATGGTGGCGCTACTGCCACTTTTTCTGAATTGGAGTTGGGCCTCACGTGCAGGTGACTACGCAGCTCGTGATTGGGCATATGATCTCCTCATGAGTGTTGAACCCTACGGCATCCTCTTTACGAATGGTGATAACGACACATTCCCACTCTGGTACCTTCAGGAGGTGGAAGGGATTCGCAGCGATGTAACAGTGATTGTGGGTCAGTATCTTTTCACTTCGTGGTACCCGAAGCAGTTACAGGAACTCACAACGCCAGAACGTCAGCGAATCTTTGATTCGGAAATTTCACCAGGATTGTTCAGTGCGTATGAGAAGCCGAATGAAACGATACTGGATCTAACACATGAGCAAATGGACCAGGTTGGAGCTAGCCGTCTTAGTGAGAATCTGACGATCCCATTTCCTAGTATGGCTGTAACATACCCGGCCGAGACAGTACTTAACCGAGGGCATCAACTGGCTTTGTCGATTATTCATGACTCTATCGATGAGCGACCGATATTTTTTGCTTCTTCTGGTGGGTTGATGAGTGAACTTGGCTTAGATCGATGGGCTGTCCGCCATGGTCTGGCAGTCAAGCTTGAGATGCGCTCTTTAACTGCGTCTGCCCCGGAGGGATGGGTACAAGGCACTGCAGAGTTCGGAGGCGTCTGGTTCGATCTTGATCAGTCACTGAGGCTTTACGATACGGTCTACCAGTACCGAGGTATCAAAAATCGAAGCATCTGGCAGGATCGGTCTACATTGAATATTCCCTGGCAATACTATGCTCTGGCACTTCAACTTTCTGATGTTGCCAGGAATGCTAACTTGCCGGATGAGGTGGCCCGACGCTTGGAAAACGATGCCGAAGCCTTCCAAATTGTGGCAGAGGGTGGGGTGAATGGGACACCGGCTCAGTGACGAACATGACTCGTGCTAGCGGGAACTCCACTCCAGGCAGCGGGTGCAATCCAGTATGACGGAACCGAAGTTAACCCGCGGCGAACTGCACCGATACGCTCGCCATATAGCTCTGCCGGAAGTAGGCCTCGACGGGCAGGCACGCCTCAAATCTGGACGTGTCCTATGTGTGGGCGCAGGTGGTTTGGGCTCTCCGCTCACTTTATACCTTGCTGCTGCTGGGGTTGGAACTCTCGGCATCGTTGACTGCGATTCCGTCGATATGAGTAATCTCCAACGCCAAATTCTCTATGGAACTGATGATGTCGGACGATCTAAGCTCGACAGTGCAGAAGATAGACTGCGCGACGTGAATCCATTCGTCGAGATTACAAAGCATGAAACCCGGCTCTCCTCTGAGAATGCACTCGATGTCTTGCAAGGCTACGACGTCGTTATTGATGGAACAGACAACTTTCCCACACGATATCTCGTCAACGATGCGTGCGTCCTTACAGGAACTCCTAATATCTATGGCTCAGTTTTCCGTTGGGAAGGACAGATCTCGGTTTTCGCTACTGATAATGGCCCATGCTATCGCTGCCTTTTTCGTGAACCGCCACCGCCAGGTCTGGTACCCAATTGCGCTGAGGGGGGAGTGCTCGGAGTCTTGCCAGGTATCATCGGGTCAATGCAGGCGATGGAGACTGTCAAGCTGCTGTTAGGAGTTGGAGATACTCTAGAGGGCAGGCTCCTTATCTTCGATGCCCTCGAGATGAGTTGGCGTGAAGTACAACTCAGAAAAAACCCTGATTGCCCAGTGTGTTCAGATCAGCCAACCCAAAGAGAACTTATTGACTACGAAGTATTTTGCGGATTGAGCAGCGGGGAAGTGTCTTCAGAGAAAGGAGAAGAGGAAACTGTTGAGGAGATTGAGCCAGAGGCTCTTGTAGAACTTATTGGATCTACTGAACCTCTGTCTCTAATTGATGTTCGCGATCCATGGGAGTGGGCAGTGAGTAGTCTGGCCGATCAAGGTGCCCGGCTTATACCAGTCGAAGAGGTAGACAGCCGTATCTCGGAAATTCCCCGAGATATGACCGTTGTGGTATACTGCCGAAGTGGGAAACGGGGACTTGTCGCGGCTCATTTGCTCAAGAATGCAGGATATAGGAGGGTATTCAACTTGAGTGGCGGTATCCTGGGCTGGGCAGAGTCAGTGGAACCAGGCCTTCCTGTAGTTTGAGTAAGAGTGATTCAACTGACATTCATCTGCGGGCTTCACTCTTATGGTTCATAGTTTACTTGTCATCAGCATCAGGTCCGATCCCAGTTCTTACTTGCTGTAAGCTCGGGATGTGAGACTGGTTATAGATGCTCCTATCACATGCAATAGGAACAATGAATGCGACAGTTCATACTTCTGGCAATTCTTGTCCTCGCACTAACCCCGGTGACAAGTGAGGGCCAGGTCCGTCTCATCATCGGAGGTGGTCTCAGTCAACCTAATGGTGACTTTACCAACCAGGTGAACACTGGGTTGCACGGTCGAGCCGGGCTGCAGGTTGGGGTGCCAGTATTCCCTGTCTCTTTAAGGGGAGAGGGTGAGATCCATCAGTTTTCTAAGCCAACAGGGGCAGAGAATACAACCATGTTGGACGGTACCCTGAGCGCTGTACTTGGACTAGGGGGCATAGGTCTGCAGCCGTATCTATTGGCGGGGATCGGCAGCTACCGCCTTGATCCTGGCGGCACAGAAGAAGCTAAGACAAATCGTGGATTTCATGGTGGTTTTGGTGTAGGAATTGGGGCCCTCGGTTTCGGTGGATTTGCTGAGATTCGTTTGGTCAACATTAGCGGTGATACGGGAAACATACGTTATATCCCGGTGACCTTGGGTTTACGTTTCTAGCAAGGGCTTTGGAATTGTCCTGACTCGAGTCACACATTGAGTTTTGGGGCTATCGCAGCTGACCTCGCACCTTGGTAAGACAACAAAGATGCTGATTCTAGAAGAATGCTAAGGTTTAGTACTCAGAGAGTTCGACGATTGCGTCTACAACGTCCGTGACTTGTGGAAGGACGGCGGCTTCGACTTCGGGTGCATAGGCCACCCAAGTATCCATCGATGCTACTCGCTTCACCGGTCCGTCGAGCCATGGAAATAACTCATCAGCAATACGTGCTGCGATCTCTGATCCGATCCCCCATGAAAGGCTGTCTTCATGAACGATAACGACCTTATTTGTTTTTCTTACTGACTCTGCAATGCAGTCCATATCAAATGGCTGTACGGTTCTGAGATCGATAACTTCAGCTTCGATCGAATGCTTATTTGAAGCGACTGAAGCCGCGTCGAGGCTGCGCTTCACTAGGGCTCCACAAGTGACGATGGTTATGTCCGCGCCCTCTCTCCGAATTTTCGCTTTACCAAACGGAATCATGAAGTCTGGACCAGGATTCCGACCCTTATTATAGACCTGACGATAGAGGTGTTTGTGCTCAAGGAAGAGTACTGGGTCATCACAGCGGATTGCTGTGCGAAGCAGGCCGTTCGCATCTTCTGCAGTTGCAGGCATACAAACGTGGATGCCGGGCGTATGAGTGAATAGCGTTTCACCAGTCTGGGAGTGGTAAATCGCCCCACCCTTGAGATAGCCACCATAAGTTGTACGAACTACTAACGGGGCTGAATATGTTCCGTTAGAGCGGTAATGGATTGTTGCGAGTTCATTTCTCAACTGATTCATTGCGGGCCAGATATAGTCGAAGAATTGTATTTCTACGACAGGCCGCAGTCCCCGCATAGCTTGTCCGATTCCGCGGCCTATGATATTGGCTTCAGCGAGAGGGGTATTGTACACACGCTCGGATCCGAAGTGCTTCTGTAAACCATGCGTGACCTTGAACACACCTCCCTTGCCCTTCACCTCAGATAGTGCTTCTTCGCGGGATGCATCAGCGATATCCTGACCAAAAACAGTGATTCTCGGATCTCGCTCCATCTCGCTCTTGATACAAGCATTCAGGAGATCGACCATTGTTAGAAGATTGTCGTCACTGTACTGAGGGTCGTCCTCTGTATCGAAATCTGATGAAGTAGGATCAGAATCTTCTGAAAAGAGATATCGCATGGCAGTTTCTGGTGCCGCTCGCGGAGAAGCCAGTGCTTCATCAGCAGCGGATGCCACTTCCTCCCCAACTTCTAATTCTAACCCCTCAAGTTCTTCCGCTGTTGTGACCTGGTTTTCAACAAGTAGTGTAGAAATCCGCGTTAGCGGGTCACGGAGGTCTTGAGCAGCTAGCTCTTTCTCAGTGCGATAGGCTCGCTCGTCATCAGACATTGAATGCGAGTGCGGTCTAGTACAGTGTGCGTGGATGAAGGCAGGGGCCCGCTGTTCCCGGGCGTGCGTGATGGCAGCGCCAGCAGCTCGATAAGAGTCCACAATGTCCGTACCATCACATTCGACTATATAAAGGTTTGGAAAGCCAGAGACCAACTGCGATATACTTCCTCCGGCTGTTTGAACCTCTACTGGGACACTGATCGCGTACTCATTGTCCTCGATCACGAAGACTATTGGGAGGGAAAGGTTACAAGCGCTGTTGAGTGACTCCCAGAATTCCCCTTCGGATGTTTGTCCTTCACCACTGCAGACTAACACGATTTCGTCTTCGTCAAAATTGTGGACGAGGTCTCGTATTCCAGGGATTCTAGAGATCTTGGTGTCTGCTTCAGCGGCCCCAACGGCCTGGAGGAACTGAGTTGCAACTACTGAAGAGCTACTCGCTATGTTTAGCCGAACATCACTGAAATGACAGGGCATCTGTCTGCCACCAGTTGCCGGATCATCTCCGGAACCCACTGCTGCGAGAAGATGGTCAAGCGGGGTTTGTCCAAGGGAGAGTACTAGCGCGCGATCTCGATAATGAGTGAAGAACCAATCACTTCCAGGACGACAATGCTCAGCAATCGCAACACCGATGGCTTCGTGTCCTGCACCTGATATCTGAAAGAAAGTCTTGTTTTGCTTTCTTAGGCTGATTTCCCGCTCATCGATTTTCCGAGAGGTCAGCATTGTGCGGTAGAAGCGCAGCAGCTGCTCGTGGGACAGGCCCGCGAGATCGTCAGCTTGGAGGATCTCCTTCTCTTGGGTCGCCATTTACTCCGGTGTGGAGGGTTGTGACAGGCCTCTAAGATAGCTAACAGCCTGATGCTGCGAAGGGGTAGTTAGTGTGTGCATAACTGAAGCATCTGGTTACTTAGTTGGTCCGGTTCTGTGACTGGTAAATCACAGACGTATTCTCGACAGACATACGCTGTGGGATTCTCTACTACCGTACGTTGTCCTTCAAGGAGTGGTATGCCAGTTACTTGTTCACCTGGAGGTCCACCCACGATCGTTAAGTTCCGGACCGGTACGCTGTGAGCAGCCTGGATTAGCCTCCGGGTGCGAGGATCTGAAGGATCTCCGACTATGGCCACTTCTAGCGGAGAGGCTAGTGAGCGGTCAGCCACGGACAGCATCCTTCCGAATGCCGGCCCAAATCGCATTAGGGCGTCTCCGTCGCGCTCAAAACTTGATAGAGCCAGTTCATTATAACGGTCGTTATCAAATATATATCCCGCTCGGATTAGGAGTTCAGAAGCTAAGGAAGCCCCTGATGGCGTTGCGTTATCCAGGGGATCTCTTGGGCGAAATATCAACGTCTCACCATCATTCGGGGTGTCATAAAACGCATTGTCTTCCTCGTCCCAAAAACGCTCGATCATTTCATCACAAAGCTTGCGAATAGCAGTTAGCCAATGTAGCTCGAGGGTCGCTGCGTGCACGGAAAGCAGTGCGTTACCAAGCGCAGCATAGTCCTCTAAAAAAGCTGGGATCTTTGCTACTCCATCAGTCACTACTCTCATTAACTGACCCTTAGGACGGAGTTCCGTCCAAATCCACGCCGCCGCCTTGGATGCTGTGTCAACGAAGTCCCATCTATCTAGAGTCGGACCTGCTTCTGCGAATGCTCTGATTGCCATAGAGTTCCAAGAGACGAGAATCTTCTCATCACGGAACGGAGCTTCACGTGAAGCTCTCTTATCAAGTAGGGCTTTGCGTTGATACTCGAGGGTTTCCTCTAGTTCTTTCCGAGTGATTGCCTCTGATCGGGAGACTGCATCAAGTTCGTGAGGGAGGTGTAGGATATTTCGACCTTCAAAATTTCCTGCCTCGGATACGTCATAGACACGTGAGAAAAGTTTTGCTTCCTCAGATCCAAGTGCTGACTGCAGCTCCTCTAGTGTCCACACATAGAAGAGGCCTTCCTCTCCCTCCGAATCAGCATCACGGGCGGCATAAAAGCCCCCCTCCGGTGCCTGCATATCTTCTGTCAGATATTCAAGCGTTTGTTCAGCGATAACACTGAGGTCTTTCAGGCCCGTTAACCGGTATGCATCGACATATGCTTTTGCCAGCAGTCCATTGTCGTAAAGCATTTTTTCGAAGTGTGGAACTAGCCAGTGATCATCAACTGAATATCGGTGGAACCCCCCAGCCAAATGGTCTCGTATACCTCCTGCCGCCATCTGTCGTAAAGTGAAGACCATCATCTCGAGTGCGGCTTGATCACCTTCTCGGAGGTGGTGTCTCAGCAATAATTCAAGAGTGACGGGCTGTGGGAATTTGGGCGCGCGTCCAAAGCCTCCGTGCACAGGGTCATATTGATTGGTAAGTGTGCGATATGCCCCATTGATGGCATCTGAGAGTGAGGCGTCAGTTTCCTTTGTCGCTGCAGATGCTCTTTTGATAGCTGCTAATAACTTTTCTCCGGCTCCTCTTACGTCATCCGGTCGTGTTTTGTATGCGTCGGCAGCAGCCCGAAGAACTTGAGTGAACGACGGGATACCTTGGTGAGGTACTGGAGGAAAGTAGGTGCCTCCATAGAACGGAGTGCCTTCTGGAGTAAGGAAAGCCGTGAGCGGCCATCCACCTCCACCTGTCATAGCCTGAACTGCTTTCATGTAAATCTGGTCGATGTCTGGACGCTCTTCCCGATCCACTTTCACATTTACGAAGAGTTCATTCATCAGCGCTGCTACAGTGTGGTCCTCAAAGGACTCGCGCTCCATTACGTGACACCAGTGACATGCTGAGTACCCAATCGACAGAAGGATCGGTTTGTTCCGAAGACGCGCAAGTGAGGTTGCCTCTTCACCCCACGGGTACCAGTCAACCGGATTTTCGGCATGTTGCAGTAGGTACGGACTGGTCTCTTTAGCTAATCGATTCGGCATCAGGTTTCAGTTAGAGGTAAGGCCATACATTAGTATTGGAGGGAAGTGGCCAAAAGGAAAATGAGCCTTAGGGCTTCAAAAAAATCGTTGTAGAGCGGCTGAAGGCTATCTAGCTTTAGGAATCGTGGCTGCCATCCCAGGCAGTTACCACCTCGAACAAATAGAGGGACTAGCCCTGTACCTGAAAATGGCAGGACTGGCACTCAGGCGCCCACGCACAGTTCCGTACCTACTGAGGGCTGCATGGGCATTTCGATCTCGTGATTGGTACCGCAGGCCCCCATTTCTTCCTTTGCCTCCTTCTTCTTATATGAAATGGAGAATGGAAACGGCTTATGGGGATCCGGATATGGTCCCAACAGATGATGAGCTTGAAAGGTATCTCCTTTGGACAGCCCGGATGAGAAATCAGATGAAGCAGGGGGACTGTGGCTAAGGTCGGACTGCTTCTTATAGTCGGAATCCTTGCAGTTTACTACTTCCCAGATTCTCGACTTATGCTTCTGGATGCGACAGAGCCACTAGTCTTACCAGTCATCAAATCGGGTGCCCTGGAAGAGATGGAGCGCATCGGGCGGAATGTGATTGAATATGAAAGTCTTACAGGGGGCGTCCCAGATCGCGGTGACTGGGTGTCTTGGCTTGGTTTTCGCTATACAGTCGACGAGCAGCGACGTGATCCCTGGGGTTCGGCGTATGAGCTTGGTGTTGCTACTGATTCAGTGATGATCATTTCCTATGGTCCTGACCGGGTACGTGCAACGGAAGACGATTTCAAATTTGTTACAGCACGTGGCCGGTGATGAAGAAGCACATTGTGAGGGTAGCCCTAGCCCTGCCGGCGATTATTACAATTGCATTCGTCTCCTACTGGCTTGGTCAAGAGATCGTCGAGGGTCGAAGTCCGAGCCTCTGGTCCTTCGCGTTAATCCACTTTGCTGGGTACCTCTTTTTCCTCTTAATGCCGGTAGAGGCACTAGTCCCGATCTATCAATTAGAAGGACATGCTGGAGCGACATTGATTATAGTTGCTGTCTCCACGGCGATCGCTGGTGAAGTCATAGATTACTGTATCGGAAGAGCAGTTAGTCACCGAGTTATTCATAACATGATCGGTGAGATGCGTTACGCTCGTTTCAAGGGCAGTATCGAGAAGTGGGGAGGGTGGGCCATCTTATTTTTCAACCTCTTTCCTCTCTCGTCCTCGGTTCTGTCGTTGGTGGCAGGAATGATGCGGTACAGTGCTCGTCGGGCCCTTCTGTACAGCCTGGCTGGCCTGACATTAAAGTATTTTACAATCGTTTATTTATTTGATCTGGCGTCTTCGTGGATGACGTGAAGGTCTTCCTCACGTGTGTCCTTGCGGATGTCCGTGGGCTGGTCTGGCACTGAGAGGGAGTTGACGCTTGCTAAACGTCGCACTCACTGGAAACGTTGCCTCTGGGAAGTCAACTGTCGCCGCACAATGGGCCCAATCGGGGATTCCCATAATCAGCGCCGATGAATTGTCCCGGCTAGTGGTGCTCCCCGGAACTCCAGGAATCCAGGCAGTGCGAAACGTGTTCGGTGACAAAATCCTTACTGCTGATGGGACTCTCGACCGTGCAGGCCTCCGTGCAATTATCCTCTCAGATGAAGAAGCACGTAGAAAGCTAGAAGGAATCCTTCATCCACTGATTTGGGAGCGACGATACGAGTGGGTAGAAGCCAGGCGTGTTGAAGGCGAGCACTTAGTTATTTCTGAGATTCCCCTTCTTTTTGAAACAGGCAGGGAGGATGACTTCGATGTAATTGTGTTTGTCGATGCTCATGAGAGTGAACGGACTCAGCGTTTGATCCAGACTCGTGGGTTGAATATGGAGGAAGCCAAACGGCTTATCGGAGTCCAGATCAAAGCTTCGGTCAAGCGGCCAAGAGCGGATTATGTGCTCTCAAATAACGGCACACTCGAAGACCTGAATTCATCAGCAGATGAACTACTAAAAGAGCTTCAATCCCGTGCAAATATGGGAACGTTGTGCATGGACCTTCATCTTCACACTGCGGGGAGCTTCGATTGCTTATCTGATCCGGATGCTGTTCTTGATACTGCACTTGAACATGGTTTAGGCCGTATTGCGATAACTGATCACAATGAGTTGGATGTTGCTCTACAGATGGCCGACGCATACCCCGACCTGGTCATTCCGGGAGAAGAGATCAAGACGGAAGAATCCATCGATGTGATCGGCCTCTACTTGTCGGAATTAATCCCAAAGGGTACTCCCGCGATAGAAACAATCGAAAGAATTCGTGAACAGGGAGGCATCCCGTATCTTCCACATCCTTATGCGGCGGGCAAGAAGGGGGCAGGGGGAAGATTTGCAGAGAAATTGGCTCCTCTCTGCGATGTCGTGGAAATCTTTAATGCGCGATTGCACCAACCGAAGCAAAACCGATTGGCAGGAGAGCTTGCTGAACGCCATGGGAGTCTTTGTGGCGCCGGATCGGATGCGCACACATTAGGAGAGTTAGGTTCAGTCTCGGTTGAAGTACAACCACATCCAAACCAGGCTTCTGCGCTTCGTCTAGCTTTGGCTAAGGGGCGTATTACAGGGAGCGTCTCATCACACCTGGTCCATATTGCATCGACATGGGCTAAGTTCCGGAAGAAGTTTCCTATAGCACAAACCTGATAAGTGAGTAGCGGCATACTATTCATATGCCCTAGCTTAACAGGATCATTAGTCACCGAAGCGGTGACTGAATAACCACTCTAGGGTCAGGAGCCCACGGTGAACTACCGGGCGCCAGAAGGGCGTGCGGCACAAGTTCGTAAAGTCAAGCAAGCACTCTTGGCTTCACGTTCAGCTATCCTCACCACCCATATAAACGCTGATGGCGACGGGGCAGGATGTGAAGCAGCACTCTCATCATGGCTCAGAGCCAACGGAACCGAGGCGTGGATCATCAATCCAACTCCGTTTCCGGATACATATCGCTTTGCTGTGCAGGATGAGCGTTGGATTGTACCCGCCGGATCTGCTCGTGCGCGAGACCTCTGTGCCGAGGCAGATCTTGCTGTGGTTTTGGATACTGGTGAGGTGCCACGAATCGGTCGAGCAAGAGACCTAATTAGAGAACTCCGAACCGTTGTGATCGATCACCATCAGCCAGGCGCACAGCCTATTGGCGGGATTTCTTTGCGTGACCCCGCCGCCGCTGCCACGGGCGAACTGATTTATGATCTTGTGCTTGCCGCCAACGGCCCTTGGACCGAGCAGGTAGCCCTGGGAATCTATGTTGCGATACTCACTGATACAGGATCATTTCGCTTCTCAAATACGACGCCAGACACGCATATCATGGCTGCAGATTTGATTAACAGAGGTGTCGATTCGGAGGATGTGTATAGTCGTATATACGGCAGAGCCCGGCTGCGTAAGTACCAGTTGCTAGGTGCTGCTCTCGAAACTCTGGAGCACGATGAAGAGTTTGGAATCGCTTGGATGACGATACCTGCAGATGCTTATGAAGCCCTAGGAGCCACGGCCGAAGACGTTGAAGGCATGGTGGATATCCCACGATCTATCACAGGTAATAAAGTGGCCCTCCTCTTTAGCAAGGCAGCGACCGGCGCAATAAAGATATCTTTCCGTTCAAGTGGACAGCTCGATGTCAATCAACTTGCTCGCCAGTTTGGTGGTGGTGGACACATGAAGGCATCTGGAGCGATGCTAGAAGGACCACTTGAACGAGCGATCGAGAAGGTTCTAATAGCGGCGCGTGAGATGATTGCTCGGGACGCTGCTGAAGTCCTAAAGGTGGATACATGACGAGCATACAAGCAATTGAATCCTCTCGCGATCCTGGTGTACCGGAGGCCTTGCCTAGAGTCTTGATTCGCGTGCGTGACCATTTTGGTTCAGAATTGATTGACAGACTGTGGCTATTTCCGCCAGTGCGACGAGGGAGACGTGAGCAAGGTTTAGTTGCGGTGAGTACCTTCCTTGAGGGACAAGAGCGAAGAGCTATGGTTACGGTAGCATATACAGCTGAGCATTCGGGGGCCGGTGTGAGTATCGAAACCTCGTTTACACAGGAAGGAGAGGCTTTTCCTGAGCGATTTCCCGCGGTGATGCTAGGTGTCGTCAACCGAACCAGGGAAACCCCAGGAGAAGCGCGGGAGGTTGAGATCTCTGGCTCGGGACAGAAGTTTGAGGAGTTGATGGAGGATTTTGACGCTTGGATTGAGAGGGGATCTGCGCTTTGAGTTTGCTTTCGACACGCCAACCGTTCATTCGACTTTTCGGTCGGTACCTTCGAGATGAGGGCCTTCCGGTAACACACCAGCGGGAAGCTATCGCCAAAATCGTTTTCGAATCTGATGAGCACCTGTCCGTGCATGATATTGAGCAGGCACTCAGAGATCGTGCAGGCAGGATTGGGAAGGCAACAATCTATCGCACGTTAGATCTTCTAGTGCGTAGTCGACTCGTAGAAGAGCACGATTTTGGCGAGGGATTCAAGCGTTATGAGCACAGGCTCTCCGAGAGTCCTATCCACGAGCATCTAATCTGTCTCGAATGTGGGAGCGTGTCAGAGTTCGAGAGTAACGAAGTTTATGGTGTCGAAAACCGTGTTCGGCGCGAGCACGGTTTTGTCCCAGTTCGGCATAGACTGGAGATATACGGGCTCTGTAGGGATTGTGATGAAGGGGGTGCCGAGTTACCGGTCGAAGGCTTGACGTGCCCGATCGAGACGGCTTGAGCTAACTGACCGCTTGCCTAACCGACGTGACCCGGATGCATCCGGTCGTGGGGGTGAACACTCTAATTCGGTGGAATTGCCCGGATTAGGTGATCTTCCATGGGAACTTCCACACACATTCCTCGGTCTCGATGAGGTAACTGCGAGCTTCGCTGAGGCTGCTGCTGTGATCCTTCCCGTACCGTATGAGGCCACTACTTCTTGGGGAGGTGGTACTAGACTTGGTCCTCGAGCGATTCTTGAGGCATCCCGTTACGTAGAGTTATACGACCAAGAATTTGACTGTGAACCAGCTCAGTTACTGGGGATCCATACATTACCTGGACTGGAGCTTTCACGGGCTGGTCCAACGGCTGCGATGGAAGAACTCCGTAATGCGTATGCCAGGATCTTAGACGTCTGTGGTGACCGATTTCTTGTGATGCTTGGTGGTGAGCATTCGATTTCTGCTGCAGCAGTGCTTGCTCAGGCTGACCGATCTGATGAAAGACTCACTGTGCTGCAACTCGATGCCCATGCTGATCTTCGATCACAGTATGAAGGGACAGCAGATTCACATGCCTCAGCGATGGCTCGAGTTCTGGAGTACGCTGATGTCGTTTCTGTAGGAGTGCGTGGAGTAAGTCAGGAAGAGGTCAATACCTCAAGCTCTCAGGCTGGCTCAACACTTATCTGGGCAGATGAGATGTGGAAAAGCGACGCATGGATGGACCGTGCTCTTGATGCTCTTGGCCCAAAAGTTTACCTGACTTTCGATGTAGATTATTTCGACCCAGCGGTGGTCCCATCGACTGGCACTCCCGAACCGGGTGGGGCTTCATGGTACGAGACTTTGCGATTTCTAAGGCGGGTTCTGACTGAACGGGAGGTTGTTGCAGCGGATGTCGTCGAATTAGCACCCGCTCCAGGGATTCATGCTCCAGATTTTCTGGTTGCTAAGCTTGTCTATAAGCTCATTAATTATCGCTTCTGGGATCGGATGCCCTAGCGCTCGATGGTCAGCTGTATTTTTCTACGAGACGTTACAGGGGCAATCAGTGATGACTCAAGGTGTGCCCTAGATGATTGATCCGTTAGCCATCAGAACACAGACTTCAGGAGAGCAGGAAAGAGGATTTCCTGCATCTGAAGTAGAGCGTGCAACTGGGTCAAAAACTCTGAGTGGCAATCAACTGGAACTCCAGTATGAGGGCTCAAGCACTTTTAGCTTGTGGCTTGAGGGGATCAGCCGTGCAAAGAGCATGGTTTACCTAGAGAATTATCTGATCCGCGATGACCGCGTCGGCCGCGCGTTTAGGGATGTGCTCATCGAAAAAGCCCGCAGTGGTATTCCAGTTTACGTTATCTATGACTGGGTTGGTTGCTGGGCGACACCCAGGTCATATTGGAAGCCTCTCAGAAAGGCGGGTGTGCATGTCCGAGCGTTCAATCCGCCTTCACTTGGGATTGGAGATCCGTTTGGGATCCTGAGACGTGACCACCGGAAGCTCATTGTATTAGACAGTAAGGTTGCATATGTGGGAGGTTTCTGCTTGGGAGTGGAGTGGGAGGGGAGACCAAGCCAACCGGCTTGGCGGGATACTGCCGTTAAGATCTCCGGGCCTGCAGCAAGTGCGGCTGCACGTGCTTTTGAAGCTACTTGGCGCGGGACGGGTGGGTCACTCGGTTTGTCCCAGCAACTTCCTATTCTATCGGACGTTGGGGATACACCAGTTTGGCTTATCGAAGGAGAACCTGGCAGGACTCGGGTTTATCGCACAATCCACTGGATTGCAGCGAGAGCGAAGGAGCGTATATGGATTACGGACGCCTATTTCGTGGCTCCCAGGTCTGTATCTGAAGCGCTAGGCGCGGCGGCCCAACAAGGAGTCGACGTGCGAATACTTGTCCCAGCTCACAATAATTGGCCATTGGTTGGAAGCCTTTCGCGGGGCGGATATAGATCTCTTCTAAAATCTGGAGTCCGGATTTTTGAGTGGCAGGGCCCCATGATCCATGCTAAGACTGCAGTTGTGGACGGTATTTGGTCACGCGTTGGGTCGAGCAACCTGAACTCTGCGAGCCTGATCGGGAATTGGGAACTAGATGTTGGTGTACTTGATACGAATCTTGCCAGTCAGCTCGAGGAACTCTTTCTCACCGATCTGAGTTCCTCTATTGAGATCGTATTGCCTGCCCGGAAGCTAGAGCATGGAATCAAAATTCCTGAAAGCTCAAGTGCTATAGAGTCGCTTGATCCTCAGGGTACATTGCCCGAAAGGATGATGCAGATCCGGACTTTGGGAACCATCCAGAGCCGTATCACGATGGCACCTCTTGTACGGGCCCGAGGAGCGCTTGGTGACTCGTTGGCTGGAGACCGACCGATCGGACGTGAGGACAGGACGGTACTTGGTACGGTATCCGCTATCATTCTTTCAACTGCTATTATTGCGGCATTCTTTCCAACCTTTGTGGGTGCTATGGTAGCGGTCGTAGCGGGATGGTTTGGACTCACAACAGGGATTCGCGCGTACCTCCAGTCGCGGCGTGCGCGGAGTGAAGAGCAGGGAACACCAACAACTACAGAACTAGATTAGGAGGAAGAGCAACTCGTGAACGAAGTTGATCTTGGGATCTTTATTGCCTTCACAGCGGGAGTCTTGTCCTTTCTTTCGCCGTGTGTGCTGCCTCTTGTACCAAGCTATTTAACGTTTGTCACTGGCATGAGCTTGGAGGATCTTCAAGAAGGTGTGAATCGCAGAGCAACATTGCTCCACTCGACACTTTTTGTCAGCGGCTTCAGCATAATCTTTATTCTCCTAGGGGCATCTGCGTCTTTCTTAGGACAGTTCCTGCTCGCTTATGAGCTTTGGATCGCACGCATTGGTGGTTTGATCATTGTGCTTTTAGGACTCCACCTTACAGGTGTATTTCGGCTGACACCGCTCATGCGTGAACGCAGAATCCACCTTAGTGACAAGCCAGCTGGGTATCTTGGGACCCTCGGGGTTGGCATGGCATTTGGGGCTGGCTGGACCCCATGCATCGGCCCGATTTTGGGTGCAATTCTAACATATGCTGGAACTCAGGATACTTTGTGGGCAGGAGTTGGGTTATTGACGGTTTACTCGGCAGGTCTCGCAGTTCCATTCTTGATATCGGCACTTGCGCTTGACTGGTTCCTCCAAGCGTTCAAGCAATTTCGGCACTTGATACCTCTAGTCGAAAAGAGTTCTGGGGTTCTTCTCATAATTCTTGGTTTACTGTTGATGACTGGCCGCTTCACAGTTTTGGCTGCATACCTGACCCGGTTCACTCCAGAATTCATCCTGAATCGGATATAAAGGTTTCTACCCCAGCCTCAGTAGAGCTAAAGAGGAAATGGGTGTGGCATTCAGGTATTTAGGGAGAACTCAAGTCAGAATGATGCCAAAGTCAAACAACCTATTCACCCTAATATCTCTGCCTATAGGCCTGGGTGGTCTCAGGCGTTAGCCGTTGCAGCAACTGCAGCTTCAAGGCCTTCCTCGAGCAACTGGCGCCGAAGCAGTCCTGTATAGGTCCCATTCGTAGCGATTAACTCGGCATGTGTCCCAGATTCAACAATGACTCCTTCATCTAGAACAAGGATTTTGTCGGCACGCATTACCGCGGACACGCGGTGGCTGATTATGAAAGACGTGCGGCCTGACATTATTTCCTGCAGGTCATCGAGTATTTGTGTTTCGGTATGGGTATCAACTGCGCTTAGCGCATCATCAAGCACTAGTACCAAGGGATCACGAGCTAAGGCCCTGGCCAGGGTCGCTCGCTGTTTCTGTCCTCCCGATAAATTGATTCCCCGTTCGCCTAACACAGTCTCATAACCGTCAGGAAATTCAGTGATTTGCTCGTGCAGTTGCGCCATCTTCGTCGCATATGTGATATCACTAATTCCATCATGATCTGGCTCAGCAAAGCCGTTATCACTGCCCATGCTGATGTTGTTCTCGATAGTATCCGAAAATAAGAAAGGGTCTTGGGGCACCATTCCGATCTTTGCCTTAACCTCGGATGGATCTAGTTCAGTCAGTGGGATTTCATCGAAAAGGATAATGCCGTCAGTTGGATCATAGATGCGGGCCAAGAGAGCGATCAGCGTGCTTTTCCCAGAGCCTGTTGGCCCAACGATCGCAATCGTAGCTCCGGGGTCAGCGATAAAGTTCACATGGTCTAGTACAGTCCGGTCTGTATCAGGATAGACAAAGGACACATCGCGAAATTCGATTTTGCCTTTTGCACTTAGCAATGAGCGGGGTTGTTTCGGTATAGCTACGGATGCTTTAGTGGCCAGGATCTTGTTGAGCCTGCCCATCGAAGCAGCACCTCTCTGGTACAGGTTTACAACCCAACCGAGCGAGATCATTGGCCAGACGAGCAAGGCCACATAGAGTCCGAAGGCCACGTAGTCCCCGATACTGATCGTACCAGCGATGACCTCTAGTGCGCCTATCCAGGTGACAAATACCAGTGCGAGACCTGCAAGCGTGACAAGCATGGGGTGGAATGCGCCTGCAGTGAGTGCAAGGTCCATGTTTCTAGTGCGGTAGTGCTCATTATGCGTGTCAAACTGCCGCTCTTGCTCCTTCTCTTGCGTGTAAGCCCGGACGATGCGCACCCCGGTCAGGTTATCCTGGACAAAAGTTGAAAGAGAGGCGAACTGCTTTTGTATCTCTTCGAATCGATTGTGTATCATCCTGCCGAATACGATCACAATTGGAGGCAGCGCAAGCATGGGGATCATCGCGTAAAGAGTTAGCCTCGGACTGATCCAAATCATCAATGCCAGGGTAAATATGAAGCTCGCTGCTGTGTTCACTGTATACATGATGGCTGGACCCACAGCCATGCGAACTGCCAGTGTATCGTTTGTAGCGCGGCTCATGAGGTCGCCAGTTCTAGTTCTGCCGTAGAATGTCGCGTCGAGAGAAAGCAGATGTTGAAAGAAGTCGTTCCGGAGATCGCACTCGATGCGGCGACTCATTCCATTCAAAAGTTCGCGCATGCCGTAACGGGCTACCCCACCAAGGATCGCGAACAGAATTAAGGTGGCCGCAAAAGAGGCGATTCTGATTCGATCGACATCGGGGGCTTGAAGTCCATCAATCGCAAGCTTGATGAGGAATGGTCCTGCAACCTGAAATATATTGGCCAGAAGAACTAAGAAGAGCCCCCAACGGAATACTTTCCTGTAGGGTTTGAAGTACGGTAGGATCGCTCGAAGTTCACCCATGATTGAAGTTGGCCAAGGTAGTAGCTGAGGGTATTTGCAGTTCCAAAGTTAGTACCCGATTGCTTGACCACCCCGGCGTGGATCCGACCACGCTTTGAGAAGTTCACCATCTACGATAATCACTTGAGCGTCTCCAGACATGCCAGTTCGCTCGACAAGGGTGTGGCCCATCGCTTGAAGCTGAGCTACGGATTCAGGGGCTAGGCCTGCCGGCTCGAAATAGATCTGGTCTGGTAGATGTTGGTGATGTATCCGTGGAGCATTGACGGCGTCTACTACATTCATGCCGTAGTCAAGCACATTCGAGATTGTCTGGAAGACTGTTGTAATAATTGTTCCACCACCGGGTGTGCCGGTGACCATGCGCAGTGTCCCGTCTGGGTTGGCCACCACGGTAGGCGTCATTGCTGATAGCATTCGTTTACCAGGAGCTACGGCATTGTTTTCTCCTTGAACTAACCCAAACTGGTTCGCGGTTCCCGGTTTTGCAGCAAAGTCATCCATCTCGTTATTGAGTACAAAGCCCGCTCCAGTCACTGTCACCTTGCTACCGTACCAAGAGTTGATTGTTGTAGTGACTGCCACTGCGTTACCTGCACCATCCACAATTGAATAATGCGTTGTGTTTTCTCCTTCCGCGGGTCCTTCCATCCCTGGACCGATTTCTATCGAAGGCGTAGCTGAGGTTTCTGATATCGTCGATGCACGGATGCGAGCATAGGCTTCGGAGGTCATACGGTCTATTGGCATATCCACAAAGTCTGGGTCCGCTAGGTAGTGATTCCGATCAGCATACGAACGCTTCCACGCTTCAGCATACAGATGGAGCATTCTCGGTCCATGCCAATCCATCGAACCCAAATCATAACCCTCCAGGATATTTGCCATTTCTGCCATCGTTGCTCCCCCTGACGATGAGGGCGGCATAGAGATGACCGTATGACCCCGGTATGTGAAAGAAATTGGCTCTCGCCATTCAGCCGTATACTCTGTTAGGTCCTGAAGCGTGATGATGCCCCCACCGCGCTCCATTTCTGCTACAATCAAATCAGCGGTTTCCCCTTTATAAAACCCGTCCGGTCCTCCGTCCCTGATTCTCCCAAGAGTTGTTGCCAAATGCGGTTGCCGAAGCGTGTCACCTACCAGCGGTGGCTGGCCGTCTCTAGGTAAGAATTGTGCGGCAGATGCAGGGAAATCCGATAACGACTCCACCATGGTTGAGCTAAGTGAGCCCAAGAAGCGCTCCTTCACCTCGAAGCCGTTGGCGAGTTCGACAGCAGGGGATACGAGGTCTTCCCAATCGATTGACCCAAAGCGTTGGTGGGCCTCCCACATACCGGCCACACTCCCAGGCACCCCCGCTGCTAGATGTCCGATGACAGATTTGTCTGTGAGATTTCCTTCCTCATCTAGATACATGTCGCGGGTTGCTGCTAAGGGGGCTTTTTCCCGGAAATCCAGAGCTGCAGATGTACCGTCAGCCATGCGAGTTACCATGAAGCCACCACCACCGATATTTCCGGCTTCGGGGTTCACTACCGCAAGAGCAAAGTGGACTGCAACCGCAGCATCCACTGCGTTACCACCTGACCGCATTATGTCAACGCCAATGCGACTTGCCATTTCATCAGTTGATACAACCATACCATTCGATGCAGTGACTGCTTCTTCCCTCTCGCTAAACATCCATCCGTCAGGGAATAGGGCTCTGTCATCGACCGCTGAAGCATCTGTGTAGCAAGAAGTGACTACTAGAGCGCTGAGGAGGAGTGCTACAAGTTGGCCCGTTATGGAAACCCTAGTCTTGTTCATGATCCTTAATATCCGCGTGGTTTACGTTGCCGGGTTCGCGCGGCACGAAGTACTGTTCCTGAGTCCGGGAAGATCAGCACGTTCCTAGCTACCGACAAGCGCCCATGCGGGATTCCAGACTCACTGAACAACGAAACCCTAAATCAACGAAGATTGATAAGTTAGATGTCCTCGGGATTGTCGATCTTATCAATAATGAAGATCGGTTGGTGGCAGAGGCTGTCAGCGATGAAAGAGAAGCTATCGCGAGAGCGATCGAGCTTGTGGAAACGGCGTTACGAGCTGGAGGCCGGCTTATCTATGTCGGTGCTGGAACCTCAGGTCGTTTGGGTGTTCTCGATGCAGCGGAGATGCCTCCTACATTTGGGATTGATCCAGAGAGGGTACACGGTGTCATTGCTGGTGGATATCAGGCACTTGTGCGGTCTCAAGAGGGGGCAGAGGATCACCCTGAAGATGGTGTGGAAGCGATCAACAACTTAGATGTAGGCCAGAGGGATTTTGTTCTCGGAATAGCCACTTCCGGTTCTACACCCTATGTCCACGGGGCACTTAGCCGGGCGCGCGAGCTTGGTGCTAGAACTGGGTTCTTGCTGTGCACATCACCACCTGCGCCTCTTCTATCAGAGCATGACGTCGTGATAGCACCATTGGTAGGAGCTGAAGTGATCACTGGCTCAACGCGTATGAAAGCGGGAACGGCCACCAAGCTAGTCTTGAATACGATTACTACGGGTGCCATGGTCCGTATTGGAAAGGTTTATAGCAACCTGATGGTGGATTTACAGGTCACATGTGAGAAGCTTAGGGATCGAGGTGAGCGTATTCTATCAGAATTATTGAACCTCGATCAGCCAGCAGCAGCAGCACTTCTTGATCGCGCGAGTGGCGATGTTAAGACCGCACTTGTAATGGCCCATTTGGATATTGATGCGAAAGAGGCCTTGAGTCGCTTGGACGCTGCTGGTGGAGTTATCAGCACAGTAATTGGAGATCTCTAGGGGTGAATACAAGTAACCCCCGGTATACCCGTCGGGTGTGCTTGCCACTCGTACTCTGTATTTCTACAGCAGTGATTGTGGTTGCGTTCAATCCTGCTCCTCACAACGGTGGTGATAACGCAGCTTATGTAACACTGGCTTTTTCGTTGGCTGAGCACGGAACCTATACTGATCTTTACGATCCCGCGGAAATGCCCCATACGAAGTATCCACCGGTCTTTCCAGGCTTGCTTGCGCTGATGCTTCTACTGGGAGCAAGAACCTGGAGTGCTCTGAAGACGGTTTCAGCAGTATTCACGATCGCTGCGGTTGGGTTCACTTATTTGTGGGCGGAGCGGCGCCTAGGTGCAGTTGGTGCGTTGGGGTTGTCAGTCATGCTCGCGATCTCCCCGGCTTTGGTGTACTACAGCCATTGGATTCTGTCCGACCCGATCTTTTTGTGCTTTACGATGGCTGCACTCTGGGCGCTTGAGCGTTCAGAACAGGAAAGCGCATCTGTGTGGTGGCTGGTTGGTGGGGTTGCGACAGTTGGTTTGGCCTACTTTACAAGGTCTGCTGGGCTTCCACTTCTGTTTGCTCTCTTCGGTTGGCTTGCTCTGCGTCGTAAATGGCTACCCCTCACGTTTTCGTCTATTGCGATGGGCGTACCTGCACTCCTTTGGTGGATACGTGGACGCGGAGAAGGTATAGGTGAGTACACAAGCGAATTTTGGATGGTAGATCCTTATCAGCCTGCGCTTGGAACAGTCAGCTTTGGGGGACTCTTAACTAGAGCATTCAATAACCTTTGGACCTATGTGAGTAGCCATGGACCTGGAGGGATCGTTGGAGGCAGCGGAACTCTGGTTACAGTTTTCGGGATAGGGTTAACCGGCTTCGCATTAATCGGATGGGTTCGATCCATAAGAACTCGTAGAGGGCTGACAGAGATCTTCCTGCCTTTGTATGCGGGCTTGATATTGCTTTGGCCAGAAGTATGGTCAGGGGACCGCTTCGCACTTCCGCTGTTCCCACTCTTTTTTCTTTTTGCAGCGCTCGCCCTAGGTGAAGCGGTCAGTAAGCGAGGTAGCCTGGCGCAACATGCGGTTTTCGCGCTTGTAATTGCACTGGTACTTCTTCCAGCTGGCAGAACCTGGCTCATCTCGGGCGAACAAGCATCGACATGTCGCCGCATCATGAACGATAGCGGGCCCTGGGGGTGTTATGGTTCAGGTGTTTCAGAGTTCGCCGAGGCGGCAGCTTGGATGCAGAGCTCGCTCCCTGAAGGTTCTTCGGTGATGACACGAAAACCCCGCTTGTTTTATTTGATGTCAGGATTGACCAGTCGAACATTCCCCTTTGATGACAACCCAAGCGTGCAACTTACCGAAGCGGATCGTGTGGGTGCCCAATATATCTTACTCGATAATTGGGACGGGCTTTCGAGTCTCTATGTGGGGAGAGCCCTCCAGCAGAATCCCCAGGTGTTCTGCTCAGTTAGAGGTTTTGGCTCTAGGCAGGGCAGTACCCATCTATTGGGTATTAAGGACGAGGCTTCTAGGAGCGAAAGCGCACAACTGCAAACACAAGAGATCAGATTAGGTGTTTGTCCAGGCAGCTATATTCGAGGTGACCCCGACGAGCGCTACCTTTCTTCATCTTCTACGAAAATCCCATTGCTCGAGGCACTAGAGCCGTAGAGCAGTGCGAGGATCACTCCGAAAATGACGTGTTCCGCATAGCTGCGATTATGAGAATCAAATTCTTCCAGAAAATTTTCCAGAGCAGAGTGGGGGTGTTCGGAGTCGTGGGCAGCCAGCAGCTGAGAGAGTCCCCCCATCGGGTTAACTGCGTATTCGATGGTTCCGTAAAGTGCCCCTTTTAACACCGTGGGACCAGGCACCTTTGGTTCTAAAATCGCACCATACAAGAGGCCCTGTCTGATGCCTGCCAGGAGACGATCCCCGGTTTCTCGATCCAGCTTAGGAGCTTCAGAATCACGAACTGCGGGGCTTATCAAGTCCAATATGAGAGCTGAAACTGCGCCGGCTGCACCTGCTCTCACTAAGCTACCCAGGGCAGTCTTATGTCGTGGCTTCCAAGTCCTCAGCAACTTCGAGAGAATAGCCATAGCCTCGGGGGTTGCCAGCTCCTTAAGCGGTAGCCAGTTGATGCGGGCATCTTCTGATGTGTTGTGCCCTGCAGGACCAGGACGATCCTTCAATATGCGGACCGCTTCAGTAGCGCCGGGAGATATGCTCCGTAAGCGCTCGAGCGCGTAACCGAGATGGAACCAATAGTTCTGCTTCGGGGGCATATGAGATGTTGATGAGGTGGACCAGTAAGAGAAGGGTGGGGACCAGTAAAGATCTAATCAAGATCATTTCTATAACCGCATGTCTGATGTTGCTCTTCATGCCGGTCCGAGCCCAGGTACCACCTGACGAGTCATGGCGTAGCATTGAAACGCAACACTTCCGTGTAACTTTCCCTGAGCACCTTGAAACACTTGGGCGTCGCGCTGCCGATAGGGCAGAAGAAGCCTATCGTGAACTGTCCACAGCCTTGATAGATCCACCTGACAGTCCGATCGATCTCCTACTGACAGATCACGCAGATGTCTCTAACGGCTTTGCTCGGGTTACGCCTTCGAATCGGATTGTCATCTATGCTCGCCCTCCTGTTGACGACCCGGGGTTGGGCCATATCGATGAATGGTTGGAGCTGGTTATCACACATGAGCTTGCTCACATCGTGCAGCTGGATTACACACAAAATCCTATCGGTAAGCTCGCGAGAAATATTTTTGGTCGGGTTTCAGCTCCATGGCCTTTCTTCCCGGGTAGTGGTACCCCGAGATGGCTCACGGAAGGGCTTGCGACTTGGTACGAGTCAAGCCTGACAGAAGCGGGAAGAGTGCGCGGGACCTTCTATGAAATGATACTCCGGACCGCAGCGCTCGAAGGTCGTCTGGAAACTATTGGCCAGACACAAGGAGAGTCCCCAGAGTGGCCCGCTGGAGTTAGGCCATATGCATATGGATCTCTATTTTTCGATTACCTCACGGACAAGTACGGTGCAAGCCTTATGGGGGAGTTTACCAAGGCAATAGCAGGCCAGTGGATCCCCTATAGAATCAATTCTGCAGGTCGAAGCGCATTCGGTTCCTCATTATCTGAAGAATGGTCCCTATGGACAGAAGGTATTCGTTCCAGGACAGCTGGACTTGACTCACAACTGGAACAATATGGCCCGATTACGATTCCTGAACGGTTGTCAGCTGGAGGACGCTGGGTCCTGCGGCCCAAAGTATCACCCGATGGCCGTTGGTTAATCTACGCCCGTTCGGATGGTCGCTCAGATTCCCAGCTTGCTTTCAGTCTGATAGATGGTGCGGGAACTCGGGAATTCACTCGAACTAATGGTCTCGCAACATATGACTGGACTCCTGAAGGATCAGTCGTCTTTGCTCAGCTCGAATATGCTGACCGTTATAGGCTGTTCGACGACCTGTACGAGGCAAAAGCCGATGGCAGTACGCGGCGCATCACCAAAGGAGCTCGTCTGACAGATCCTTCAGTAAGCCCTGATGGTTCTTGGGCTGTTGCAGTCTCTGGGGGTGGAGGCTCCAATAGTCTCGCCTTAATTGATCTTGAAAGCGGTGAGGTCAATGACTTTGTAACCTCTGATCCCGACTCTCACTGGGCATTCCCGAGCATCTCACCCAACGGCCGCTGGATTGCGGCTACGCGTTGGAAAACTGGAGCACTCCATGATGTCGTGGTTCTGGATAGTAATGGGCTGGTTGTAGCTGAGATTACGAATGATCGGGCGATTGATCTCGCTCCGGAGTGGAGTCCTGACGGGAGCTACTTGATTTGGGCGTCGGATCGTACGGGAATCTTGAATATACTCGCGGTGCCCTTTGATCAGGAGCTAGCGCGGGCGGGGTCGCCCATACTACTGACAAATGTCCGAACTGGAGCGCTGTATCCTAGTGTGGATCCGAGTGGACGCTGGCTTTATTTCAGTGGTTATCACTCTGATGGATGGGAAGTGGAACGAGTGCCCTTTGATCCGGAAACAGCTGTAAGTGCTCCTCCAGCCGATTCTCGGTTTAACAGATTGGAGGATCCAGAACCACCAGGTTTTTATCAGGGAGACGTACAGAAATATTCGGCAGGCTCAACGTTGGCCCCCCGCTACTGGGAACCTCTCTACACTGAAGCTGTGCGGACGCCCGCGATCCGAACTGAGGATCTATACATCCGCAGTCGTCAACTACTAGGCCCGGCCATAGGCATACAGACTTCGGGTATCGATTTGGTGGGCAGACATGAATGGGGAGCTTCTGCGCGTGTTTTTACTAGCGGGAGTCGTGCGGACGCAGGATTTCGGTATACGTACGCCGGACTAGGTAACCCTCGCCTGAGCTTAAGTGCAAACAATCGTTGGGGTCGTGGCAAGAATTCAGCACTTGTAACACAACGCAAGGACGAGGCTTTACTTGATACACTGTTCGTTCTTAAGCGTGATAGGAGTCTCACCGCGAGTGCACAATTCCAGCACCGAAAGTGGCGAAATTCTCTATTCGTCACTCTTTCTGCAGGCATGCTTTGGGAAAAGCTTGAATTACTGAACAACTCTCTGGAGCCGGAAAATAATTATCGTCTCAATCGCCCACAAAATAGGATGAGCGACCTGAGCATCGCCCTTAGCTACTCGACTGCTCGGTCGCACGCCTACCAGGTCGGTGGCTCTGAGGGGGTCGTTTTGTTCGCGAGAGCTCGGGCTCGTCGTAGTCTGAATCTGCCGGATTCCTTAGTCGGCTTAAGCGGATTAGATAGCTCAGTCGATGAGGTTATCGGTCGGGCTCGAGTGTATGTTCCACTAGGCATAACCGGGTATGCTCCTCATGTGCTTGCTCTTCAGACAAGCTTTGGTTTGGGTAGGGGCCCTAACGCGACAGCTGGTCACTTTGATGTGGGTGGGGCTTCAGGGAGTCCAGAACAGGTGACTGGCATATCACTTTTCGGTGGGACACCGATTTTTTTCCCTATACGTGGTTATCCAGAATCCGCTCGCTACGGACGCTATGCTTGGGCAGCCTCAGCAGAGTATCGGATACCACTCGCGCTAATGAATTGGGGCCTTGGTGCCTGGCCACTCCATTTTGATCGAATCACTGGGTCGATATTTGCCGACGCCGGTAATGCTTGGGGACCCCGTATGTCCCCCGGTGGATTCCAGAATCCACGACGCGAGGCACTGTATTCGGTGGGCGCAGAGGTTACAGGAGAGCTTTTGTCGTTCTATCACATCAATATGTTGGTTCGTACTGGAGCGGCCCTTCAGTTGGCCGGGAACAAGAAAGTCCAATTCTATGTGAGGCTTGGCATGCCCTTCTAAGCGCATACTATCCCAGATATGCTCTAGAATACCCGAACATAAGCCGTATACTCCTCTAAAATACTAGCAGATTTAGTCATTTTAGGCTGGATTAAAGAAAAGTATTGACCACAAGATATTGCGCTCGTATTATGGCTTCGCTCAGTATCTAGTGGTCCACTGAGTAGTTTTCCACAAGAAATATCGCGGCGGGAGAGGGTTCCCGCCGTTTTTCAACGCCTGTTTTAAGCTTTTTCCACAATTCTATCTCGATTAGAGCCTAATTCGCGCTATGCCATCTGTTCATCAACCTCGGGCACCAAGGGAATCGGTCATCTTCGATGACGTACTTCCAACTGACCTTCCTGAACCAACATTAACTGAAAATGCGCGGATTGTTCTAGCTCGGCGCTATTTGAAGAAGGATGCTGAGGGCAACCCCACCGAAGAACCAGAAATGATGTTTTGGCGGGTTGCACGAACCATAGCTGGAGTGGATGAAGAATATGGGTCATCTGAGACTGCGGTAGAGGAATTGGCCAGGCAGTTCTACGGTCTAATGGTCAGGGGAGAATTCGAACCGAACTCACCTACATTGATGAATGCTGGTCGACCTCTAGGACAGCTGTCAGCTTGCTTCGTACTACCCGTAGAAGATGCACTTTCTAATGGTAGAGCTGGGATCTACGACACTCTCACCTCGATGGCTCTGGTGCACCAATCCGGTGGTGGTACTGGTTTCTCCTTCTCACGCCTCAGGCCTGAGGGTGAAACAGTGCGCTCCACTATGGGTGTGGCTTCCGGTCCGATTTCCTTCATGAAGCTTTATGATGCAAGCACGGACGTAGTAAAGCAGGGAGGAACGCGCCGGGGTGCAAATATGGGCATCCTGCGAGTGGATCACCCAGATATCCGTAGCTTTATCACCTGTAAGAATGACACATCTCAAGTGACCAACTTCAATATCTCGGTTGCCATCACTGATGCTTTCATGGAAGCGGTTTCGGAGGATAGTGAATACGACCTCATTAATCCGAAAACCGGAGAGGTTGTGGGGCAGGAAAATGCCCGGGAAATCTTTGATAAGATCATCTATGGAGCTTGGCTAACAGGTGAGCCTGGAACATTCTTTATAGATCGGGCGAATGAACATAATCCCGTGCCAAAACTGGGAAGCTATGAGGCAACAAACCCTTGTGGGGAGCAACCGCTTCTAGCATACGACGTCTGTAATCTTGGCAGCATTAACTTAGGTAAATTCGTAAAAGAAGAAGCGCACCCAGGAATCGATCCTGAGGAGGGTATCGACTGGGAGGGACTGCGGCAGGTTGTTCATCTCTCTACTAATTTTTTAGACAACGTCATTGATGCCAACGTCTACCCACTCCAACAAATTCACGAATTAGCACAAGATATTCGTCGTATTGGGCTGGGTGTCATGGGTTGGGCTGACATGATGATTCGCCTTGGTATCGGATACGATTCTGAGGAGGGAGTAGCTCTTGGGCAGCGTGTGATGGGATTTGTGGATGAAGAAGCCCGTAGAGCCTCAGAGAAATTAGCGGAAAAAAGAGGGGTGTTCCCAGCGTGGGCAGAGTCGATATGGGGTCCTGACGAAAGTGCTGCAGTTGGCCCCGATGGTGACCGCGTTCGTCAAGAGCGGGAACTACGGAACTGCAACCTTACTACGGTGGCCCCAACCGGAACGATTTCGATTTTCGCGGGCTGCTCCGGCGGTATTGAGCCCTTATTTGCTGTAGCCTTCATGCGGAATCAGGCCGGTGTCTTAATGCCAGACGTGAACCCGGACTTCATTCGGGTAGCTAAGGACGGAGGTTGGTATTCTGAAGACCTCATGGAGCAAATTGCAGAAGAAGGACATATCCACTTCGACGAGGTCCCGGAAGAAGTTCAGCAAGTTTTTCGGACGGCACACGACATCACCCCTGAATGGCATGTGCGCATGCAGGCAGCATTTCAGGAGCATACAGATTCTGCAATCTCTAAGACCACAAATTTCCCCAGCGATGCGACAGTAGAAGACGTGCGTGAAATCTATGAGCTCGCGTACAGTCTTGATTGTAAAGGGGTTACGGTCTACCGAGATGGCGCTCGGGAAGGGCAAGTGCTTTCCACTGGTAAAACGGATCAAAGTGGAGAAGCTGCCGCCCAAAATGTATCCGAGCTGGAGTACTCTTTGGCCGACGCTCGGGAAGAAGCACATAACCTTCGGATTGAGGTTGAACGTCTTAAACACGAACTCATTGGAGAGGACGAGACACTGGGGGCGGCGAGGCAGAAGCGTCAACGGCCAGCGGCTCTCCAAGGTTACACGATGAAGGTGAACTCCCCGCTTGGTGACCTTTATGTGACGATTAACGAGGATGATCACGGCAAGCCATTTGAGGTTTTCTGCACTTTGGGCAAGGCTGGTGGAGCCGCGAATGCAGATGCAGAGGCAATTGGCCGTTTGATGTCGTTAGCTCTTCGGTCCGGTATCCCTATCAGCCAAGTGAAAGATCAGCTGCGTGGAATCTCCTGTGACCGGGCAGTGGGATTAGGAGCGAACAAAGTGCTTTCGGCACCCGATGGCATTGGACAGGCGATCGAGCGCTATCTCGAGCAGAAGGATGGAGTCCAGGAAGCCTTGCCTCTGGTGGTTGGCACGGAGGGAGGAGCACAGACGCAGGCGGCTGTCAGCGCAATTGGTGGTGATCCGTCACACCTTGATACGTGCCCGGAGTGTAACTCAGCCCACTTCGTGTTTGAGGAAGGATGTAAGAAGTGCCACGTTTGCGGGTACTCTGATTGTGGATGATGTTTATCAGGTTACTTAGCTAAGAATCAACCTCACGCCCCCCACGGCGCAGGCGGCAGGGTTTCAATCGGCTCAGTCAGGTTAAACTCAAGACGAACACGGCGACCCGTGATCTGATTCCTGAGAGAATACAAGAATGTTCGACCTGCATTGATCTCGAGACTCCAGATGTGGTCTGTTGCAGTGGGTACTAGCGATGCGGTATGAGCATCGGCTGGAAAATCCTGGCGAGAGCGACTTCCTGGGCTAGTAGTATCGCCGCCGTACTGCGTTATTTCGTCTTCCGTGCCGTCCTCGTGTCTGTGGTCATGCTTGAGGCGCAGACCGTCAGCTTGTCGAGAGATCACCCAAGTTCTTGAGTGATCATTTCCTACATGGAAAGGAATTCTGACGAGGTCCTCCTGGCACTCTCGCACGTGCATAATGAGTACTTGGTTTGTGAGCAATTCATCGGATGGATTAGCCTCAATAAGCTGCCCTGGGAATGCCTGACCGCATAGTTCCTGGAGCGTCGCCCAAAACTCATCATATGTGGTGCTGGGAGCACCTCGTACTGTAGAGGACTGAGTGGTGTCATCCTGTGTGCATGCCATCGCTAGACAAAGGATTGCCACAGAGATAAAGGAATTTGTGTGCCAAAGCGCAGGATATTTTGAGAGCATAGCTAAAGTAGACTGACAGCCTGAGTGAAGTGTCATCACAAAGTGCTAGGTTATTCTATTAACCGGAAGCGGTTAGTATGCCAAGACTGTCTCGGATGCAGGTATTATGCGCTCAAACTTGAGTTACTTGACGACCATCCTCGTCATTACAGCATGTGGAGGGGACATCCCTCAAGGCCCCACACCGGGTCGTCCTTCTTTCGAAGGCCAGCAAGCCCAAGATCTAGTTGAGCTTCAAGTCAGCTTTGGCCCGCGTATACCAGGTACAGTTGGTCACGATCGCCAACTTCGTTGGATGCTTGCACGACTTGATTCGTTCGCGCCAGAAGTCATAGCTGACACATTTACTTATGTAACCACATACTCAGACTCACTTACTCTTGTGAATGTGCTTGCACGTTACCGTCCAGAGGCAGAGAGGCGCCTTCTCTTGCTTGCTCATTGGGATACCCGGCCACGTGCAGATCAGGCGAAAGATCCAGCCCAGCAGGAGTTGCCCGTTCCAGGTGCGAACGATGGAGGCTCGGGTACCGCAGTATTGCTGGAATTGGCCCGGATCATGTCTGATGCCCTACCGCCGCTAGGTGTAGATCTCCTATTTGTGGACGGAGAGGACTACGGTCCTGAGGCAGCAGATATGTTTATTGGAGCCCGAAGATATGCGGATCAGTTGTCTTTCCTGAGTCCAGGTGAGAGGCCAATGTACGGAGTTCTACTGGATATGGTTGGGGATGCAGATCCGAGCTTTCCGATAGAGGGTTATTCTGCTCAACATGCACTGCCTGTAGTACAGAAAGTCTGGAGGACTGCAGCGAGACTGGGTTACTCTAAAGTCTTTCCTGAATCTGTTGGAATTCGATTGAGTGATGATCACGTACCGCTCAATGAGGCGGGTCTTCAAACCGTCGATATCATCGACTTCACCTATGGTGGTTCAGATAATATTTACTGGCACACGCCAGAGGACATCCCTTCAAATGTTAGTGCCACAACACTGGAAATCGTCGGGGAAGTCATAACCGAGTTAGTCTATTCAGGGGGGTAGGCCTCTGAGTCTTCAGCCTGTAGAATCCCAACCCCAGCTAGAGATCAATTTCCTTTTCCCGAAGGACGAGGCTGATGTCAGACACTAGCACTGCCCGTGTTGCAGTTGTGCAGACCGCGGCCATCCCTTTCGATCTTGATGCTACGGTTGAGCATGTGTGTTCCACGACTGCCGATGCGGCAAAACAGGGAGCTCACCTCGTTCTGTTTCCTGAAGCCTATGTCGGTGGATATCCTAGGGGATTAGCCTTTGGAACCGCAGTTGGAGGCCGTTCCGAAGCTGGCCGAAGAACTTGGGAGCGATATTGGGCGACTTCGATAGAAGTTCCAGGGCCTGAAGTCGACCGTATGAGAGAGGCAGCAGCTGAGACTGGTACTTTCCTCTGTGTGGGCGTTGTGGAAAGAGACAGCACCTATAGCGGAGGTACGCTCTTTTGCACTTTGCTCTACATCGGTGCAGATGGGTCACTGCTTGGAAAGCACCGTAAGCTAAAGCCGACAGCGGCTGAGCGTTTGATCTGGGGTGAGGGGGATGGGAGCACGCTTACTGCGATCGACACTCCTTTCGGCAAAGTTGGTGGTCTAATCTGCTGGGAGAACTACATGCCATTGGCCCGCATGGCGATGTATGGCAAGGGGGTTGAGATTTATCTTGCCCCCACGGCTGACTCCCGTGAGCGCTGGCTGTCTACTCTGCAACACATCGCACTAGAGGGCAGATGCTTTGTGCTGGGCTGTAATCAGTATGTGCGACGGGACATGTATCCAGCTGACTTGGAGATCAAGTCAGACCTCGAAGAGTGGCCCGAAACGTTAAGCCGAGGTGGCTCAGCTATTTATAGCCCTCTAGGAGAGTGTTTGGCCGGGCCGCTATGGGATCAAGAGGGTATGCTGGTCGCAGACTTAGATATGTCAGCCGTCCCACGCAGTAAATTTGACTTCGATGTGACTGGACATTACGCCCGCCCTGATGTTTTCCGGCTCGAGATAGACGAGTCTCCTAAGCCCCCAGTAGGTTAAGCACTAAACTTAGTACATCAGATGTCGGAGCGACTGGCCCGCCTAGGTGCGATTTAGTATACTAACTAAGTGCATAATAATGCAGACATGGAGAGACAATGACCCAGGCGACAATGTCTAGAGCGGAAGGGTTTCTGGCGGAAGTCGACCGCTACAGTGCGCATAATTACCATCCACTTCCAGTTGTGCTGGAAGGCGGAGAGGGCTCTTGGGTCTGGGACGTGGACGGAAAGCGGTACTTGGATATGCTAAGTGCTTATTCAGCGCTCAATCAGGGGCACCGGCACCCTTTAATTATCGGTGCAGCATTAGCGCAAATGCAGAAACTGACGTTGACGTCACGAGCATTTCACAACGATCAGATGGGGCCATTCTTGAATACGCTGTGCGAGGTGACAGGCTTCGAAAAAGCGTTACCGATGAATACAGGGGCTGAGGCTGTAGAAACAGCGATCAAGATGGTACGAAAGTGGGGTTACAAGGTAAAAGGAGTGCCCGAAGACAGGGCGGAAATCATAGTTTGTGACAACAACTTCCACGGACGAACCACGACTATTGTGGGCTTTTCATCTGAAGATCAATACAAAGATGGATTCGGCCCGTTCACCCCTGGCTTCGTGGAAATCCCATACGGGAACGCCGAAGCGCTCGAAGCGGCGATTAATCAAAACACGGTTGGTTTCTTGGTAGAACCACTTCAGGGTGAAGGTGGTGTTGTTGTTCCGCCACCAGGATTCTTGAGCACGGCAAGGGAACTTTGCACGGCGAATCAAGTTGCCTTTATGGCTGATGAAATCCAAACGGGGCTGGGTCGCACTGGAAGGATGTTCTGCTGCGACTGGGAATCGGTTCGTCCTGATGTTCAGATCGTCGGTAAAGCACTCGGCGGAGGTGTCTACCCAGTATCGGCGACAATCGCAGATGCTGAATTCATGGACGTATTTGATCCGGGAGACCATGGATCGACATTCGGAGGAAATCCGTTGGGAGCTGCGGTCGGCCTAGCCTCATTAAATGTGATTGTTGATGAGAAACTGCCGGAGCGCTCAGATCAACTCGGAGGCTGGTTTATGGATCAACTCCGCGAGCTTGAGTCACCACATATAGAAGAAGTGCGAGGAAAAGGCTTGATGATTGGTGTAGTGATCAAGGAGTCAAGCGGAGTGGCTAGACCTTTTTGCGAAGCGCTTCACGCTCGTGGCATCCTTGCCAAAGAAACCCATCACCAGGTGATTCGTTTCGCTCCGCCGCTTACAATCGAGAAGGAAGATTTGGGCTTTGCGCTCAACCAAGCAAAAGAAGTTCTGAGCACATAGTAAGAGATGCGGCTGGTCTTAGCCGCAGCGTATTCTTAGGGATGAGGGCTGGTGAGCGGTTGGCGTAGTTACTCAACCCCCAGGGGGTGCCCAGTCGATGGTGCCTTGCTTAGAGGTGTCTATTTCTTTGCCTTCGCCACCCTGCAGTAAGACCTTCTCAATCTGTTCATACAGAAATTCTCGCGCCTGTGGTTCACGGGGGTCCAACCCGTAATGGTTGATGAGCGAAGTCTGATGCTCCAGCCAATCCTGCCAGCACGATGGGCAAATTTCAGCGAGTACCCGGTCACCAAGTTCGTTACGGAATGGAGCTTTATTCAAAGGGGGAGTGTCTTTGCCACATCGGCGGCAATGCATGCTCTCAGCGGTCATGTTGTAGCTCGTCTTGGATGGCCGTTTGCAGTGCGATACGGATTTACCCGAATTTACGACTTCAGGTCCCAATATCTAATCGTACTAATAGCTCCAAAGGCCATTCTGGCAATGGCTTGACTAACTTGATGAAAAGAGTGAATCAGGGAAACGCTTCCGTGGACGCTTCTTGGGCCAGTAATTAGTTTTGGATACTCCCAGTTTCTTTCGTTTAGAGATAAAGAGATGGCCCTCGCGAAAAAACAACTCGCGCATCTTGAGAAGCGCCTGCTCAATGAGAGAGATAGAGCCCTAAAAGCACTGGGCTTATTCGATAAAAGGGCGAAGTCGGGCCGTGAATCAGTGGATTCTGATCTCTCTGTTTATACAGATCACATGGCGGACCAGGGTACGGAAGCAATGGAACGCGAAAAGGCTGCCGTATCTGCAAGTAAGGAAGGCCGCTATCTATATCGAATCGAAGAGGCCCTAAGGCGTCTATACAACGACCCCAAAAATTTTGGTGTTTGTCATACCTGCGGTACTGATGTCGGCTTGGATCGTCTAGATGCGCTGCCGCATGCCAGGTATTGTATCGACTGCAAGAGGAAGGAAGAGTCTGGGGGCTAATTCACGGGAAGGGGCACTCTATCATCGGTGAATAACTTCCAAGAGCGAATCCCCGACCACTTCAATTTTCCAGCGTCTCATTCCTTCCACCTCTGCTAGGCTATCGAGATTTTTTGGGTTCGCCTTCGCTACCCTGGAAAGTACTGCATTGGAAAGTAGGGTGCCCTTTGCGATACCAAGTTTCTCTGCGAGAGCATTACGAACCAACTTGAGCGCTTCCAGCAGTGCTTCTGTCTCTGGACTTGATCTCCTGCTTCTTGCTCGAGGGCGACTTGGATAAGACTGAAGTTCAGACTCCGGTACTTGAGCTGCAGACTCCAATACACGAACCAAGTCAGAACCATTGCTCCGTGCTAAACCCTTAGGAAACCCCTTAATGTCAAACAATTCTCTGGGGTGGTGAGGGTTCATCAAAACTGCTTCTAATAGTGGACCATCACCTACGATCCGGAAGAGAGCTTTATCTTTCTCTCGTGCCAGCTTATCCCGCCACTGAAGCGCCTGCCGGAGTGCTGTGAGCTGTCGCGGTGTCAGTTCACGGGCCCCTTTCACTCTGCTGACTGGGTCGATTTCCTCTGAGCGTTGGGCCGATGACGATGATTTTTCGAGTGCTTTGCATTCTTCGACTAACCAGGATTCTCTCCTTCTAGCGCGCAGTTCGGTATGCATCTGGTCAGAGAGTGTATTTAGGTAGTGTGTGTCCGCAGCTGCATACTCGAGCATCCCTTCCGTTAGCGGCCTCATTGCCCAATCTGCACGCTGGTACTTTTTGGAAAGCTCTAAGCCGTGATAGTCCTTTAGTAAACTTGCTAGACCAAGCGATTCTCGACCGAGAAGTGCCCCTGCAATCTGGGTATCAAAAAGCCCATGAAGACCGATACTAAGATCCCGCCTGAGCAGCACCAGGTCGAAGTCGGAACCGTGCATATTCACTTGGACTTCGGGACGCTCCAGTGAGGACCTCAAGAGCGGGGAGACATCAAAGCTCAAGGCATCTAGGATGTAGGTTGCAGTGTCTGTCGTGATTTGGACGAGGCAGAGACGGTCCGAGTATCGGTGAAAGCCAGCTGCTTCGCAGTCCAACGCGATTCGTGAAGCTCGACTCAGGTCATCCTTGAGCGTGTTAGTCTGGTTTTCATTTTGAATGTAAGTGTAGCTGTGACTGGCGATGCTTTGCTCCTTCCATGATCGTTAAGGCACGCACTAAGAAAAGGTGTTGATTAATTAGGTGCTACCCCTGAGTTATGAGTAGATCCCAGATAGCCAGGTGTTGCTCCTCTGTTCCCCTCAGACCAAGATTTGTGGACTGACTCCGTGATGGGGTCTGTCTAGCCTCCTTCCACTTTGGATAGATGCTTAGAACTAAAATTATCTGCACACTCGGCCCGGCGAGTACGTCACCTGACACTATTTTAAGGTTAGTGCAGGGAGGCATGAACTTAGCTCGCCTGAATATGTCGCATGGTAAGCGGGAGGATCATCTCGCGGCGATAGACTTAGTACGTGATGCAGCAGCCCAGGTAGGCGATCCAGTCGGAATCATGGTGGATCTTTCGGGACCCAAGATTCGCGTCGGTGAGCTTGAGGAACCGATAGAGCTCAAAAAAGGGAAGATCGTCACAATGGCGCCGAGCGATAAAGTTCAGCCTGGAGAAATTCCCTGCGCATACCGCCCACTTTCACGAGAGCTTCAGCCAGGGGATACCTTACTCCTAGACGATGGCCTGATGGAGCTTCGGTGTGTTGAAACTGATGCGGACCGGACTGAGCTGGAAGTGATCCGTGGAGGGGTACTCAATGCTAGAAAAGGAATAAATCTTCCAGGTGTCATGCTTACAGCACCGTCCTTGACCGAAAAAGATCTATCTGATTTGGAATTTGCGCTTGAGGCCGGTGTCGAGTATGTCGCACTTTCTTTCGTTCGTGGTCCAGAGGATATAATCGACATCAAGAAAAGAGTGGGGGACCAGGCTCTAGTTATAGCCAAGATCGAAAAAGTCGAAGCATTACGAGCTATTGAAGAGATCCTTCCTGAGACTGATGCTGTAATGGTGGCTCGAGGAGATTTAGGGGTGGAACTTCCGTTCGCGCGAGTTCCGCTGGCTCAGAAGAGGATTGTAGAAATGGCCAACCTTTATGCCCGTCCGGTAATCACAGCTACGCAGATGCTAGAATCTATGCTTGAGCATGCAAGGCCGACGCGGGCTGAGGCATCCGATGCTGCAAATGCGATCCTCGATGGTACAGATGCCCTTATGCTCTCTGGCGAGACGGCTGTGGGTCGATACCCGAAGGAAGCTCTTGAGGCGCTCATCGACATCGGAACTGAGATTGAACGCAGTGGCTTCTTGGTTCGTGGACCTCAGTACTTAACGCATCCCAGTATGGATTCACGCGGGGGCGCATCATCTCAAGAGCACGCGGTTGCAGCTGCTACAGTAGATGCTGTGCGGAGGGTGAACGCACCTGCGATCGTGGTAATCACACGCTCGGGGTTTTCTGCCAGGTTGGTCTCGTCCTATCGTCCATCGGTTCCAGTTTTCGCGGTGACCACCGATCAAGTTACGTACCGTCAACTCTCTATGGTTTGGGGAGTCCAGCCTGTCTTGGCAGAAAACATAGAAATCTCCTACAACTCACTCACAGCTTTTGGACTTGAATCTGTCCTCAGTAGTGGGGTCGGAGCAGTAGGAAGTGTGATACCAGTAACCGCTGGATATCCCTTCCATCAGTCTGGATCAACGAACACGATGCGCCTGGAGCATCTCTAGGGAACTGCAATAAGTGAGACTCACATTTCTTGGTACGGGCACATCATTCGGAGTACCGGTTATCGGGTGTGACTGTATTGCATGCACCTCTGATGATCCTCGGGACCGAAGGACCCGCCATGGTGCGGTTCTGGAGATCGATGGGGCTCATCTTCTTATTGATACACCACCGGAGCTTCGCCTTCAGCTCTTAGCAAATCAAATCAAACACATTGATGCAATCTGGTTTACACATACACATGCTGACCACGTGCACGGTATTGATGATGTGCGTGTGTTCACGGTAAGGAAAGGTGATATTCCTGCATTCGTTCCCGCCGAGTATTCCAGCCATATTACCTCGTATTTCAGATATATCTTCGATGATGAAATTCTTCCACCGCAGGGAAGTTCAAAGCCGCAGGCCCGCCTTCAGGAGTTCAGGGCCGGAGAGTTAGTAGAGATCTTAGGGAAAGATTTCCTCCCGATTGCAGTGCCTCACGGATCGGTTTCGGTGTATGGATTCCGCGTGGGGGGGCTGGGGTATATCACTGATGCAAAGACATTGCCTCCGAGGGCAATCGTTGCTCTTAAGGGAGTGGAAGTACTTGTCCTTAATGCTCTATGGTTTGGCAGACCACATCCCGCCCACCTCAATGTAGAGGAGGCGATCGAAGTAGCATGTGAGGTGGGTGCGGCCCGAACATATCTGACACACTTGACTCATAAGGTTACCCACTCCGAACTAGAGGATCGTTTACCCAGCGGAGTGATCGCTGCATATGATGGTCTCACCATCGAGGTGGATTGATGGATCCCATAAAACTTAGCTATGGAAATCTGACATCACCGCGCATCGCACTGGGTGCTAGCAGAGAAGACTTTGAAGGTGTGATTAGTGAGAGATTTAAGGAAGTAATGGCTGCGGTGGATGCTCGCAGATCTGCTGGTGATTTTGGTTTCTTCGATCTGCCTTCTTCCCCAGATAATTCGAAACACGTCAGTACGTTGGCTAAGAGTTTCCGACAACGCTTCTTGGATGTTGTAGTGCTTGGTATTGGGGGTTCTGGACTTGGTGCGAGGACCCTGCGAGATGCTCTTCTTGGTCAGGATTGGAATGATCGCTCAAGGGAAGACAGGGATCACTATCCTCGACTGCATGTGTTGGATAATCCGGATCCTGACACCCTAGGTGCTCTTTTCTCGCGGATGGATCCCGTAAAGACTCTATTTAATGTGATTAGTAAGTCCGGTAAGACTGCAGAAACTCTGGCTCAATACCTTGTTGCACGTGATTGGGTTGCTAGCAGTGTCGGAGAAGAGAATGCCTTGGGGCACTTTGTTTTTACGACTGACCCAAACCTCGGTCCGCTCCGGCATATTGCCACAACCGAAGGGGTTCTAACCCTGCCGTTTCCAGAAAATGTTAGTGGGCGTTTCTCAATCCTTTCTGCTGCGGGGCTCTTTCCAGTGGCTCTTTGTGGCGTCGAGATAGAAGGTTTACTTCGTGGTGCAGCCCTGATGGATGATCGATGCCGGACAGATGAACTGAAAAAAAATCCTGGAGGCATCCTCGCTTCTCTCCTCCATGAGGCGCACATAAAACATGGGCAAAAGATCCACGTTTTTATGCCCTATGCAGATCGACTAAGCTCGACCTCAGAGTGGTTCCAGCAGCTTTGGGCTGAGAGTCTCGGCAAGCATCACCTACAGGACAAAGGAGACCAAGAGACTGGACCTACACCTTTGGCAGCTTTGGGCGCGAGAGATCAGCACTCCCTTCTTCAACTCTTTATGGAAGGACCAAGAGATAAAGTAGTTCTCTTTGTGAAGGTTGAAGACCATGAATCTGAGGTGGTAATCCCGGATCGCCATCAAGACCTAGGGGAAGAACTTTCTTATCTCAGAGGGCACACTATGGGGCAGCTCCTCGCTGCAGAATGGCAAGCAACAGCCGAAGCTCTGAGGAGGGCTGGGTGTCCAAATACAACAATTCAGCTCCCGGCAATCAGACCGGATACTATGGGCCAGCTTCTGATGATGCTGGAGATTACTACAGTTATTGCTGCTGAACTATATGGAGTTGACCCACTAGGACAGCCCGGTGTGGAGTTGGGTAAGCGACTTACATATGACTTGATGAACCAAAAAGTAAGTAGTAAACCAGATACAGAGGAATCTGATTCAGAGTGGATGATATAGGTCGATATTAAGAATTGAGTGAGGTTGGCTGCTGAGAGAGCCTTGCAAACTGAGGTCAGACCTGTAGATAGGCTGCCCCGCGGCGGCTAGATTAGCACTAAGCCCCGGCCCGGGTGCGGATGGGCCACTGTTCGTTTGGAGGCTGATATGCGTGATCAAAAAGAACTTCCCTACATCGTAATCGAGCGAGAGAGTGGGGGTGGGTTAGGAGCGTTTGTACTCGGGGCCTTGGTGGGAGCGGGTTTAGGCCTGCTCTTTGCACCCAAATCTGGTGCGGAGACCCAAGAAGATCTGAAGGAACACGCTCGTAGACTTCGAGAAGCAGCCGAAGATCGCATGCGTGAGGTGGAAGATCGACTAGGTGTGGCTCGGGATGGTGCAAAGGACCACATCGAATCTGTAAAGAATGCTGTGGATGCTGGTGTTCAGGCAGCACGTGAGGCGCGGGACGAACTCGAAACTAAATTGGAGGCAACTAAGGCTGCTTACCGAGCAGGTGTTGATGCAGCTCAACAGGGAGCTCCTAGTGGGACGGATGCTGAAGATGTTATAGGTGTGGTAGACTAGTCGAGCTGTATATGGCCCCAACTAGTTCCGGAATGTCAGCTGATCGATCCGGATCTCGTCATCGCCGACTGTGGCGTACGGCCCTTATTTTTTTTCGTCAGTTTCGGGAAAAACTTATTGAGGACAACGTCTTTTTTATGGCCGGCGCGATCGCCTTTAACGTGCTGGTGTCACTGGTTCCTCTCATCGTTCTGGGAATTGGCCTAAGTGGCTACATCCTTAATGCACGGTTCGGGGATCCTACAGATGCTGTGCTCTCGTTGATTGCTGAGAATTTCCCTCAAATATCAACTCTCGACTTCACTGAAGTGCTTAGGATTCCCGTTTCCGAATTAGTCGAGAGACGTTCAGGCTTCACACTTTTTGGGGTCGCGTCTTTTTTATGGTTGAGTACGAGGTTAGTCGCTACCCTGCGAGTGGCGCTACGAAAGATTTTTGATATCCGCCAGTACCGTGGGGCATTACTGGGCAAGCTTGTTGATGTGCAAGCTGTGGTCGTTGGAATAATTCTAATTGCACTCAACCTTACCGTTACGATTCTATTTGAAGCGGTTAGCATTGGTGTGATTGGTTTGGAAGGTCGGACACTATCTCTTGTAGAACGGACGTTCGGTCACTTATTGGCTCTGAGTTCGCTCTGGGTGCTGTTTGTGACTGCGTATAGGTATCTCCCAGCTCGCCGCATCGCATGGAGGACAGCATGTATTGCTGCGACGTTCTCATCCCTGCTTCATGAGATGATGAAGTGGGCCTTCTCCTGGTACGCCACGGACCTAGCCTACTACGGGTCTATGTTGGGGAATTTGACGACGGGAATAGTTCTTTTCTTTTGGATTTACTATGGGTCAATCGTGTTTGTCTTGGGTGGGCAAGTAGCCCAGGTTTACACCACCGCACGCAGGGCAAGTCTAGCTGATGTCATAGGTTTCAAAACGTGAGACACAATACTGCTGAGGATGAGATGATGCTTGCTATGGTTTCACTTTTGAATAAATCCTTCTGATGTCTACCCGTGGTACTGGTAGTGGAGACGGCGGGCAAAAGATTGCGGCTCGGAACCGTAAGGCAAGGCACGTCTTCGAGGTTCTTGAGACCTTTGAGGCGGGAATAGAACTCAAGGGCCCTGAGGTTAAATCAATTCGCTCAGGGCACGTGTCCTTCCATGATGCGCACGGTAGGGTAGAGAGTGGAGAGGTTTGGCTCCACAGCCTCCACATTAGTCCATATGAGCAAGCAAACCGTTTCAATGTAGATCCACTTCGACCTCGTAGGTTATTACTCAACAAGAATGAGATTCGACGGATTAGCTCAAAGGTTGGAGAGAAAGGACTGACCTTGGTTCCTCTCGAGATCTATTTCGTGCGAGGCTATGCTAAGGTAAGCCTAGGACTCGCACGTGGTCGGAAGCTTCATGATAAACGTGAAGTCCTGAAACGGCGGCAACAGGATAAGGATGCAAGGATTGAAGTGAAGCGTGTTATGGAGACCCGATGACTGTGAAGCTTCATCTTAATTTGGTGATCTCTGTGGTTTGGCTAATGTGGACAGCTTTGCCAATCTCGTCTCAAGTGACAAACGAACTGCAGATAGAGTCTGTTGATGGAAGCGTCCAGCTTGTTGGATTGGACGTTGGATATGGCTTCGCGACTGTCCCTATGACGCTATTAGAAGGACTCGGTTGGTCAACAACGGAAGTTGGTGATTTGCTCGTGCTCGTAGGGCCAGAAGAGATCGAAATAAGGCTGGGTCATAGAACCCCGTTTTTCAGATGGAATGACCAAATTCTTCAGTTCGTTGACACCCCCTACCGAATTGAGGGAGAAACATACATCCCCCTTCAACTCCTAACTGACTTTTTCCCCAAGCGTTTGCCGACACTTTACGCGTTCAATGAAGTCAATTTCACACTTCAGGCTGCAGATCCCTCCGAATTGAGAGGAGATGCGCTTGCCGAAGTGAAGCCTGGGGATGGAGTGTCAAGCTCGGACACACTGTCATCTCCTGATCCTAGTTCTAACTCGAATCCAGATTTGACAACTAGAGAGCAATCAAGCTCAGAGCCAATCCCGGATCCATTAAAAGAGGAACGGCGTGTCGTCGTTATCGATCCTGGACATGGGGGTGGAGATCCTGGTGCCTTGGGACCTCAAGGATTGAGGGAAAAAGATGTCGCCCTCGCGGTTGCCAAAATAATGGCGGACCTACTCAGTCGTGAAAAAGGAGTCGACGTTTACCTCACACGCAGCGAGGACAGCTTCGTCCCGCTTTGGGAGAGAGGGGAACTGGCCACTCAATGGAAGGGAGAAAACCCTGGGGTCTTCATATCAGTGCATGCCAACTCTGTGCCGGAAAGACGCTCAGTCCGTGGGTTTGAGACATACTCTCTTAACGAGGCGCGAACCGAGCACGAGCGACGTGTTGTAGCAATCGAGAATGCCCCACTGCAAGTCCAAGGGCAAAATATCGATCCTGACTCGGACCCAGAATTCGCCTTTCTTCTCAGAGATCTTAGTAACTCTGGCCACCAGCCTTGGTCGGTAGAACTGTCTAAGATTGTACAAGAGGAGATAGGACGGTTTCATCCCGGCCCGGATCGTGGCGTCAAACAAGGCCCATTAGCGGTTCTTACAAATGCGCTCATGCCATCGGTTTTAGTTGAGGTTGGATTTCTATCCAATGAGGATGAGGGGCCGCTATTAGGACAAGATCAGTTCCAAGACGAGACTGCTCGAGCCGTGGCACGTGCGGTCATGAACTTTTTTGATCGCTATCCACCCGGAACTGGCGAGAACTGAAAGAGATGAGGCTGGAAACCGAGGTTTTGGGTGTTCGCTTCCAGAACCCTTTTTTTCTAGCATCTGGTACTTGTGGATTTGGTCTAGAATTGGCCGAAGTCCTGGACATTGAGGCACTCGGTGGCTTCGTCACCAAGTCAGTTACACTTGAGCCCCGGGTTGGAAATGCTCCGCCGAGAGTGGCTGAATTCAAAGGTGGAATGCTCAACTCCATCGGATTGGCTAACCCTGGGCTTGAGCGGACCAAACGGGAAAAGCTGCCTTGGATTCGTGACAATATCTATCGACCGCGAGTATTGGTAAGTATTGCTGGGCACACTGTTGCTGAATTCTTCACACTCATAGAGGGTCTCGATTCAGAGGATGGCTTCCTTGGTTTCGAGGTCAATCTGTCTTGCCCCAATGATGCGGAGAGGGCGGGAGAACTGTTCGCCCTTAATCCTTCGGCTGTTGCGGAGATTATTTCTGGCTGTCGTATCCGGACTGAGCGTCCTATCGTCGCAAAATTAGCTCCTAACGACCCCGATTTATCTAGTACGGTTCAGATTGCCACCGAAGAAGGAGCAAATGCACTAACATTAGTGAATACGCTTCCACGAGCTTTACTGGACATTTCAGATGACGTACCAGAACTCGGTGCCGGGAATGGTGGGATCAGTGGTCCGGCACTTCGGCCTTTAGGACTAGATGCTGTGCGGGAAGCTAGGTGCGCTACCCATCTACCCTTATTCGGAGTTGGGGGAGTCATGACGGCAACCACCGCAGTAGAATATGCTCGTGCTGGAGCTGCTTTGGTCCAGATGGGCACAGCTTCCTTTGCGTGGCCACGCGCGGTTACAGAAGCGATAGCAGGCTTGATACAATGGGGGAGAGAACACCAAGTCAGCGCTTGGGACGATCTGGTTTCTAAGCCACCGGCCACAAATGCCTCGGTTAATCGATTAGACCTCTTTGATTCCATCGAATCCTCAGGAGAAACTTAGGAATGGGTAGTGTCATAGTTGCTCTAGACTTTCCTCGGGGCGATGAAGCTCTCAGCCTGGTTGATGATCTTGGAGAGGCGGGCACTTTCTACAAAGTCGGTCTTCAGCTTTATACGGCAGAAGGCCCGAGTGTGGTCCAAGCATTAAAGGATAGAGGCAAACGTGTTTTCCTTGATCTTAAATTGCACGATATCCCAAATACTGTGGCCAGTGGGGTCCGTGTGGCTTCCCAACTTGGCGTTGATTTTCTCACTCTGCATATCGTCGGTGGGCGCGCGATGTTAGAAGCTGCTCGTGACGCAGCTGGTGAGACACGCTTGTTGGGTGTCACGATTCTTACTTCACTAAGTGCTGCTGACCTGGAGGTAACCTGGGGCCGGAACAATCCTTCCGTAGTGGAGGAGGTCGGACGCTTAGCGGATCTAGCGGCTCAGTACCGAATTCATGGAGTAGTAGCTTCGCCACATGAAGCTTCTTCGGTTCGGTCTAGAGTTGGGCCCGAGTTCCTGGTTGTGACCCCCGGTATTCGCCCGGCAGGGGTCTCGCACGATGACCAACAGAGGGTAGCCACCCCATCGGCTGCGATAGCCGCAGGAGCGGACTATCTAGTTGTTGGCCGGTCGATTACTCGTGCGAGCGATCCGGAAGCCGCATTGTACTCCATCCTTACAGAGGTTGATCTGGCCAATTCCAATGACGGATGATTACCCAGTACAACTGGAGCAGTTCGGATGAGCCTGAAGGTCTACAATACCGCGACAAGATCAGTAGACGAGTTTGAACCATTAGAGCAGGGTAGGGTCCGAGTTTACGCGTGTGGACCAACAATTTATGACCACGCGCACATCGGGAATTTCCGCTCCTTTCTCTTTTTTGATCTGGTACACAGGTATCTGGAGTGGTGTGATTACGAAGTATGCTTCGTGATGAACCTCACAGATGTTGATGACAAGGTTATTGAGGCAGCTTCACGAGATAGTGTTTCGTTAGAAGAACACACCCGTCCGTTTGGAGAAGTGTTTCTTGCGGACTCAACGGTTCTGGGGATCCGGCCAGCGGACGTGTACCCGCGAGCGACCAGATACATTGATCGCATGGTTGACTTCATAAAACGCCTGGTAGCATCTGAAAATGCGTATTCGGCTGATGACGGAGCGGTTTACTTCGCGATCGACAGTTTCTCAGCATATGGGAAACTGAAAGGGATTGATACTTCCACGCTCAAGGTTGGAGCACGGGTCGATCATGATGAATATGATAAGGAAGACGCTAGAGACTTTGCATTATGGAAGGCTGCGACTGAGGAAGATGAGACCGTTGGTGCAGCCTGGGATTCCCCGTGGGGTAGGGGTCGGCCTGGGTGGCATCTTGAATGCTCAGTAATGAGTGTGACAGAGCTTGGAGATACCCTCGATATGCACCTCGGGGGAGAGGATCTGATTTTCCCACATCACGAGAATGAAATCGCTCAGTCTGAGGCAGCAACAGGCCAGCCTTTCGTCAGAAACTGGCTCCATGTGAAACACCTTTTTGTTGAAGGCCAGAAGATGTCAAAGTCTCTTGGTAACTTTGTGACTCTGAGAGAATTGTTGGACGAGGGCTATGATCCGGCTTCAATCAGGCACCTCTTGATCTCCTCCCACTATCGTGGTGAGCTGAACTTCACACGTCAGGGCTTGCAAGCCTCCGCTTCTGCAGTCCAGCGCTTACTTGATTTTGAGCATCGTCTTGAGGAAGTGCCAATAAATGATTTAGCCGAAGAATCACAGCTCCCTGATCTAGCACGGAGTGCACTAGACTCGTTTAAGATGGCGATGGATAATGACTTTAATTCTGCTGACGCCCTTGCCGCGATTTTTATTCTGGTCAGTGAAGTGAATGCTGAACTTGATTTGCGTCCTGCTGTAATAGGAGCTGATAGAGACCAGGCACTTAATGCTTTACGATCGATGGACGGAGTGCTCGGGCTCCTAGAAGTGGCGCACACTTCACGGGTAGTGGATGATGAGGTCACTGCGTGGGTTGAGCGAAAACTTGAGGAGCGAGCCAACGCTCGAGCGAATGGAGAGTATGCAGCTGCGGATGTGATCCGAAAGGAACTGGAAGAGAGGGGTATCCTAGTAGAGGACGGTCCGGCAGGAACTCGTTGGAAAGTGGTCGGATAGAAAGCCTCTTCCCTTTGACCGCGTTCCAGCCCTGCGTAGCTTTTCCAGGGTAATGCTGGCGTAGCTCAACTGGTAGAGCAGCTGATTTGTAATCAGCAGGTTGGGGGTTCAAGTCCCTTCGCCAGCTTAGTTGGAAAGTTAAGCCTCACGAGCAGTTACAAGCTTGCGGGGCTTTCTCTATTTACTCATGGGAGGTTGAATGGAATTCTTAGACCAAGTATGGCAGACAAATATCCTGCTCGTAGTGCTATGCGGAATTCAGGTCCTGATCCTCCTGGAGATGTATGCTCGTGCAAAGAGAGAGGACACAGAATGAGTTTTGATATGGGCTTTTAATTCTCCCTATCCCGGTGATACCAAATCATAAGAAGACCTAGAACGAGGAAGATGGTACCCCACCATTGGTGGGATAGCCCCCACAAGGTGAAGTCTAGTAAGTACACAACTGGGGACACCACAGCGAAGAGCACACCAAGTCTTCGACGGTAAAGGCCAAAGTGCGGATTATCAGGGTTTGTCATGTCACGCTCCTCTTATCAGCTAACCAGTCTACCTCGTCTTGGTAGAACAATTGCGGGAAGTCCAAGCCGTTCGACTGTGTTGTTGAAACGCTGCAATTCATTTTCTAACAGTTCCAGATAGCGTGAGTGCACAACATCCCACTCGTCAATCAGTACGCTGAGCCGTTCGGTTGTTCCCTCGTGGGGCGCACCTTCTGCGCCGCCGTATATGTAACCGTCCGTTCCAGTTATGCGCCCATACAACTCAAGCCACTGGTTATCGAGGCGAGGCAAGAATCGGATCGGATCTTGTGCGGAGCGGTTGTTTGGTTGCATCAGATCTTCAGTGATACTAGTGGACTTGTTGTTGAGCGTATCCCCTAATTCCTGAAGTACGTCGGCCTGTCCTACAGACTCAGCCCGATCCATCACCCCTTGAACCTGCTCCCGGATGGTAGCGAGGTCTTCAATGGCACGAGAGATAGAGTTGATAGAGTCTCTTACTTCAAGAGCGATTCGAAACTGCTCCTGATAGCTTGATAAGGTGACATCCGGGATCCGAGGGTCGGGTAATAGCTGGAAAGATTGCTCCTGTACTTGCTCACCTATGGTCATACGAACTCTATAGGTGCCTGGGGGTGCGACCACTCCGCCTGTATAACCCCATACGACTGCGCCTTCTGGCATCTCAGGACCCGGGTAAAACATCTGCCATGCTAGGCGATTTAATCCTGGGGACTTATCAATTTTCTGTCCGCTGCTTTCCTCCGCAGTGATTGAGTCAGATGAAAATGTGTGTGCAACCTCTCCGCGGTCGTCCACCACCTCAATGCGAACCTCTTCATTTGGCTCTTGAGCGAGGTAATAGTGGATCAATGCACCAGCCGGGCGCGGATCTGGTGTCAATTCAGCCATTGAGGCTGCGCCCATGTTAGTGAGGCGGACTGCAGTCCGGGGCTTGAACAGGTAGTTGTCACTCTCAACAGCGGCACCGATTTCACGGATTGGGCTAATGTCGTCTAAGATCCAGAACGATCTTCCCTGTGTTGACAGGATTAGATCATCATGGGCGACCCTCATCCCGGTCACGGGTGTTATGGGTAGGTTCTTCTGGAAACTTTGCCAGGTGCTGCCACCATTTAAGGTCACAAAGACCCCAAACTCCGTGCCAGCAAAGAGTAACCCCTCATGTTCCGGATCTTCCCGAACTGTGCGGACCGGATAGTCTTCGGGTATACCATCGACGACGAGCGTCCAGGATATGCCATAGTCATCTGTCCGGAAGACATATGGCCTGAAATCGTCAAGTCGGTACCGCTGCACAGCGATGTACGCCTGCCCTGGATTATGTGTGGATAGCTCTATTTCATCGACTGTTCCTAAGGCTGGCATTCCTTCTGGAGTGATGTCAGTCCAAGTCACTCCACTGTCACGTGTAATGTGAATTCGGCCATCATCACTTCCAGCCCAGATCTCATCTGGTGTGAACGGCGACTCACCGATCGAAAACACGACATTATAGATCTCGACCCCAGTGACATCTGCGTTAATGGGTCCTCCCGATTGCTCCTGGTGTTCAGGTGTATTGGTGGACAGGTCCGGGCTAATCGTCTCCCAGGTTTCGCCCTCATCTCGGGAGCGGTTCACATGCTGGGATCCGTGGTAAATGGTTTGTCGATCGTGCTGACTAACCAGCATCGGGGATACCCACTGGAACCGGTGCCTTAAGTCCTTAGTTGCCATCCCCAACTGCAGTTGGGGATAAAGCATAATATTACGACGCTGAGCAGTCCCAAGGTCGTACCGGTCCATGACTCCACCGTAGCAACCCGCATAGACAACGTCCGGGTAGTCGGGATGGAGTGCCACAGGTCCTGACTCACATCCTCCGACATTTTGCCAGTGCTCTTTTGGGTAGAGAGTATTCACGTCAGTCCAAGCAGGTACCGATATCGTCGTATTGTCTTGTTGCGCTCCGTATAAGCGATAAGGGAAGCCATTATCCACGATCACGTCATAAAACTCTGCGGTGGCTTGATTGAAGTATGTGGACCAACTGTTTCCACCGTTCACGGTAACCTGCCCCCCCCCATCATCAGCGACGATCATACGATTTGCGTTATCTGGATGTATCCATAAATCGTGGACGTCGCCGTGTGGTACGGGGATGACATCAAAGGCCACCCCGCCATCGACTGACCGATATAAGCTCGTATTTAATGCGTAGATCGTATTTGGGTCGACCGGGTCTGCTTGGACGTGCGTGTAATACCAAGCCCGTTGGCGAAGATTGTTATCGGAATTCGTTCTGATCCAAGTCTCTCCGCTGTCGTCTGAACGGTAGACGCCACCATCAGGCTCCGCTTCCAGGATAGCCCAAACCCGATTCGGGTCTGCAGGAGAGACGCTTACGCCGACCTTACCGATAATTCCTTCAGGCAATCCCCCACCAAGCTTCCGCCAGGTCTCGCCTCCATCGCTAGACTTGTAGACTCCACCTTCCTCTGCTCCAGAGATAAGGGTCCAGGGCTTACGCTCACCACGCCACATTCCAGCATACAGGATCCGAGGATTTACCATATCCATAGTCAGGTCAGATGCACCTGTAGAATCGTTCAGTGCCAGTACATGTTCCCAGGTCTCGCCTCCATCCTCAGACCTAAAGATCCCACGTTCGGGATTCTTCCCAAATGGATGGCCGAGAGCCGCGACATAAACGAGGTTATGGTTGGCCGGGTGCACTTCGATCCGCCCGATCTGGCCAGCCTCAGGAAGTCCTATGAAGGTCCACGTCCGACCCGCGTCCATAGACTTCCACATACCGCGTCCCGTTGAAGTGTTGCCTCGAATGTCGACAGAACCTTGCCCGACATATATGACGTTGGGATCTGAGTCTGCTACCCTGACTGCTCCTATCGATCCGCCGAAAAAGCCATCCGAGATATTGTGCCAAGATATTCCGTTATCCGTAGTCTCCCAGACACCTCCCCCAGTTGTTCCCATAAGCCAGCGATCTAGATCGGCAGGGAAGCCCGTGACCGCCGACGATCTTCCGCCTCGGAATGGGCCGGCCATCCGAAATTGGAGGTCCTTGAAGGCAAGGGAGTCAATGGTCTGGGAGCCCAGAGGTTCTAGGGAAGCCAGTGTTATTAGGGATAGTAGAATCCCAATGGGAAGGAAGCGGTGCATGCGTTCTCTCCTAAAGCGTGAGAAGCAGAGTCTGAAGGAGTGGGCGGTTGCCCACAAGATGCGTAGTTGCCAGGCGTTTTTTGAATGGGTCAAAATTCAGTAAGACGAAGCCTCGAAATCTAAGCAATACTTGGTTCGTCCATTGCACGAGAGAGTACTTGAGCTACTTCCTGAGCTTTAGGCGGGGCTCGGAAGGCGAAGGTTTTGGTCACACCATCTCAGTTCAGCTATTGACACAAGGGGTACTAGGAGGGCACTGATGAGGGTATTCGGTGGTCAAGCCAGATGGCGAAATATCATTGAAAGAAGGGATGAAGGTTTTGGGTATGGTTCTTATTAAGCAAGGAGAACATTGATGCGTCCGCACAAGTTACATGGAATCATGGTTGCTTCTTTCGCCTTGGCGCTTGGTCTCGCCGGATGTGCGAGCGCGGGTGGCGCTGGGCAATCTGGAGGGAGCGCCAACGAACTCATGGCTGAAGATTTTACGCCTGACATGCAGGTTTTAACCTTGTACCAAGCGGTTCAGCGGCTGCGCCCAGCCTGGCTCCGCGGTCGCGGTGGCCAGGGTCCGCGAGTCTACGTGGATGGCGTCATGCGCGGTGGACTTGAGGAGCTCGAAGCATTGCGCGTGGATCAAATCTCAGGAGCCGAACGCATGAGTCCTGCTGACGCGACGACACGCTATGGTACCGATCATGGTGGAGGGGTGATTTTCGTCCTTCTAAGACGGTAGCGGTCATATCAAAACCTAGGTACTCAGAGATACTATCCTCTCGAATACTTAGGTCTAGAAAAGTTACTACTAAATAGGAGTCTTCCTAATCCTGGCTGTGCTCCAGGCACATTGAGGAATGAGGTGTTTCTGGAGTTCGCTTTTGAGGCTATTAGTAAGGCTTTCTAGCCCTTTACGCTTTCAAAGCCCGTAATTACCTTTTGAGGCTTGATTAGAAAAGGCCGACCCCAGACTATCTAGGGTCGGCTCTTTTCCGCATTTGGGAGGAGGTTCAGACAGTTCTAGTGGGTGCTCTAACTTGGCGATTCGGGTGTCAGTTTGGTGGGGTACCGAAGCGGTCAAACGGGGCAGACTGTAAATCTGCTGGCATAGCCTTCGGAGGTTCGAATCCTCCCCCCACCACTTGTGCCACAACGACCGATAACGAGAAGAAAAAAAGCAGGGCTGCGGGAGTAGCTCAGTTGGCTAGAGCATCAGCCTTCCAAGCTGAGGGTCGCGGGTTCGAGTCCCGTCTCCCGCTTTGTAAATGGTACAGACAGATGCGCGCTCTGGTAGCTCAGTGGTAGAGCGCGTCCTTGGTAAGGACGAGGTCGCGGGTTCAATCCCCGCCCAGAGCTCTGCTCGAAGAAGATTGACAACGCATAACCTGAAGCAGAGGGATGAGTGATGGCTAAGCAAACATTTGAGCGTACAAAGCCACACGTGAA
>ENA-UPTF01000056-UPTF01000056.1-marine-metagenome-genome-assembly--contig:-NODE-56-length-70635-cov-4.329374_pt1 | contig 70635 bp, 78 predicted proteins | sample MGYA00238166_ERZ767019 | MGnify/ENA primary metagenome ERZ767019 (study PRJEB28930, sample SAMN06266391) | marine metagenome | isolation source: Sea water from 250 m depth | place: Atlantic Ocean | study... | reverse complement strand
CGCTACTGTTACCAAGTTAGCTGATTTTGGAGCCTTCGCTCGGTTGGAGGACTCTATAGAGGGGCTTATCCATGTAACTGAGCTTACGAGTAACGTAATAGCGCACCCGAGAGAAGTGGTTTCTGAAGGTTCTTCAATAAGTGTGAAAATATTAAGGATCGAAGCCGACAGGAAACGCCTAGGGCTTTCTCTCAAGCAGGCTGAAGAGGGATTTGGGGATCAAGTATTCATATCTGAGGAATAGGACAACAGGAGTCAACCTTTATGGCTAGCAGATTCGAAAAATTCTCAGAAAGAGCCAGAAGAGTGCTTTCTCTTGCTCAGGAGGAAGCTCAAAGGTTCAATCACAATTACATAGGTACTGAGCATATTTTATTGGGTCTAGTACGCGAGACGGACGGTACAGCAGCTAAGGTATTAGCGAGTCTTGCTATAGAACTCAGTAAAGTTCGATCGGCTGTCGAGTTCATTATTGGAAAGGGAGATACCGCTTCAGGTAGTGAAATTGGACTCACTCCCCGAGCAAAAAAAGTGATTGAGCTGGCAGTGGATGAAGCCCGCAGATTAAACCACCACTATATTGGGACAGAGCACTTATTAATAGGGCTTATGCGTGAGGGCGAGGGTGTCGCAGCTGGGGTGTTGGAAAGTTTAGGTGTCACCTTGGATAAAGTTAGGGGTGAAACAAGTACTGTTTTGAATAGAGGTGAAGGTGGAGGGCAGTCGAAGAGAGGTTCCAAAAGTTCGACCAAAACCCCAACGCTTGACCAGCTAGGGATCGATCTCACAGAAAGAGCTAATATTGGCAAGTTGGATCCGACCGTTGGGAGAGAGAAGGAAATAGAACGAGTTACTCAAATATTGAGTCGTAGAACGAAAAACAATCCAGTTTTGATTGGCGAGCCTGGTGTGGGTAAGACTGCTATTGTAGAGGCCCTTGCGCAGAGGATAGCATCGGACGATGTGCCAGGTACTCTCCAGGGGAAAAGACTAGTCACTCTTGATATGGGATCTTTGGTAGCTGGAACCAAGTATAGAGGTGAATTTGAAGAGCGACTAAAGAAGGTTATTGAGGAGATCAAGTCAGCAGGAAACTGTGTTCTCTTCATCGATGAAATCCATACTATGGTGGGTGCTGGTGCAGCTGAAGGAGCAGTCGACGCAGCTAACATACTCAAACCGTCTCTGGCACGTGGGGAAATGCAAACCATCGGAGCTACAACCCTCGATGACTACAGGAAATATGTTGAGAGGGACCCTGCTCTGGAACGGCGTTTTCAGCCAGTGAGAGTGGAAGAACCAAGTGTTGATGAGACAGTGGATATACTGCGTGGTGTAAAAGAAAAATATGAAGAGCACCACAATTTAGAGATTTCGGACGAAGCACTGCGGTCGGCAGCTAGCCTAGCCTCTAGATTCATCGCGGATAGGTTCCTTCCGGATAAAGCAATTGATCTCATTGATGAAGCCGCGTCGAGGGTGAGAATTCACTTTAGCACGGCTCCTTTATCAGTGAAGGAAGTTTCTCGCATGCTTGATAGTGTTCGTAAAGAGAAAGACGAGGCCATCTCCGGACGACAGTATGAATTCGCAGCTGAGCTCAGAGATAGGGAAGTTAACCTAACTGAGAAATTAGAGAAATTGCGTGACGAATGGGAAGAGGAACGTGGTGACGATCAACCTGTTGTAGATGAGGAGAATATTGAGGAGGTTGTCAGTATGTGGACTGGGATACCAGTTACTAGGCTGGCCGCCACGGAAAGTGAACGTCTTATTAATATGGAAAATGTGCTTCATGAAACTGTTATCGGGCAGGACGAGGCTATAGAAATCATAGCGAAGGCTGTTCGTAGGTCCAGGTCGGGATTAAAAAACCCTAAGAGGCCTACTGGCGCGTTCATATTTTCTGGCCCCACCGGTGTGGGTAAAACGTACGTTGTAAAAAAACTGGCTGAATTTCTGTTTGGCAGCGAAGATTCGATGATCAGACTCGACATGTCTGAATTTATGGAAAGGCATGCTGTGGCACGTCTGGTGGGTGCCCCGCCAGGATATATAGGATACGACGAAGGGGGTCAACTTACAGAGGCGGTTCGAAGAAAATCGTACAGTGTGATACTTCTTGACGAGATAGAAAAAGCTCATCCGGAAGTCTTCAACATTTTACTGCAGATATTTGATGATGGACATCTCACTGATTCAAAAGGAAGAAAGGTTGACTTCAGGAATACTCTTGTCGTGATGACGAGCAATATTGGTTCGGATCTTATACGCCAAGATCGTTCGATTGGTTTTAATGCTAGAACCGAAAGTGCCCAGGGGGAACAAGAGGCGTACCAACGGATGAAAGACAATGTGCTTGATGAAGTCAAGCACTTCTTTCGCCCGGAATTTCTTAACAGGATCGATGGAACCGTAGTGTTTCATGCACTCAGCCGGGAACATATGGAAGACATAGTGGACATATTGATGAAGGAAGTTGCCTCTAATCTTCTCGAGAAAGGTATTTCACTTGAATTAACTGACAAGGCGAGATCTTGGCTTGCCGAAACTGGATACGATCCTACTTTTGGTGCGAGGCCCTTAAGAAGGGTTATACAAGATAGTGTTGAGGATAAACTATCTGACAAGTTGCTCAATGGAGAGCTAGGTCCTGCGGACACCGCAATTATTGATGCCGACGATGATGACATAATTATCGAATCCCAGTCGCCAGCGTCATTGACCTCTTCCACAGGTTAAAAATCGGCACCGGATTAGGAACGCGGTCAAAATAGACCCGCGTATCCGCTATTATTGATCAAGTTTATTGTTTTGGTAAATTTGTGACGCAGTACTCATTTTTGTTGTTCATAAAGGTACATGTAGTTAGTGAAAGTTGCATATGTGCAGACGATCGGTGGTGCAAGTGGTGACATGTTGCTGGCTTCCATGATCGATGCGGGTTTGAATAAAAGCATCCTGGAAGAAGTGGTAGAGTCGCTTTCGATTTCTGGCGTGAAAATTGAAACATCATCATCGCAAAGAGGTGGTACCGCTGGAACCCATGTAGATATTGAACTCGATAAGGAAGCGCAGTTGCCACGGACGTGGCAAGACTTTACCAGTATTGTTTCAGCAAGTGATTTGTCGGAGTCAATAAAGTCCACTTCTTATAAAATATTCCAACTTATAGGACAGGCTGAAGCGGCTGTACACGAGACTGAGCTAGAGCATGTGCAGTTACACGAGCTTGGGACATTAGATACTGTCGTCGATGTGGTTGGTGTGGTTGCCGGTCTGGAATTTATGGGGATTGAAAAGTTGTTTTGCTCAGCGCTGCCCACTGGATCGGGCACTGTAAGGTCTCAGCACGGACTCTTGCCTGTGCCTGCTCCAGCTACCTCAAAGATATTATCTATCACGGAGGCGCCCTCATATCCTCCTTCCATCGACACACCGGCAACTGGTGAGATGTTAACTCCTACTGGGGCTGCAATATTGGGAACCATTGCGGAATTCCAATCTCCAACCATGAGAATAGAGCGGGCAGGTTTTGGAATGGGTACAAGGAATCCTGATTCATATCCAAATTTATTGACTTTTACAATTGGTGAATTGATCGACAAGGGTAGAAGTTCTGGACTTTTGCTACTAGAGACGAATATTGATGATACCACCGGAGAAATCCTTGGATACGTGCAAGAGAGGCTCTTTGAAATAGGGGTTAAAGATGTTTGGTTCACTCCGATCCAAATGAAAAAAAATAGACCAGCAATTTTGCTTTCTACGCTTGTTTCGACATCTCAGAAAGATGCCGTGACCAGATTTCTATTTGCGGAGACTTCTACACTTGGGATAAGAGTTAGAAGTGTGGACCGTGTGGAGGCAGAACGTAAAATAGAAAAATTCCGCTCTTCATTGGGAGAAGTAAATGTAAAACTCAAAACACTCGATGGTGAGGTTCTTGCAATATCTCCCGAGTACGAAGACTGTAAGAGGATTGCTCTTGAGAAGTCGATCCCGTTGGTAAAAGTTTTTGCAACAATCCAGTCTGAGTCACTTCACCTTGTGAATTAGCTTTAGTTTGAGTACATATTTACAACTTTGGTCAATGATGTTGACCCATTAACACGTAAACTCTAAAATAGTATGGTCGGACAGGCTAGTTCCTATCAGTATTGGTGCTAGCCTCGTTTTAGTTATAGGGAGAGTTGCGTACATGGCGCTATGATAGACTGAAGGGCGGTTATTCCGGAGGGTTGGGAGAGTGGTTAAATCCACCAGACTGTAAATCTGGCGCCCGGAAGGGCTACGTAGGTTCGAATCCTACACCCTCCACCACGGAGCGGATGCTCGTGGTTAAATAGATCGGCCCGGATAAATAGGTACTCGAATGAGTATCTACATAAAAAACGGGCCCACATAGCTCAGTCGGTCAGAGCGCGTTCTTGGTAAGAACGAGGTCAGCAGTTCAAATCTGCTTGTGGGCTCCAGATTAGCGGAGGATATAGGAATTGGCTAAGCAGGTATTCGAAAGGACAAAGCCGCACTTGAACGTCGGTACGATTGGTCATGTTGATCATGGTAAGACAACGCTTACTGCGGCGATCTCTTCAGTTCTGGCTTCTGAAGGTCTCGCGGACTTCAGGGCTTTCGACACTATTGATAATGCTCCTGAAGAAAAAGAAAGGGGAGTTACAATCGCGATTACTCACGTCGAGTATGAAACTGACAGTAGGCACTACGCTCATGTGGACTGTCCAGGTCACGCTGACTACATAAAAAATATGATCACTGGTGCGGCCCAGATGGATGGCGCTATTCTTGTGGTGAGTGCTCCTGACGGACCTATGCCTCAGACCCGGGAGCATATTCTGTTGGCCAGGCAGGTTGAAGTGCCCAGAATAGTAGTAGCTTTGAACAAAGTTGATATGTTAGACGATGAGGAGCTATTGGAACTCGTCGAACTTGAGATGAGGGAACTGCTTTCGGAGTATGGGTTTCCTGGAGATGATATTCCATTTGTCAGGGTCAGTGCTTTGAACGCGTTAGAGTCTGAAGATAAGGGTCGAGAAAGCGAGTGGGGTAAAGGAATCTGGGATCTTATGGATTCTGTAGATGATTACGTACCCGTTCCAGATAGGCCGAAAGATCAGCCCTTTTTGATGCCCGTTGAGGACGTCTTCGGAATCAAAGGGAGAGGCACGGTTGTTACCGGTCGAGTAGAAAAAGGAATTGTGAACGTAGGTGATGAGATAGAAATTGTGGGAATCAAAGACACCACAACAACCATAGTCACTGGCGTGGAAATGTTTCATAAGACTTTAGAGACGGGTGAGCCTGGAGATGCCGTGGGAGTGTTGCTCCGTGGCATAGACAGAGAAGAGATCGAAAGAGGCCAAGTTCTCTGTGCCCCAGGGAGTATCCAACCACATACGAACTATGAAGCGCAGGTTTACGTTCTCAGTAAAGATGAGGGTGGTAGACATACTCCCTTCTTTAATGGCTATAAGCCGCAGTTCTATATACGTACCACTGATGTTACAGGGGATATAAAACTCCCTGATGGTGTGGAGATGGTTATGCCGGGGGATAATATTGAAATGGAAGTTAGTCTCATAACTCCTGTTGCATTAGATGAACAGCTTCGGTTTGCTGTCCGAGAAGGTGGCAGAACCGTTGGCTCTGGCGTAATTACCAAGGTAATTAACTAGAAAAGATTTGATGGTCAGGTACTGGATGTTTAATCCAGTACCTGACCGTTTCTTTTCCTTACTTATAGATAGGATTTTTTAACATGGCTCGACGGGGAGAAAATAGGATATTAGTAACTTTCGGTTGCGTCGACTGCAGGCAGAGGACTTACCACTCTAATAAGAGTCGTCGGAATGACCCTCAGAGGTTGGAACTGAAAAAATATTGTCCAAGGTGTAGAACACATACTCTCCACAGAGAAGTGAGATAAATTTGCAAGACAGGTTTCGTACCGGAAGTTCCGGCAGAGGTGGAGGATTCAGGTTCTTTGGCGAGGTAGTTGGAGAGCTTCGTAGAGTAACTTGGCCTAGCATGAATGAGACCTTAAGATTAACTCTTATGGTCTTGGCGGTATCAGTGGTAATAGGCGTGATTTTGGGGATTGCGGATTTGATATTCGGATGGGCATTTGGGCGAATCCTTTAGGATTTTGTTGGCGGAGCATTTTATGACACAAGAGCAGGTGGAAGACATACGTTGGTACATAATCCATGCTTATTCTGGTCAAGAAGATCGAGTTAAAAAGAACCTTGATCAACGGATACAGACAATGGATGTTAGCGACAAGATATTTCAAGTAGTTGTTCCTACTGAAGAGGAAATGGAATATAAGGATGGCCAAAAGAAGTCCGTATCTAGGAAAGTCTTTCCAGGTTATATCCTTGTTCAAATGGAGATGGACGACGAGAGCTGGTTTGTGGTTCGTAACACTCCAGGGGTCACAGGGTTTGTTTCAGCAGAGGATGAAAGTGATAACCGACCCAAACCTGTTCCACTGGAACAGCATGAAGTTGATAACATCCTTAATCAAATTGAGTCAGATGAACCAAGGGTTAGAGTTGGCTTTGCCCAAGGTCAGACAGTGCGTATAACTGAGGGGCCATTTGTTGACTTCATGGGAGCAGTTGACGAAGTTTATCCGGACCGGGCAAAGGTAAAAGTATTGGTTTCGTTTTTTGGCAGGGAAACACCTGTTGAACTGGACTTTTTACAGGTCGAAAAAGCATAGTAGGATCGGTGACTACATACATTAGAGGTAACATTGGCTAAGAAAGTCATAGGTTTAATAAAGCTCCAAATAGAGGCTGGAAAAGCAACCCCAGCACCCCCGGTAGGTCCCGCTTTAGGACAGCATGGTGTTAACATCATGGGCTTTGTAAAGGAGTATAACGAGCGAACATCGTCGCTCGCTGGTTCTATTGTTCCTGTCGAGATAACGGTTTATGAAGACAGGTCTTTTGGCTTTATCGTCAAGAGTCCTCCGGCATCCGATCTTCTTAGGAAGGCTGCAGGAGTAGAAAAGGGCAGTAGTAACCCACTTGTCGATAAGATTGCCATAATATCTCGCGATCAGGTTAAAGAGATAGCGGAGACTAAAATAAAAGACCTTAATGCTGCTGATATTGAGGGGGCGATCAAGATTATTGAAGGTACTGCTAGGAGCATGGGTATACAGGTCAGATAAGTTGGAATTCAGGTGAACTGGAGTATCAATAACTAATATGGTGAAACACGGCAAAAGATACGATGAAGCTTCATCAATCATTGATGAAGATGGAAATTACTCGACAGAAGAGGCTGTTTCCATTGTCAAAAAAAATGCTACCGCAAAATTCGATGAAACTGTTGAGATTCATTTGAGAACAGGGGCCGACCCCCGCCATGCAGATCAAATGGTAAGAGGAGTGGCGCTTCTTCCGCATGGTGTGGGTAAAACGATAAGAACACTCGTTTTTTGTCAGGGCGATGCAATGGAAGTAGCTCGAGATGCCGGTGCTGATCATGTTGGAAACGATGACCTAATAAAAGATATTCAGGATGGATGGCTGGATTTTGATGTCACCATTGCTACTCCCGACATGATGGGAAAAGTCGGAAGGCTTGGACAAATATTGGGACGCAGAGGTCTTATGCCTAATCCTAGGACAGGCACTGTGGTGCCACCTGAAGATATTGGAAGGGCAGTTGAAGAGGCTAAAAGGGGAAGAGTGGAGTTTAGGTTAGATAGGTCCTCCATTATTCATAGTTTGATTGGAAAGGCTAGTTTTGAAGAGCAGCAATTAGTCGAGAACTTGTCCACTCTCATGGACACTATCTTGAGACAGAGGCCTTCGGGGGTGAAAGGGCAATTTTTGAAATCAGCCTTCTTGACAACAACTATGGGACCCAGTGTCCCAATTGATGTTGCTTCTTTGGGGGCTATAACAGTAGAATAGATGCAGTGCCGTAGACCGTGGGTTCCGTGTTTAGCGGATTAAAAATTAGCCTGCATAGGTGACCTTAGTACGATGCCGAAGGGCTGTTCGTTTCAAAGTAATCCGGGTCTGCACCCGGATTTTTTTTTGCCCGGGCAAATTGAGCAGTTCCAATTGGGAGATATTTATGCCCACTGAAGCAAAAGCAAAAGCTATAGAAGAATTAAAACAGTTGATGGAAGACTGTTCAATTGTGATATCCACTGATTATTCTGGCCTGAATGTATCAGATATGAGCGATTTTAGGACCGTGCTCAGAGAAAATGGGATTCAATTCAAAGTCGTAAAAAATACCTTATTAAGTATCGCTGCCGATCAGAAAGAATGGCCTGAAATTAAAGAATTAATAGATGGTCCTACTGGCATAGCTTTTGGCTATGGAGAAGAACAGGTTCCTGCCAAGGTGATTTCAGATTTTATTAAAGATAGTGGAATCGGAATTGAAGTGAAGGCTGCCTTAATAGGCGAGCAATCTCTAGATCCCTCACAAGTAAAACAGCTGGCAGCTCTTCCCGGAAGAGATGAGTTAGTGTCTAAATTAGCCGGCCAACTGCAAGGCCAGTTAGCTGGTCTGGTATATACACTCAATAGTCCTTTGGTTGGGACTGCAAGGGTATTAAATGGTCCAATTGCTGGGCTTGCTAATGTCTTGACTGGAAGAATTCAACAATCCGCATAATTAAAAATTGGAATTTCATTTTAATATAAGTTAGGAGAGACAGAATGGCACTTTCAAAAGAAGAAATATTAGAAGCGATCAAAGAGCTTCCCGTTATCGAACTCGCTGGTCTTGTCAAAGATCTAGAGGAGGAGTTCGGTGTTAGTGCAGCTGCTGCTGCACCTGTTGCTGTAGCTGCTGCTCCAGGCGGAGCTCCAGCGGGTGGCGATGCTGGAGGGTCTGATGAACAGACAGAATTTACTGTGACACTTAAAGAGATAGGTGACCAGAAGATAAATGTCATCAAGGCTGTCAGGGCCGCAACATCGTTGGGTCTTAAGGAAGCCAAAGACCTTGTGGAAAGCGCTCCTGCTCCGATCAAAGAGGATGCCAGTAAAGAAGATGCCGAAAGTCTTAAGAAAGAACTTGAGGAAGCCGGTGCTGTTGTAGAAGTAGCTTAAGCAGGTTTGCTTTAGCTCTTCACACAGCAGCGTTTGTGATACTGATAGGGACTGATAATACTGTCGTTAGTCCCTATCAGACCAGATAGGGTATTGTTTGGGGCCCTTCGGGGAGCACGCAAATTGCATTCCCTTTATTTTCAGATAACTCAAGCACGGCTTCAGAAATATTATCGATTGGCATCAGATGAGCTGCCCTGATCTGGTCTGGAGTTAGGTTATCGGATTTCAGGTATACGTCGGATTTGATCTGTATCTGCGCTTGGATTTGGACCTGCCATTGATCGTGCCGGTCATGGCCAGGAGACTCAATTAAATTTAGGAGATCCTTTGGGGAATTCTTAGAGGAAAGGAGTTCTTTGTAGAGCCCATGGTCTGGAATTCCATCAGAACATTCCGACGCGCATATTATGCCTCCCCCGGGCCTAACAATTTGCGAGGCTGCTGACATTCCTTTAACCGTTTGATAAAGGTTCATGTCGAGGGGATAGCCACTGTTAGTCGTTACCACTAAGTCAAAAGGTTTATCAACTTTTTTCATGGCAGTTCCCTTTGCAAATCGGCACGCCGCGCGGTGTACGTCGAACATATTTCCAGCATATACGCTAGTGATTCCGTGTTGCTTGTTTATTGTGACATCGAGACTGAAATCTGAAGGCACAATGTCGGATATTTCTCTGATAGAGTCATGAATTGGATTGCCTTCTGTGATTCCCCACCTAGAGTTTGGGTTAGCAATCATTTCAGCGTTGTGAAGCTTCATGATTGTCTCGAAGCCCGCGAGCCCCGGAGCGATCATTTTTGGACCACCACTGAAACCCGCGAAGAAATGTGGTTCTACGAAACCTGTCGTTATCTTGAAGTCACATTCCAACCAGTTTTTATTTATAAGTATTGGTATGCCTTTTGAAGTTTCACCGACTAAGTCGATGTTTTTGGTATCGAAGGCGTCATGATTAATTATCCTGCAGCCATGATTAATGACTTCAGAACCGAGCATAGATTCCAATTCCGATTTATCGTTTGATCTATGGGTACCAGTTGCTATGAATATAGTTATGTCCTCTGGTTTTAAATGAGAAAGCTCATTCAATATGACTGGAATGACCCGGTTGCTTGGCATGGGCCGTGTAATATCGCATACGCTAATCCCAACTGTTTGGCCTTTTTTAACAGATCTCCTCAGAGGTTCAGAGTTCAATGGATTCCGAATCGCTGTTTTTAAAGCTCCTGGTTCATCAGGTAGAGCGGGTAGATAATCTGGTTCAATAACTACAACATTTTCAGGAAGATCTACGCAAAGGCCATTTTTACCGTAGGCAAGTTGGATTTTCACTGTTGGGATTAATCCACTACGTCTCTCAGAAGGGCTTCGCACAAGTGCGCTGCGTCTACCAAGTCTGGTATGGTCACGAATTCTCTGACTGTATGCATTCCATGGTCAGCCATCCCTACGACCACTGAACTAATTCCATTCAATCGGAAGACATTTCCATCTGTACCACCACCAGATGGTTTCATGGTGGGATTTAAACCTATACTTGCTAGCGCATTCTTTGTTCTTAGAGTAGCTGGGTCGTCGTCGGTTAAAGTGTAAGTTTCGAACTCTGTATGCAGGTGGTCATCAAGCAGAGCTTCTGGGTAAAGATCTTGCACCTCTTTTAAAACGTCGGAAATTTGTACTCGAAGACCATCTAAACTTTCCAAGCTGGTGCTTCGAAATTCTCCCCTTATGGTGGTGTTTTCGGGAACAGCATTTCTAACAGTGCCACCTTCTATATTTCCTACATTAAAGGTGGTGTTCTCATCGAGTCGTCCTTGTGGGAGTCTTGATATGATGTCTGCAGCTATGTGTATTGCTGATAATCCTTTTTCGGGTTCCACTCCTGCATGGGCAGCTCTTCCTGTTATTTCTATGTCGAAGCCTATGTATGTGGGACTCGAAGCCGTTATCTGGCTTACTGGCCCTTCTCCGTCAAATACGATAGCTTCCTTAGCAGTTATCAAGGTGAAATCTAAGTTTCTCGCTCCAACGAGACCAATCTCTTCTTCTCTTGTAAAAGCCAGTTCTACAGGTCTACAGTCGCCACCATCCTCTGACACTGACTCAAGTGCTTCCAGGATAGCGGAAACCCCAGCCTTGCAGTCTCCTCCGAGAATTGTAGTACCGTCCGATACAATCTTGTCCCCTTCAACACTTGGTTTTATCCCACGGCCCGGCTCTACGGTGTCTAGGTGCGCCGATAATAAAATTGGATCGCTTCTACCATCACTTGCGATTACATTGCCATAGGAATCTCTTTTTGTTTTAAAGCCCAGATTTTCTAACCTCTTTATAATCTCCTTGGCCATCTCCTCTTCTTCACCCGATGGGCTGTCTATACTGGCTAAATCGCAAAAAGTTTTTACTAGACGGTCCCTGTTAATCATGCGCAAAATACTCCTGTTTGGTAGTAGACATTTTATGATTCTATATGTCAGACGTCTATGTTAATGGATAAGGGTATCTTTAGCCTCACAGTTACAAATTTTTGGATATACGCAAACTGACTTGTAATAAATAAAATTTATGCCTTCGCCTACGAACATAGTATTAATTATGTTATGAATAATATTTACTTATAGTAATCTATTCTAGGCCCGATTTCTTATTATCTTTTGAAAGGACTATCCATATTAATGATGAAAGTTTTAGTAATTTTTATTTCACTTCTATTAACTTCTGGCGTCTTTTTTTCATGTTCGTCAGACGATGAAATCAAAGACTCGTTTGTAATTGCTGGTATACCAGACCAGAAAGTGTCGGATCTTACTCGGAGATATTCAGGGTTGACTGATTATCTATCGGAGGAACTTGGAGTAGTTGTTCAGTACCTACCGACTACCGATTATTCTGCAACTGTGACAGCGTTTGCCCGTGGAGATGTGCACATGGCTTGGTTTGGTGGTTTAACGGGAGTACAGGCGAGGTTGGCGGTGCCAGGCTCAAGAGCGATAGCGCAGAGGCAAAGAGATACCCAATTCCATACTGTTTTTATTTCTAATAAAAATGTAGATGTAAGTGCACTTCAAGATCTTAAGGGGCTTCGCTTCGCTTTTGGTAGTGAGAGTTCAACCTCAGGACATCTTATGCCCAGGCATTTTCTTTATGAAAATGGAATAGATCCAGATTCTGATTTTGACGGACCACCTATATATTCGGGTTCTCACGACCAAACTTGGCTTTTAGTGCAAGGTGGTGCAGCTGATGCTGGGGCACTCAGTGAGGCTGTTTGGCAGAAAGCACTTTCGAGTGGGAAGGTGGATGAATCACAGATTGGATTATTTTACGTAACCCCACCTTATTTTGACTATAACTGGACTATTCGCCCAGACGTTGAGGAGAAATTTGGGGATGGCTTTATGGATCTAGCAACCGATGCCATTCTGAGAATGGATGAGACTGACCTACTTGAACTTTTTTCAGCCGAGAAATTCATAGCTTCAGAAAATGGGAATTATGCGGAAATAGAGAATGTGGCAAGAGCTTTGGGGATTTTGAAATAGAAAGTGATATGACACTTGCTTATAGGGTAAACGACGTTAGTTTTGAAGCAGAAGGTAACAAGATAATTCAACACGTATCACTTTCGGTAAAGACAGGTGAACGAGTAGCGATACTAGGTGCTAGCGGAGCGGGTAAAACAACGCTGCTTCGGTTGCTTGCAGCCCAGATAAAACCTAACACAGGAGAGATTTCTCTTTATGGGGAAAATACCAGCGATTTAGATTCTGGAGAGAAACTATCAAGGTATGTGGGAGTGATCAATCAACAATACGATCTTATCCAGGAACTTTCGGTACGAAATAATGTAATGGCAGGAAATCTTGGTAGGTGGGGCATGTGGAGGTCTATGCTTTCACTACTGTCTACCATTGACTCGGATATTGGGACAAGAGCATTAGAAAGGGTGGGGTTATCCGACAAGACCCATCAACGCTTATCCCGACTTTCCGGTGGCGAGCAACAAAGAGTGGCAGTTGCAAGATTAATAGTCCAAGATCCTCTTCTTATAATCGCGGATGAACCGGTGGCATCGTTGGACCCAACTAGAGCTTTTGAAGTTATGTCATTGCTTCACAATATTACATCCCCAACCGATAAGACTTTGATATCTGCTTTACATTCCTACGATTTAACGACTCATTTTTTCGAACGAGTGATAGGTTTGAGAAGGGGAGAGGTCAGCTTTGATATGCCGGTAAAAGAATTATCGAAAGATGATTTGGAAAAATTGTATTCAGTCGATCAAGACGATTAAGGGTGTTAGTGTCGTGAGGTTCGCTAGGATGGTTGTGAGTGGTAGATCTCGTGTCGCCATAATCTTGGCTACAGCTTTTCTGGCAAGCGTTTATATCGCAGACTGGAACCGTGCCATACCTAGAAGCTCCGGATTCTCAGGTATCAATGAAATATTGAGAGGATTTTTACAACCTGATTTTAGTCAAGATTTTCTGATTGTAGCTATAAAGGCTACATGGACGACTATTACATTTGGTACTTCTGCGATTTTTCTGGCCCTAGTTATTGCTATACCTCTGTCATTTGTAGCTTCAGGCACTTTATTTAGATCTGCGGTTGCTCGTATGGCTTCCATTACACTCGTGCGTTTCCTTCTGGCATTAATTCGTTCTATTCATGAATTGATATGGGCTTGGTTACTGGCGGTTTTATTCGGGTTTAGCCCTATTACTGGAGTTTTGGCCCTTGCTATTCCCTATAGCGCGATACTTGCCAGGGTATTTTCAGACTTTTTGAATGACGTTCCAAATGCTCCTCTGAGAGCTCTTCGATCTTCTGGAGCCAGCAATGTACAAACTTTGTTATACGGTCGAATACCCATGGTCTACAAAGATATGCTTAGTTATGGATTTTACAGATTTGAGTGTTGTCTCAGGTCTGCAGCTGTCCTTAGTTTTATAGGTTTACAGGGAATTGGATACCAGATAGAAGTGTCGATGCAAGATCTATATTTTGGTCAAGTGTGGGTTCTTATTTACTTTCTTATTTTCCTAATTGTTTCTGTGGATTGGTGGGGGTCAAAATTACGAAGGAGTCTTGCAAATTGAGGTATAGCAAGATTATTTCATGGCCACTCTTTTCTCTACTAATTTTCTGTCTTTTGGCATCGATTTCCTGGGCGGTAGTTTTAAATGACTCCAACCTAGGCGCATTTTTTTCAGGGAGCACTGTTACTGAAGTGGTAGATAATTTCAGGCAAATTTATTATTCCTATATTTCCAGCCAATCGACCCCTGCGTTTTTGTCATACGAATCATGGTACAACGCATTATTTTTAAGCTTTCGTACCCTTTTGGTCAGTATTCTTGCTATCGGGTTGGCAGGATTAGTAGCTCTTATTACTTTTGCTTCTGGTGCCAGAAATTTAGCAATGGAAGGGAAGTCACCTCTCAAAAAGCCATTTGCGAGTTTAGTATTTTACTTATTGAGGGTTTTGTATACGGTTACTCGAAGTGTTCCTGAGCTGATTTGGGCAATGCTCATCGTGTTTACTATGCAGGCAGGGATAGTCGCTGGTGCATTAGCCCTAGCCATCCATAATTTTGGGATATTGGGAAGGCTCTGTTCGGAAGTCGTTGAAAACATGGACCAACGATCTATTCGGTCTTTAAGATCCTCGGGAGCTTCTTCTGGGCAGATTATTTTATACGGTGTGTTTCCGGAAGTACTTCCCCAACTACTAACGTACATACTTTATCGATGGGAAGTAGTTATTAGGACAACGGTTGTTGTGGGATTCATTGCTGCTGAGGGACTAGGAAGACAATTTAGACTGAGCATGAGCTGGTTTCACTACGACGAAGTGATTGTCCTACTTACTTGTTATGTTGCACTAGTGCTTATCGTGGATGCTGTGTCTGGATGTCTCAGAAAAATGGCTTCCTGAATAATTAGAACGACCTAAACTTGTTGGCGAGAGGCATTCTTCTATCTCGACCGAAGTTTCTTGGGGTTATCTTGATGCCTGGAGGTGACTGGCGACGTTTGTATTCGTTCCTGTCTACCAGTGAAATAATGTTGGCGACAGTTTCTGACTCAAATCCGTCTGCAACGATTTCTTGAAAACTACTGTCACGTTCAACATATGCTTCAAGGATTGGATCTAATATATCGTAGTCTGGAAGACTATCTGTATCTTTCTGGTCTGGTCTTAGTTCAGCACTAGGAGGTTTATCCAGAATGTTTTGAGGTATAACAATCGATGAAGATATTTCATTGATATGTCTACATAGGTTGTAAACCATTAGCTTGGGAACGTCTTTTATTACGGAAAAGCCACCCGCCATATCCCCATAGATTGTGGCGTAACCTACTGCCATTTCGCTCTTATTTCCTGTAGTAAGAACCATCCATCCGAACTTATTGGACATGGCCATTATTAGATTCCCACGTATTCTTGACTGTATGTTTTCTTCTGCTACTCCCCATTCAGTCCCGTGAAACTGGTCTTGAAGCGCCAACTCCATTGAGGTGACTATTTGCCTTATGGGGATCGATTCAATTCGAATTCCGATGTTTTTGGCTAACTCGTTTGCATCTGTTTCACTGCCTTCGGAAGAAAACTGTGACGGCATAGATACTCCGATCACATTATCTGGACCAAGAGCCTCGGCAGCGATAGCTGCAACCAGACTAGAATCGATTCCTCCAGAGAGAGCTATTAAAACTTTTTTAAATCCAGTTTTGTTGACGTAATCCTTTGTGCCAATAACCAGAGCTTTTCTAACCTCTTCCAGTGAAGAAGTCGGTTGAATATTTTTTTGAATGAACTGTTTTTTTGGTTGAGGAATCTCATTACTTATATGTTTGTGGACAGGGGCACCAACATTCTCCAATCCTTCCGCAGCAAATTCCTGTGCATTTGCGTCTCTAGCCTGTTGCAATCGAGCAGTGTCGATATCACATATAACTAAGTCTTCTACGAAAGATTCTCCTCTTGAAATAACGCTTCCTTCTGGGTCTATAACTACACTAGACCCGTCAAACACCAGTTCGTCTTGTCCTCCCACTTGATTTACATATGCGATAAATAGACCGTGGTCTAAAGCCCTTTCAATTAGCATTGATTCTCGATCTTCGCGCTTACCAGCATGAAAAGGAGAACCATTGATATTAACAATGAGTTCAGCTCCCGCGACCCGTTGGACGGTGGTAGGGCCCTTCGGATACCAGATGTCTTCACAAACATTTACGCCGACTTTTATTCCATTTATGGTGAATACAGGACAAGTGTCGCCAGATGCAAAATATCTTTCTTCATCGAAGACTCCATAATTGGGCAAGAAAATTTTTTTATGGATTCCTTTCATTTCCCCTTCGCTGGCTATTGCAGCCGAGTTATAGAGTTTGTTGTCCAATTCAACAAACCCAAAAATGGCAGTGATTCCCTTTGCGTGCCGTGAAACTTCCAAGGAACATTTCATATTTTCTTGAACGAACTGGTTTCTAAAAACCAAATCCTCTGGCGGATATCCCGTAATTGCCAGTTCTGGGAATGCTATTAGGTCGACATCGAGGTTTTTGGCTTTGTCTATATAGGAGCATATTTTGGCCGTGTTACCACTTAAATCACCGACAGTCGAATTGATTTGAGCGAGAGCAATTCTTATCACGACTGAATTTAACCTTCCCCGATAGTGTAAAAGCAATAACAGATTCGGAGGACCAACTCTTCCAGAATTTTAAACCTCGTAGGTTGCCCCTGCCAGTTTTAGTAGGTTGAAGTAATAAACTTTATCAGGAGTTGGCTTCTACAAATTGCTTTATTCTAGATATGGCTTCTTGTAAGTTTTCGGTGGAATTAGCAAAGGAGAGTCGTATATATCCGGCTCCATACTTGCCAAATGATTCTCCAGCAAGAACTGCGACACCAGCTTCTTCAAGGAGCCTGTTGGAAAAATCTGCGCTTGACATGCCTGTACCTTCGACATTTGGGAAAGCGTAGAAGGCACCCTTTGGAGTAGCACAATCAATTCCTTCAATTGAGTTGAGTCCAGCGACTACTATGTCCCTTCTTTTCTTGAATTCTTCTACCATAGCCGAGGGTCTATCTTGAGAACCCACTAGGGCTTCCGCTGCAGCAATCTGAGTGAAGCTGGCGGTGCAGGACACACTGTTGGTTACGAGGCGGGATACGGGCTCGACCAACTCTTTAGGAAATAATCCGTAGCCTATCCTCCATCCAGTCATTGCATATGTTTTTGAGAAACCGTCCAAGATCACGGTTCGATCCATCATACCTGGAAGAGCAGCGATACTCTGATGGTTCCCTTCGTATAGAAATCTGATGTATATCTCATCAGATAGAACTATGATGTCATTTTCTGTTGCCAGTAGGGCAAGTTCAGTCAATTCTTCCGATCCGATAATGCTGCCACATGGATTGTTTGGAGAGTTGATTATCATCAGTTTTGTATTAGGTGTTATCTGTTTTTTCACCTCTTCAACATCGATATTGAAATCTTTATCTCCGTGCAATTGCATCGGGATAGCGGTACCACCACAAAATTCAATCATTGACTCGTAGATTGGAAATCCTGGATTTGGGTACAGTACCTCGTCTCCCCTTTCTATTAGTGCCATGATGACGAAGAACATGATCGGTTTTCCGCCTGGAGTTATGACGATGTTTTCACCGCTGGCCTCGATACCTCTGGACTTGGATATCTCGTTGGCGACAATATCCCTTAGGTCTCCATAGCCCTGAGATGGGTTGTAAGAAGTAAATCCGTCCTGGAGTGCTTGTTGGCCCGCACTGACTATATTTTCGGGTGTCTCGAAATCTGGTTCTCCAATTTCGAGATGGATTATGTTTTTCCCTTGAGCCTCTAGTTTCTGGGCCTTTGCGAGGACTTCAAAGGCTGTTTCAGTGCCGAGCCGGCTCATTCTCTGGGCCAGTTTAATCAAGGTAAATCTCCGTTCCAATTCTGGTTCAGGGAAGTATACAACGCAAACAGACCACTAAACCATATTGGCTAATGTCCTATTTCTAGTCGTCCGATTAAATGGAACCTGTGCTACTATTTTTTTACTTTGTTAGGTTGCTGGTCGATTACAACACTTTTAGAAGAGGTTTTTAATAAGTATGAAGGTGTACTTAGGTGTTCCGAGAGGGTTTTGCGCCGGCGTTGTACGAGCCATTGATTTGGTGGATCTTGCATTGAAGAAATACGGGGCGCCCATCTATGTGAAGCACCAGATTGTGCACAATCCTCATGTGGTAAGGGATCTTGAGGATAAAGGTGCTATTACTGTTGAAGAGGTTGAGGAGATTCCTAGAGGCTCTCGGGTTGTTTTTTCGGCCCATGGTTCACCCCCGTCAGATTTTCAAAAAGCTAGGGAGCGGGATTTAGAGGTGGTAGATGCGACTTGTCCCTTGGTTATCAAGGTTCATAACGAGGCGAAAAAATACTCCAGAGAGGGCCGAAAATTGGTTCTTGTTGGCCATAGAGGTCATCAGGAGGTAAAAGGGACTATGGGTCAGTCAGATATGGAGTTAGTAGACGACAGAGAGAAATTGTCTGGTTTCGATTGGGATAAAGACACTCCTGTTGCAGTTTTAACTCAGACTACTCTGTCAGTTGATGACACACAGCGGTCCATAGACACTATTAAAGGCTCATTTAATGATGTGTTGGTTCGCAATGACCTGTGTTATGCAACGACTAACAGGCAGAACGCCGTAAAGGAAATATCCCAACATGTAGAACTTTTTTTGGTGATAGGAGCTAGGAATAGTTCAAACTGCAATCGCCTGAGAGAGGTCGCCGAAAGCAGGGGAGTGAATGCTTACCTTATAAATGGGATTGAGGAATTGAACACTGATTGGTTACAAGGTGTTGAAAATGTCGGAATAACGTCAGGCGCATCTACTCCTGACGCACTTGTTCAGGAGATTATTGAGACGTTAATGCCAGAAGAAGTAATTTCTATGGGCGGTGACGAAGAAAACATAACCTTCACCCTTCCTTTGGAATTTAGAGAGTTTGCAAAAGATTAATAAAAGGGGATTTTTTGGATATAACCGTTTCTAGTCTCATAGAAGGAGCCCGTAGCGCTTCGGGTATTACAGTGATTATCGATGTATTTCGCTGTTTCACAACTGAAGCAGTTGCATTTGAGAAGGGAGCCAAAAAGATTATTTTGGTAGCTGAAATAGAGGAAGCTTTTGATCTAAAGGCTGATGGAGTTGGGGACATTCTTATGGGAGAGGTTGGAGGTAAAAAACCTGAAGGGTTTGACTACGGAAATTCTCCATTTGAGTTGTTAGGGGCAGATTTAAAAGGTAAAACAATAATTCAGTCTACACGTGCTGGGACAGTGGGTGTCACTAATGCATCTGGTGCAGATTTGATATACGGGGGTTCTCTTGCTGTCGCGTCCGCCACCGTCCGAGCATTGAAAGCTCACAATCCTTCAAAAGTTACACTTGTCGCTATGGGTTCGGAGGGCATAATTAGGGCGGATGAGGATGAACAATGCGCCTTGTATTTGAGGAATTTGCTTCAGGGCAGGGTGCCCGACATAGAGGCGGTCAAGTCTCTTATTATGGCGGGGGAAGAGTCTCAAAAATACGATGATCCAGAAACTCCACAATGGCCTATGGAGGATCGAGAAATGGCCTTGAATATCGATTCCCATGATTTCGCTTTACGGATTTCTATTGAAGACGGTTTTTTTATATCGCAACCAGAGTTACTAGAATAACTTGAGTGTTAGACGTTTTCGGGAGGTTACTAGAATATGAAGTATAGAAAGCTTGGTAGTTCGGGTCTCGAAGTTTCTGAGATTGGCTTAGGAACAAATAATTTTGGGCAACGCCTAGACTTCGAATCGAGTGACCGAGTGATCAGTCAATGCATCGAGTCTGGAATTAATCTTATTGATACTTCTAATAGCTATGGAGCGACACTCTCCGAGGAGTACATAGGAAAATCACTGGTGGGTCGTAGAGATAGTGTAGTTCTTGCGACAAAGGTGTCGAGCAGAATGTCGGAAGGCCCAAACCAAGCTGGTAATTCTCGAATACACATTATGGATCAAATAGAAGGTAGTCTGTCTCGACTACAGACCGACTATATTGATCTTTACCAAATTCATTGGTGGGATGATGGGACTCCGATTGAGGAGACACTTCGTGTTCTTGACGACCTGGTTCGGGAAGGAAAGATAAGATATTTTGGGTGCTCCAACTTTACTTCTTGGCAGGTTTGCGAGGCTATCTGGACATCTCGGTCGGTTGGGATCAATTCTTTCGTGAGTCTTCAACCGCATTACAGCATGATGGAAAGGTCAATTGAGTCAGAGATTCTACCGTTTTGTCAGAAGTATGGCATTGGCGTTCTGCCTTATTATCCATTGGCCAATGGATTCTTAACTGGAAAGTATCGCAGGGGAGAGGGTATTCCTGAAGGGACGAGGCTGGGAGTAAATGATAGGGGAATGTTTACTGAGGAAAACTTTGATTTGATAGAAAAATTAGATTCCTTCAGCGCTAAAAGGGGTAAGGCGGTGCTAGACCTAGCTTTTGCATGGCTTTTGGCCAGGGGTGAAATAAGCTCAGTAATAGCTGGTGCTACATCGCCAGAACAGGTAGTTTCTAATGCCGCCACTGCAGAGTTTGTACTCACAAACGAGGAATATGACGAAGTTACTTCGATGCTTAAATCCTAATGTTCTAGGTTATCCCGAAAGAGTTTCTTTTCCTGACTCTGGCATGACCTCAAATGCATTCAGTGCACATGCAAGCATACCGTAGTATCCATAAGTGGTTGTTAGTTCAGTAATGCCTTGAGTGCCAAAAAGTTTGTGGGCCGCTAAATAAGTTTCGTCAGTTACCCTTTTTTTGCCGAGGATCTCTCGCCCATATGAAATTACGACTTGGTACTCATGATTTAGACTTGTTATATCCCCGCTCATTCGCACAGTATCGATCACATCTTCAGGTACGCCAGCATTTCTGGCTAATTCCACGTGTCCTGACCATTCATAGTCACAATTCATCTCTTTTGCGGCTCCTATTATGGCCAGTTCCCTGATGTCGTCGTTTAGCGTAGACTCGAATCTTATAAACTCACCAAGGTGTGCGGCTCTACCAGCGATTTCAGGGCTGTGTAGAAGAACTGAAAATGGTCCGCTAATTCTCCCTCTGCTTCCTATTATTTCCTTAACTATGTGGTGGAATTCCTCATCTATATCTGTTACATCGGTTAGTTGCTTTATACGAGCCATGGTTCACTCCTTAGATACGTTCCAAATACTTAGGATGATTGAAGTTCGTAGATAATACCTTTGGAAGCGTATATCTTATTTTAAACCTAGTAGCGGTTCGCGGAGGAATCGATGATTGCATCCGATAAACACTTAATGGAATGTAACCAAGAATTTTGGGATTATCTGGTCGATAAACATTACTCATCGGAGTTCTATGGAGTAGATAAATTCCTGAATGGTCAAAACTCTCTGGACGAAATTGAACTTAAAGTGATTGGGGAAATAACTGGTAAAAACATTCTCCACGTCCAATGTCATTTCGGTCTAGCTACATTGAGTATGGCCCGAGAAGGCGGACTCGTATCAGGAGCAGATTTTTCTTACAAATCAATACAAGCGGCCAATAATTTATGCCAACTATCCGGCCTTGAGGCTAAATTTTATCAGTCCAATGTATATGAATTATCTGAAAAGATATCAGATAAGTTTGATATTGTGTTCACATCATATGGTGTCCTTTGCTGGCTTCCGGACTTATATGAATGGGCAAGGCAAATAGCCAGTAGAATGTCCCCAGGTGGGAAATTCTGTCTTGTCGAATTCCATCCGATTATGCATTCTTTGAAGCGAAGTAGTAGAGGCCCCGTAATTATAGGGGAGCCATACTTTAACGAGGGTGTAATGGAATTTATACCTGATGGTAGCGGAAGTTATGCCCTTCCAGAAGTTCCTAGTCGACACAATACATATGAGTGGGCTCATCCAATTTCAGAAATAATAACGTCGTTGGTGAATGCAGGACTCCATATTCTGGAGATGGAAGAATACCCTTATAGCACTCAAGGTGGTTTTTCTGAATGTCTTGAAGCTGACCAGGATGGGCTATGGAGGTATCCAGATTCGGAATTTGGTGTACCGCTAACGTTTTCAATTACAGCGCAAAAGCCGAAATAATTTGGAGAACGATGCCCATGTGAGTTTTCCCGTCTGACGAGACTAGAATGACCATGCCCCTGCTTATGTTGAGAGTTTTTGTGGGCACACGGCCCAGTTCATTTAGAAGCTTCAACCAACTCCGTGGAAGCCAACTTCGATGTTTTCGCCCGTAACCATAACAGGCGTTATTCTCTCTCCACCCGTTAGTTCCTCTACTTTGTCCCAGAGCTCAGGATTCAAGGCAAGATCAAATTCCTCAAAATCTATTGCTAAGTCTTGCAATTCACTCTTTAGGGCGTCAGAGTACGTGCAATCTGGATGGGTGTATAACGTTATTGAGTCTTCCAATGACCTACTCTCCGTATTCTGAGTATTTTAGCTACGTTCTAATTCTATGGAACATTTTCAGTCAATGCAAAGGTAAACTGGCACGGAAGAGTAATCATGAATAAATTAGGTAGGTGATGATAATGGACCCATTAGAAAAGGTGCGTCTGGGTAACACTGAAGTCAAAGTAACACGTTTGGGAATGGGTGGAGCGCCCATGGGTGGATTGCTAACGGAGGCTGGTCCCAACATAGCAAATGAGACTTTGAAACTGGCCTATGAAGAAGGCGTTAGATACTTTGATACTGCTCCACTGTACGGTAGCGGTAAAAGTGAAGTTTTCTTCGGTGAATTTCTGTCAACTCTTGACCGGGATTCTTTTACCCTTTCTTCTAAAGTTGGGAGGCTTCTGGACCGAACGGACACACCATCTGAAGTGAAGGTTAGGTTTGATTATTCAAGGGATGGTGTGCTCAGATCAATTGAGGAGAGCCTTACCAGGCTTAATCTTGATCGTGTCGATGTAGTTCTCATCCACGATCCAGATAACCACTACGAAGAGGCAATGGATACGGCATTCCCAGCGTTGGCAGATCTTAGAAGCCAAGGGGTGATTGGGGCTATAGGATCTGGAATGAACCAATGGGAGATGCTGGCTGATTTCGCTAGAAACGCAGATTTTGACTGTTTTCTTCTTGCAGGGCGCTACACCCTTCTCGATTATTCGGCCTTATCAGAATTCCTCCCAATCTGCGAAAAAAATTCAATAAGCGTAATACTGGGAGGACCTTATAACAGTGGAATTCTGGCCTCAGATCTTGAGGAGAATGTTACCTACTTCTATGAAACAGCTCCTCGGCATGTAATTGAGAAAGCAAAAGCTATCAAGAGTATTTGTGATGATTTTAATATCCCTCTTAAAGCTGCTGCCTTGCAGTTTGGTCTTCTACACCCTGCTGTTGCTGCAACAATACCTGGGGCCAGACACCCAAGGGAGGTTTCTGAAAATGTGGAAATGGCCGGCCTCAATATTCCTTCAGAATTATGGCAAGAGCTTAAGTCAGAAAGATTACTGCCAGAAGATGCTCCTACCTATGAGCGGGAAAGGGATTAAAGGCGTATTTCCATATGAAAACATATGCGATGACGTTGAACTTACTAGAAGACTCAGACTTAATTGAGCAGTACAAGGCATATCATTTAGAGGTATGGCCTGAGGTTATTGGGGGTCTTAAAAGCATAGGGATTGAAGAGATGAGGATTTTTCTTTCAGGAACTAGATTATTTATGGTTTTGAATGTTCCAGACGACTTTGATTTAGAAAATGATTTTCAGGCCTATACTGATTCATCACCAAAAGCTGCGAAATGGGATGAACTTATGAGGACTTATCAAAAAAAGATACCGGAAGCAGCAGATAATGAATGGTGGACTCCAATGGAAGAAGTATTTAATCTTAATTGGTAAAACCGCCGCAAGTTTTTACGTTTTGGGTTAGTAAAAATGCATTCACTATGGAAACAGTCATGTGACAGATTGAACAGAAAATCAATTCCTATGTCTGAAGAGGAATTAGTTAATATTGCAAAATTGTTGCCCACCTGGAGTATAGAGTGTTTTAAAAATGCTAGAACTATTAGAAAAATGTTTAAGTTCAACTCTTCTATAAACGCTTCACTTTTTGTGCAGAAGTTATCTGATATACAAGACCAGGAAAATCACCATGCAAAAGTCACTGTAGATGGCAAGACGGTTGACGTTATCTGGTGGACACATTTGTTTAATAATCTTCATAGAAATGACTTTGTGATGGCGGCAAAAACGGATTTTTTGTATTTGGGTATACCTGGAGAAGTCTAACCAATGTACTTATCTGATGAGCCCGTGTTATGAAATGTATACTTGAGTAGTAGGGAATTAGGGTTCTCAAATTTAAAAAATGTTCCCGAAAGGAATTTCACTTGCCTAGGTATTATCCGGCTTTTATTGATGTTAAAGACAGAACCTGCGTAGTAATAGGTGGTGGGGATTTTGGCGAAGAGAAGGTGGTGAAACTACTTGAGTGTGATGCCTCCGTCAGGGTCATAAGTACCAATGTAAATAAGTCTGTGTCAGAGATGGCACAGAAAGGGATTATAGAGTGGTTTAAGCGAACGTATCAGGCCGGAGACCTCTCAGACGCCTTTATCGCAATTGCCGCTGATAATCCTGAGGATGTGAATCTAAAGATTGCTGAGGAAGCCACGGAAAGAAATGTACCTTTGAATGTGGTTGATGTCACTCATCTCTGTACTTTTATAGCACCTTCAGTGGCACGCCGTGGAGAAGTTACAGTTGCTACATCCACTGGTGGAGCAAGTCCGGCTCTGGCTAGGACATTCAGGGAGAAAGTAGAATCTGATTGTCCTTGTAGAATGCTCGAATATGCAGATCTGGCGCCCATTCTTTCGTGGGCCCGTGGTGTTGTCAGGGAAAAGGGATGGAATATAGTGCCATCATATTGGCAGAACTGCATTAATGAGGATCTGCTAGATTTGGTTCAAGAAGGTCGTGATGCAGAAGCTCAGACTCATTTAATCAACTGTTTGGAAAAAGGTAATACCAATAATTAGGACGGCAATTATGCCATCTGGTAAATCTATAAAAGTAGCGACTAGATCCAGTCCTCTATCAATTGCTCAAACGAATGAGACTATCTCGCAATTGAAAAAAACCCTTTCTGAGCACACATTTGAGATCGTGCCTATAGAATCTGAGGGTGATAGACGTAAAACAGAGGATCTTTCAAAATTGGAAAGAGGAGTATTCGCTAAGTCGGTCGAACTCGCTGTACTAGATGGAAGAGCAGATATAGCGGTTCATAGTGCGAAAGATGTTCCGGCTGAAATCCTTGGGGAACTCCAAATAGCTGGATATTTGAGGCGGCAAGATCCTAGAGATGTGTTAGTCCATTCAGGATACGAGTCACTAAGGGAATTGCCCAAAGGGTTTAAGCTTGGGACAAGCAGTCAGCGGCGTGCCTGTCAAATATTGCGGATACGCCCCGATCTTCAAGTCGTTCCCATAAGGGGTAACGTTGATTCAAGAATTTCTTTCGTTGAGACTAAGGATGTTGATGGTGTGGTGTTGGCGGCATCCGGCATCTTACGTCTGGGATTGGAGGAACAAATTTCATCTTTCATTTCCACGAGGGATTGTGTACCTGACGTTGGTCAAGGAGCGATTCTAGTTCAGTGTTTGGCTCGTAACGAATCTATATTTGACCTTTTGAATCAAGCACTCGATGCCAAAACGGAAATAGAAGTCACTTCAGAGAGATCATTTCTCAGTTTCGTATCTGCTAGTTGTAAATCACCCGTTGCAGCACATTCTGTTTTGGATGGTGATGGTTCCCTGAATATGATCGCTATGGCTGGCCTCCCTGACGGAAGCGAATACTATTTCGCCGAACACTCCTCCAAACCTAATTCACCTGATAAAGCTGGCGAGGAACTGGCATTAAAACTTGCAAAATCTGGGGCAGCTCATCTGCTGGGTAAATTAATTGTCTAACGAAGGCGCAGGAGGGAAGGTTTTTCTAGTAGGGGCGGGACCTGGAGATTCCGGCTTGATTACAAGGAGAGGTGCCTCTCTGATTCAACAAGCCGATGTGATTATTTATGACCGACTTGTTGGCTCCGGGGTATTGGATTTAGCTGCTGATTCCGCCGAATTGGTCGATGTAGGTAAAACCCCAGGTAAATCCAATATTAGTCAGTTGGAGATAAACCACTTGCTGATAGACAAAGCTAAGAGGGGCCAGACTGTAGTTAGGCTGAAGGGAGGAGACCCCTTCGTTTTTGGTAGGGGAGCAGAGGAAGCAGCGGCTCTTGCAGAAGAAGGAATACACTTTGAGATAGTTCCAGGGATTACATCAGCTATAGCTGGACCGGGCTCGGTAGGGATTCCTGTTACAGATCGGGGGAAGGCGTCTTATTTTACTGTTGTCACGGCTTCAGAGGACCCCACTAAGACAGATTCAGATATCAACTGGGATGCTATTGCCAAAGGAAATGAAACCATCGTTGTGTTGATGGGTTCAAAAAATATAAATGAGATTTCCAACGTGTTAATTGAAGGAGGTCGAGACCCATCGACTCCCGCGGCTCTTATTGAGTCAGCCACAATGGCTGACCAAAGGGAAGTATTCGGTTTGCTCGCAAATATAGGTGAACTTGCTGCATTATCGAAAATTGCAGCACCTTGCGTTCTAGTTATAGGTGAGGTTGTTGAATCGGCAAAAAAGTTGCAAATACGGACTAATTTCCCGTTGCTAGGTAAAAAGATTCTTGTCACTAGGTCTCGCGATCAAGCCAGTAAACTTAGTATGTCATTGAGAGATTTAGGAGCATCGGTAGTGGAGCTGCCAACAATAGCTATAAGTCCGATTAGTGACTATGAACATCTGGATATGGCCATCACTAATATTAGTGACTACAAATGGGTTATATTTTCCAGTGCAAACGCTGTGAATGCATTCTATTCCCGATTAAGTCAGATGGGGTTGGATTCTCGACATTTCTCAAAGGTTAAGATTGGAGCTATCGGCCCAGCCACTTGCCGAGCCCTTCGGCTTGAGGGTATTTCACCTGACTTCATACCACCAAGAGCGGTATCTGACTCTCTCATTGCCAATTTTCCCCATCCCGAATCGTCGCTCCAAAAAATATTATTACCTTCCCCAGAGATAGCTCCTGAAACCATAAAAACGGGATTGGAAAAACTGGGATGGACTGTTCATAGGGTGGATGCATATAAGACGGTTATGCCAAAGCAGTCGGTTAAAAGAGCTGGGCGGCTTTTGAATGAACGTCTGGATATGGTCACCTTCACAAGCTCATCGACAGTGGCAAATCTTGATGCGATGTTGGAGTCTGGAATTCCATCTGATGTTTCTATAGCATGTATTGGTCCTGTGACTGCTGAAACTGCCAGTGAGATGGGTATGAAACCTGACATAGTTGCTGAGGAACATACAATCAACGGACTGGTGTCTGCTATCACTATTTTTTATTCTAGCTAAGGTGGCGAAATGGCTTTTCCACATTCGCGTCTTCGACGTCTGAGACAGAGCAGTGAAATGCTTTCTCTGACCTCAGAAACCAGATGGTCAGTAGAGGATTTTGTGTATCCGATCTTTGTCATACATGGCCAGGGCAAAAAGATTCCGATAGAGCCCATGCCAGGAATATTTCAATTTTCTGTAGACATGCTTGCTGCGGAAATTAGAGAAATTAGATCACTCGGAATACAGTCGGTGCTGTTATTTGGAATCCCAGCGATTAAGGATGCCACAGGTTCAGGTGGGACGGATACTAATGGAGTCATACAAGTAGCCATTCGAGAAATAAAGTCGGTGGACCCTGATCTCATTGTGATGACGGATGTATGTTTATGCGACTATACAGACCACGGCCACTGTGGCGTCATAGAAGGATCCAATATCGACAACGATGCAACCCTAACTATTTTGCAGCAAATGGCTGAATCGCATGCTAAGAATGGTGCCGATGTGGTCGCGCCGTCGGCAATGATGGATGGGCAAGTAGGGGCTATTCGTTCTGCCCTCGACTCGGCGGGCAAAAAAGATACTGTGATAATGGGTTATTCGAGCAAATATGCCTCTGGATTTTATGGACCTTTTAGGGTTGCGGCACAGTCCGCTCCTCAGTTTGGAAACCGATCCAGCTACCAGGCTGATCCGGCTAATGTGCGCCAGGCTATGTTGGAAATTCAACAGGATATAGAGGAGGGGGCAGACATTATTATGGTTAAACCTGCTCTTGCTTATTTGGATGTGATCAGGACTGCCCGGGAAAGATTTGACTTTCCATTGGCCGCGTATAACGTAAGTGGGGAATATTCAATGGTAAAAGCGGCCTCAGCTAACGACTGGATTGAAGGCGATAGAGTTAGAGACGAAATTCTCACCTCCATTAAACGTGCGGGTGCCGACATTATTATCAGTTATCACGCGAAAGAAATTGCTTCCACCTTATGACAGTGGGAGAGATTTCGAAGCTAGAAAATTTTTAATGGAGGCCAAATTCTTAAACGGGCTACATCCGTTATTTTCGAAATGGATATAGGACCAAGTGTTCGACTATCAACTACATGATGGGAATTTCTAAAGTCGCTAAGCAGAAATACATGACCGTCAGGAATTTGGCATGTAAGGTGTTCCAAGCCTCGGGATTTGGGCAAATTATCTATGTAAGGTTCAGATAAAGGGGCCCCGTCAATATAAATCTGTCCAGAATCGATTTCCAGAAGTTCGTTTTGGAGTCCAATTATTCGCTTGACTGAGAGTTTTTCTGAGTCAAGATCGAGTTTTACTATAACAATCTCCCCTCTATCTAGTTCAGTCTCTTTTGTAACGGAACTGGTTATCAAAAGATCCTTATTTTTTAGAGTGGGTTCCATACTACGGTTCTTGATTCTCGCTATTCGCCTCATGTATTCATATTAACCCAGTATCAATAATCACAGTTTTGCAAATTAAGATGCCTGTCTTGCAGTGAGATCACTAATTCCTGTATCTTTTCAGGGAAGGTATTTTTGATCTTCGGAAAGAAGAAAGATCTCGCAACAGACGTTTAAAAAGGAAGGAACCATATGAGCATTGTTACTACGATTAAGAAATTTGCAAATATTGTGGATGTTAGCGCTCACTGCGATATTCCATGTGGAATATATGATCCTATTACAGCGAAAATAGGAGCCCAGACTGTTCTCAAGATGGCAGTAAGAATCGAGGCTTTAGATTCCTGTGAGGATGTGAACACTTTTTCCAGGTATGTAGCTGTAAAAGAAGAGCATGCACAATCTGTCAAGAATGAGTTGAATATATTGTTGTCGGACTATTTCAAGCCTGAGCATTTGGCAGACTATCCTAATCTACATGAACTGTTTTGGAATGCCAATAAACTGGCTGGTGCTAATAAGCAGGGTGTGAGTTCAGAATCAGCTCAGCAATTAGTTGATGCAGTTGATGAGATCGCAAAGATTTTTTGGGCCTCCAAGGGCGTTGATTATAGCGATCCAAATGCTGCCGTTCGGTACGGAGCATAAATAGCTAAAGTATTAAAGTAGTAAAAGGGGCGTTCAATCGACGCCCCTTTTCCATTGTGGGACTATTTGTAGTCTTCTCTCGGAGGACTGAAGATATCAAGTGCTTTGGCAGCGGAGTCACCAACAATAACTTGGTGTTCAACCCCTCCTGGGATGATGTAATATTCACCGGCAGAGACAACTTTTTTCTGCTCACCGATAGTGAATTCAAAAGATCCTTCAAGGACCATGCCAGCTTGTTCGTTGGGGTGTGAATGCAAAGGCACTTCTGAATTGGCATCCATCTCTACAAGGCTCATCATAATATTCTCGCCCCACATGGTCTTGATAGTTACTCCAGGAGCAAGATTTCTAGTTCGAAGATTTTGCGAGCTATAAAAATATTCCATTATTACCTCTTCATTTTGCCGATTGTGTTGCCATAGCATTAGGCAAAGATAAACAAGATGTTATTACGTCGTTTATAGGGGTAGGGACGTTGTGGGTTTTTCCCATCTGACTGACCGCCCCGTTGATGACATTAACTTCGAGCGGACGGCCGGAAAGTAAATCCTGATGCATGGAGGATACAAGTTCTGATTTGTGAGAGATGAAGTCATCCATTGTTGTATCCACTATATCCGATGGCAAACCGATTCCCTCTGCATCAGCCACTGCTTTTGTTTCTGACATTACTTGAATAGCGAGTTCATATGTTTGTGGATTATCTAACACTTGTTCGAATCTGGCCCTGGCAAGGCACGTCATTCCGCTCAGAGCTGTAATGAAAACCAATTTTTTCCATAGAGCAGACATTATGTTCTCTGACACTTCGTGATCTATATTCGAACTTTTTAATAGTTCACTTACCATGGTGGTTCTCGGGGTGCCAATTCCAAGTTTGTTTCCCAGAGCTATACGGCAGCCTCCACCGTGCTCTTCAGTGATGCCAGGGTTTCCCCTGGATGCCTCGATATAGGCTGCACCTAAAAGAACTCTTTCATCACCGAACCGATTTGACAAGAAATCTCCACTACCAATTCCGTTTTGCAGCGTGAGAACTGTGGTTTCTGGTCCTACGGCTGGTGCTATAACATCGCAAGCGGACTCGTTATGGTAGGCCTTCACACAGTAAAGTACGATATCTGCCACATAGCCTTCTTCAGGTTTGGATACGGCAGTTGCCTGAGATATGAAATTCCCTGAAGTCTTGCTTTTGACTTCGAGTCCTTTTTCCTGAATTGCCTTTAAATGTTCATTACGAGCAATTAGAACAACGTCGTGTTTTTCAGCTATAACAGATCCGAAGTATCCTCCGACTGCACCGGCGGCCATTACCAGAACTTTCATATTTTTACCTTTTTTAATCACTGTGATTTTTAATGCTTCAATAATAACTCTGATCGCAGTTAAAATCGTCATTAAAGTATTATGTTAGACTGCTGCGTGCTTAGACCAGTCCCCTGAATTCCTAAAATTTTCTGACTACGGAGGCCCCACATGAAGTTTGGTTTGCTTTACGAGATGCAGAGACCACACGACGAATTTACAGTGGATTACACTTCATTAATAAACGAAACGATTGAGCAATGCCAGCTTGCTGACGAAATGGGATTTGATCATCTCTGGTTTGTTGAACATCATTTTCTAACCACATTTGCGGGGTCGTCTGCCCCAGAGGTAATCATCTCTGCTCTGTCCCGTCTGACAAAAAATATAAGAATCGGATTTGGAGTGGTAGTACTTCCCAATCATCATCCAGTTCAGGTTGCTGAGAGACTAGCCATGGTGGATCATTTATCAGGGGGTAGAGTGGAATTTGGTGTTGGTAGAAGTAGCCCATATGAGCAATTAGGTTTGGGAATAGATCCACGTGATACCCGTGACATCATGGAGGAGTCACTAAATATTGTTCCTAAAATATGGCAAACTCCGGGCCTTTTTGAATGGAAAGGCAAACACTTTGACATACCGGAACGAGAAATCCTTCCTAAGCCTAAGCAGGATCCACACCCCCCAATTTGGATGGCATGTACCCAGCCTACCAGCTATGAAATGGCGGCGGAAAAGGGTATTGGCGTTCTTTCTTTTGGATCAGGAGCTCCTGCTGGAATGAAGGATCATATAGATAACTACAGGGAAAATATAAAGAATGCGAAACCAGTAGGGGGATTTGTAAATAATCAGTGGGCTAATTTCACACTGGGCCATTGTGGGGACAATGATATTGAAGCAGTCGAGACAGGGGCGCAGGCTATCAAAGAGTTTTTTGGACCCAATCGCCCATATACGGCCGATAGGCAGGATGTTTACGAAAACCTGTTGGAGTCATGGGGAGGAGTACCGGATCATCTTGAAGCAAGTTTCTCCAGATTTCTTGGTGAAGGGGAACAGGATCTAGGGGGTGGTGGAGCCTCTCGAGCCATGTTAGGAGAATTGCCAGCGGAATTATTAGCAGACAGGGGAGTCATAGTAGCTGGTAACCCAGATAGATGCATAGAATCTGCCAAACGGCATCAAGAGATTGGGGTGGATCAGCTACTGTTGATAATGCAATCCGATCAGGTCCCGCATAAAAAAGTTATGCGTTCGATTGAATTGTTTGGAAAGGAAGTTATCCCAGCTTTCAAATAGTGAATATTCCCTCTGTTACGTAAGTTATAGGAAGTATGATTAGAATTAATTCTCTTTATTAGTGTATGGCATGGAAGATAACATCCTCCAAACTGAGATATAATTCACATTATTAACAAATTTCATATGTATTTATATGCTGTGATCAGGACGTAGTAACCTTTCAGGGAATACTCAGAGAGCCGGGTAAGGTGAGAGCCGGTGTATTCGCGGAGGATGAATGGACCCTGAGAGCTTCCTTCAAGTGAGTTTTACGTTACGTAAGGCTTGTGAGAAGGACGGATAGGCACCGTTATCATACCTGGAGGTTTCCGAACAAATCTCATTGAGTGCTCTTGGGGTGATAAACCTCAGGGAATTAGGGTGGCACCGCGGTTAATACCGCCCCTTCTTAATAGGGGCGGTTTTTTTATTTCCCCAAATGGTGTTACATGACTGAGATACTTGATTAGGAGAGTTAGGTGACAGAAAAGAAAATAGTATTTAGTGGTGTTCAGCCCAGCGGCGATCCTCAATTGGGGAATTATCTTGGCGCCTTTAAAGGATGGGTTCAAAGACAGACTGAAAAGACAAATTACTTTTGTGTTGTTGACTTGCATGCGTTAACAGTCACACCAGATCCCAAGGATTTGCGGACTCAAACTCGCGAGCTGGCTGCAACATTGTTCGCTTCTGGCATAGATCCCTACAAGAGTACTCTTTTCGTTCAGAGTCATGTGACAGCGCATGCTGAAAGTTGCTGGTTATTAAATTGCGTCACACCAATAGGATGGCTCGAGCGTATGACTCAATTTAAGGACAAGTCTCAGGGTCAGGAGAGGGTATCAACAGGGCTACTAGACTATCCGGTTCTTATGGCAGGAGACATAATCCTGTATGACGCTGATGAAGTGCCAGTGGGTGAGGATCAAAAGCAGCATGTTGAGTTGGCCAGAGACATTGCTGCAAGGTTTAATAGGATTTATGGAGATACGTTTGTAATACCCGAACCAGTAATTCCTGAAACAGGAGGCCGTGTGATGGGTCTCAATGATCCGACAGTTAAGATGTCCAAAAGTCATTCTCATATCAGAGGTCATGCCATTCGGATGTTGGATGAGCCAGACGAAATTCAGCGCTCGTTCATGAGAGCAGTCACTGATTCTGGAAATGAAATTAGATTTTCTGATGATGTCGAGAAATCAGGAGTGAATAATCTCTTAGGCATATATAAAGTAATAACTGGGAAATCGGAAATCGAAGTGGAAAAAGATTTTGAGGATGCGCGTGGGTATGGAGATTTGAAAAAGGCTGTTGCAGAAGTGGTCATCGACGAACTTGCTCCAATAAGGGAAAAATATCAGGAGCTTATGTCTGATGTAGGAGAGCTTGACAGGTTGCTTAGGGTGGGGGCCGAACAAGCAGAGTCCGTGGCACTACCGAAGTTGGCAGAAATGAAGGAAAAAATGGGACTTATAGTTTCCTGATTGAGGTTCTATAGGAATTAAGCATGTACTATCCAACGTTGACAGAAGCAAAACAGATGTCAGGTCAGGGAAATCTTCTTCCGATATACAAGGAAATAGATGCTGATTTGGAGACCCCAGTATCAGCTTATCTTAAAGTTGCTAGGCCGCCTTATTCATTTCTATTAGAAAGCGTTGAAGGGGGAGAGCATTTAGCAAGGTATAGCTTCATAGGGACAGAACCTGAGGAAGTTATTAAAACAGGTCCCGGGCAGAAAGATGGTGAAGTGGATCCATTAACTCTCGTCGAAAGTATGTTAAATCAATATAAGTTGATAGAAACTAAAAATCTCCCCAGATTCGGAGGGGGAGCAGTAGGTTACCTTTCATATGAGGCTGTGAGGTATTTTGAAACATTACCCGCACCTGCCAGGGATCCCTTAAGTGTTCCAGAATCGATAATGATGCTTACCAAGACGTTTTTAGTATTCGATCACGTCCGCCATAAGATACAGGTTGTAAGTCATGCTCTCTTGGATACAGACGTTGAGGGCGCATACAAGGAGGCCGTAGGTAGAATCGATGCTGTAGTCGATAGACTAAATCAGCCCTTAGATCCTGCTTCGATTCCACGGTCCTCAGATTATCCTTCCAAGACGGTGGGGTCTAATATGAGTTCCGATGATCACAAATTGATGGTAGATAAATCCAAGGATTACGTTGTCGAAGGTGACGTGATCCAAGTAGTTGTTTCCCAGAGGTTTTCAAGACCATCTTCGGCTCACCCATTTCACATATACAGGTCACTGAGAACAATAAATCCTTCTCCCTACATGTACTATCTCGACCTTGATGGATTTCAAATCGTGGGAGCATCCCCAGAGATGCTGGTGCAAGTGGAAAACGGAGTTGTTGCGACACATCCTATTGCAGGCACACGGCCTCGTTCTGATGACGAAGAGGAAGATAATAGACTCGAGCAGGAGCTACGCACAGATGAAAAAGAGCGTGCGGAGCACATAATGCTACTTGACCTCGGCAGAAACGATATTGGTAGGGTGAGTGAACCAGGAACAGTGGTGCCATCGGGAATTCTTGAGGTGGAAAGATACTCACATGTTATGCATTTAGTCTCGCATGTTGAGGGAAGACTTAGAGAAGGATTTTCAAATTATGATGCTCTCAGGGCATGTTTTCCTGCTGGGACTGTTTCCGGAGCACCCAAAATAAGAGCAATGGAAATAATTGCGGAGCTAGAAAATGATCGAAGAGGTCCATATGCGGGGGCAATCGGCTATTTTGATTTTAAAGGAAACATGGATACCTGTATAACTATCAGAACTCTTGTTATGAAGGATGGGGTTGCTCATGTGCAGGCTGGGGGGGGTATTGTTTATGACAGCGTACCAGGAGTTGAGTTCGATGAAACAATTCATAAAGCTAGTGCTGTTTTGAGAGCAATAGACGTAGCAGAATCAACATTGGAGAATTCATCTTGATCCTTCTGATAGATAATTACGATAGTTTCACTTACAACCTGTACCAGTATCTTTGTGAGCTGGGTGCTGAGGTTGAAGTAGTTCGTAATGACCAGATAACCTTGGATGAAATTAGAGAAAAACAACCAGAGAAAATAGTAATTTCGCCAGGTCCATGCACTCCGGATAAAGCGGGAATATCAAATGACATAATTGCTACATTCGGTTCTAAAGTTCCGACTCTCGGAGTTTGTTTGGGACATCAATGCGTTGGCCAGACATATGGGGGTACAGTGGGAGGAGCGGGTGAAATAATGCATGGTAAAACCTCCCTTATTTATCACGATGGGAAAGGTGTGTTTGCCGGTATTTCTAGCCCATTTGAAGCCATTCGGTACCATTCACTTGCTGTTTACAGAGATGATCTTCCTGAAGAGTTGGAAGTTACGGCGTGGACTGAAAATGGTTTGATTATGGGGGTACGACACAAGAATTATCCGGTGGAGGGGATACAATTTCATCCCGAGTCGATTATGACTCATGCCGGAAAGGATATTCTTTCTAATTTTCTCAACCAGGAATACTAGGAGGAACTAATGATTCAGGAATTGATTCAAAAACTTGTCGACGGGTTGACGCTGAGTTTTGAAGAGTCTGCGCAGGCAATGAATCAAATAATGGAAGGTGAGGCGACTCCAGCCCAGTTTGGTGCCTTTGTCACGTCCCTTAGATTAAAAGGGGAAACGGTTGATGAAGTGGCTGGTATGGCTTCGGTTATGCGTGAAAAATCGCTTCGTGTTAACACTTCGGAATATTTGGTTGATACCTGTGGGACAGGTGGGGATAGTTCGGGGACTTTTAATATTTCTACCGCCGCTGCATTTGTGGCTGCAGGCGCAGGTGCAAATGTTGCCAAGCATGGCAACAGAGCTATGTCTGGTAAAACAGGGAGTGCAGATGTCTTGGAAGCTCTCGGTGCGAATATAGCGCTATCTCCGGAGTCGGTCGAAAAGTGTATAGAGCAAACAGGATTCGGATTCATGTTCGCTCAGGAGTTTCATCCTTCTATGAGATTTGCAGCTTCTCCCAGAAGGGAAATCGGTATAAGGACTGTGTTCAATATCCTCGGCCCACTTACTAATCCTGCCGGAGCCCCGTGTCAGGTGGTGGGGGTATCAGATTTTTCTACTGGGGAGTTAATGGTACGGACACTGGCCAGACTAGGAAGTCAGAAAGCTATCGTAGTTCATGGGGAAGATGGACTAGACGAGGTCACTATATCTGGACCCTCAACTCTCTGGTTTTTAGCAAATGGGTTTATTACGAAGTCAAAAATTTCTCCAGATCAGTTCGGGATGAGCATTAGCCCAATAACGAGTATTCAGGCCTCAAATCCGTCTGAAAGCGCAGAAATCATCAAGAATGTTGTCAATGGGAGTGTGGGTGCTGCTCACGATATTGTTGTGCTGAATTCTTCCGCGACTTTAGTGTCTTGTGGAATAGCTGAGGATTTAGAAGATGGAATTGATCTGGCCCAAAAGTCAATATCATCTGGAAGGGCAGCCTCGTGTTTGGATTCTTACGTTTCACTTAGTAATTCTCTTGGTTGAAAGGGAATAGTTGGTTAATTATGACATCTTCTGAAATACCAGATATTCTCAAAGAAATAATTGATGTTAAAAGAGAACGGGTACTCGACAGAAAGAAGACCTACAGTATTTCAAAGATTGAGAACTTAATATCTGATGCTCCATACCCATTGAACTTTGCTGGAAGGTTGATGGGGGATTCTGTGAGGATTATTGCGGAAATAAAAAAAGCATCACCTTCAAAAGGAGTGTTTAGGGATGATTTGGATATTCTTGATTTGGCAGTTAAATATGCGGAGAGTGATGTAGCTGCGATCTCCGTTTTAACAAATGAAGATCACTTTCATGGATCAATCGATGATATGAAGTCAGTAAGCGACGTTGTTCATCCTTATGGGATTCCTGTTTTGCGAAAGGAATTCATTTTTGATCCTTACCAGATATATGAAGCAAGGGCGTTTGGGGCTGACGCAATACTTTTGATCGTATCGATGCTAAATCCTCGCCAAATCGAGGAATTTATGGGATTGGCTTCGTCATTGTGGATTCAGTGCCTGGTAGAGGTCCATGATGAGATCGAACTCCGTGTTGCCATAGACTGCGGAGCAGAGATTATTGGTATCAATAATCGTGATCTAAAAACCTTTGAAACTACTCTTAAAACTACCGAGTCTCTCGCTCCCCTTGTCCCTCCCGGTACCATAATAGTTAGTGAGAGTGGTATTTCAAACAGGAGTGATGTTGACAGGGTTATGGCATCGGGAGCTGGTGCAATATTGGTTGGGGAATCACTGGTAAAGTCTTCTGATCCTTCAGGCCAGCTAAAAGAGTTGGGGTCTAAATCTTGACTAAATTTAAGATATGTGGGCTGCGGGATCTAGAGAATACAGTTCTTGCAAGTACCTGTGGGGCTGAGATGTTGGGATTTGTGTTTGTTAGTGGGGTTAGAAGACAGATCTCTCCTATGGCTGCAAAAAAAATTGTGGTTGATTACAGAGAGTTGGTCGGGTCAGATGGACCAGCCCTTGTAGGGCTCTTTGCAAATCAATCCTTACATTTTGTTAATCGGGTAATAGATAGCTGTGGTTTAGATTACGCGCAGCTTTGCGGCGAAGAGCCATCCGAATATTGGGATAAAATAAATAGTGATGTAATTCGGCAGGTTAAAGTTCCCGTCGGCGGAGATTTTGAGGCTACTACACGGAAAGCCAATGAAGAAGTAGAGGCCGTCTTGGATAATGGTGCCATACCGATCCTTGATACGATGGAAAAAGGCCAGCTAGGCGGAACAGGCAAGAGCTTCAACTGGGAAATTGCGGCGAATATTCCTAAGGGTAGTAAATTTATACTGGCCGGAGGGCTTACACCTTCAAATGTAACAGAGGCCATATCTGTAGCAGATCCATGGATGGTAGATGTGTCTACTGGAGTGGAAACTGAAGGAGAAAAAGATCCATACAAAATAAAGAATTTTTCAAATGCAGTTAGAGGAACTGATAATTGATTCTTGACATAAATGAAAGTGTTTAATAGTCTCGGTTGTCTAAATCTAAAGGAGATTAATAATGACATACAACTTTAATCATGTTCACTTGAAAGCACCTGATCCTGGTAAGACGGCTGATTGGTATGTAGCGGCATTCGACTTTGAAATTGTCGATGACCAAAACCCCAGGCCTCAGGGGGATAGATTCATTAGGTGCAAGACTAAAGATGGTGTTGCTATAAATATATCTAGTGCCCGAACAGGAGAATCCATGGGTGATGGAGATGCAGACGCTCACTGGGGGATCGAGCATTTTGGGATAGAAGTTGACGATATTGAGAAGGAATTGAGCAGACTAGAGTCGTTGGGAGCCAAGATACTTGAAGGGCCGATTCATACCCCTGGAGGCTTATCCTTAGCTTTCATAGAAGCTCCTGATGATGTTCGGATAGAGGTTATGCAGCTCTCGTAAATAAATAGGTAGGATATTTGATATGGCTAGACAAGTTTATTTTCCAAATCCAGATAATAAACCTTCTGGATTCTCACCGGCTACTCGCAGTGGGCGGGCCGTCTTTGTATCCGGTCAAGTTCCTGTAGACTCAAGTGGGAGCCTAGTAGGAGAAGGTGATTGTGAGAAACAGGCTGAACAATGTTTTGAGAATATCAGGGCTGCTTTAGAGGCGGCTGGTGCCTCTATGGAAGACGTTACAAAGATAACTGCTTTTATTGTACGACCTGAAGATTATCCGGATTACGCAAAGGTGCGTCTCAGCAGGTTTCCACAAGATGGTCCTGCTAGTAGTAGTGTCTTTATTAGTGGGCTGGTAGATCCAAAATTTCTCATTGAAATTGAGGCCATTGCGGTTCTTGAGGATTGAATGGGATCCGATTGTATATTTTGTGAAATTTACTCGGGGAATATCCCTTCAGAAATTCTTTATCGTGACGAATTATGTTTTGTAGTGAGGGATATTCAGCCATCTGCTCCATCCCATCTGCTGGTGATACCTATTAGTCATGTCACCTATCTTGATGAAATTTCCGATGACGCCTTTGACATAGTTGCCCAAATGTTTAGGGTGGCTGTTAAAATCGCTGCCGAGGAGGGGATATCCCAAAGCGGCTATCGTCTGGTGGTAAACCAAAGAGATGATTCAGGGCAAATAATTCCTCATTTACATTTACATGTTGTAGGGGGGGGTAATCTGGCGAGAATAGCCTAAAAAGGGGCAATCTTATTTAAGGTGACAGTATGGAAAAGCTTCTGGAAGCCATAGAGAAAAGATTGAGCCTGCTCCCAGAAGGATTAAGATCCCACGTTGAAAGAACCCGTGTTATGGCTAGGGATATAGCGGAAACACATGGCATTGACCCTACCCGTTGCGATATTGGAGCTGCTGCTCATGATCTTGCTCGTCATCTGGCCAATGATGTTTTGCTTGATGAATCACGATCTCAAAAAATGAAGTTATCTGATATTGAAAAAAGAGAGCCCTTATTGCTACATGGGCCTATAGCTGCACACTGGCTACGTAATGAAATGAATTGTTCAGATGATGAATTAATTGCAGCTGTGGCATATCACACCACTGGTAGGCCTAAAATGACTCCTGTTGAGAAGGTGATTTTCATCGCGGACAAAATTGAACCAGAAAAAGTAGCAAGAAATACCAAACTTGATATTGTTTTGGCTAAAGTACGAGAAGATCTTGATCAAGCGATCCTTAGCTATCTCTCATTTAGAATTAGATCTTTGCTAAAGGAAAAGAAACTGATCCATCCGTTGTCATTAGAGACGTGGAACGCGATTTATTCCGAGAGTTTGCCTTGATATTATGAAGGTCTGCCTTTGACTACAGTGATTATTTTAACCTCAATTTTACCTTTATCAACTTCCAGTAACGCCATGGTGCAGTCTTCCATAAATGACTTATACCCTTGGCCTGGATTTACGAAGAGCACACCTTCAATTGACTTGTTCATGGGCTCGTGAGTATGGCCGAATAAAATCACATCTGGAATTTCGGGGAAGTCGTTAAAAAGTTCTTCTGGAGGAAACTCGGGTCCTCCCCAGGCCGGATGTATAGCACCTATACTTACCCCTTCAACTTCAAAAATTTGTTTGTATGGAAGTTGTGACCTTATGTCGACGGGATCTGAATTTCCGTGAACCACGTACCCTATGGTAGCTGAGCGTAAAAATCCTTCTACAACCGGCATTCGTACAATATCACCGCAGTGCACAGCTATATCGGAAACTTCAACGGCCTTGCGAATATCTGGATGAACTTCTTCCCAAGTTGAGCAATGGGTATCAGATATTACTGTTATTTTGGTTGGCAACTTTGGGAAAACCTCGTTTATTTAGAGTTTAGACCTGTCTTCACTCTATCCAATATGGCGTTTCCGACTTCGTACTTTGACATTAGAGGTAATTTTTCTATTGTTCCATTCGCATGGATGATGGTTACTTTGTTAGTGTCCACTGAAAACCCGCTATCTTGGGCAGTTATGTCGTTGGCGACTATAAAATCTAGCCCTTTTTTATTGATCTTGGCAGAGCCGTTTTCGATTAAATTTTCACTTTCAGCTGCGAACCCAACTTTGATTAAATTGCCTGATTCATTGGACCTACTAGACTCAATTCCGGCTATTATGTCCGGGTTTTTTGTCAGATCTATTTGCCAAGTTTCTGCGTTGCTTTTCTTTGCTTTGGATTTCAAAGTTTTTACAGGTCTCCAATCCGCGACGGCTGCTGCCATGATAATGGAATGAGCGTCGTTACACTCCGTGCTAAGGGCTTTTTTCATATCCAGAGCACTTTCAACCTTGATTGTTCTTACTCCAACTAGGTCTGGGAGTGCTGTTGGAGCTGACACAAGTGTCACGATCGCTCCTCTGTTTCTTGCCGCTTCGGCGATTGCGTAACCCATCTTTCCCGACGACCTATTGCCAATCATGCGGACAGGATCAATTGGTTCCTGAGTTCCTCCAGCACTAACGACTATGCGTTTACCGGAGAAGTCACCATTTCTACCTAGCACCATTTCAGTAACGCCGAGTAGGTCAGATGTTTCGATCATTCGACCTAGGCCGATAAGCCCAGATGCCAATCTTCCCTCAGCAGGTCCCGCTATAAACACGCCATCTGACATTAGTGTCGCCACATTTCTTTGGGTAGCAGAATTTTCAAACATGTTGGCATCCATTGCTGGTGCGACGACGATAGGAGATTTTGTTGCTAGCACTGAAGTAAGTAGCGGATTATCACTTAAGCCGTTTGCAAGTTTTGCAATGGTGTTAGCACTTGCAGGTGCAATCACAAATATGTCTGCCTGTTCGGCTAGAAATACATGATTTATTGCTAATTCAGAATCTGAGTCAAAGAGATCAGTGACCACTTGCCGATGGGTGATGCTTTTGAAACTAAGTGGTGTTACAAACTTGCTAGCTGACTCTGTAAGTATGACGTCTACTTCAGCTCCTGCCTGCTTAAATTTGCTGGCAAGATCTACGGATTTATAGCACGCAATGCTGCCGGTGACTCCTAATACAATTCTCTTTTTAGAAAGTGGTCCAGTCATATCAGATCTCATTTTGCAAATTCGTTTAGTGAGTGGACGATTTGAAGTCCCTTGAGTGTTAAATCTGGATCCACTGTGTCGAAAACTGATGATTCTTTTTGAACTACGTTGGCCAGCCCTCCGGTGCCAATTACACCTGCCTCGCTACTCAACTCTTCTTTAAACCTATTTATCATACCTTTGACAAGTTCTGTGTATCCCAGAACGAGACCTGATTGAATTGAATGGGGTGTGTTTCTACCGATGGCAGTATCAGGCGCTGTCAGTTCCACTCTGCGCAATTGAGATGTTGCTCTGAACAGAGCATCACCAGATACTCCCATTCCAGGGGCGATAGCCCCACCTAAATATTCTCCAGACTTTGTAATAGCATCAAACACAGTGGCTGTACCTAGATCAACAATTATCGCCGGTCCGCCATAAATATGAAGGGCAGCTGCAGCATCTACTATTCTGTCAGTTCCGACGTCTCGGGGACTGTCGTATAGCACCTTTACCCCTGTTTTAGTGCCAGAACCGACGATAAGAGGGTTAGCTTGGAAATAACGTTGGCAAAGACTTTCAAATGTAGGGGTCAGTGGAGGGACTACACTACAGATTGCGACATGGGATATCCCTTTTACATCCGACTTCCGCCCCTCCAACATTTGGGTGAGTTGCAGGCCGTACTCATCTGAGGTTTTGCTGGAGTCAGTGGATATCCGCCATGTGGCAGAGAGAATGTCACCGTTGAATAGCCCAACTGTGATATTAGTATTTCCAATGTCTATCGCGAGAAGCACTTCTATATTGCCTCTGAGTCAACAATTTTATTTCTTCTTCTCGACGTAATTTCTGTTTCTAGACCAGTTAGATTTCAGCAACTTGCTTGCATCTAACAGGTTATCTAGAGTAGGAAATATAGAGTCTCGCAGCCTCTTGAAGCCTAGTATCTTGGCTGCCTCTGTTGCAGCTGATGGACCAGAAATTCTGTCCTTCTCGCGGTCATTCCAGGCAGAGTCAACCTTGTCTTCCCAGTTGTCAGGGAGTTCGCCGTCACTATTGAGGTCTTCCCTGTTTTCAGGAGTATCACCATTGTCAGAGCTATTGTCCGTGTCTGAAACGTGAGGTCTGATTATTCGAGGGGCAGTTCCGGGTGTTGTAGGTTTGGATAAGCTCCCGTTAGAAGCATCTTCTGAGGTTACATCTGATGACTTTAGGGAAACAGTGAAATCTGTGCCCTGGTGAGTGGTAACACTAATTTCATCGCGGGACATCAAAAACTCTCTAAAAGATCTATATCCCATATCACGATAGTTAAAGCTGGGATCTATCCTTGTCATAGTCTGGGCAAGTCTGGTTCCAAGGGCATTTTCGTCGTCGTCCATGGTTGCCTCGATTGCCCTTGTCAGTAGTGTTGTTACCGCAGCGGAAGAGGCTGGGATATCTGATCCGCTGGAACTGGTAGATGGTTCTAATGGCCTTCGGCTACGTTCGGTTCGACGTGGAGTTCTTGATGTACGATTTTTCTCGTAATCATCAGCCCGAGTGTCACCAGCACCGAGGAATATGTATTTGTCACAAGATTTAACCATTGTTGTTGAGGTTACCGCTCGGCGACCTGCTCCAACTACGGACTTGCCTGATCCTCGAAGGTGGTTTACTAGAGGTACAAAGTCACTGTCTGAGGAGACAATTACAAATGTGTCTACTTGGGCGCTATGGAGTAGTTCCACCGCATCGATAGTTAGCTTTATGTCACAAGAGTTTTTGCCTGCTCTTGTACCTCGGTAATTGTGTACTGCTTCAACTCCGAGTTCTATCAGGCGTTCTTGTCCCTTTCTTTGGGTGGACCAATCGGCATATGCTCGTTTGACGATTATTCTCCCCATGCCGGATAGTTGTTCTACCAGGCTTTGCATGGAGTCTCCGCCTACATTTTCGTAATCAATAAGGAGTGCGATGTTTGCGTCAGTCAAGGAATTCCACTTTGAGGGGTCGGTGATTGCGACCGCTGGTGCGGTATAAACCGCTTTTGATAACTGCCTAAGAAGGCTGTCGATTTTCTAAATATTTAGACAATTATACCATTTTGACTTTCAATACTTCCTTTTTTTAGCTGGTAGGTTCACCATCTTGTTAATTGTGGACACAAATAATTTGAATAATCATTCCCTGAATGGGATTTATAGGACGAGAGATTGGTTTTATTATTGCCTATTGTTTGAAGAGTAAATATCTCAATGCTATACTCGAAATCTGCGGATATATTTAACTGGTTAGATAGCGTAGGGAGGACCCTCTTGGCTACACAGACTGAGTCACAGACAAAAGCCACTGCTTTGACTCCATATCAAGTGAGTCGTTACAGCAGGCACATAATAATGCCTCAAGTGGGAAGTGTCGGGCAGAGAAAATTGTTGGACGCCAAGGTATTGATGGTTGGTGCTGGAGGGCTTGGTTCTCCTATTACGATCTATTTGACTTTGGCGGGAGTTGGCACCGTTGGGTTGGTCGACTTTGACGACGTAGACGTCACTAACTTGCAAAGACAAATTCTCCACTTTAATGACGATATAGGCCGTTCCAAAGTGGAATCGGCCGTTGAGACTCTCAAAGCATACAATCCTGACACAACTGTGAATGTTCATGAAGAACCTATCTCCTCTGTTAACGCTATGGAGATAATGAAAGATTATGACGTGATTGTTAACGGAGCTGATAACTTCCCAACAAGATATCTAGTCAATGACGCGGCCTATCTGTCAGGGAAAACGCTAGTTGACGGAAGTATTTTGCTATTTGATGGACAGGCCACTACATATATCCCAGGGCAGGGCTGCTACCGTTGTTTATTTCCCACCCCGCCCCCGCCGGGAGAAGTTCCCAGCTGTGCGGAGGCAGGTGTTTTAGGCATGCTTCCTGGTATGGTTGGAACAATTCAAGCAACTGAGGTTGTAAAGCAGATTCTTGGAGTAGGGGACTCCTTATCAGGAAGGTTACTCCTAATAGATGCACTGAGCATGGAATTCAGGACAGTGAAAATCCGTCGGAATCCCCAATGTCCACTTTGCGGAGATGAACCTACTGTCACAGAGTTAATTGACTATGTTGCTTTTTGTGGGGGAGCTCCTCTCACTGGATAGTCAAAGTGCCATTAGTTCCGCACTAAACCTTAGGATTTTGTTAAAGGTAAGTAATAGGGAGGTTGTGATATGGACTTGAAAATTGGTGATGAAGCGCCGAATTTTGATGCTAACACCACAGTAGGGAAAATCAATTTCCATGACTGGTTGGGTGACGATTGGGGTGTTTTAATGTCTCATCCAGCGGACTTCACACCAGTATGTACTACTGAAATTGGCCGAGTAGCTAATTTAAAAGAAGATTTTTCCAAAAGAAACGTCAAGGTGCTAGTTCTAAGTGTTGGGACTAAGCCTGGATTGACTCCTTTGGAGTCTCATACGGAATGGATTAAAGATGTTAATGAGACGCAAGGAGCCTCGGTGGATTTTCCACTAATTGAAGATCCGGACAAGGAAATAGCCAATTCTTATGGAATGATTCATCCTAATGCGAGCGATACTTTAACAGTAAGGTCTGTATTCATAATTGGCCCTGACAAGAAAGTGAAGCTGGTTATTTCATATCCTGCCTCAACCGGTAGAAATTTTGTTGAGATTCTCAGAGTAATAGACTCACTTCAACTAACTGCTGAATACCAGGTAGCGACTCCTGTTGATTGGAAGCATGGAGAAGATTGTATAGTTGTTCCCGCTGTCCCTACTGAGGATATCCCAGGTAAGTTTCCTAAAGGGCATACAATCGTCAAGGATTATTTGAGAACTACGCCACAACCGAATATCTGAATAGGTGTCTATGTTACCAGCCCGAGGTCGTATAGAAGTCATGGGTTACGTTTCTGAAATTCATTTTTTGGGGTGCGGCACAGTTTAGGTTACCGTAGTTTGTGCAGTCTACAAACTTGCAATATTCTTGGAATATTTTTCTCATAGTTATTGTCTTTTTTTATGTATGTCACTGGTATAATCCAGGGATTATTTTTAACAAAACATATTCTTAGATTTGCAAGTTTCATCTAGCTAAATCGGAGAGTCACATTGAAGATATATACCAAGTCGGGCGATCAGGGAGAGACGGGACTTTTTTTCGGTGGACGGGTTCCAAAGTCTGATGCCCGATGCGAGGCTTACGGCGAGGCCGACTCCGTGGTTTCGTATATGGGTTTGGCTAGGGCGTTATGTTTGGATAAGGACAACAAGGAATTGTTGCTCCATATCCAAAACCGTATGTTTACTGTTGGAGCAGAGCTGGCAACTCTCCCAGAAAACTATGAGAAGCTTACTGACTATTACCATACTATAGACTCGGAAATGGTAACGGAGTTGGAGAAATATATAGATAAACTTTCTGACTCTGTTGACCTGCCTCCTGACTTCATAGTTGCAGGGGCATCGCCGGGTTCTGCTGCTTTAGATGTGGCGAGAACTGGGGTGAGGACACTGGAGAGGCGTCTCGTTGCTTTGGATTCTAATTCCATGTTGGTTAATGGGGAAATCCTGATATTTGTAAACAGGCTTTCTGATCTTCTTTTTATGATGGCTAGGTATGAAGATCGTAATATTTCTCCTGAAGTTATAACTGGACAAAGGATTTCGGATGACGAATAACGAGGGTGAGAGTCCAAGAATAACCGTAATCGACTACCAGGCGGGTAATGTTAGGAGTGTTGAGAAAGCCTTGGAGAAATCTGGAGCATTAGTCAGAGTGTCTGGCAATGCTGCCGATGTAAAGGATTCGGATGCCGTAGTGTTTCCTGGACAAGGTTCTTGTGACTCGTCCATGGTAAATCTAAGAAACCAAGGTTTGGATAAAGTCTTGGTGGAATGGATAAATTCAGGAAAGCCATTTATGGGAGTTTGTCTGGGACTTCAATTGTTATTGGAGGAATCCGATGAAGGATATGAACGAGGTCTAGGTGTTTTAAGAGGTAGGGTGGAGAAACTTCCTCCTGGGCAGAAGGTGCCTCATATGGGATGGAATTCTGTTCGATTGACGACTGATCACCCAGTTCTTCAAGGAGTTCCTCAAAACTCTTATTTTTATTTCGTTCATAGTTATGTGGCGGTACCTAAGGATTCATCGATTATAGCGGGGCATACTGAGTACGGACGAGACTTCTGCAGTGCCGTTGCATTTGATAATGTCGTTGCGGTTCAATTTCATCCTGAAAAGAGTGGAGAAAATGGACTTAACATATATAGAAATTTCGTGAGATTCGTTAAATCCTCGTCTTAAGGTAATCAAGTGGAAATTATTCCTGCCATAGATATAAAAGATGGGAAATGTGTGAGGCTACTCCAGGGAGACTACGATCAGGTGACCGTGTTTTCGGATGACCCCGTTGAAATGGCGCTGAGGTGGGAATCTGAGGGATCCGAATATTTGCATATTGTTGATCTTGATGGTGCCAAATCAGGTGCCACTTCCAACTATGACGTGATAGAAAATATTTGTCGTGCTACAAATACTAGGATTCAAGTTGGAGGAGGAATACGCTCTTTGAGAGTTGCGAAGAACTATTCGGACGTTGGAGTCGATAGGCTTATTCTTGGTACTGTGGCTGTTGATTCCCCCTCCAAATTGGCGGCTATAATGGAGTCAGTAGGAAAGGAATCCGTGATAGTTAGTGTAGATGCGAGATCTGGGATTGTTGCCCTCGATGGATGGACAAGGACCAGCCAGATCAAAGCTGCTGATTTGGTTTCTGACATGTTTTCGTTAGGTGTAATACGATGCATGTACACCGATATTGACCGGGATGGTACCTTGTCGACTCCTAATTTTGATGCCATTAGTAATTTGGTGAACATGTCAAAAGTTAGTGTGATTGCCGCCGGTGGTATATCTAGTCTGGATAGCATTCTGCGCCTTGCTAGATCGGGAGTTGAGGCTGCAATAGTAGGCAGGGCTATATATACAGGTCACGTGAATCTAAAAGAGGCTCTGAACGCGATTAATGAGATACGATAAAATGAATGTTGGAAGTTGTTCGGCTTGTGGTTGAGATCTGAAAATGAGGAGACTTTGTCGCCGTGGCTAAAAATGCTCAAGATAAATTAACTCGTCCTTCCCCTGGAGATTTGGACATATATCATATTATTTCCTTGCTTCCTATAATGCCTTACCACGAAATTGCAGATATTTGTTGTGGCGTGGGCACCCTCTCAGTTCCTTTGGGAAAGGCAGTTTATAGGGGAAAAGTAACGGCATTTGATTCTGTTAAGGCAAATCTCACCGTCGCCAGGCGGGAGTTGAAAAATATACGGCTTTCTAACGTGCAAGCTAAGCATATGGCTAATGAGAAGAAGCTTCCTTTAAAGGATGAAAGCCTTGATGGAGTTATGGCATCTTTTTTCAAACAAGCTTCTAAAACTCCATCAGACATTCTAGGAGAAGCTCATAGAGTTATGAGGAGTGGGGCTTGGTTGGCCCTAATGGAATGGCGAAAAGATTACACTGATCAAGGTCCTGTGGTTAAGTCCAGAATATCTCAGGATGAATGCCGTGCCATGGCCGAGGATAAAGGATTCCGGTTTTACATGAGGCATGATTTTTCTGAAATGGCCTATATGCTTTTGTTTCTCAAGTAGAACAATCGGAGAATGTCATATTGCTTACCAAAAGAATTATTCCCTGTTTGGACGTGGATGCTGGACGAGTAGTAAAGGGGATCAGTTTTGTAGACCTAAGAGATGCTGGCGATCCCGCTGAACTAGCTTCTTACTATGACGAGCAAGGAGCTGACGAACTCGTCTTCCTTGACATTACGGCTTCTTCCGATTCTAGGAATACAATTTTGAGCGTAGTTAAAGATGTGTCTGAACAGGTTTTTATTCCTTTGACTGTCGGAGGAGGAATAAGGACAGAGTCGGATGTGCGAAAGATACTAGAATCTGGGGCTGATAAGGCCTCTCTGAATACAGCAGCTCTTAAAGACCCCGGGGTAATATCGGAAGCTGCGAAAAGATTTGGATCTCAGTGTATCGTTGTGGCAATCGATGCTAAGAGAATAGGTTCAATCGATCCCACTGAACTTTCCCCTCACTATTCTCATTATGATTCTCTGGCTCTGGACCAGTGTTCAAAATGGCAAGTATTCACACATGGCGGTAGAGAACCAACAGGAATCGATGCAGTTAAATGGGCTACTATGTCTGCAGAATTGGGGGCTGGTGAAATACTTTTAACAAGTATGGATGCAGATGGCCATGAGAATGGTTATGATATTCAACTTTTGAGAGCAGTTTCAGAAAAAGTAAATATACCTGTCATAGCAAGTGGAGGGGCCGGCACCCTAGATCATTTCAGGGAGGCCGTAGAAGAAGGTATGGCGGATGCTGTCCTAGCGGCCAGTATATTTCACTTTGGCACTTATAATATTCGTGACGTTAAGGATTACCTTGATAGCTGTGGTGTTCCAATTCGGCCGATAAATGGCCCGGTATCATAGGAATCGATTCTCAGAAGTTTATCCTCGTTGGAGCATTTAATGAATGTTATAAAATTGGATGATCAAGGACTTGTCCCGGCCGTTGTACAGCATGTCGATACTGGTGATGTGCTGATGCTGGCATACATGAATAGCGATTCAATCCGTAAAACACTCGAGACTGGGGACGTCTGGTTTTACAGTCGTAGTAGAAACAAATTGTGGCACAAGGGAGAAATTTCTGGTAACTATCTTCGGTATCGGTCGGGGACAGTCGATTGCGATGGAGATACTATATTAATACGGGCCTTACCAGAGGGGCCTACTTGTCACACAGGAAGCAATTCTTGTTTTCAAAGAGATCTAGGAAATGAAACAGAATTTGACTTCAATAACTCTGGTAGTGGGGTCTTGCAGGAGTTATTTGATGTAATTCAGGAACGTAAGAAGACCCCAAACTCCAGTAGTTACACAAGCTCCCTTCTCGAAGGTGACGTAAATAGGATCGCACAGAAGGTTGTAGAGGAGGCAGGTGAAGTTGCATTGGCTGGGGCTACTGGGCGGTCAAAAGAGATGGCAGAAGAGATGGGAGATCTTTTATACCATGCTTTTGTGTTGATGGCTGCCAATGAGATAAATCTTGAAGATGTGTGGTCTGTACTACAAGATCGACGTTCAGGATGAATAAGTTGTCTCGTTATCCTGGTCAGAGGCAATTGCAGCATTCATAGCGGATACAGCTACTTGTATCTGGTCATCCTCCGGTTGTTTTGTGGTTAGTCCTTGCAGCCAGAGGCTGGGAGCAGTCAGCCATTGAACAAATAAGTTACCTGAATGTCTACCATTGAATCTTATAATCTCATAGCTGAAAGAGGCGATCACTGGGATAAGTATTATCCTAGAGAGAATTAGCCACCATAGCGGTTCTCTTGGAACCAGACTAAAAACAACTATTGCAACTATCATGACTGTTAATAGGAAAGCTGTGCCGCATCTTGGGTGTGCGGTAGGGTATTTGCGGATGCTATCAATATCTAAGGGGTCTCCATTTTCCATTGCATGTACTGTCATATGTTCGGCACCATGGTACATGTAGACTCTACGGATATCGGCCATAAATCCAATTACTACAACATAGGCGAGAAATACAAGTAGGCGTATAATCCCTTCCGCAAAATTGGGAATTAAAGACGACTCGGTCAGCCCCTCGAAAGGTTTGCTTGCGAATAAGGGTAATAGGAAAAATAGAGCGATAGCGATCAGCATGGAAAAACTAATCATGGCCAGCATAGACCATTTACTTAGTTCCTGATCATCCTGTTCTGCTGCTACTCCCGCTGAATATGATAGTGCAGACATTCCAATATATAGGGTTTCAATTAATGCTAAGACACCCCTAATAATGGGTAGAGTTCTTAATTTCCCGGTGAACAACCCATCAATAGCGGTGGTTTTGACTAATATCTCGTCTGAAGGGGCTCTGACTGCAACGGATACGTTACGTTGGCCTCTAATCATCACGCCCTCTAGGACGGCTTGACCACCATATGTTGGGCGAGGTTTGCTCATGTCTACTTATCCTGGAGAGTGCACAAAAAATAGAAACGGATATTGGCGCCTGTTGGAAATATATTAGGCGTTAATATTACTCCAGATTGAATCGTCTTCTGAGGCGTTCTACGCGACCTTCTGTATCCACGATTCTTTGCTCACCAGTAAAGAAAGGATGACAGCTTGAGCATATTTCAACTCGTAACTCAGGCTTAGTTGCACCAGTAGTAAAGGATTTCCCACATGAGCAAATAACTTGTGCTTGGGGAAAATATTCTGGATGAATGTCAGTTTTCATATTAGACCTTAGCTGGGTATACGCTGGCACATTTCTTACCACCGGATACAAACTCATACTTAACTTTTCCGTCAATAAGTGCGAATAATGTGTGGTCCCTGCCAAGACCAACATTGGTACCTGGGTGTATTTTTGTTCCTCGTTGTCTCACCAGTATTGAACCTGCTGTTACAACCTGCGTGTCGTGACGTTTAACTCCGAGTCTTTTAGACTCGCTGTCTCTTCCGTTTCTTGTACTTCCGCCACCTTTTTTGTGTGCCATTGTGGGCCCCTTGAGTGTCTTTAACTATTAATATTCAGCCAGAACTTATATTTGTTACTCTCAAATCTGTATAATGCTGGCGGTGACCATTTTTTCTTCTATACCTGGTTTTAGCCTTGTATTTCAAGATCACTATCTTTTTATCTTTGCCCTTGGCAACCACTTCCGTATCGACTGATGCTCCCTCAATTGTGGGATTCCCGACTAACACGTTTCCGTCATGTGAAATCATCAGCACATCGTCTAAGGTGACAGTGTCTCCTTGGTCGGCGGGCATTAATTCAACACGTATGGTATCTCCAGTACTAACTCGGTACTGTTTTCCACCGGTCTTTACTATCGCGAAATCATTCACTTAATTCACCTTCACAAAGGTTAATTTTACTCGTTTTTAGACACCTGAGTCAATCGGGGGAAAGCAAATATTTGGATCATATTGCCATATTATGAATGGAACACTTTTTCTGGATGCCATCCAGCATTGTCTTGGGTTAGCCTCAGTACAGCGACCAATTTTTTATTTGCGTCATAGGCTAGGCTCAGCGGAGTACCTGTCACCGATGGATCATTTTTGCCTTCTGCGGTGATCTCACGGCCATTACTGACATATGCAAGTTCTTCAGTAGTTAGATCAATGTGTGAAGCATTCGGGAGACAATTTCCAGGTTCTTCAGTCACTTTTTCCCAATTTCCTTCTGAATATGCTTTTTCCACTTCCACAAGCTCATGTGATTCTTCTAATAAAAACCCAGATGAATATTCTCTTCTGAGTTTGATTAAAGTTCCCCCGCAACCTAAATAATTCCCTAGGTCATTTGCTAAAGACCTAACGTAGAATCCTTTTCCACATAAAATTCGAATGCGCACGAAAGGATTTTTAAAATCTATAAGTTCTAGACAATTTACAGAAACTTGCCTTGCTTTTCTTTCAATTTCAATACCTTGCCGGGCTAGCTCATACAGCTTTTTACCTTTGGATTTAATTGCACTAAACATAGGGGGGATCTGTAATATGTCGCCTTCAAATTCTTTAAGGGCTTTTATCAGATCTTTATGTGTTATTCCGGAAGTATCACCAGTATCGGTGAGAACACCACTTTTGTCATAGCTATCTGTGCTTCTGCCCAATTCTATTTCTGCGTCATAGGCTTTGTCGCCATTCAACATATACTCAAGTAGTCTGGTAGCACTTCCTATTGCAATTGGAAGGACCCCTGTTGCGAATGGATCTAAGGTTCCGCCGTGCCCAACACGCTTGATATTGGATGCTTTGCGAATCCGTCTAACCACGTCCATTGATGTTAAGCCTTCAGGCTTATCTATATTAATTACACCGGTCGAGATCAGGATAGAGCACCTCGTTTGGAGATATAATTGAAGGGGTTAAGGATCCTATCAGAGGTTTTTTTCTGCTTCATCCAATAGGTCTGAAATTTGTTTGGCTCGGTCTAGTGAATCATCTACCATGAAACGTATATTAGGGATGGTACGCAAATCGAGATTTTTCCTGAGAGTTCGTTGAATAAATCCCCCAGCTGACCTCAAACCTTTCAGAGTTTTCTGTTTTTCTTCCCTTTCGCCCATTATTGTGACGTATACAGTCGAGTTCTGAAGATTCCTTGATGTTTCCACAGAAACCACAGATGTCATAGAAGACAATCTAGGGTCTTTGACGTCGCTGGTAATTATTCGGCTTATTTCTCTTTTAAGCAGAGAGTTAACGCTGTCGATTCTGTCATACATATTCTATTAGTTTGTGGGGTCTAATATATTAAAGTTGCTCAACAGAATAAGCTTCGATGACATCATCTTCTTCAAAGTCATTGAAGCCATCAACAGTTAAGCCACCCTCAAATCCTGTTGCTACTTCTCTGACATCATCTTTAAAGTGTTTTAGGGTGGATATAGATCCTACATGGATCTCTTCACCATTTCTCAATACGTGAACCGTGCATTCGCGAGTAATTCTGCCGTCGTTAACATAGATTCCTGCAACTTTGGCTCGTCTGCCCAAACTAAACACTGCTCTAACTGAGGCTCTTCCAAAATAAACATCATCATATTCAGGTTCCAGCAAGCCTTCTAGTGCTTTATCAATATCCTCAACTAGATGGTAGATGACTTCGTATTGTCGAACTTCTACCCCTTCCTGGTTAGCCAAAGATTGAGCCCCGCCTTCAGGAATGGTGTTAAAGCCAATAATGACTGCTTGGGATGCCACCGCTAGTAGGACATCTCTCTCGGTAATGCTACCGCTAGCGATATGGATTATATTGACCCTCGTATCATCACCGTTGAGTCCGTCTAGAGCATTGCGAACAGCCTCTATACTTCCCTGTACGTCTGTTTTTATTATTAAGTCCACTTGACGGGTGTTTCCAGTTGTCCCTCTGGAATGAGCGTCTTGAAGTCTTATGGCTTCTCTGTTGCTTTCAACCTGGCGTTCATCAACGATCCTTCGGGCTTCTTTTTCTGTGCTGGCAACATCCAATATTGTGCCCGCTTCAGGAATCTCACTTAATCCCATTATTTCTACAGGTGCAGAGGGGCCAGCTTCTTTAATCCTGTTGCCTTTATCATCAAAAATCGCACGTATTTTTCCGTAAACCTCACCCATCACGACAATCTCACCTTGATGTAAGGTTCCTGTTTGGACTAGAACAGTAGCTAAGGTGCCTCTGTTGCGCTCCAACCGGGCTTCAACTACCACACCTCTGGCATCTCTTTCTGGATTAGCTTTAAATTCACTGATTTCAGAGACTAGGTGGATGTTTTCTATAAGTTCTGGTACTCCTTCACCTGAGAGTCCAGATAAAGGTACCGCTATTATGTCTCCACCCCAAGGTTCGACAAGCAGCTCATGCTCAGAAAGTTGCCTGTATACATTGTCAATGTTGGCACCTGGCAGGTCTGTTTTAGTGACGGCGATAATAATTGGGACATCTGCCGCCCTAGCATGATCTATGGCCTCTATCGTTTGAGGCATAACCCCGTCATCAGCTGCCACAACCAGTATTGCTAGGTCTGTTACCTGGGCCCCCCTGGCTCTCATTGCTGTGAAGGCTTCATGTCCTGGAGTGTCTAGGAATGTTATCAATCCCCCTTCGCTTTCGATCTGATAGGCAGCTATATGCTGTGTGATACCACCTGCTTCTCCGTCCACAACATTAGTTTTTCGTATGCTATCTAATAGGGTAGTTTTACCATGATCTACATGTCCTAGTATGGTTACTACTGGGGGCCTTGTTTCTAAAAGATCTGGATTTTCACTATCCTTATCAATCGTAAGGGATCCTGGGCTAGAGTCTTCAGCTTCAATTTCATTTGCCTGAAACCCGAATAATTGCACTACAATGGATGCTATGTCACGGTCGATAACATCGTTTATTGCAAACATATAACCGCCCCGCATCAGTCCCTTCACAACCTCGACGGGGTTAACTTCCATTTTGTCGGCGAGATCGCTAACAGAAATTACTGGGGGGATGTCGATCGCCTTTACTCTCCGAGTTGTTGTATTTTGACTATCGCTCGTCATATTTATCTGTGTGAGTCCTTTTGGCTGTATGTGCGCGTTTAGTGTGACTAATGTATATGTTTGTACCTATATTAGTCGTAAGATCATCTATTAGTTTCTTCCGTCTCAAATACTAGTAATCGACCGCCACTCCGCGAGGTGTCACCTAGCCGATTTCCACTCGATAGCCCACCCAACCTTTGAGCACTTTTATCATCGTGGCGAATCTTTAGGACTTTCAGAGGTTATCTGCGTCTTCTTGCCGGACGGTTTCTACGGTTGCTTCTGTTAGCGCTCGACTGGTTTGAAGTCTTTCTTCCCTTTCGGGCGGTAATCCCCCCCCGTAAGTCTTCTATGTCCTCTGCGAATCTGATCGCTCCGACAGTCTGTTGACCAGCACCTGCTCGGTGGATAGACCATATGTCTTCGGGCACTTCACTCAAGTCGGCTCCGAATTCTTCCTCTTCCGTCTCATCAACTACGGTTTCTTCCTCAAGTAAAAGGAGTTCTTCTTCGGCTGTTAAGGCTCCCTCTACTTCAGTCTCTTCTGTTGTGTCGGAAGTATTTTCCGATTTGGCGGCTTCTTCCTCAGCAATCATCGCTGCGAGTATTTCTTCCTCTTCAGTCTCTGATTGCACCGCCACTTTCTGATCATCAGATTCCGCCACAACTGGTTCTGTTTCTATTTGCTCAGTTATTATTCCCGGCTGCGCAGACTCGATAGAAGCGGTTAATTTTTCGAGCAGTTCGCTATCAGATAGAGACTCATCTTCAATTTGAGAAGGTGCCACAGGTTCAGGTTCTTTAGTGATATCGACTTCCAGGTCACTCTTAATATCGACTTTCCAACCTGTAAGTTTTGCCGCCAACCTGGCATTTTGTCCTTCCTTGCCAATGGCTAGTGAAAGGTGCCTGTCAGGGACAATTGCGGTTGCATTTTCATTGTCACTGCTAATTAATACACGGTGTACCTGAGAAGGGCTAAGAGCATTTTGTATATATCGGTTAGGGTCTTTGCTCCACTCCAAAATATCTATTTTTTCGCCCTGGAGTTCATTGACTATGCTTTGAATGCGCACTCCCCTGAGGCCCACGCAAGAGCCAACAGGATCTACACCATCCTGGCGAGCCCTGACTGCAACTTTGCTTCTGGAACCACTTTCTCGGGCGATGCTCACAATTTCGACCGCCCCGCTATATATTTCAGGTACTTCTTGCTCGAAGAGACGTTTTAACAGTAATTCGTCGGTTCTAGAAACAATAAGTTCTGGTCCTCTAAGCGATTCTTTGTCGATCGCTTGAAGAAGAACCTTGATCATTGAACCTTGACGGTACCTCTCTGAAGTAACCTGTTGGCTGATGGGAAGTAATGCTTCGGCCCTGCCCATATCCACAATGATTTTAGTCGGCTCAATCCTCTGGATTGTTGCAGTGAGTATTTCTCCTTCTCTACCTTCAAACTCAGACAGGATAATCTCTTTTTCAGCCTCTCTAAGCCTTTGAAGTACAACTTGCTTAGCTGTTTGTGCCGCTATCCTTCCGGCGCTGTTAGGGAGGTTTTCTGTTGCTATGGTCTCGCCGACTTCAGCTGTCGCTTTAAAAGACTTTTGTGCGTCTGCAACTGATATTTCTTGCAACGGGTCCTCAACTGTATCCACGACAGTTTTTATAATGTCTACTTGGATATCACCTGATCCAGGATCCAGCCTGACAGAGATATTTCTGCCTTCAGTTACACTGTCTTTCTTGAATGCCGAAACAAGAGCCACTTCTATAGCGGACATCACCTTATCTCTTGGAAGGCCTCGCTCAGCGGCAAGTTGGGTTAAAGCGACTAGAAAATCACTTTTCATTTTCCTTCACCTCCAGCGAGTAATTTGTCTATATAACAAAGAAAGAGGGGGCTACCCTCTTTCATAAAAAAACATATATATAAGCGACTACGAACCGCTAGATGATTATAGCAAAATAGGGAGGGTAAAACAACTTAAAGCATGTGGGATAAAGGACAAGGTATTAGATAGAATATGGAGTGGTTCGGCATCGGGAAATTCTACACTGTGTTTCGGGGAGTAATATGACGGGTTCATTCTCTAAAAAACACTCGTTTATGATCTTTAAACTGGTTTATTTAGCTGCGTTTTTTCCTTTAGCCATAATTATCATGAGTTTGAGTTTTTCGTGTGCGAAGCCCGAAAGTCAAAGGATCATGATATTTTCCGCGGCGAGTCTTGTTGATGTTCTCCAGGAAACGGCCCCTATATTTGAAAGCCAAACTGGCACGAAAATAATTTTTAATTTCGCTGGTTCACAGACTTTGGCGGGGGAAATATCCAATGGGGCTCCGGCAGATATCTTCATATCCGCCGGCCAAGGTCCCGCTGGATTTTTAGTCGATCGTGGACATATAAACGAAAAAAATATAGTTGAATTAGTAGAGAATGTTTTGGTCGTAGCTACATCTGATCGCGGGCAATATGCAAATTTCAATGATATAAACCAATTATTAGACATGCACCGTATTGCTATAGCAGATCCGGATCTGGCACCAGCAGGGGAATATGCTAGGGAAGCGTTGGAGAATATGGATATTTGGACTGCGATTTCCAGAAAAACCATATTATCGTCAGATGTTCGGACTGCATTAGCTTATGTGCAAACTGGTGATGTGGATGCAGCGGTGGTTTATAGCACTGATGTACCCATAGCTAAGGGAGTGTCAACGAAGTTGGTTATCGACGAGATGTACCATACTTCTATCGTGTATCCTGCGGCGGTCGTTAAAAATGCCAATGAGCCGGTATTAGGGCAGGAGTATTTGGAATTTCTTACTGCTGCTTATGTATCTTCAGTCTTTGAGAAATATGGGTTTGTATCTGCTAGAGAAAGAATAAATCGATGAAAAGAAATATTGGCTTAACGTTTCATGTCAATGTTTCTAGCCAGTTTGTGACTTATATTTGATGTTAGAAGTAACCTATATAACTCTCAAAGTGGCTATATTGGCTACTCTTATAAATTTCCCGTTTGCCCTATATATTGGATGGATTTTAGGTAGAAGAAATCCTAGAGGAAGATTGATATTAGAAGTTGTTATTTCTCTTCCATTGGCTCTTCCACCAGTTGTGACTGGATACGTTTTGCTAATAGCCCTAGGCAGCCGAAGTCCAATAGGGACCTTTACTCAGGCAGTTTTTGGGAGCGATATTATATTTACATGGGTAGCTGCTTCTTTGGCCGCTGCGGTGGTTTCTTTTCCCTTGATGGTTCGTTCCATCATCGTTGCGATGTCTACAGTGGACCCTCGACTTGAGAGGTCTGCGAGATCATTGGGCGCGGGACCTATGAAAACCTTTTTTTCTATAACACTTCCCTTGTCATATCAGGGTGTTATTGCAGGCACATTGCTGGGGTTTGTCCGTGCTTTAAGCGAGTTTGGGGCTACGATTATTGTTGCTGGAAACATACCCGGAGTTACACAGACACTGCCATTAGCGATCTTCGCTAGGGTCCAAACTGGTAGGACTTCAGATGCCTTTGAGCTCGTTGCCATATCAGTACTTTTGGCTGTTATTTCTTTAGGGATTCATAACTGGTTATTGTCTCGTTCGGGTAGCAGGGGTGGGATATGACCAATTTCCGTAACGCCATCAGCCTAGGAGTTAAGAAGCACCAAGGAAACTTCATCTTGGATTGTCAACTTGATATATCAGATGGGATTACCGCGATATTTGGCCCTTCAGGTAGTGGTAAAACTACGCTTTTGGATTGCATCGCTGGTTTTCTTTCTCCAGATCACGGTTGTATTTCTAAGTTTGGCAGAATCGTTTTTTCGAGCGAACGATCTATAAATGTTCCGCCTAATAAGCGTGGGGTAGGGTACGTAGTGCAGAATTCGGCCCTGTTTCCTCACCTTACCGTAAAACAAAATATCAATTACGGGTTTTCTCTCACTTCTGAGAAAAAAAGAAAATATTCATTAGAGACAGTAATGGAAATACTAGACATTACTTATTTGTCGGAAAGAGATACGAGAAGTTTATCTGGGGGTGAGCGGCAGAGAGTGGCCTTGGCTAGGTCATTAGCTGCTTTCCCTGACATACTTCTCTTAGACGAACCATTAGCTTCTCTGGATGCTCCTTTTAGGGGCCTTATTATCCAAAAACTAAAAGTCATTTTTAGAGAATTAGGAATACCTATGGTCTATGTCTCTCATTCCCTTTCTGAAGTGATTGCTTTGGCACATCAGGTGGTCGTCATGTCGGAAGGCAATGTAATTGCTAATGGAAATGTAAGTCTTTTATTGAGGGACTCTAATGTAAAACGTGTAGCAGATTTTTCATCTTTTGAAAATCTTTTGCAGGGGTCTATTTGCCCAGACAGTATCGATGGTCAGAAATCTATTGCAATTGGAGATATTAAGTTAATCCTTCCTGTTGAAAGATCGGCAATAGAAACGGCAGAGACGGTTTCTGCGATAGTGTCGATAAGGGCTTCAGACATCATAGTAAGCAAGATTGAACCGATAGGGCTAAGCGCTCGCAACGTGATTGCAGCCAGAGTAAAGGAAGTGCATAGTACTGATAATTCCGTGCTGGTGGAATGCGATATTGGCGAGCCAATTTATGTGGAAATCACATCCAAGTCTCAATCCGAACTAGGAATTTATCCGGGTACAGAGGTGTTTCTAATAATTAAGGCTAGCAGCATTATGGTGCTCAGCAACTGATTCTAGCCTTAGGCGTTGTCCTTTAATGGAATTTATATTAAGAGCTGCCCCGCCTCTTTTACAACGCTTCCTCTGGCCACTATGGTATCAACGTTATGAAGAGCCTCTATTTTTTCAGACGGGTCTCCGTTAATAATTAAAACGTCGGCTGACTTCCCTGGCGTAATGGTTCCGATTTCACTTTCTTTTCCAAGACACTCAGAAGATGTTTTCGTAGCGCAGGTTATTGCTTCCATGGGACTTATCCCCATGCTATTAACCATTACCTCAGGAATGTAAGCGAAGTCGTCGAAATGGGCATTTGTCATACCTGAGTCCATTCCAGTAACGAATTTTACCCCTCTGTCCCACATATCTCTTAGAATTTCAAATCGTCTCTCTGGGTCGGCCATGGCGCCTGAATCTGGGGTTTTTACACGCCCACGAAGCTTGTTTAGGTGTGAGAGTGCTAGCGTTGGGTCGACATATATACCTTTTTCTGCAATTTGATCCACAACATCAGGATCATAGTCATATAGCTCTTCAGGATTTTCTGACAACCAAGAGCAGTGTATTAAATTGTGGATGCCTGCTTTAACGCAATTTTTTACACCCTCGGTTGCATGGCAGTGAGCGGCCACCTTGAGACCTAATCTTTCTGCGTCCTTTACTGCGTCTCTAAGGGTGGTCCAGTCGTATTGAGGGGCTCGCACATTGGTTCCAGGAGTAAATCCTCCTCCAGTAGACATGATTTTTATATGGTCGGCTCCCAGCTTAAATTGATTCCTGATAGCTGTAACGACTTGATCGCTAGAGTCGGCCTCTGTCCCAAACGTGTTGCAATGGCCTCCCGTGGTTGTGATGGGAGTTCCAGCAACCAACAGTCTTGGGCCAGGTACGATACCGTCTTCAATACTTTGCTTGAGAGGAAATACAACCTCATTTTTGCTGCCGAGGTCCCTCATAGTTGTTACACCAGAAGAAAGAGCTGAACGAACGGCTTGGCTACCCCGAAGAAGAAATGTTTCGTTTGTCTCTGTGGTTATGTGAGTGTAGGCATCGGATTCTGCACTGCAGTGGATGTGGGAATGCATTTCTATGAAACCTGGCATTAAGGTTCCATTCGAACTGTCTATGACGCGGGCATCATTTAGCTCAGTTTCAGTCAGTTCAGATTGCGAGCAAACTTTGGATATAGTATCTCCCTCAATAACAACGGCGGCATGTGGCATGACTTTTGTAGAAGAACCGTCTATTAATCGGTCAGCCTTTAGAATAAGTTTCATGTTGAGACTCCATAATGGAATTTGGTTGAACAAAGAGGAATGAGGGCATTATATAGCAGTAGTAACCTCTAAATATTGCCACTTGTTCAAAGCACCAATATACTTCGCATCGGCTTTACTTGGAGGGAGATTAATGACAGACTTAACTTGGGAGATGAATCCTTTCGGCGGAGCTATAGTTGACCCCATCTCGATTGATCCCGATCCAATGGCATTTGCTGATCAGTTGGATCGGGCTCTTAAAACCTGGAAAATTGATGACGTTAAAGTAGCATGGCTAGAGATTTTCCCAAATTGCTTGTCGGCTATCCCCGTTGCTGGTGGAAAGGGTTTCAACTTCCATCATGCGGACAATGAGTCAGCGACTATGACCCTGGACGTGGATCTGGGAGCTTTTGTACCTCCATATGCAACCCATTACACGGGTGTTGGTGGAGTAGTAATAAACGAAGATAGTGAAATTTTAGTTGTTTCGGAGAAATATAGATTGGGGAGTAGAGGCCCTTCCTATAAATTGCCAGGAGGGGCTTTGACCGAGGGAGAACATCTAGCATCGGCTGCTGTAAGGGAAGTTGAAGAGGAGACGGGTATTAAGACCGAATTCGAGGCCATAGTATGTTTCAGACATTGGCACGGATATAGGTATGGGAAATCCGATATATATTTTGTTGCCCGGCTCAAGCCTCTGAGTGAGAATATTACTATGCAGGAAGAGGAAATTGCTGAGTGTCTGTGGATGCCGGTGGATGAATTTTTGAGTTCCAATACAATTCATTTATTCAATAAAACAATCGTCAGAGCCGCTATTCTGAGCGATGGAGTTTCGCCAGTAGAAATCCCAGGCTATGGTTCTTCAGATGACTTTGAGTTTTTTATGCCTCCTGGCGTTATGACCTAAATAGGCTTTACAACAGGTTTCTATAGGGTTTTTGACTGGCTTGAATTGGTTTATAAATTTTGTAATTGGAGGTGGATTTTATGGCTGATAAAAATCTTAAGCAACGTATTCGTGAAGGGGAAAAATTGATAGGTGTGTCGGTTCCATTGAATGCGACTAAGATTGAAATGGATTCCATAATTCAAAAAGACGACTATGACTTTGTGTTTACTGACAGCCAGCATGGACCATTCAACGAGGAAACACTGGTTCAGTTTTGTGGTTATGCCTCTGAATTGGGAATTCCTTCACAGTTTCGTATAAAGCATACGAGACATTCTTACCTTATTGGAAATATTCTCGATCTAGGACCGGTTGGTATTGAGGTACCTCAAGTTGAGGATATAGAAACTGTCAAGGAGGCAGTACATTATTTCTATTACCCCCATAAAGGTGGAAGAAGTGTAGGAGGAGCAGCTCGATATGGCGTAGAAGGGAGAGGGGATAGAATCGAATACGCGGATTGGTGGAACACCACAGGATTTCTGTCTATACAAATGGAATCTCTTAGGGCTGTGACTACTGTGAAGAAACTTGCCTTAGAAGGTGTAGATTGCCTCACATGGGGACCTAACGATCTTTTATTTGATATTGAAAGCCATTCTAATCCTCTTCTCAGTACTGTAGATGACTGCGTTGAACATGCTCTCAATCAACTAGGAGACAGTCAGACGAAGATCAGTTTCAGAAGCTACGATTATAAATTGAGAGATAAATATTTTGACATGGGAGTAACCGTACTAATGGAAAGCCCCAGATCATGATTTTTCATGATACGTCCCTATGCACACTGATAAATTCTAAAGATTCAGTTGTAAATGAAATTGACACCCAATTATCCCAAAAGTACAATTGATAGGTTATTTTAGAGAGGCTAGGATATGCCCAAGAGAACCTATCAACCTAGAAAAAGAAGACGCGCTAGAGTTCACGGATTTCGATCACGAATGAGCTCAAAAGGCGGTCGTAACGTTTTAAAGCGACGTATGTTTAAAGGACGCCAAAGGCTTACTGTGTGAGGCATTTAAGATGCCTCGTTGCAGTATAGTGGTTCGGGTAGTTTAGTCACTGACTCTGCCCAGGGTTTCACATTACAGCCATTACTATAAACGTAAACCTCCGCTTTAATGGTCGTATAGTTTGTATATGCAAAAAGAAATGCGACTCACTGCCTCATCGGACTTTGCTAATGTACGTGAGCAAGGGAACAGCTGGTCGGACAGTTTTTTTGTGCTGGCAGCATGCAGGAGAAGTGATTTCCTGAATGATGAAGATTGCCAGTCCAGATTTGGATTTGTGGTCTCTAAAAGAATAGGTAATGCAGTGGCACGTAATAAGTGCAAAAGACGAATGAGAGAATCTGCGAAATTGCTGAATGTTATAGCTGGGTACGACATTGTATTCATAGCTCGCCGTAATGCGAGGGCTGCCTCCTTTGAGGAAGTATGTGGATCTATGTCTAAACTTGTTAATAAAGCTGACCTTAGTTTAGTTTCATGAAATATTTGAGTGTTGCCGATTGTCTATCAGTTGGAAAATATGTTTAGCTACAAACTTGAGCGAAGTGCTATTTGGACGTTGAACTTTTATAAGAAAGCCATATCCCCCTATCTTCCTGTAGCTTGTAGGCATCATCCAACATGTTCAATTTATGCGATGGAGGCCATAGATCAATATGGTTTATGGAAGGGATCAGTATTGATAGCCAGACGGATACTTAGATGTAACCCGCTAGGAACTAAAGGCTATGACCCAGTTCCTTGAAATAGGAAGTATTTTGGTTAAAAGTGTCAGTCACTACGATATGCCGACAAAGCTCAAAGCATTAGTCTTTAAGTCAGTTTTGATCATATCGGTACTGCTTATATTTGTGGGTTGCTCACGTGTTGGAACCGCTCAAGGATGGTCCGGGGGCGTGCTTGTAGGCGAATCCTTAATTATCGGTAGTATGGACGGTCAGCTACTATCTTTAAACGTCGAAACTGGTCGGCACGATTGGGCCCCGACTTTGTTGCGGGTAGATGAGGATAAGGATGATAGAAGGGCCATATATGGAACTCCTGCAGTTTATGAAGGTGTTGCTTTTGTTGGGTCCTATGATGGAAAGATGCACGCCTATGCGCTGGATAACGGGATTCTATTAGAAACGGAGCCAATTGCTGATGAGATCGTGGGTGGAGCGTTGATAGAGGAAGGAGTTTTGTACGTTGGTTCCAGTGATGGATTTATGAATGCCTTTGATATTTCCATTCGTGGACAAGAAGTGACGATGGAGAGAAAGTGGAAGTTTCAAACAGGATCGAGTATATGGTCCACTCCTCAAATTTATGAAAATCTTTTGATCTTTTCATCACTTGATCACAACATCTATGCTCTTGACCTAAACTGCGACACATGTATCGATGAAGGAACTACAAAATGGGTATATGAGACTAGCGCCGCAGTAGCCTCATCGCCACTCGTTTCAGACGGGGAAGTTTATATCGGCTCTTTTGACGGCAATTTCTATTCATTGGATGCCATGTCTGGGACTGAGAACTGGAGATTTACAGGTGCTTCAAATTGGTATTGGGGGACAGCAGTTGCGGATGGGAATGCTGTATATGCTCCCTCCTTGAATGGAAGTCTTTATGCACTTGACAAGAGTGATGGAGATTTGAGGTGGGAAAGTAAAACAAAAGGAGCTATTGTGGGTTCACCAGCAATCGTTTCCGGTATGATTGCTTATGGCTCCAAAGATGGCGATCTTTATATCTCGGAGTTATCCTCTGGAATAATCATGGGTACCTGTAGTACAGGTGAAAAAATTGAGACCCCTATCACTTCCGATGGAAACTCCGTTTATTTTAGTGTGAGGGATCATTCGATCAGAGCAATTCAGATAAAAGGAAATGGAAATCCGGATGAAAAATGGGATGCTCCGTATTTTTCAGACAAGGCAAAGGATGGAGAGATCCCGAATCCGAGTGACTGGGCACCTTCCTGTTGATTGCATTTATTAGTCACATAAATTTTATGAGTTCGTAAAGGTTACCAAGTGGAATTATTTGGTCAAATATGGAGCGGAGTCATCGTTCAACCGATGATAAATGCCTTGGTTTTCCTTTACAGCATCGCTTTTAGTAATTTTGGGATTGCAATAGCGATATTTACCATAGCTATAAGAGGGGTAATGATGCCGCTCACTGTCAAACAAAGCAGGCAGATGAAAGCTATGTCCGCTCTGCAGCCAAAGATAAAGGAGATTCAGTCTAGGTATTCGAACGATAAGCAGAGACAATCTCAGGAAACCATGAAGCTCTATAAAGAACAGGGAGTAAATCCGATTGGTTGCCTTGGGCCCATGTTTATACAGATGCCCATATGGATCGGTCTCTATCAGGCTATCATAAAAACTGTTCCATCCACGCCTGAGAGTCTAGTTGGGTTATCAACCAATTTATACCCTTGGATGCCCATGATAAAAGATGTTATCCCCTTGGACAGTTCTTTTTTGTGGTTGAACTTGGCTCGTCCTGATACTTTGCCAGTGCTGCCAATTTTGGTTGGCGTTTCAATGTTTCTCATGCAGAAAATGACTATGATGCCTGCGGCTGATGATAAGCAGGCATCTACTAATAAAATGATGCTGTGGATGATGCCTCTGATGTTTGGGTTTTTCTCGATGCAGTTCCCTAGTGGGCTAGCCCTGTATTGGGTTATTTCAAATATTGTGGGTATAGTAATCCAGGGTTTTATAACGGGATGGGATCCACTAGTAAGCTTAATAAATTTCAGGAGATCTGCACCGCCAGAGCCAGCTGTTTCATTGTCGGGCGCTTCAGCTTCTGCAGTCGAGGAGAGTGATCAATATGAACTCAATACAGATGACGGGGAAAACAGTGGAAGACGCGATCGAGATCGCAATAAGAGAGCTAGACGCAGACCCAAACGAGGTAGAAATAGACGTCGTTAGTAGGGGAAAATCTGGGGTTTTTGGTATAGGTAGCGAGCCTGCAAAGGTCGTTGTCACCCGGATTTCGCAAGAGGTCTTAACTTCAGAAGACGTATCAGATGACTCTTCTTTGGAGGATGTTTCTGTATCACAGGGAGACGTAATTGAGAAAGGGAGAGAAACCATTAATAAGTTGATTGAATTAATGGGAATCGAGGTTACTTCTAATTTACGTCGCGCCGATAATGAAGATGGTGGCGGGCCTCTTTTTGAGATTGAAGGAGACGATTCAGGTCTCTTAATCGGTCGAAGAGGTGAAACTCTCAGATCATTTCAATTTTTAGTTAGATTTCTGGTTGGTCAAAGTATGGGTCAAAGAACGAATGTATCTCTTGATGTGGAAGGATACGATGATCGAAGGAAACAATCTCTCCACAATCTCGCTGAAAGAGTCTCACAGAGGGTTGTTAAGACGGGCCGATCGATAGAGTTGGAACCTATGAATGCCCGTGAAAGACGTCTTGTACACATGTTCTTGGCTGACGACAGTGGGGTATTTACAGAAAGTTCTGGTTCAGGGAGTGACCGCAAGATTGTAATCTTTCCCAGTTAGGTGGGGATCTGTAACGGACACGAAGATGATGTGGAGTATCTGGCAGTGGGGCACATAGCCAAAGATATAACTGCTTCAGGCTATGTTTCAGGGGGAGCTGTGTACTACGGTTCAGTCACAGCAGCTAGATTAGGGCTTAAGCCAGCTGTACTTACATCTTGCTCTCCAGACTTTAGTTTTCCGAGTGAGCTCGAAAACTATCCAGTAAGAGTCTCTGTCTCAGGCTTAACAACCACATTTGAGAATATATACACTGGTGCCAGTGACTCAAAAGACAGACTCCAGTACGTTCATGACATTGCAGATCCTATCTCCCTAGCTGTACTCCCAGAAGCTTGGACCCGCGTCCCCATACTTCATCTTGCACCACTACTTGATGAAATCCCAATCCAGATTATTGATAAGTTTCCAGACTCATTAGTTGTGGCTTCTATTCAAGGTTGGACTAGGAGAGTCGGGGAAAATGGGCGAGTCTATGCGGACAAATGGGATGGGACGGAATTTTTACCTGGTATTGATGTCGCAATATGCTCAGAACAGGATGCTTATGATGCGAATGATATTTCCCGTTGGAGAAAACTTTCCAAGGTATTGATCGTTACAAATGGAAGGTACGGTGCAAGAATTTATTCAGATGAATGCAACTTTAAGTCAGAATCGATAAGTGTCACGGAAGTTGATCCCACAGGTGCAGGGGATGTGTTTGCAGCAGCTTTTGCAGTGAGATTTTTCGAGACCGCTGATTTGCAGGAGGCATCTGACTTTGCTTCAGTTGTGGCTGGATTCAGTGTTAAGTCTCAAGGGGTCTCTGAGATTCCATCTAGAAGGATCGTTAATACCTTCAGAGAGAAATTATCCTAGACTCATACCTGATTTCACTACCGTTTTATGCCGTATTGTTGCTTAACGCATGACTCTTTTACATAATTGGGTCTGCACTGGATGGAGAGCCTTATATTAGATAGTAACCGACAGAGTTATATCCCAGAAAAAGTTGGAGAGTTATGGGCCTATCTCTAGAAAAGTCCGCCAAAGTTGCGCTGTACATTTTCATAGCGGCAGCATTGTTATTTGTTTTATATCTCGTAAAAGGGGTTCTACTTCCGTTTGTAATTGGCATTGTTTTGACCTACTTATTGTACCCAATTGTTAGGATCGTAGAAAAGGTTTTGCCTGGGAAAACTTTGTACCCAAAGTTATCCAGGGGTATTGCTATTGCTATAGTTTATTTGCTGGCAATAGTTTTGTTAGTAGTAGCATTTTTGTTGATAATTCCACCTCTTTTCAGTCAATCGACAGAACTTATTGGTAAATTACCAGTGTTTGTTACTGAAGCCATAAACAGTGTGGAAGGTTGGAATAAAGAATATTCAAACAGCCTTCCCGAGCCGCTACAGTATGAAATAGGTGGTATTCTCGCCGCTATCGGGTGGCTTATAGATAATCTGGGGGTCATAGTACTCTCCTACCTCCAAAGTTTTATTGGCCGGGCTGCGGTAGCTGCTGTACATGCTTTTTCTCTTGTTATTGGTCTAATTGTGGTCCCAATATTTGTGTTTTATTTGTTGAAAGATAGAGAAAAGGTACGAGATTCAGTTATAGACGTTTTCCCTTCTGATTCTCAGATACACGTAGTGCATATTCTAAGAATTTTGAATCGTGTAGTCGGGGCATATGTAAGAGCTCAAGTGACGCTTGCCGCGGTAGTTGGGGTTTTCATATCGGTTGGATTATTCTTGATAGGGATCGACTACGCTATACTCCTCGGAGTAGTAGCTGGGATGTTTGAATTCATTCCCATAATAGGGGCCTGGCTTGGATTTATTCCTGCTTTAGTGGTTGTACTTTCAACCTCTCCAGATAAATTTATTTGGATTTTATTGCTTTACGCAGGAGTTCAATTAATGCAGGGAGCATTTTTGGTTCCGAGGATTCAGAGTTTTGCTATTAAAATTCATCCATTGCTGATTTTAGTCTCCATTTTGATCGGCAGTGAAGTTGGCGGGTTATGGGGAGTGATTTTGGGGCCGCCCATAGCAGCTTCTGTAAAGGAACTCATAGTATATTTTTCCAATATAAAAAAGAACGATGAGGTAAATGAAGTAATCTCAACTAGAAGTGCACCCAACTCTGAAGATGTGACGGAGGCTACATAGTAGCCGAGATGATAAATATAGAACGTTCTAACGATGGCGAGATAGTGGTTTTGAGGCTACCCAATAGCGATATGAATAACGCCATTCAATGGGAGTTCGAAGACAGTTGCATTACCGTCTCACAGGATTCTGACGTTAGAGTTGTGATATTAACCTCTTCTTCTCCTGATTTTGTTTCAAGTGCATTGGAAAATAACTTTGGCTTGGCGTCTTCTGTCTCACTGATAAAACAACCCGTTTTGGGTGTTATTGATGACAGTGCTCACGGTCTTGGTCTCGAGCTTCTTTTGGCGTCTGACGTAAGGATCTGTGCCTCGAAAAGTACATTCTCCATGGCACATGTAGCACATGGGGCGATACCTTCCGATGGCGGTACTCAAAGATTACCTAGACTGGTAGGACAAGGCAGGGCTTTAGAGCTTATATTGACTGGCAGAGTAGTTGGAGCACAGGAGGCACTTGAGATGGGTATGGTCCATCAGGTTTGTGATGCTGATCCTTTAAAGGAGGCTTTTTGTATAGCAGAAAAAATTGCCGGACATGGACCTAGGGCAGCTCAATATCTCAAGGAAGCGGTCTACACTGGATCTGATATGACTTTGCGTCAAGGTATGAGTTTGGAGGCTGATATGAGCGTCATACTCCAAAGTACCTTAGATAGGATCGAAGGGATAAATTCATTTTTGGAGAGGCGGCCCCCAAATTTCAAGGGAGACTAATCAGTATTCAAAATTCTGTTGTTTTATATGAATGTTCCGACGATATAGCTGTGATTACTTTGAATCGTCCTTCTCATATAAATGCATTTTCTGTGCAAATGAGAGATGAGCTTTACGAGATACTTAATCTTTTAAGAGATGATCCAAATGCTAAAGTAGCTATTTTGAAAGGATCTGGAGAACAAGGATTTTGTGCTGGAGCGGACTTGACGGAGTTTGGTACCGCTCCCTCACAGGTTATTGCGCGTTCAGTGAGGTGGGAAAGAGATTTATGGGGGCTTTTTCACACTCAGCCCAAGCCTATAGTGGCGGCACTTCACGGCTACGTAATTGGATCAGGAATTGAAATTGCTTCTCTTTGCGATGTACGCATAGCCGCTGACAACTGTATTTTTCGTATGCCCGAAGTAGCTCTTGGGATGGTGCCTGCTGCTGGTGGCACTCAAACTTTGCCACGTCTTATCGGGACTTCTCGCACTTTAGAATTTATATTGAGTAATAATAAGCGTTTTATTAACACAGCTAATCCCAATCGAAGGTGATTTCACCTCCGATCTAAAGAAAGATGACTCTTGGCACAGGAATTTAATCAATCCAGAAGAGGATTTATGGATTCACAGGATTCTGGGTTAGCATGGTCTCGTTCCGACGCATTAAATCGAATGTTGGAAGATCTTTACGAAATCAGTGCATCTGAGTCTGCAGTTCGTTCAGCTTCGTTCGCAAAACCCCAGCAAAATGCGTTAGATAACCACCAAGTGAACCAAGACTATGATGTCAATGACAGAATCCCGACTTCGACAATTACCGGAGTTTATGTAATAAGTGTTGCTGCTCGGTTGGCAGATATGCATCCCCAAACGCTTCGTAAATACGATAAAGAAGGTTTGGTGAGCCCTCAACGTTCTCAGGGAAGTCGACGCCTGTACTCGGATTCCGATGTCGAACGGTTGCGAGTGATCCGTCGTCTCGCTGATGAATTGGGGTTGAACCTTAATGGCGTGAGCTTGGTTCTCGATTTAGTCCGGTCTTTAACAGATATAGTTTTGTTATTAGAAACAAACGCAGAAGTCGCAGATAAACGAGCGGCTAAAGTTGCTTCTGATGAGATTCGTCAAATACTTGGATACGTTGGCGCCGATTGGCCCTATGCATAAAACTAACTGCTAAATGACTATCAAATCAGATTGTTAGAAAAAATTGTCA
>ENA-UPTF01000055-UPTF01000055.1-marine-metagenome-genome-assembly--contig:-NODE-55-length-70959-cov-4.208078_pt1 | contig 70959 bp, 70 predicted proteins | sample MGYA00238166_ERZ767019 | MGnify/ENA primary metagenome ERZ767019 (study PRJEB28930, sample SAMN06266391) | marine metagenome | isolation source: Sea water from 250 m depth | place: Atlantic Ocean | study... | reverse complement strand
GTTGGTTAGAGCAATCGACTCATAATCGATTGGTCGGGGGTTCAAGTCCCTCCGGGCCCACCACCTAATAAATCCTTGTCTATTTGCAGGTCGTGCTGTGTTCATTAAATGATCACAGCATTTGGCCCTATGGTGAACGAGTTGAGCGAGTAGCGGTTAATATGTCATCAACAACAACCGTACAGGGAGACGTAAGTGAAAATCACCAAAATTGAGCCATGGCTTGTGGCTTCAGACAGCAGCCCATGGGGTGAATATTTCTTTCTCAGAGTTTCGACTGATGAAGAAATAGTTGGATGGGGCGAAATAACTACAACTTCTAATATGGCCAATCGTGCGGTGGCCGACATAATCAAACGACTGAACGAGTTATTAGTCGGTGAAAATCCCCTCGACATAGAACGTCTCTGGAATAAAACATTCAGGTCTTTTACTTACATGGGTACAAGGGGAGCTACATCACACGTGGTGAGTGGCATAGATATCGCCCTTTGGGACATTAGAGGAAAAGTAATGGGACAGCCCGTGTATGAACTCCTCGGAGGTAAAGTACGCGAAAGTATTCCCCTGTATACCCACCCAGATCAGTCAGGCTGGTACGGAGAAAATTGGCGGGAACGAGTCGCTGAAGAGGTTAAAGCAATTGTCGATTCAGGGCATACAGCGCTCAAGTTCGATCCGTTTCCACATCTCGACTCCCCGGACGACCGCAATACAGGATATTTATCTGGTGAAATGAGCAAGCATGGACAGCAAATTGCAGCAGATATCACTGCTGTTGCTCGAGAGGTAGCTGGTCCAGAAATAGAAATCCTAATTGACGCACATGGGCGCTTCAATGTTCCTACCGCTATTCGTCTGTGCAAATCTCTTGAAGACGCTGGCCAGATTGATTGGTTTGAAGAACCAGTTCCCGTAGAAAGCTATCACGCGCTGAGCCAGGTACGGGAAAAAGTTAATACAGCAATCTCAGTAGGCGAACGACTCCACACTAGATGGGAGTTCGTACCAATATTCGAGAAAGAACTGGCAGACTACATAATGCCAGATGTAACTTGGACCGGAGGCATATCTGAACTCAAAAAGATAGCCACGATGGCGGAAGCCTATTACATCCCGGTCTCACCTCATGACGCTAGCGGACCAATCAATGTGGTGGCGGGAGGTCATGTAATGCTCACAGTGCCTAATTGCTACCGAGTTGAGACGCACCGATGGGATTTGTCACAGTACAACGTCTTTATCGACAAGCCGCTTGATAACACTGATGGAGCTCTGCATCTTAGCGATACGCCTGGGCTCGGACTGGAGATGAACATGGACTACCTGAGTAAAAACCGGGTTGAGTAAATGTTAAAGCTCTTCCTCAATGGTTTCTTTGAGTAACGGAACCACGGTCTCTCCGACGCGCTTGGCTTCTTCGAGATGTGGATACCCGGAAAGGATGAATTCATCAATCCCTAATCGCCAGTATTCCATCAGCTCATCTGCAACTTGTCTTGGGTCTCCTACTATTGCGGTTCCGCAGTTGACACGCACTGTAGAAATACCATTCCAAAGTCGTTTTCCTACTCGGTGATCTTCGTATGAACGAGATTGAGCTTGTTGGCCGACCATAGCCGTTCCGGCGAAGGAAGTCTGGCGCTGTTCTCTAACTACGTTATTTGCTTTGGAGAGGAGATCTTCTGCAGCTTCCCAAGCCTCTGATTCGGTATCTCTGACTATGATGTGCGTTCGGATTCCGAATTCCGCTCTACGATTATTTTCTTGAAAACTTTTCTTTGCACGTTCCATCAGTTCAGCAATTTGCGCAATTGGTTGAATCCACATAAGAAGATTGTCTGCCTGTTGTCCGGCGAGATTGAGTGCGTTTTCCGATGCGCCACCTAGATACCATCGAGGACCGTCTCCGACTGGTGTTGGTGAAACCATTGCCTGTTCAAGTTCAATAATTTTTCCTTTGTAATCCATTGGTTTGGGACTTTTCCATAGAAGTTTGGACGCCTCTATAAATTCGGTTGCAAGTGCATATCTTTCGGTGTGATTTGACCGTATGCCGAGCCTTTCGAAGTCTCCTTGTATACCGCCAGGAACGATGTTGATATCTAAGCGGCCATTAGAAATGTTGCTGAAGGCGGATGCCATTTGTGCCCACATACCTGGAGATATAAAGCCTGGTCGTACAGCTACTAAGAATCGGATTTTGTTAGTTACAGCTGCCAAGGCTGTAGCGGTGGTCCATGTTTCTGCAAGGGGAGAAGTTTCTTCAAAAAGGCCATTAGAAAATCGGGTTGGGATCAAGAGGCTGTAGTAACCGGTATCTTCTGCAGCTTGCACAACTTGGCGGAGGTATTCAAAAGTGGGAGGTCGCTCTGCACTGACGGTGCCGATGTGATTTCCGTCGCCGTCAATTGGGACGAACCAGTCAAATTTCGGAGCAGGACGTTTTATTGAGGTCATGACTTGATCTTACGTTAACTTTTAGTGGGATTGTGGTGTTGTAGCAGCACAACTTTTTCAACAACGGTTTCTTAATTTGAAACGTACTTTTTTTGTTTAGATTGTGACTAGCATGTTGATGTAGCTTAGAATCGCGCCATGCGAGTATCAAAAGTTGAAACATATGTTATCGGCGGCAGTTGGAGAAACTGGGTCATAGTTCGTATTTTGACGGACGATGGGTTGGAAGGGGTGGGTGAAGCGACTCTTGAGGGAAAGGCTGATTCTGTACGAGCAGCGGTTGGTGAGCTCGCCAGATATATTACCGGTAAAGACCCTTTCCAGATTGAGCGTCATTTTCAGGAGATGTACCGTCGCGCATTTTATGCAGGTGGTGAAGTGCTCAACAGTGCTATCAGTGGGGTCGAAACGGCTATGTGGGATCTGAAGGGCAAGGCTCTTGGGGTACCTGTGTATGAGATGTTAGGGGGTCGCACACGCGATCGAGTCAAGTTGTATGCAAATGGCTGGTATAAGCAGGGAATGGAGCCTGTTGAGTTCGCTGCGGCTGCCCGCGACACCATCGCCCTGGGCTTTAAAGGGCTTAAATTCAATCCGTGGGGTGGTAGGCAGGGCATAGATTTTTATCGGATAGAGAATTCCATTTTCAATGCAGGTGTTGAGTCGGTTGCTGCCATCAGGGAAGCAGTTGGCCCGGACGTTGATCTTTTTATTGATTGCAACGGTATATTTCAAACTTCAGGAAATGCCGTTCGGGCGGCTAATGCCGTTGAAGAATTCAATATTGGATTTTTCGAAGAGCCAGTGCCACATGAAAATCTTGATGCTATGGCATACGTACGAAGCAAGATAAACATCCCGGTAGCGACAGGTGAGAGGTTGTTCACGCCGTTTGCATTTACCCAATTACTGGAGCGTGGTGGGGCAGACATCGTGCAGCCGGACATGTCGCATTGTGGCGGAATGTTATCGGCTTTGAAGATATCGGCCATTGCTGATTCGCATTATGCCGCTTTTACACCGCACAATCCGAACGGCGAAATTTCGCATGCCGCTGCTGTACAAATGGCTGCATGTGTGCCGAACTTTTTTGCTTTGGAACATTTCCCTCCTGAGCCATGGCGGTTTGACGTATGTGCCACCTCAATGCCGGTGAATGATGGTTGGCTTGAAATTCCTTCAGAACCGGGTCTTGGTGTCAAATTCAACCCGGAAGAAGCAAAAAAACATCCCTATGAACCCGTTGACCTCTACAATTTGCATCGACCGGAGATGGCGTTGAAAATACCCAAGTTCATTGACCGGATCCGTTAGTTATTGGACGTATTTCAAGAATCGCGGACGATTTAAATAGATTTCAATTGCAAAGGCTGATAATTAGATGATTCATGAGTTTAGAACGTACGACCTGAAGCCAGGCTCTCTTGCTCAGTACTATTCCAATACCGCTCCAATGATGCAAAAACGTCTCGAGTATTCACCTCTAGTCGGATATTTTCATACCGAAATAGGCCCGTTAAATCGAGTATTGCATATTTGGGAATATGAGGACCTTAATGAGAGGTCCGCGATTCGATCTCAAGTAATCGACGATGGTATTTGGCCGCCGCCCAACAAGGGAATCGTAGAAAATCAGCAAGTCGATATTTTTTACCAAGCGCCATTCTTGCCTAAATTTGAACGCAATCGCACGATTGGTCCGCTGTTTGAGCTGCGCATGTACAGGTATCCAGTTGGCGCCGTTGCCAAAGTTCTTGACGCCTGGGCGCCTAAGATTGAAGCGAGGATGAACCTGGCTCAACCGGTTGGCATTTGGTATTCGGAGATTGGCGGGGCGAACCAGTTGGCACATATGTGGGCTTATGAGAGTTTTGAGCACCGAACTGAAGCCCGTAAGCAGTTTGCTTCGATTGGTTGGCCGCCTGATTCAGGCGTATCCCCGGTTGCTATGCAGAATATGTTAATGCTCGCTGCTGACTTCTCTCCCATACAGTAATCTGCATTTTCGAGGCCAATCCTATGTCCCACCCGTTGTTTGATCTTTCAGGGCGAGTTGCCATGGTATCGGGTGCTGCCAATGGCATGGGTCGGCAGATGGCTATCGGTTTTGCTGAAGCGGGCGCAGACGTCGTCCTCGTTGACATCAATCTTCCCGGAGCTGAGTTGACTGCTGGAGAAATCGAGCCCTTAGGTGGACGTGTGCTTGCAATCGCTTGCGACGTATCCGATACAGAGCAAATTAGAAATTTATACGCAACTATTGATTCAGAGTTTGGTCGAGTTGACGTGGTCGGTAACGTTGCGGGTGAGGGAAATGTGGGTCGACCGGAAGATCTTCCTTTGGATAAAGTGCAAGAGGCTCTTCAGAACCTTGTGGTCGGACGCTTTGCCTCTTGTCAGGAAGCCGGAAGACGTATGTTAGAACAGGGCAGGGGATCGATCATTAATTTCGGGTCGATTGGTGGTTGGAACTCTCTCGGTCGTGGGCATGCCCCATATGGGATGGCGATGGGTGCTGTGATACAGATGACACGGGAATTGTCCACAGAATGGGCCTCTCGTGGCGTGCGAGTAAATGCCATTTTGCCTGCGCAGGTTTGGAACGATGGTTTGCGAAAAAGAGTGGCTGAAGTCCCCGAATTAGAAGAGACCTTCAAGGGCGGGATTCCCATGGGTCGTCTGGGTAACCCCGAGGAGATAAAGGGCCCGGCGATCTTCCTGGCGTCAGATGCATCAAGCTTTGTAACTGGAGCGATACTACCTATGGACGGTGGGAACCTTGCATTGAATGCAGGTGGTACATACCCAGGCAGCCCAAGAACATACGCATAAAAGAACAGCAAAAAGCGTTCCTCGCACCGCCAGTTAAGGTCCGAATCTCTCTATGTGAATTTGTTTGAAATCCAGGCCGATATCAAGCAGGGTATTGGCCATAGATTCGACAAATCCCGATCCGCCGCAAACATATGCTGACTCGGGTTTTAACCCTGTATCCACTAGTGCAGAATCAATCATGTTCCGGTCAATTCGACGTGTATTGCCGATCCAGTCTTTTGACGTTTCTCGTGTTATGGTCGTGACCACTTGGAGACTCGGGTCATTATCGGACATACTCTCCAATTCCTCTCGGTAAAGTATGTCGTCCTCGGTTCGCACGCTGAAAAGTAACACGGCGGGCGAATTGTTTTTAACAGCATGGCGATGTCTTAGCATCGAAATGATTGGTGCAATTCCAGATCCGCCTGCTATGAAAATTGATGACTTAGTATGTGAGGGCTTCCACGTAAAGTGTCCGCCGATAGGTCCTCGAATTTCGATCCTTTGACCAGGTTCTACTGAGTGGTGGAAATAGCTTGAGACCTCACCATCATCAATTAATTCGATAGCTATTTCGATTAAATCGGTATCTCCTGGCGATGAAGCTAAGGAGTAGCTTCGTTGTGCTTGGTATCCATCGGGCGCGGTAAGTTGTACGTCATAGTGCTGCCCGGCTTTGAAATTTCCACCTGATGGTAATTCAAGGGTGAACAATTTGACACGGGTTGACGCTATTTTCACCGCCGTGACAGTAGCCACACGCCATGGCTTTTCCCTTTGAGATGGCAAAATTAATCGCCTGTGTAGCGTTGTTCAAGCCATGGGTCCCCATACATGTGATACCCGTAGCCTTCCCAGAATCCTGGCTCGTCTTTTTCCATGAACCTGAGACGCCTTATCCATTTTGCTGATTTCCACAGGTAGAGATGAGGTATGAATAACCTGACCGGCCCGCCGTGTTCAGCAGGGAGGGGTTCATTTTCGTAAGTGTGTGCAAGTATTCCCTTGCCGTCCATTAAGTCTTTAGCGGGGACGTTCGTCGTATATCCACCGTCGCAATAGGCCATGACATATCCGTCAGGCGGACTTATCTGCGCGTCAGCCAGCAGCGTGTCAATTGCAACTCCGCGCCAGTTGGTGTCTTGTTTTGACCATTTTGTTACACAGTGGATATCGGTATGCATATCCGTTTGTTCGAGACTGTTGAGCGATTCCCACGACCAAGTCCCTGCTGTTTCGCCCGCGATCTCGATTGAGAAATCCCAAGTGTTGATATCTACCCTGGGAGTGGGACCTGCGGATAAAACAGGAAAGCCGTCCTCGAGGTACTGGCCGGGAGGTACTGGACGTGTTGGAGTGGATCTGCGCCGTCCAAAGAAATTGTCGTTGATCATGTGTCAGCCTGTTCTAAGAAGTGTGAAAGTCAATTATGTGGGTAGTGTGTGTGTCAATCAATCTGGTTTCGAGCAGTATATTGTGAGCATTATCGTGACTGGATCGTTTTATTGGAATGAAAGAAAGGAATGTTGTAGTGAGACTTGAGGGTAAAAATGCAATCGTGACTGGTAGTGGAAATGGTATTGGAAGGGCTATTGCGCTTCGCTTTGCCGCTGAAGGTGCAAATGTCACAGTAGCCGAGATAGAAGAAGACTCAGGCCGCGAGACTGTCGAACTGATCCAGAAGGCTGGTGGTACAGCGGTCTACAGTAGTACCGATACATCAGATGGGGTATCGGTCAAGCAGACGGTGTCGAATGCTATTGATGCTCACGGAGATGTAGACATACTGATAAATAACGCAGCTGCGTTTGTCTTTGGCAACATTGAAACGATTACGGCTGACGACTGGGCAAGAGTATTTGGTGTAAACGTCATAGGGTATGCGAATTGCGTGAGGGAGATTTTGCCTTCAATGCGCAGCAATGGCGGGGGGGCTATCGTCAATATTGCTTCAGTGTCATCATTTATCGCTCAGCCCGAATTTATTCCTTACAACGCTTCAAAAGGTGCGGTTGCTCAACTGACTAGATGCCTGGCAATGGATCTTGCTGAAGACAATGTCAGGGTTAACGCTGTTTGTCCGGGCTCTATTCGGACAAGAGCTACCGACCGTCATATCGATTCCTTAGGACTGGACCCGGAGAAAGCATATGTGGAATTCGGACAAGACTCTCTCATGAAGCGCATGGGTACTCCGGACGAAATAGCGTCGGGTGCATTGTTCCTGGCTTCGGATGAGGCTTCTTTTATGACGGGTACTCATATCGTGATAGATGGTGGTGCAACTATCGATTGATCACATTAGGTGATTTGAGAGATATGCTCAATCAAAAATAGGATAAAGCCTACTACCAGCATTGCTAAAGCTACTAAGTTCAGGAATCTGAAAACCAGTAGCTTAGGCAGATGCTTAAGAAGAAAGGCCGCACCTAGAAGACCCCACATAGCTGTGTGGAGCCATTGTTCATCGTTGAGCGAGATCAGCGCCAGTACCAAGAAGATTAATGCGCCGGCGAATCCATATAGGGAAGGGGTGTAAATAAATGGCATGATCAGTTAGCTCCTTTGAATTAAGTTCGTAGCGATTGTGGAGATTTACCAGTTAGTCAACGCACCGTCGTTTCTACGCAGTCGCGGTGGCCAGCCATGTGGATCCACCGCTGCATTTTCTGCAGCATCAATGTCGAACTCCACTCCTAGACCTGGGGTGTCTGGGCACCACGAGTAGCCGTCAGCCCATTCGATTTGTTGTGGAAACAATTCAGTGGCGTAGGAGCCAGGACGTCTTGGCATTTCCAGTACGCCCACGTTTGTGGATGCCATGCAAAGTGCTGCGCACGCAGCGGCCGAGACCGGACCAAGGGGATTGTGTGGGACGATATTGATGTAATGCGTTTCTGCCGAATGAGTGATTTTCAGAGCCTCGGTCAAGCCACCAGCGATACAAAGGTCGATTCGAGCATAGTCGATCAGCTCTTCTTCAATAACTTCCCTGAAATCCCACTTCGACGCCCATTGTTCACCTGCAGCGATCGGTAAATTAACCTGTCTTCGTAAGTTCCTGTAGCTGCCATGATTTTCAGATCGGATAGGATCTTCAATGAAGAACGGTTTGAACTGTTCCAGATCTTTGCACATTTGTACGACGTGAACAGTGTCGAGGCGGGTGTGTGCGTCGAAAGTCATCTGTATATCTGGCCCAACGGCTTCTCTCACAGCGCTCATTTGTTCGACTGCAATTTTCATCGACTCAAGAGGCTCTAATGTGGAGATTCCAGTACCCTCGAATTCTCCTCCTGTTTCGGGTTGTCCCCATCTCACAAATTTCCATCCGGCCTCAACTGCAGCTACCGAGTTGGCTACGAGTTCATCTATTGTTCTTCCCTGCGTATGGGGATAGCTGATGACCTTGTTTCTAACAGGACCACCCATCAACTTATAGGTCGGCAAATTTACGGATTTGCCTTTTATGTCCCAGAGGGCGATGTCTATAGCAGAAATGGCACAGGTATAGACCCTGTCGGCTGGGAAGAAACCGGATCTGAACATTTCTTGCCAGAGTCGTTCTGTTTCCCACGGATCGGCTCCCACTACGAGTTCAGCCAGATGGTCGATTGCCGAACTAATCGCACGGCCCCAGTTTCGGATACCGACTTCTCCGAGTCCATGATGCCCCGCATCCGTGTCGACCCTGACGATCATGTAAGCACGGCCGCCTTCATCTTGAACGGAGAAACTTCGTATCTGTGTGACTTTCATATATGTTGAACTCCAGAGCGATTGTCAATTCGGATTATGAGTTAGTTGTATGTCATCCGACAGCGGGCAGTGTAACTCTTCGATATACCTAATTACGTATGTAGGCCATGGCGTTAATCTGATTTGGAATCAGGTTTTACGCCTTAAGACGAGCATCACGCGTATATCGATATACAGCATATACACGGTGATTATGGATGTATTTCGTAAGAGTGTATAAATACGTAATTACGCCTATTTCAAACTGATAATTACGCGTATAAACCTGAATATGCGTGGAAATATGGGATGTGTTACGGTCGGTACGAGGGTCGGAATGTGAGCGAATACATGCCGTGAATGTATCGTATCCGTAAAAGTACTAACGGCCATCTAAAACAAGGAGAAAAACATGTCTTTAATTACAGGTGCAGGCCGTTCTGGTCTGGACGCCGTAGGGAAATGGTCATTGGTCATTGGCCCAATACTTTTTGTAATTAGCGGTGCGATGGTAACGCTTGATCCCGCTGACTACGGTGATAAGTTTGTTGCAGCTGTTGCCGAAGGTGGTGATACTGCTAAGTGGGGCTTGGTAATAGGGGTAATAGGTATCACGCTTTATGCGCGTGGGATTATGGGACTAACTCGAATTACTCCCGAGGCCGGTAACGCTCAAGCTCGTATGCGTATAGCGTCGGCAGGTGTAGTAGCTATGCTAGCCGTGTGGACTGTCCAATCTGGTATTGGAATGGCCATAGCTGAAAACCCGGCAGCAGCGGCAAGCGCTGGTGCGGTTATGTTGGGAGTTGGTGGGGCAGGAACGATTCTTGCTTTCCTGACCCTCATACCTTTTGCCGGAGGTATTGGCTCTGGTGGCCTTGTCAATAAGAATATCGGCTGGGTTCTATTTGCTATCGCAATCATCGGCCTTTTGGCGGCGTTGATTTGGGGTACAAATGATGAAACTGGATCGATGATCCTTGGGATCCTCCAGTTAATCTGGGCAGTTGTCACTCTCGTGATCGGTATCATGATGTTCAACGGAGATGGTGACTAAACAGTTTTTCGATAAAGATTTTTGCAGGGTGTGCATATTTGCACACCCTGCTCTTTTTAACGCAATCTGACAGAGTTTTAGCGTGTGGTTTATTTAATGGTTTTCCTAGGTTGAGCTACCTAGTCTTTGTCGGTCAGTCAGCGAAATAACTGCCACCGTTGGGCGAGATTGTTTGACCGGTCATGTAGTTTTGCTCGTCTGATGCGAGCATTACGGCAATCGAAGCTACGTCCTCTACTTGCCCAGGTCGTTTCAGAAGGGTTAGCCCTACAACGGTTTTCCCGCCTTCACCCCGTAGTTCTTCTCGAGTCAGATCGGTTTCTATGATTCCAGGCGAAATAGAGTTAACGAATATGTTGTGATCCGCGCCCCATCTGGCTAGTACTTGTGTTAATGAAATGAGACCGGCTTTCGAAGCAGCGTAGTGTGCCGTCGTTGGCCCGCCATATAATCCGCTCACCGAAGCGATATTGATTATTCTTCCTCCACCCGTACTGACCATTATCGGGAGAACTTCCTGAGATACCAGGAACGGTCCCTTGAGGTTGACAGCCATGATGTCATCCCAGTCTTCTTCGGTGACGGTATCAAGTGGTCCTGCTCGATTTATTCCGGCGTTATTAACCAGAACGTCAATCTGTCCTTCCGCTACCGATATTTGTTTGAGCCAATGTTTTATTGATTCACGCTTGGTGACTTCAACGCGATTCATGTAAGCGGTACAACCGTAACTCGTAATTTCTTCGCAGGTTTTTCTTGCCGATTCCTCATTTGTGACGTAGGTGATACCAATAGCTTTTGCCCCTTCCTTTGCGAAGGCGATAGCCATCGCTTTTCCAAGGCCCCGACTACCACCCGTAATTAGGGAAACCTTGCCTTCTAATCTTTTGTCCAAATGTGTACCTGCTTTTTATTCTGTACGAGTCAAGCCAAGGTCAATCTAAACGATTGATGTTTCGTATTTGTTGCGTGTGGGTGACGCTGGGGTTAATTTGTGGATGTTTTATAAGTTGTGAAATGCAGCTATTTCCAGCTAACTTCACCAGGCTCTATATCTTTGATCCAGAGTCCTGCCCCTTCTCTTCGGGGGAATGGGAAACCGGGTTTGCGGTTGAGTTCAATTGCCTGTAAAGCACGGATCTTATCTTGGTTTAAACTTATGCCGAGACCGGGAGCGTTTCCGATCACAATCCATCCATCTTCTATGTGATTGTCCCAACTCTCGAATGCGTCTTCTCGCCCCGGGTCAACAACCTCCATCATGTTGTGGTTTGGCAATGCTGCGGCAAGGTGGACCATGAAGTTAGCTGGACAGTTCATCATCGTTACCGGGAGCTCATATGCGTAGCACATATTCGCAACCTGTCTCGCTCCTGTTATTCCCGAATGTCCGACCCCGACGTTTGCCACGTCGATGGCCTGTTGGGAAATCAACGGATACATTTGTCCGACGTCATTAAGATTTTCTCCAGATGCGACTGCAGCGGAAATTCCGCGTGAGACTTGCCGTAGACCGTCATAGTCCCAGCGCCTAGCCGGTTCTTCTGCCCAGAAAATATCGAAATGTTGTTCTATTTGAGAAATGTAACGAATGGCCTGTTTTGGGGACCAGTATTCATTTGTGTCAATCATCAAATACGGGCGGTTTTTTACTTTACGCAGGGCATCGTTCATGATCCCGATCCGGCGAAGATCGTCTTTCATGTTTAAACCGATTTTGATCTTCCCTCCATCTATTCCCATGTCAGCCATTCGGGAATAGAAATCGTGCAACTCGTCATCCGAAAGGTTATAACCAATGTCGGATGCGTAGGCTTTTGCCCGACCTTCTCTTGCTCCCAAGGTCTGCCATAGAGGTTCATTATTGATCTTGGCCTTTAGATCCCAAAGGGCAACGTCTATAGCTGAAATGGCAGCGTTTACTGTACCTTCATTATTACCCTTGTGAACCCAGTCAACCATTTCTTTCCACAGTCCGACCACGCCACGAGGGTCTTTGCCTTCTATTACATGGAACAGGCTTTCAATGGCGTCGTTCCCACCAGGCGCTATTCCGGTTATCCCCTCATCAGTTTCTATCCGCAAGATAGACATTCCCATAAGGTCATCGCCCTTGGGGTAGTTTGCATCTCCTATGGCTCGGTCAAGTTGTTCGATGTATTTTTCGAGTTTATATCCGGTAATTTTCATTGTTTTAAATATTGTCTAATGCTTGTTTTTGATGATGTTTACTGGTTTCTAGAGCCGTGCGGTGGCACATAGAACGTACCGTTCACACCAGTTGCAGCTGCAGCAGATTCTTCTTTTGTAGGGGGGTTGTCCCACAAACCAGCTCCAGGTCTCCTCCCGAATGGTGAAGAGCCACTCGAAGCTGTTACTGATTCAACTTTTTGCTTTGCGAGGGCTTCAGGGTCATAACTAACTCCTGTTCCGGGCTTCTTCCCGCAGACCGCCCAGCCATCGACGATCTTTATGTCTGACGTCATTACTCCGTCATCTGGTACGGGGCCTTGAGACTCTAGTGTTAGAAAATTCGGCATACATGGGGCTAGTTGGGCATTTAAGTTGCCCGGAGATCCCCCGAGTGTGATCGGTAGTTCAAATCCATAAGCCGCATCAGCGAGTTGAAGCGCGCATGTTATACCGGTCATACCGTGACTTACCTGGACAACGTCAGCAGATCGGTTATGGAAATATGGCAAAAAGTCACCTAGAGTATCTAAATTTTCACCAGCACATACAGGCGCCTTTATGGAATCAGAGATCCTTCTTAACCCTAGGAAATCCCATCTCCTTGCTGGTTCTTCCACCCAGGCAATATCGAACTGCTCCTCGATCTCACGAACTTTTCTTATAGCTTGCTTCGGGTTCCAAAACTCATTGGCATCTATGTAAAGGTTAGGAAGGTCTGTGGCGTGCTCCAGACCTTTCTTCATGCGAGCGATCCTTCTTAAGTCAGCATCTTGGTCCAGCCCGACTTTCAACTTTCCACCCTTGAATCCATGATCAGCAGCCATTGTTCCGTACCAATCTTCTATTTCCTGGTCAGAAAGCGGATAGTCAAGGCCGGATGCGTATGCCTGAACTTTAGGGTTGGATCCACCGAGTGTTTTCCATAAAGGTTCGTCATTGAATTTTGATTTGAGATCCCACATCGCGACATCAAGAACGGAAATGGCATCGTTAACGATCCCGTCGTGGCCTCCTTTGAAGGCGCGGTCCACCATGCGTTTCCATAAACCGGTTACTTGTCTCGGATCTTCTCCCATCAGTATCCCTTCAACCATGGATCTGATCTGTGGAGCTGCACCGGCGCCACCGAAAGCGATTCCAGTTAATCCTTCGTCTGTATACAGTTCGAGAAGACTTCCACTACCTCGAATTCTGCCGGACGGAGAATTGGCGTCTCCTGTGCGACGACTTACAGGAAATTCATATAGCGTGGTCGAGTACCCGGTGATTTTCATTGTGCTGATCTCTGAAATGCCACTATTTACAAATGTTTGTGAGAGAAGTTTGTATTTGTCTTACAGACTGCCCGAGTTTAGGTACCCGGTCGCACCCCGTCAACGATTTTTGAGTTAGCCCGGTGATACTTTGTCAAAAAACCTCTGGAAATCTGTATTAATTTCCTTCTCACCCCAAGCTGAAGGTTTTAGTAGTGTTGAATCACTGATAGAAGAATCCTAGAGTATTCTGCCCGAAAATCTCTGGGAACCTGTTGCACCTCCGGAGTCTGAAATGCGCCGCCCGTCTTTAATAGCGCTTGTAGCCATAACTGTATTAATCATAGGTGCAGCATTACCTGCTCAAGCATCCGACCCAATTGGTGAAAACGGCGTGATGGTCATATTGATCGATGAAGGTGCTGCTCCCGTTCAGCGTGATCTTGATGCTGTTGAAACGATCGCTCTTACCATGGCTCGAGGGACATCCGCAGGCACTATAGTTGCAGCATCATACGGCGTGGAATCTGAGGAGTTTTTATCCTCTGACTCAGGCCCCGATGGCACACGGATGGTCACCGACGTGGTAGCCAGCGTACAAGATTTGGAAGCTGGACCGATACGTTCAGATCAATTCCAAGTACTTGCCAATACCTTCTCTTTTCTTTCTCGTATTGATGCAATTCCTGGCTCGCGTGTGGCGTTACTTACCTCGGGACGAATTCTAGGAGAGTCGGAGAACACGAGGGAGCGTCTTCGAAGTGTGGCAGATTTGTTCGCAGCAGAAGGCTGGGCTATCGATGTCGTAGCCCTACCGTCGACTGAGGCCGTACTTCGCGAACTTATGAGTGGATTAGCAACGGGATCTGGTGGAGTTTTTTATGACACGGGCTCGGCTTCAGGATTTACTACAGCATTTGAAAATTACTGGCAGTTGAATTTAGACCTTACGACGGCAATGGACGTTGAGATGCACGAAAACTCGGCAGCTGTTGTGACTCTCGATATCGCACCTCATACAGATAGTTTTTCTACTGTATTTGTCCGACAACATGAGTCGGTTGACGTGGCTGTATTCTCTCCCAACGGCATGCGCGCTGCAGCAGATATGGAAAGTGTGGTACTACACGAAACTCCGTCTGCAGTGATCGTTCAAATCGATTCACCTGTTCCTGGTAACTGGACTTTACAGGGTGTTGGTCCGGCATCAAAACTCGTAGCGGGTGTTGATGTGGATAATCCTTTGGAATTAAAGCTGATTGAACAGCCGCCATTACCAGTAGGTGAGCCGTTTGTGATGGAAGTTGCTGCATTTAACGGAGATTCTCCTCAACTGCTTGCTGGTGCCGTGATTGAGGCAAGTATCAATAAAGCTAATGGATCAAATGTTGTAGTGGCCTTGAAAGATGAAGGTGTAGATGGCGATCGTTTTGCCAATGATGGAATTTATTCTGCCCAAATGGACGCGCCAGAATCGCAGGGCGTTAATAATGTATCCATTGAATTGTCATGGGTTGATTACGTTTCGACCATGAGGAGCGACGCTGCGTACCGGAGCGAAATTTTTCCTACTTTGACTCTCGTGGGAGTTTCCGATGTAGAGACCTCTGCTGGTGAATATGCAACAGTGGCGCGCGTCCAAACCCTGGTAGGTGACTATCCGTTCCTGATCAGCCCTTCAGAAATTAATGCTGTTTTGACTGGAGATGCTGGTCAATTACAGGCGATAGTCACAGCAGTCGACGAGCCGGAACCTGGGTTAGGGTGGGAATTTGACATAGCGGCTGATATAGCTGATTCCGGCGCATATGAAGTTGAAGTCGTACTAGATAGTGTTTATCAGGGTCGGCAATACGAACGTGTTGCCCCTGTAGCTACTACCACTGCCCTGATTTTAGAAGAGCCGTTTTTAATACTCGGCATGCCGGTGTTTGTGATTGCAGGACTGGGATTGATCTTGGTTTTAGTTGGAGGTTTCTTGATATGGGTACAGCAAAAGACTTCTCCATTTGGGTTTATCGTTGATGATGCCGATCAGATAGTTGTTGATTTTGCTGGACTTAACCGAAGTCTTGTGAGGAGACTATTCTCCAAAAATACAGTTGCATCTTACGAGGCCGTAGGATTGCCATTTGTTGGGGGGAGTTTCAAATTCAGCGGTAGGGATGTCACGTTAGAGCACAAGAGGGCTGTAGGGGACCCATCTATGCGTGTAGATGGTCGGCCGGCAGGACCAGAAATTAATCTTGGTGAAAATGTTTGGTTGGGAGTTGGTGCTCGCCTTCTGAAATTCCAGGTCGCAAGTCCACGATTAGATATTCAACCGACCCAAGATGAAGTGGAAGATCCAGCCAAATAGACCAGCACTAAATTAATCGTTTTTAGAACCGATAATTAGGTAGCTGATCTTTGCGTTGATTTGATTGCTCGTATCGAAAGAATGATTAAGGGCTATTTCGTTGAAATGACTATCGTTTCGATGAAATCGCCTGGGTCTGGATCGCTCATCGGGTCACGCTCTCGTATCATTTTGACAGTTTCCATTCCCCGGATAACCTTCCCGAATACAGAGTGCCGACCGTCAAGGTGGGGTGTGGGAGCAAGTGTTACAAAGAATTGACTGCCATTTGTTCCGGGACCAGCGTTTGCCATTGACAGTACACCTTCAGAATCGTGGCGTAATTTCTGATTAAATTCATCTTCGAATCTGTATCCTGGGCCTCCACTTCCAGTGCCTGTGGGGTCTCCGCCTTGAACCATGAATCCAGGTATTACGCGATGGAACGTTGTTCCGTCATAAAATCCTGCCTCAGCTAGGTTCACAAAGTTTTCAACGGTGATCGGAGCATCGTTGGCAAAAAGCAATACATCAAATTCTCCACGTTCTGTTTTGAATGTTGCGGTGTAAGATTTTGATGTGTCGAGATCGCCGGAAGGTGGCGCTGGGTCAGTCATGATTTCTCCTGAGTTTTGCCTGAGCGTTAATTACTATTTTGTTTTTTAGTTCATTAGCTTTCGTTGATACTAATTTTTTTTATTACGTCCCCCGGAGTCTGAGCTGTTCCAGGGTCTCGAACTGTGATGTTGAGTGCATCATTCAATCCTTCCACTACCTCACCAAATACGCTGTGCATCCCGTCTAAATGAGGTGTTGGAGCAAAAGTGATGAAGAACTGACTACCGTTTGTTCTTGGTCCAGAATTGGCCATTGAAAGCACCCCGGGCTTGTCATGCTGTCTTGAGGCATGAAATTCGTCCTGGAACTGGTAGCCGGGTCCGCCCGTGCCAGTACCTAGGGGATCTCCTCCCTGCGCCATAAAATCAGGGATTACCCGATGAAACATTGTGCCTTCATAAAAACCGATAGTTACAAGATTTATAAAATTCTCGACAGTCAGGGGCGCTTCGTCATCAAACAGTAGTATTTCGAATTCCCCCTTGTCAGTTTCGAAAGTAGCGGTGTACGTTTTTGATGTATCCAATGCACCCACAGGTGGGCGTGGGTTATCTCCAGGAGAAAGCATTCTTACTTCTACTTGCGTCACTTCAGCGATCGTGGGAGACGGAGTCGATGTTGGAGCCACTGTAGGTTCGGGAGTGCTTTCTCCACAAGCCGCTAAAGCGAATAGCGAAATAGTAAGCAGGGCAACCAACGTTTGGAGCGGTCTCATTCTGTTCTCCATGGATATTGAATGTTGTATTTGTGGTACGGCATATAATTTTTTAGAAAGGAAAGTATATCCAACAACCTTACACAACAGCCCTTCTATGTGTTTATTTCCACTCTTATAATTACCGTTCATGAAAGCAACTACAGACGAACCTGACCAAACCATCCAACAACCATCTGGTGAACGCATGGTTGAGTTGTATCGAATCATGGTGTTGAGCCGATATCTGGACGAGAGAGTTTGGCTGTTAAATCGCCAGGGTAAAGCTGCGATCGCAGCTTCCGCTCAAGGTCACGAAGCTGCCCAAGTCGCATGTGTAGAAGCCACCGATCCATCGAAGGATCATTACCTGACCTATTATCGTCAATTTACAGCCATGATTGCGTTGAATACCGAACCTGAAGAGATGTTGCGAGGATTTTTGGCGAAAGCGGACGATCCCATGAGCGCTGCTCGACAATTCCCGCTTCACGGCGCTCATCCTCGAGTAGATTTGTTTAATTTTTCAAACGTGATTGCCACACAATTACCGCAGGCAGCCGGGGTGGCTTTGGCTGATAAATTACGCGGTTTGGATGCTGTGACCGTCGTTTTCTTTGGAGATGGAGCATCATCACAAGGTGATACACACGAAGCAATGAATTTTGCCGGAATACACAAACTTCCTGTGGTTTTCTTTTGCGAAAATAATCGTTACGCCATCTCAGTCCCACTAGACAAACAGATGGGAATTGAGAGTATCGCAACTCGCGCTGCGAGTTACGGATTCCCCGGCGTTCAGGTCGACGGTACGGATATTGTTGCAGTCTATGAGGCAACTTCTGCAGCCGTAAAAAGGGCGAGGGCAGGGCAGGGCCCCACTTTGATCGAAGCCTCTGTGGAAAGGCTTTTGCCCCACACAACCGATGACGACCATACTCGTTATCGATCGGCAGAAGATATAGCTCAGATGCCTGAACGAGATCCCATACGTATTGTGTCCGCTATGCTGCGCAGAAGAAATTTGTTGAGTGAATCTCAAGACGAGGCTATTCATAACTCCGCAAAAGAACGAGTAAACGTCGCAACTGACATAGTGGATGCAGAACCATATCCAGGCGTGGAAACGATGTTTGATCATACTGACGTAGCTCCGAGAGGTCGCAATTAATGGCTGAGCAAACGGTTATCGAGTCAGTTAGAAACACTGTGCAGGAGGAGATGCGCCGTGATGATTCCGTAATTTTTTTGGGCGAAGATATCGGAGCTCGCGGTGGCGTATTTCTTGCATCAGATGGTTTTGTAGAAGAATTCGGTGCAAGCCGTGTGATTGACACCCCGTTGGCTGAGTCATCGATATGTGGCGTGGCGTTAGGGGCCGCTGTTAATGGCATGCGTCCAATTGCCGAGATCCAGTTCGCTGATTTTGTGTGGCCTGCTATAAACCAAATTGTCGGAGAGGCCTCAAAGGTGCGGTACGGAACATACGGCGTAAAGAACGCCCCCATGACTATTCGCGTACCTTATGGCGGTGGCGTGAGGGGCGGTCTATATCATTCTCAAAGTATTGAAGTGTTATTTGCCCATACGCCGGGCCTGTCAGTTGTTGCTCCAGCAACGCCTTACGATATGAAGGGGTTGCTTGCTTCAGCAATTCGCTCAGATGATCCCGTGATTGTTTTAGAGCACAAACGGACTTATCGGCTTGTCAAAGGTGAAGTGCCCAGCGATGAGTACACCATACCGATTGGTAAGGCTGAGATTAAACGGCCAGGCACGGACATGACTGTGGTCACTTATGGATTAATGCTTCACTATGCCCTTCAGGCCGCAGAGTTGGCGGCGGATAGTGGTATCGATGTTGAAGTGCTCGATTTAAGGACGTTGCGACCTATTGACGCTGATTCCATAGCAGAATCGGTTTCTCGGACCGGGAAGGTATTGATTGTTCAGGAGGACACGCCAGCGGTAAGTATTTCTTCAGAAGTATCAGCCATTATTGGTGAACGATGTTTCTTCGATCTTGATGGTCCGATCACTCGATTGGCTCCTCCTGAGATCCCTCCTATGCCATTCTCACCAATACAGGAAGCAGCATTTATGCCGTCGTCTGAGACGATTTTTCAGGCTATAACAAAGCTTGCGGAGATATAGATATGGCATTTGAGGTGCAGCTGCCCCATGTTGGCGAATCCGTTACTGAGGCGGTTATCGGGAAATGGCTGAAATCTGCAGGTGATGTGATCGAAAAATACGATCCATTGGTAGAAGTCATTACGGATAAAGTTGTGATGGATGTGCCATCTCCCATCACAGGTACCCTTATTGAAATACTGGCGTCTGAGGGTGAGACCGTGTTGATGGGTGCGGTAATTGCGCAAATGGAACCTCAGGAAAGCGGAGTAGTCTCAGAAGTTTCAGATATGCACACCCCTGCGGAGAATCGCATCGGTAGCCTTGTTGAAGGAGCAAATGTCGGACCGACAGGTGGCGAATTTCTGGATACAAGTTTGAAGCCACTCGAACCGACTCCACAGAATGTTGCTGAAACGACTTCAAATGAAGATAAGCGTCAAAAGGGATTTTCACCTGTAGTTTCCAGACTCGCGAGCCAGCATGGAGTTGATTTAAATACCTTGACGGGTACTGGATTGGGCGGGCGAGTGACCAAAAAAGATGTCCTTGCTGCAGTTGAATACTCTCGTAGCGATGAATTCCCAATTCTTTCTACTGAAGATCGTCTAATTGAGCCAACTGCAATTCGAAAAATGATTTCTGACCACATGGTCAAATCTGTGTCTGAGATTCCGCATGCTTGGTCTGCAGTTGAAGTGGATGTGACTGGAATGGTTGAGTGGCGTACGCAGAACAGGGCGTTGTTTGAGGAACAGTATGGTGTTGGTCTCACATATTTGCCAATTGCTCTATACGTGGTGGCTGCTGCCCTTAAGTCCAACGAGATAATCAACTCTACGTGGTCGGATGACAAGATAGTTATTAAAGGAGCAATCAATATTGGTGTGGCAGTAGCTGCTTCTGAAGGTTTGATCGTGCCCGTTATTCACCAAGCTAATGATTTGTCTATAGTTGATATTGCTCGTGCGTTGGATTCAGTGATTGAGCGTGCTAGAGATGGATCCACAACTTTGGATGATGTCCAGGGCGGAACTTTTACGTTGAATAACACAGGCGCATTGGGTTCTGTATGGGGAGGTGCGATCATAAATCACCCTCAGGCTGCCATTCTTACTACTGAGGCTATCGTGAAGCGTCCGGTTGTAGTAAGCGAAGAAGGCGTAGACACTGTCAGAGTGCATTCGATGATGAATATCTGTCTGTCTTTTGATCACCGCATTATTGATGGCGCTGAGGCATCGAAGTTTCTCCAAGCGGTTAAGCTGGGCCTTGAATCCATTGATGGATCTTCAAAATTTGAATGAACCGTGTGATTGATTAAAGATGAGTACAGAAAGCGTACGAGAAATCCACGGGCTCAGGCTCGGCACCGTCGAATACCGTAAAGCTCTTGATATTCAACGTTTTTTTCACACCAGGCGTAAGCGAATTGGCGCCGCAGATATTCTCTTATTATTGGAACATAACCATGTAATCACCATGGGACGTCGAGCAAATGAGTCGCATGTGTTGCTGGATAAGGAAACTCTTCATAACTTAGGGGTAGAGGTTTTTGAAACGGATCGCGGTGGTGAAGCCACATATCATGGACCAGGGCAGCTGGTGGGCTATCCCATAATTGATGTCAGGGCATTGTCTTTTAGCCCCGTGAAATATGTGAGAATCCTGGAATTATCCATAGTCGAAACTCTGAATGTCTTGGGCATTCAAGCTCATTTAGTAGATGGAGAGACAGGTGTCTGGGTAGGTGGTATTCCAAACGAAAAGAGGCAGTATGGAGTGAATCCTGAAGGCAGGAAGATTGCGGCTATTGGAGTCAGGATATCCGATGGAGTATCGATGCATGGGTTTGCATTAAATGTTTCGACTGATCTCAGTTATTTTGGGAAAATCATTCCGTGTGGCATGCCCAATCTTGCCGTTACGTCTGTTCAGGCAGAAATGGGGACTCCCATTTCTACCGATGATTGTGCTGAAATAATTGCATCCATGCTGGCTGAAAAACTGAATCTGGAGTTGAGTTGGGCTGATTTGGCTGATTTTGAACTACCTGTTCCAGGCCTAACATGAGAAAGCGAATGTTCAGATTTGACACGAAGTTTTGCAGGGTATTCGATCTATTTTTAGGTGGAAATCCTTATTAGAATTTTTCATGGTTTTAACTGATGTCACTAGCCCTACTGCCGTATGTTGATTCAATTTATGAAAGGGATGTTAGAGCTAGCTTGTTTCTGTTTTCAGAAAAACACAAATTTACATTAGTGTTGTTAGCGATAGGCGCGCTAATGCTGCTGGGGGCATGTTCAAGGCCGATCGCTCCGCAATTCAGCATTTCCAACGAAATAGGCAACGCTCCCCATGCAATCTCATTCGCCATTGATGAATCTATAGAAGCGGATAGATTTCGCTGGGATTTTGGTGATGGTGTTGGCAGTGAGGAACGTGATCCTGAGCATATATTTCAAGATGCAGGTACTTTCAACGTCAGATTGACCGTTGTAAAGGATGGCAGGAGTTCTGTAGCTGAGAACACCGTCACGATTCTACCTGGTGAAGCAGGTTGGATCGATGTGGGTCAAATACCTGATTCGATCACATACCTATCATCGGCGGGATTCACAGCCAAGGCTTTTGATGTTCTTGGGAATTCTATTGTGGATCCTGTATTTGACTGGGATTGTGATCCTGCCGCTGGCCAAATAAATGCCTCAGGGATTTTTACAGCTGGTAAGCATGTCGGTAATTATCCTGATGCGATAACCGTTTCGTTTGAGCGGCTTGGTGTAGAAGTAGTTCAAAAATTCGGAATAGAGATTATCGGAGGAGACCTTCATGCTGTTTTTATCGAACCAGACAAACTCGATGTGCAAGTAGCCCGTTCTGAAAATATAAAAGTTAGCGCTATTGATGAGGCAGGGCATTTACTCGAATCAGCTTCTTTGCGTTTTAAGGCTATTAGAGACGGTGATAGTGTGGATTCCACAGGCAGGTTCGAGCCGAGTACTATCGCCTCGAACGGTGAGGAATCACTGGTTTCCGTGGAAGTTGAACTGAATGGTCGCGTTATTGAAACCGTAGTTTCTGGGATCATAAGACCAGGAATTCTCGATCAACTACATCCATTTGATGTTCCTGCATCGTTGCAAATAGGAGATTCTGTCCAACTCTCAGTTTTTGGGACTGACCGGTTTGGGAATTCTCTTACCCTTGACGAAATGAAGTGGTCTGCCGATAGCTCAGATATCGGATCAATAACTGATTCAGGGATATTCACCGCTGGAACAGTAGCGGGTGAATATTTTGAGGAAGGTATAAGTGGTCGAGGTATTCTTCACGGGGTTGAATCATCTGTGATTATTCCGTTGAAGATCGAACCTGGCCCCGCTGAATCATTGCATATCCTTCCGGATAACGATTCTATAGCGATTGGCGCGGGATCTCCTTTTGTGGTTTTGGCGTCTGATGCATACGGCAATGTTTTAGACATAGAAGAAGAAGAATATGAGTATGAATATTCTAGTGCCGGGAGAGGTAGCGAGATAGCGATATTCATAGCAGGTTATGAGATAGGGGATTTCGAAAACGCAATAACCGTAACGTTGCCCGCCCATGTCGCTGGGAACGCAATTGAAATTGTTGCGCAATCGGACGTGAATATCCGACAGCGTTCATCGAACATAATAGCCGTGGAGGTTATGGATCAGGATGGCGGCGGGATTCTCTTTTTAGATCTCGAAACTGCCCAACTAGGCTCAGCTGATATCAGCTTTAACGATAATGGTGCAATGGAGCTTGCACCTTCATGGTGGCCTGACGGATCTCGACTTGTATATGTATCTGATTTGACTGGTGAACTGCAGATTTACACGTTGGATCTGCTGACAAGAGCCGTAGTTCAGGTTACGGATGTGGCCGGCGGAGCTTCTATGCCAGATGTATCGCCTGATGGCGGGTCATTAGCTTTTGTCACTCTGGAGGATGATAGGTGGCAATTGTATGTTGCATCCATCCCTGAGAATTTAGAAGAAGCACCGATTACAATCGAGGACGCCATACGTGTTAGTGAAGATCACGACGCCCAACACATTCTTCCTTACTGGTCTCCGGATGGGATGCAGTTATTAGCATCCCAGAACACTGCTGATGGGTTGGTTCGTATGATGCTCTTTGATCCTGCTCTGGTGAGACCTCCCGAAGCGATAGGCCCATTTGGAAGTGTCGCATTTGGCTGGACACGTGACGGATCCGGTATTCATTTTGGGTTGGGTACGGACGATGGAGTGCTTAATTTAGGGACGATTAACCTTGTGGATTTGGAACCTAAATTAATTCAATCGAGTTTGGAATTTCTTGTTGCCGGCTGGGCCCCGGATGATTCTGAACTTATGGCGGTGGATGCCGGTACTGGTGCCGCTTGGTTGATGGATTCAGATAGCTCAGGCCTGCGACGAGTAGTTTCGGCAGATCAGCTTCCGGCTAGAATGTCGTGGCGCCCAAGGGCCTTTGGCGATCCTGTAGTCGATCATCATGAAGATGTAGAAAAGAAGATGCTTGTGCCTGGTGACAAGCCCGCACCACCTTCAGGTGCATTGGATACCTCATTAGAATATTCTGCGGTAATTGTGACTGATGCTGGAACGATTACGGTAGAACTTTATGATGACCAGGCGCCGCTTACTGTAGAGAATTTTATAAATCTAGCGCGTATAGGTTTTTATGATGGTTTGGAGTTTCATCGTGTGATTGCTGGATACCTGTCTCAGTCAGGTGATCCTGAACCTACAACTGAAGTGATTGATGGCCCAGATTATATTTTCAACGACGAATTTAGTCGTGATCTTTCACATGATTCAGCGGGCACGTTGTCAATGGCAAATGCTGGATCTAACACTAATGGGAGTCAATTTTTCATAACGCACGGCGTGGCCACCGAACTTGATGCTTTTGAAAATGGCGTGGCAAAAAACTGTGCTGACGACGCTGTAGCATGCCACTCGGTTTTTGGTCGCGTTACGATTGGGAATGAGATTGTCATGGGAATGGCTGAGCGCGATCCTGTCATAGCGTCTAAGTCAGGGGTCACAATTCTTTCCATTTCAATAGTGGAAAATTGATCTGTTTTGTAAATATTTATGACCACATTTTTTGTTTGGAGAATTGATTGTCCTATCGAACTCATATTCGTAGTCAAATTACTCACCTAGAGTGTTCGCTTTCAGGTGAAACTGTAGACCATAAATATCCTCATCGTTTGAATCCTGAAAACGGTAAGCCATATTTGGCTCGTTATGACCTTGGTAAGGCCTCTGAGACGCTCACCAAGGATTCTTTGGCTGATCGTGAGTCGAATATGTGGCGGTACCGTGAGGTCATGCCGGTTGTCGACCCGGCAAATATTGTGACACTTGGTGAAGGGCATACTCCTCTTCACATAGCCGAACGGTTGGGGAAACATCTGGGCATGAAGTCTTTGCTGATTAAAGACGAAGGGGTGAATCCGACAGGGTCGTTCAAGGCGCGTGGGTTGTCTGCTGCGGTCTCGAAGGCTCTTGAGCTAGGGCAAACCAAGTTGACCATGCCTTCCGCCGGCAACGCTGGTGGAGCACTGTCCGCTTATTCGGCGGCAGCTGGAATGGAAGCTCATGTCTATATGCCAAAGGATGCTCCTTATGCGAATCAGGTCGAATGCATCGCCCATGGGGCGGATTTGAATCTTGTAGACGGATTCATTACCGATGCAGGACGTGTTTCCGGAAAAGCTGCTGAAGAACGTGGGTTTTTTGATGTTTCGACACTGAAAGAACCCTATCGAGTCGAAGGCAAGAAGACCATGGGATATGAAATTGTTGAGCAACTTGGATTCCAGATTCCAGATGTTGTTATATATCCAACAGGTGGCGGAACAGGGATTGTCGGTATTTGGAAGGCGCTTGATGAGCTTGAAGAACTGGGGTGGATTGGCCCGGAACGACCGCGTATGGTGTGTGTGCAGGCTGAAGGGTGTGCCCCCTTGGTAGATGCTTACAAAAAGGGGGTTGAGTTTGCTGACCCGTTCTTGAATCCCTCTACTCTCGCAGCTGGCATGCGGGTGCCGGCTGCTGTCGGTGATTTTTTAGTTATACGAGCGGTGCGACAGAGTGGTGGAACGGCTTTGACTGTAACAGATGATCAGATGGTTGACTCCGTCCGTGATATGTCTACATATGAGGGGATATTTCCGGCTCCAGAGGGCGGGGCGACATTGTCTGCACTTCAGATATTGTTAGATTCACATCAAGTCGAGCGTGACGAGCGTGTTGTACTGCTTAATACCGGTTCCGGAATGAAATACCTAGATGTGCTTGGCCCGGCGTTAGGTCTTTGATCGGGCTGTTGGATCTAAAATTTCGGAGAATCCCAAGTGGTTACGTGGCTGAGAGTTCCTTCTGGGTAAGCGTTTGCATACTCATCAGAGAGCATACCTAGAATCACCGAGTTGTGTCGGGATCCGTGATGTGGTCGACTTTGGCGAAGCGTACCTTCGTGCTGGAACCCAATGTGTTCAAACATGGTTCTGGCAGCAGTATTGTATTCCGGAACATCAACCCAAGCGCGGTGTAGCCCTAGGTGCTCAAAAATGTGTTCTAGCATTGCCATTACAGATGAGGAACCATATCCCTGGTGCCATAATGATTTCAACCCGATAAGAACTGACATCTGAGCATCTCCGAGCGGTTCATCTATAGAAAGTTGACCTTCTCCAATGTGCTCTCCGGACGCCGTATATATTGAGAATATATCGCGATGCGGTTCGTGGTGAGGGTCATGAAACACTTCGTTCCACTCTTCCTCGGTGGCGTCAATCATGTTCTTCGGTTCATATCCCAAATGAGCTGGATCTCCGTATGTATATCGGCCGAACCAGTTATCAGATACATCAGGGTCATCTAACCAGATTGATAATCTTTGTACGTCTTCCCGCGTCACAGGACGTAATTCGACGTTTGAGGGCATATATTGTGTCCACCTCGAGTATGTTGACGCTGCGTCATCCTCAAATCGTGGAGCGACTTACGCTCATTAGGATTACTTCAACATATATTCATGTCTTTGAACTGACTCGCAGTATATCGCAACTTGAACTTTTGCTATTGAAATTAATTGAGTAAACAGGGAAATGATTTTTCAAGAACATGTTATTTTTGTTCGAGCTACCTGATACGATCTTTCTAATGGGTTTGCAGGTTAGTTAGAAACTAAATTAGTGCTCGTGCTACCCCGTTTTTATTGACGAATAGTCTGAGGTGAATATATGTCTGATCATTGGAAGATGGAAGCTGAAATCGAATATTGCGTTCCGTGTGGATACGCTAATTTAGCAGCGAGTATGGTTAGCGAGTTGTTTCAAGCAGCTGGACCAGCGTTAGCTATCTCTCTGAAGCCTGGCCACAGCGGTGCGTTCAAGGTGACAGTCGACGGTCGAGTGCTTTGGGATAAAAAAGATCAGGGCCGCTCACCACACATCATGGAAGTTAAAGACATCAAGGCCCAGGTCGCTAATATGATTGAATCAGGTGCTGTGATACAGACTAGCTAATATTTTCTGTAGTCCGGGTGTTTGGGCCAGAATACTGGAGTTTTCAATGGTTGAATTCCCCGCGAAAGTGCGCGTTGAAATCGAATATTGTGTCCCGTGAGGGTACCATTCAGTGGCTTTCTGGATGGGAAGCGAACTTTATGCGGTAGGTAAGTCCAATGTGGCTATCACTCTCACCCCTGGACAGGCCGGTGTTTTTACGGTCAGCCTAAACGGTGAGATCGAGTTCGATAAGGGCAAATTAGGGCGATACCCTTCTTTACCAGATGCTAAAGAATTACAGGCGAAGCTTGTAAATTTGATCGAAGCCGACTGATTCCGCCACATTCTCAAAGAGTTTGATACATAACTTGTAGTTTACGACTGCTCGATATCGGTGACGTTAGACCTAAATACACCGCTAACTATGTTGGACATCTTGATTTATGTTCAACATTTTTTATTGAAAGGTGGAGATCCTTCGTGAAAGCTGCAGTCCTTTTTGAATCGAATAAGCCAATGCCAATAGTCGAGCTTGACCAGTCAGAGCCTAAAACTGGCGAGGTGCGAGTTAATATATCGGCCGCTGGGGTGTGTGCTTCGGATCATCACGTGATGACTGGTGACAATCCAACTCCAATGCCAATAGTTCTTGGTCATGAAGGTGCTGGAGTTGTTGATACTGTTGGTCCAGGTGTCACCATGGTGAAAAAAGGTGATCGTTGCGTTTTGTCATTTGTTCCGAGTTGCGGTTACTGTAGATCGTGCCGTACGGGTATCCCTAATATATGTGATACCAATCGAGAAACTGGGACACGTCAATACGACGGAACTTGCCGACTTTATACTTCCGATGGGACTGAAGTGCATCAGTTTGCAAAGCTGGGAGTATTTGCTGAATCAATTGTGATTCCACAACAGGCGTGCTATCCCATGCCGGATGATGTGCCAATGGAAGTCGCTGCGTTAATTGGGTGTTCTGTCACGACTGGAGTAGGGGGCGTGATAAATCAACCTAATATGCGCGCTGGAATGACTGTTGCTGTCATCGGCGCCGGCGGTGTAGGCCTCAACGCTATCCAGGGGGCAGCCTTGATGAATGCTTCGAGGGTGATTGTGGTTGATATTCATGATCATAAGCTGGAATTCGCCTATAAATTTGGAGCCACAGATGTGATCAATGCCAAGGATCGTGACGCCGTCGATGTGATTCATGAAATGACTGGTGATGGTGTTGATTTCGCTTTTGATACTTTCGGTCACAAACTGACAACTGAACAGGCTTATAAGGCAACTCGTAAAGGTGGCACTACTGTCATTGTGGGTTTGGCCCCAGACGGTATGAACGCTGAGATTCCACTTGTTGAGTTGGTGCGAAATCAGAAAACCCTTGTCGGTAGTTATTACGGATCAGCAAGCCCCCATGAGACGTTCGGAAAGTTACTTAACTTTTATAGGCAAGGTCGTATAGATGTCGGTGGGATGGTAACTCGCAGATATAAGCTAGATGAAATCAACCTTGCTTACGAGGCACTTGAACGCGGCGAGGATGGCCGCGGGGTGATTATTTTCGATTAATTTTTGACTTTGATGGTTGTTGAAATGGATGGATCGCTCATTTTTTCACTTGCTGCTAAAAGGGGTGACTGCTATGCTCCGAACTGATCTTTTTTAACTCGTTGAACAAGTAATTGGCAGTTGATGTTCGAGGATTATTTTCGGCAGTACGCACTGCTTGCCATATTCGGTCTTGCCGCGGTGTCAGTTCCCGTGGGCATGCTTATGATGAGTTATCTGGCTCAGTTCGTACGGGTCAGGCCCTCACGGCCCACAGCGGTTAAAGAAAGTGCGTACGAAGGCGGTATGCCACCCCTGAGTGATCGGCCAGCTCGTTTTAATTTTCGGTACTACCATTACGCATTACTTTTCGTAGTCTTCGATGTAGAAACTGTGTTTCTGTTCCCCTGGGCGGTTAAATATGGTGTGATGAGCCAGCAGTTCGGTTTTGCGGCCCTGGTGGCTGTAGGGGTGTTTTTAATAGTCGTGACTTTTGCATATGCGTACGCTTGGCGAAAAAGAGCTCTAGAGTGGGTGACAAATTAATGACTGGTCCTAAATTGATAGATCCCTATGGTGTTCCTCCGGGGGCCGACCCAAGAGGAGCGCTCCAGTCCATTACCTTTGATTTGGATCAAACTGAAGGTGATGCTGTGAATAAGATGAAGTCGACTCATTTAGAGCCGTTTCCCGATCCGGTTTTAGAAGTCCCGGATGAACTTGAGCGCAGCGTCATCATTAGTTCGGTAGATTATCTGCTTAACTGGGCACGTAAATCATCGGTATTTCCTCTTCAATCTGGTCTTGCTTGTTGTTCATTCGAAATGATTAGTGCAGCAATGGCTAGATTTGATTTGGCCCGATTTGGAATGGAGGCACTGCGGGCATCACCTCGTCAGGCCGATCTACTGATAGTCGCTGGCACCCTGACATGGAAAATGGCAGTCCCATTACGTCGTTTATATGACCAGATGGCAGAACCTCGATGGGTTATTTCGATGGGTGTTTGTGCTACTTCGGGTGGACCGTATTATCAAAGCTATTCAGTGGTCCCAGGTGTAAATCACATCATGCCGGTAGATGTTTACGTTCCAGGTTGCCCTCCGCGTCCGGACTCACTGCTTTACGGGATTATGCAACTGCACGACAAGATTCGTCGCTACAGTGTTACAGGTCAGGCGGCAGGACAGGTATGACCACAGTTTGGAGCGGTAAGGCGCTTGCTGAGGCGATTGAAGAATTCGCCCCTGGATCTGTGCAGGGCAGTAGCGGAACAGATGTGTGGTTGAAAGCAGAATCTATATCTGTTGTATGTGAAGGCTTGAAACAACGCCCAGAGTTCAAATTTGATTTGTTGAACAGTCTGACAGCGGTGGACTATATCGATCATTATGAAGTGGTATACCATCTCACTTCACTCCCGATGAATGCATCTGCGGTTTTAAAATCACGCGTTGGTATGGGCAGAACTGAACCTTCCGTTCCCAGTGTGGTATCGATCTGGCGTGGGGCAGACTACCAGGAGCGTGAAGTTTGGGATTTGATGGGAATCAGATTTGACGGACATCCGAACCACAAGCGAATTATGTTGTGGGAAGGGTTTCCTGGGCATCCGCTGAGAAAGGACTACGTCACTTACGACCAATCCATTGTTACTTCGATTCCTGAAATTTCAAAAAACGCGGGATCAGACGAATAATGGCAATCAAGACACAGCCAGTTACCGTCAATTTGGGGCCTCAGCACCCATCCACGCACGGGGTGTTCAGAATGCGGGTGATGTTTGACGGTGAGGAGATCGTTGACGTCGAGCCGATTTTTGGCTACTTACACCGAGGTTCAGAAAAACTTGCTGAAGAACGGACATATACCCAGATAGTAACTTTGACTGACCGTATGGATTATGTGTCGTCAATGTTAAACAACCAGGCCTATATTTTGGCCGTGGAAAAGTTGGCAGGAATTGAACCTTCCCCTCGGGGCGTATGGCTTCGAATGATCGCATCAGAATTGCAACGTATTGCGAGCCACCTGGTGGCAACAGGATTTCTGCTTCAGGATCTGGGCGCATTAGGCACACCCCTCATATACGCGATGAGGGAAAGAGAAAACATTCTTGACCTTTTCGAAATAATTTGCGGAGCGCGTATTACCAATTCATACTTGCGACCTGGGGGCGTATTTATGGATGCCCCCCAGGAGTTTTGGCCCGCGCTTGACCGTGGGTTGAGCGATATTGTCAATACGCTCGATGAACTCGAAGAGTATTTAAGTGGAAATGAAATTGTATTTTCACGCACCAAAGGAACTGCGGTTCTGTCGCCTGAATTATTGATCAATGCTTCAATAACCGGTCCGATGTTACGTGCCAGCGGTGTCGATTGGGACCTGCGTCATCGTAACCCATACGATTATTACGAAAAGATTAAATTTGAACGGAAATTACATACAGCGTCCGATAATTACGCTCGTTATTGGGTAAGGGTTCAAGAAGCCCGTGAAAGTGTAAAAATTATTCGTCAGTGCATTGATCAAATTGAACCTGGACCAGTTCGTCCATCATTTGACGATGTGCCAAGACTTTTGCGACCTCCCGCCGGTGATGCCTACGCAGCTATTGAAGGCTCCAAAGGTGAACTGGGGTTTTACCTTGTGAGTGATGGTGGAATAGCTCCATATCGAATGCATGTCCGATCATCTTCTTTGATCAATTTAACCCTGTTGCGCGACATGCTCATCGGAGGTCAATTTGGGGATCTATTTGTAACTTTTGGAAGTGTCGACCTCAATATGGGTGAGGTGGACCGATAATGGATCAGTCTTTCCTGGACAACTCGTTGTGGAGAAATATCTACTGCCTTCTTGCGGGTGATAGTGCAGGTTGTTCAGCGCGTGATTATGCCTCGGGTTTGTTGCCCGGAGGTATGGAATGGCTTGCGTTTGCAATCACAGCATTGGCGATCATTGGTCTTGTAATCAATGGTGTGCTAGGCGGGGTTATTGTGCTCATTTGGGGTGAGCGACGACTCTTTGGTCGTTTTCAATCACGAACCGGACCTAATCGCTGGGGGCCGTTTGGGATGCTCACCTCGGTGGCCGACGCTATCAAGACGATGTTTAAGGAAGACGTGGTACCCGTAGACGCTGATCGGATTCTTTTTAATCTTGCTCCTATCTTAATTGCTACTCCTGCGCTTTTAGTTTTCGCCGTGATTCCATTTGGCATTGGGACCTATGTTGCTGATTTGAATGTCGGTGTATTGTTCATAATGGCTGTCACGTCGTTGACCACCCTTTCTGTTCTTACAGCCGCTTGGTCCTCAGCCAATCGAATAGCTATTCTTTCAGCCCTACGTTCGGTCGCATTGCTGATAAGTTATGAAATTCCTATGGCGCTTGCGCTCGTAGGTGTCATCATGCTTGCCGGATCTCTATCGCTTGGCCAGATTGTTCAAGCTCAGGGGATTCCATTTATCCTGGTTCAGCCACTCGCATTTTTCGTGTTTTTCATCGCTGCAATGGCTGAGATGGCGCGTGCGCCGTTTGACTTGACGGAGGCTGAATCGGAACTTGCAGCAGGTTATTTGAATGACTATGCAAGTATGAAGTTCGGCTTGTTCTTTCTCGCAGAGTTCATGGCTGAAATTAGTACAGCTGCAATTGTTACTACTTTGTTCCTTTCGGGCTGGAAAGGTTGGGAGCCCATACCGTCTCATTTTTGGTTCATGGCGAAGTTGATACTAGTTCTTTTCGTCATCATCTGGTTCCGAATGACTCTGCCTCGACTACGTATTGATCAAGTACTTAAATTTGCATGGAAGGGTTTGTTTGAACTCACGCTGATAAATATTGTTGTTACGGCTATTTTGATAGGAATCTGGCCACAACCTACAACCGCGCAATTGTGGATGATGGCGGCGGTTAATTGGCCAGTTGCTATTATTTCGATTTGGCTGGTGAGTAGGTTGCTTGGCACTGCAAAATATGAAAAAGCTAGCCCTGATTCAGATTCTCCGGTCTATTCGGTAGCCACTGAATCAATCCCGAAGACGTCTGAGTACATAACGAATTCGACTGATGTTTCCAGTGTCGAAGCTGTTTCCAAAGAGGGGGGTGCATAATGATTGGGCTTGGGCTACCTCGTGGATTCCTCGTAACGCTAAAGAATTTTGTAAGACCTGCCGTTACAGAGCAGTACCCAGATCGTCATGTTGGTTTGTTGGGTGCGGCTAAAGAGGCTGGGATGAATCCTTTCCAGTTTTTGATAAAAAATCCTGGAAATTCTCTTAAGGCTATAGCAGGACTTGCCACTGTGCCTGTTGCAGTAAAGCAATCACCTCGGTTCCGCGGTAACGAGTTCACATTTTACGAGGATAGGTGCACCGTTTGTGCAAGCTGTGCGAAATACTGTCCATTAGGGATTATTGAGATTGTGAGCGTACCGGGCAAAATTGATGCTCAGGAAGGTGAGAGCTATAAGATTGAGGTATTCGACATCGATATTGGTCGGTGCATGTTCTGTGGTTTATGTGTAGAAGCTTGTCCATATGATGCTTTGCATATGGGGACGAAATTTGAGCGTTCAAGTTATATACGCAACGACCTGGTAATTTCTAAAGATGAGTTATTTGCTGCCGAAAAACGGCCGAGCTCGTTCTATCGGCCTCAATTCGAAGAAACAGGATTTGATCCATTTTCTGAAGAAGTCACAGACTACCATGACGCTGGTAGGCATGAGCGACCGACAGATGAAGATCTGAAAAGAAAATGGGTCGACGAACGATGATGGAAGTTTCAGCTTTGACCACAATCGTCTTTTGGGCGGCTTCTGGCATGACTTTAGGGCTGGCTGTCATCGTTGTCACCCAGCGAGATGTTTTCAGGGCTGCAATTGCTCTAGCCGGTTCATTCTTAGGAGTTGGGATTCTTTACTTTGTGCTTAACGCCGAATTTGTTGGTGTAGTGCAAATACTTGTATATGTGGGGGCTATTTCAGTTCTGATGGCATTTGCCGTCATGTTTATTCAGGACATTGCATCGGGTAGTCGACCTTCCGAAGGCAGACTATTTGCTGTGGTCGTTTCAGTGTTGCTGTTTTCCGCAGTAGTGTTCACCGCATACAACTCTAACTGGTCTTCCATGGATGAAATAAATGATCCGTTAGCTCTCCATGCTTTGACGGATGGGTATGTGGAAGTGGGCACCGGTACGGACATATCAATACTCAAAGACCCTCCGATAGATTCCGACGCTGTTGTGGTTGAGAACGGTGGGGTTTTGGTTGACAGTACAGGCCCGATTGGCGTGATGTTGATACGAGAGTATATGCTCGCATTTGAAATCATCGGATTGTTACTGGTCGCCACATTGATCGGGGGATTGCTTCTGATGCGTGATCGGGCGCCAGAAAATGAGCCTGAGAATGGAGACGCCTCCGTATGACCATTGAGAGCGTACTCGCAGTTTCCGCAGCACTGTTTGCAATCGGTGCTTATGGAGTGATTTCACGACGAAGCCTGGTGACCGTGATTATGTCACTTGAATTGATGTTCAACGGAGTCGTAATTGCTGCGGTGGCGTTTAGTAGATTCACTCCCTCAGCCGCTCTTATTGCTGCAGATCCATTGACAGCCGAGGCGATACGGTCATCTTTGACAGGGCATACTTTCGCAATATTTGTCACAGCAGTAGCAGCTGGGGAAGCTGCATTGGCGTTTGCTCTCGTATTTGCGATGTATCGAGCGGTGGAATCGGTAGAAATTACAGATGCTTCTGAAATGAAGAACTGATTGGTCTAATACAAGTATGGAATTTCATTGAAATGTGGATCGACTATAAAAAAACACCAAACCTTATATCTGCACAGATGTGGAAAGACCTTCTCGAAGGGGAAGGGCTTCCGACTATGTTGATACCAGAGGGCGATATTTTGGATTGGGCCGAAAACTCGTCCTTTCGGGTCATGGTTCCCAAAGGTAGAGAACACGTGGCAGACGAAATATTGAGAAAACTGTGATAGGGAATACTTGTGATAACTGAGGGTTTTGTCTGGTTAATAATCGCGCTGCCAATCATCAGCTTTTTGGTGAATGGACTATTGGTGCGTGCCTTCATCGGATCCAATTCCAAATACGCTGGTTACGTCACAATCGCAGCTATTGGCGCGTCGTTTGTGCTTTCTTTGATGTCGCTGGCAACCGTGATGTCTGATGGGCCTCTTGATTTTGAAACTCATCACTGGATATTTATCGGTGGGATGGACTTGAGTTTCGGTTTAATCCTTGACCAACTATCTGTAATTATGCTGGTGGTGGTTAGTGGTGTTAGCTTGCTTGTGCAGATTTACGGACAGGCATATATGGACGGCGACAAGAGTTACACACGATATTTTGCTTACATGTCGTTGTTTACCGCTTCAATGCTTGGACTCGTGCTCGCTAGAAATGTGATCCAGATATTTGTTTTTTGGGAATTGGTTGGGGTTTCTTCTTACTTGTTGATCGGTTTCTGGATGGATCGTCCTTCGGCAGCCGCTGCTGCTAAGAAGGCGTTCATCATGACTCGCTTTGGGGATTTCGGGTTTCTCCTGGGAATCCTGTATCTCTATTCGATAGATCCGTCTTACATGGACGTTTCCAAGCTTTATGAGGCTATCGGAGTCGAGGCAATTACTGCATCTATGGCAACGTGGGTCGCGTTGGGACTTTTTGCTGGTGCTGTCGGAAAGTCTGCGCAATTCCCACTTCACTCATGGCTTCCCGATGCGATGGAAGGTCCGACTTCTGTATCTGCTTTGATCCACTCGGCCACGATGGTTACTGCCGGGGTATTTCTGATCGCACGTTTTTTCCCGTTATTTGAGCATTCCAACGTTATGACTCTTGTTGCTCTGATTGGTGGATTTACGGCTGTATTTGCAGCAACGATGGGTTTGGTTGCAAATGACATCAAGCGGGTTTTAGCCTATTCAACGATCAGTCAGCTTGGTTACATGGTGATGGCGTTGGGTGTTGGCGCTTATGCCCCAGCAATTTTCCATTTATTCACTCATGCATTTTTTAAGGCGGCATTGTTCCTGGGTGCCGGGTCGGTTCATCATGCAGCTGGAACATTCAATATGAAATATATGGGTGGTCTGAAGAGGCATATGCCCTGGACTTACTGGGGAATGATCATAGCCAGTCTTAGTCTTGCTGGCCTCTTTCCCTTTTCTGGTTTCTGGTCAAAAGACGAAATACTTGGGCATGCTGCTGAAGTTGGAGCCACGACCGGTAATATTGTTTTGGCTCTAGGATTGATAGCGGCTCTGATGACGGCGTTCTACATGTTCCGGGCAATATTTATTACATTCCATGGAGAATGGAATGGAGGTGGTGAGAAAGAGGAGGCGGATGCCCAACTTTCAGGCGATCCTTCACCTGTAGGAAATGCGCATTCACATCTTGGGGAGTCCCCGTGGCTGATGGTTGGTCCTGTCACGTTGTTAGCGGCCATTTCTATATTTATAGGATTCTTTTCTAATCCCGTCGTTGAAGTGGGTTCGATAGATAAGCACGCTTTTGCTCATTTTGTGACGGTGGAAAATGAAGATGTATTTCCAGTAGACGAAGATGGTGGCCACAAAGCTGCGGATCACGCTGGAGCTGCACCTAAATTTAATTTTGCGGTTGCAGGTATTTCATCTTTGCTTGCGCTAAGTGGAATTGCCCTCGCGTACGCTATGTACATCAAGTCTTCGATTTCACCGTCATCTATAGGCGCCCGGTTCCGGCCACTCTACAACCTGATGTTCCGTAAGTATTACTTTGATGAGCTATACGAAAATCTAATTGTTTCCAAGGGTTTCTATAAGTACCTTGCTGATGCTTTGCGCTGGTTTGATGAGCACTGGATAGATAACGCAAATATTCATCTTTCCAATTGGGTGTCTCGAATCGGAAAAAGTGGGGTGCTAATTCAAAACGGTCAAACACAGACTTACGCAGTAGGCATGGTCATAGGCGTGATTGCAATTGCAGCGGGGTTCCTACTATGGGGTTGATAGCTGGCGTGGGAATTCAATCATGGGGAACGGCACATATGTTGGGTGCTGTATCGGAGGCTATCAGTGTTTGAAGGGCTTCTGACGATTACGGTATTTCTGCCTGCGACCGTTGCAATATTGGTTACTCTTTTTGCACGCGGAAAAGAGGTTGACCGGCAAGTACGTTGGATTTCGATTGCAGCCAGTGCAGTTACGTTTGCTCTGACAGTCATGGTCTACGTTGGGTATGACCAAGCTGTTGGTGGTATTCAGATGGTGGATTACTATGAGCGTTGGATACCCGTCGATGCATTAAGGTCCTCTTATTTACTTGGAGTTGATGGATTGAGCGCACCATTGGTGCTTCTCACCGGGATACTGGGCTTGGCAGCCGCTTTTGCCTCATGGCGCATCAAAAAGCGTGTTCGTGAATATTTCATGTGGTTGCTTCTGCTTGAGACGGCCGTTTTGGGTGTGTTTGTATCACTGGACTTGCTGCTCTTCTTCATATTCTTCGAATTTGAATTGATTCCGATGTTTATGCTGATCGTGCTATGGGGGAGTGGACGACCTCGTTATTCTGCGATGAAGTTTGTGTTGTTTACGCTGGCGGGAGGGGCGTTCATGTTGGTGGGCATCCTCGCTATTTACGTAACCCCCGATGTAGGTACTTTGGCGATGGTCTCGATTCCTGAGTTAGGAATCACTGGGATTCCTGAGCTTATGGCCGGTGCAAAATTGGCATTGCCAGCGGCTTTGATATTTGGATTTTTCTTCATAGCTTTCGCTGTGAAATTACCGCTGTGGCCAGTGCATAGTTGGTTGCCAGATGCTCACACTGATGCTCCCACGGCCGTTTCGGTTATGTTGGCTGGGGTTTTGCTGAAAATGGCCGGATATGGGCTTTTGAGGATTAATCTTGGCTTTTTCCAAGAGACCCAGGATTTCACGATTCATGATGTAGCCGGGCCAATGGCGATCATCGCGGCAATTTCAGTTATTTACGGCGGTATAGTTACAGTTCGCCAGACAGACATGAAAAGATTGATCGCATACAGTTCTGTCAGTCACATGGGTTTTGTCATGCTTGGCTTATCTGCAGTTGGGGCATCGGCTGTAGACACGTCTGCTGCGGGTCTGAATGGTGCAGCATTACAGATGTTTACCCATGGCACTATTACTGGACTTGCCTTTTTGATGGTTGGGCTATCTTACGATCGGACTCATACCCGTCATATTCCTCATCTGGGAGGCCTATGGAAGAAAATGCCAATGATAGCGATTTTCTTTTTGATAGCTGGCTTTGGCTCACTCGGGCTCCCGGCTCTATCGGGATTTGTGGCTGAGATCATGGTGTTCCTTGGCACATTTTCGGTTTGGCCATGGCCTACGGCTGTTGCTGCGTTTGGTGTGGTACTGGCCGCCGGTTATACGTTATGGATGGTTCAAAGGGTCTTCTTCGGTGCTCGCCCTGCAACCCCAGGACTTTCTGATCAAGTGTATGAAAACCTGACTGACGCTAGCTGGGTCGATATGATCCCGGTAATCATATTGGCGGCTCCTATTTTTATTATTGGATTGTGGCCTTCGGTTGTTACCGACGTATTCGATATTGGTATCCAGGCGGTGCTTAGGTAATGACTGTTAATGATTTTTGGGTACTGTCTCCTGAAATTGCTATGGCGCTTCTCGCTTTGGTGGTAATAACCGCCGATCTCATCACTCGAAACGTGATGAAGGTTTTGTTTATTACTCTTGTGGGACTCACAGTGCCGCTGGTTCTTGCATTGAATCTCTGGTACGGATGGTTTGGCGACCCTGTCGCGGGTTCAGCCCTGTTCGGAACAGTTGAAGCCGACCGCTTTTCACTCTTTTTCAAATTCCTGCTTATAACCGTTAGCGCGGGCACTATTCTCGCGTCCGTGAAATATATCGCAGCTGACCGCATGAAAAATTACGGCGGAGAATTCGTATCTCTATTACTACTATCGGTAACAGGGATGATGCTTCTCGTTTCTGCGACTGAGTTGATAACAATCTATGTTGCACTCGAACTTAGCGCGTTGCCCATTGTTGCCCTTGCCGCTATCCATCGGACTAAGCAAGGAATTGAGGCTGGCACAAAATTCTTTGTATTGTCTGCTATATCCAGCGCCATACTTCTTTATGGATTTGCATACATTTATGGATATGTTGGTAGCACTAACCTTGAGATGATCATGGAGCGACTTGCCGTAATTCCAACTGAGGCCGGTGTTCCATTTGGTTCATACGCTGTTTTACTGGCTGTGATATTGGTGGTAGCCGGATTTGGTTTCAAGATGGCGGTTGTTCCTTGGCAGATGTGGGTCCCGGATGTTTACCAAGGTGCCCCGACCCCGGTTGCAGCATTTCTTTCCGTTGCTTCGAAAGCTTCGGCATTTGCGGTGATAATGAGGATTATGTATTCGGCCTTCGGGGATCCTTCCATGATGCAGGATTGGTCCGGGTTGTTTGCAATCTTGGCAGCTATTTCTATGACTGTGGGTAATGTTCTGGCTTTGGCCCAGTCAAATATGAAGCGGTTGCTTGGTTATTCCACGATTGCTCAAGCTGGTTACATTTTAGTAGGCGTTGCTTCTGTGCCTGCAAATCAGGTTGGTTCGGCTTTTTCCGGAGCGGGACCTCAAGGTGCGATGTACTATCTTGCCGGATACGCGTTTACGAACTTGGCCGTGTTTTTCGCTGTTATCGCTATCACGATGCGTACTGGCGATGATTCAATCGATGGTTTGAAGGGAATGCTGAAGCGTTCACCGCTTCTGGCTTCTCTTCTCGTGTTTGGCATCCTTTCTCTATTAGGTATGCCTCCCACGGTTGGTTTTATGGCAAAGGTTGTCGTTTTTGGGTCGGCGTTGAACGCTAACCTTGCATGGCTGGCCGTAATTGGGGTGGTAAATACAGTAATTGCGGCATATTACTATCTCAGGGTCATTCGGATGATTGTGTTTGATGATCCAGTAGAAACGTCTACTTTTAGCGGAGATAAACCGATTTTGGTTGCTGCAGGGGTTGCCGCTATTGGAACTGGCATTTTCGGGCTAGCGCCGTTCCTATTACTTGAGTTCGCTGAAAGTGCATTGACAATTGTTCCGGGCTTGTAATTCACCTGTTAAGTATTTGTAATCTGTTCGAAAGTGTCCAAATAAATCGTAAACTTTTTAATCACCATCAGATTCATGAGATGTAACTAGTGATATGCCCCGGTATCAAAACATAGGAATTGTCTACCACGGTTTGTTGACCGAAGCAGAGGAACTTGCCAAGCAAATTACTCTTGCATACGGCACCGATCGGAAATGGTGGTTAGCGACTCAAGACACACTCAGGGAACATGACGAAGATCTCAAAACCTCAGATTTAATTCTCACAATCGGTGGCGATGGTACGATCCTGCGAGGAGTGCATGTCGCTGCCTCTCGTGACATACCTGTTCTGGGAGTGAATATGGGTCGAGTTGGGTTCATGAGCGATATTGAATCTAAAGATGCGATCAATGAATTAGGTTGGTATCTGGATGGGAATGCTCGAATTGAACGCCGCTATATGCTGAATGCCATAATCCAAGGTAAGGAATCTCAGCCGATTATTAGCCTTAATGATGTGACGGTTGCACGTGGCTCTGTTGTACGCGTAATTGAGGTCAGTACGGTTGTAGACGGAGTACATCTGGCCACCTATCGCGGTGATGGTGTGGTGGTTTCCACTGCCACTGGATCAACGGGGTACACCCTTGGACTTGGTGGACCGGTGATGGACCCCACCTCCCGGGATTTTCTTGTTAAGCCGATTGCTACGCATATGAGTCAGTTTGGGGGAGCGATACTGCAGGCCTCATCCACAGTTGAACTAACAGTGCACTCAGAAGAAAATGCTACGTTAAATGCAGATGGATTTATCGATGTGTCGTTAGCGGATGGTGAAACCGTGGTGATAACGCAAACGGGGGATTACGCTTCATTCCTACGTCGTAAGCCACCAGCTGAATTTTGGGGCGACTTGTCAAGGCGATTAGGACTAAGAAAAGGTCCACTTAAATCTCCTCGCCGATACGTTCTATAACGGTTGAAAACTCGGTAAAATAATAAAGTTTTGCGACCTAAACGCCCTACCATTCTGTCAGTTGAACGTAAGTACGAAGGAGATCGAATCTCACTTCGCGTTGAAACCGCTAAATTTGATGATGGTCCAAAGTTTGATCGTGAGATAGTTGAACACCCTGGTTCAGTTGTTCTTGTGCCCATCACAGATGCTGGTACGGTTTTGCTCATCAGGCAATTTCGTCAAGCAGCCGGGAAAGTTTTATTAGAGGCTTCTGCTGGAACCATAGAACCAGGGGAGGCTCCAGAGGTAACAGCACTTAGAGAGTTGCGAGAAGAGGTAGGGCAAAGGGCTCGAAAATTATTTTTGGTTGGAGGATCTTGGGTCGCTCCTGGATACTCGACTGAGTATTCGTATATGTTCATAGCGAGTGAACTTGAGGTGGCTCCCTTACCTTCTGATGATGGAGAGGATATTTCGGTTGAAGAAATTGAATTTGATGACCTGCACCGTTTGATAGCTGAGGGTGAGATTGAAGATCAAATGTCGATAGCTGCGTTGTTATCGGCTCAACATGTGTACACGAAACATATCAAGGGCTCGGAAAATGAGTAGAAAAATAAGAAGTCTTAGTGTCAGGCAAACCTATGTATAAACATGATGTTTTGATTATTGGTGGTGGGCTTGCTGGTCTGAGGGCGGCTGTTGAAGTTACTCGTGCAGGCGGTGATGTTGCAGTGATATCCAAGGTTCATCCTGTACGAAGTCACTCAAATGCAGCCCAGGGTGGTATCAATGCTCCCCTTACTGATCGGGGTGATGATTGGGAAGGACATGCATACGATACGATCAAAGGTAGTGATTTTCTGGCAGACCAAGATGCTGTGGAGGTAATGTCTGTCGAAGCTGGTGACGCTGTTTTAGAACTCGAACGCATGGGCGTGATATTCAGTAGGGGCGATGATGGGAAACTGGGTACTCGTAGATTTGGTGGTCAGAAGATAGCTCGAACATTTTTCGTGGGAGCTATTACTGGATCGGCTATATTGCACGTTTTATTTGAGCAGGCGTTGAAACTTGGACTCAATGTTTATGAAGAGTGGTTTGTAACAAAGCTGATAATTGAAGATGGCAGATGCCGCGGAGTGGTGGCAATTGATTTAAAAACCGGGGAGATCCACACAATTAAAGCTAAGGCAGTCATAATGGCTGCGGGTGGAGCTGGACGAGTATTTGAACCGTCAACTAATGCACTGATTTGTACCGGAGATGGCCTAGCCCTGGCATATCAAGCTGGGGCTCCGTTAATGGATATGGAGATGATTCAGTATCATCCAACCACGCTGGCGCGTACTGGGATTCTCATGTCAGAGGCAGCTCGAGGTGAAGGAGCCCACTTGCTCAACTCAGATGGGGAACGGTTTATGGAGAAGACTGCTCCTGATTATATGGAGCTTGCCTCTCGTGACGTTGTTTCCCGTGCAGAGCAGACTGAAATTGATGAGGGAAGAGGAATAGATGGTAACGTGCTACTCGATCTTCGTCACTTGGGTCGCGACTTCATTGAGCAACGGTTGGGTTATCTTCAAGAAGTGTCGGTTGAATTCCTTGGAATTGACATGGCCGAACAGCCAGTACCGGTACAGCCCGGTATGCATTACATCATGGGTGGGATAAAGACCGACATAGATGGAGCTACTAATGTCCCTGGCCTCTACGCTGCTGGCGAGTGTGCGAATGTCAGTGTTCATGGTGCCAATCGTTTAGGAGCCAATTCTCTTCTAGATACAGTGGTGTTTGGTCGTAGATCTGCGGTTCATGCAATTGAATACATTAAGAGCGTCGATGATCATTCGGCGTCTGAAGAAGAACTCGCATCTGAACAAGTACGATTACAGGCACTTTTGGATCGCCCCAAGGGAGAACGGGTTGCAACGCTTCGTAATGATATGGCCCGTGGTATGACCAGGGGCATAGGGGTATTTCGTGATCAGAGTTCTATGGAGGGGGCCCTTGAAAATCTCGAAAATGTGAAATCTAGAATGTCGGGATTTTCTATTGAGAACAAGGGTAAGATTTTCAATACCGATCTGATGTTCGGTCTTGAACTTGAATTTATGGTGGACTGTGCTGAAGCGGTAGTGGCCGGGGCACTTACTCGTAAAGAGAGCCGTGGGGCACACTTCAGGACTGATATCACCGAGCGTGATGACGATAATTGGTTAAAGCACACTCTTGTGTACAAAGATGAAACACAAGAACATGGCACACGTGTTGAAACATCCGACGTGAAAATCACTCAATGGCAACCGGTGAAGAGAGTCTATTAAATGCAAGCGAATTTGAAAGTCAAGAGATTTGACCCCGCTGATGAAGGCGGGAAGACTTGGTGGCAAGAGTATAAGGTTGATGTTCACCCTGATTCGACGGTTCTGGACTCTTTGATTCAGATTCGTGAACAGGATGACGGTACCCTGGCACTTCGTTGTGCATGCCGAGCTTCTATATGTGGCTCTTGCGGTATGAAAGTGAACGGGGACGCCAAACTGGTTTGCAAAACGCGTGTCGTTGATATCGCTCCTAACGGGGAACAGTTGGTAATCGAGCCTATGGGTAACCAGCATGTCATACGGGATCTAGTGGTTTCCCTTGATACATTCTTTTCGCAGATTCAACGAGTAGACCCGTTCCTCCAGCCTGACCATGTCCCGGAGCAGGGTGAGTACATCGCATCAAATGACTCTATGGAGAATCTTCTAACATCAATGAACTGCATCATGTGTGGTTGTTGTGTGTCTGATTGCACGGTTCTCGAAGTCGATGCTAATTTTATTGGGCCTGCTGCATTAGCTAAGGCATGGAGATTCACCGAAGACCCTCGAGATTCTAAAAGAGATGAGCGCCTCAAGGTGCTGAACGATGAAGCGGGTGGCATATGGGACTGTACCCGATGCCTGAAGTGTGTGGAGGTTTGTCCCAAGGGCGTGGCTCCAATGGATCGAATTATGGAATTGCGTGAGTCTGCTATAGAAGCTGGTAATACAAACACTCCGGGATACCATCACACCGAATCGTTTTATAACTCTGTCAAGAAGAATGGTCGTTTGGATGAAACGCGGCTAGCAATGGATTCTGCAGGGTGGACAAATATTCCAAGACTGCTTGATCTTGTGCCAATCGGTATTGCTGCAATGCGGAAGGGGAAGTTACCTCCGTTGATACCGCATAAATCTGAAGATCATAAAAAAGTTAAAGACCTCTACGATAACGTGGAGGGGGAGTCTTCATGAAGTACGCTTTTTATCCTGGATGTGTCGCACGTGGTGGAGCTCCCGAGTTGTACGATTCAGCGTTGGCCGTTATGGACAGGCTTGATATCGAACACGTTGAGCTGACCAAAGCTGCTTGCACCGGTGCAGGTGTCCTGCAAGAAAAAAACCTCAAAATGGGTGATATTTTGAATGTGCGAACCTTCGCCATGGCGGAGCAAATGGGGTTGCCCATAATGGTACTGTGCTCTACGTGTCAAGGGGTTATGGCTCAGGCCAACCACAGGGTTAAGCGTGACCCTGAATATCTCGCTGAGATAAACAAGCATCTTGAGGATGAGGGGCTTGAGTACAAAGGAACCACTTCTGTGAAGCATCTTTTGTGGGTGCTTATTGAAGACATTGGCCTCGATAAGCTAAAAGAAACGTTTACTCGTGAATTGACGGGGATGAACATGGCACCGTTCTACGGGTGTTACATGGTTCGGCCTTCGGATGCTCTTGAGTTTTCTTCTAATCCTCAGCGGGAAACCTCGTTGGAAGATTTGATTCAGTCAGTGGGCGGCAATGTTACCGATTTTGCAGGTAAGACTGCTTGTTGTGGCTTTCCGATCCTGTTTATCAACCAGGCCAATTCTATGAAGATGGTTGCTAATCACACTGGAACAGCTAAAGACCTTGGTGCTGATGCCATGGTTACTCCATGTCCACTATGCCACCTAAATCTTGATGGTTATCAACCTAAAGCGCGTAGACAGGTTCGAGGTGATAAAGCTGATCTTCCGGTTATCCATGTTCCCCAGTTGATCGGTCTTGCTATGGGTATGAATGAAAAAACCTTGGGACTGAAAAAGCATATTGTCTCGACTAAAAAAATTGTACGAATGGCAGAGGCTTTACCATCAAAGGTTTAGTGATCAGGTTTTACAGACTCATCGCGCCGTCAATTACGTGAACTTGCCCCGTGGTATACGAGGATTCATCTGACGCTAAGTAAACAGCTAAATGGGCAATTTCTTCGGGAGTTCCTACTCTACCCATTGGCTGCCGGGCGATAAAAGCTGCGCGAGCAGCCTCGGCGTTACCGGTGGCTTTTATGCGTTCCTCGAGAGAGGGAGTCTCGACTGTTGCTGGTGCTATGGCATTTACTCGGATATTGTCTGAAAGGTAGTCTTTGGCCACCGATTTTGTTATCCCGATGACGGCTGCTTTCGTTGCAGTGTAGGCAGCGCGATCTGGTACACCTAACAGATGCGAAGAGAGTGATGCCATGTTAACAATTGAGCCGCCTCCGTTTGCGATCATCGGGGGGATGTAGGCTCGCAGCATCCAAAATAGGGACTTCACGTTCAGGTCGAATGAGAAATCCCATTCTGCTTCCGTTGAATCAAGAATTGTTCCAACAGCGACATATCCTGCACAGTTAAATAGGATGTCAGGTGCCCCAGTTTCTGTAAGTAGGGCAGTGATCGATTGGGGGTTAGTAACATCGCATTTTCGTGTGATGATGCCGGGCGTGTTGTCGAGTTCACTGAGTTTCTTAGTGTTTATGTCTGTTGCCCAGACTTGTGCTTTTTCTGCGGCGAATGAGAGAGCTGTTGCTTTGCCGATTCCTTGAGCTGCCGCTGTTACAACGGCTGTTTTTCCTGCGAGCCTTCCGGGCATTCGTTGAACTCCCACATCAGTTTGATTTCATCTATCTGTTGAGTTTTGAATCTCGAGGCGAACGATAATTTATACATCTACCTTCAGTGATTTTTGCAACAAAACAGGCTTTTAGTTGGTGGTAGGCAATTTCTAGGTTAAGCAGATCACGCCTTTGCCATGATGTCGACGAGTTCTTGCACTGACTCAGCAGAAGCGATAAGAGCCGCTGACTCATCATTGGTGAGTTCGACTTCGATGATCTCTTCTATACCTTTTGCTCCGAGTTTTACAGGAACACCGGCGTACAGGCCGTTGATGCCGTATTCGCCTTCAAGGAATGCAGCACAAGGCAATATTTCTTTGCGATCGAGTAGAATCGCTTCGGTCATTTGGGCGACTGCTGCAGAAGGAGCATAGTAGGCTGACCCTGTTTTGAGTAACGCGACGATTTCTGCACCGCCGTCACGTGTTCGCTGAACGATCTCTTCAAGACGCGTCGCTTCGATTAATTTGGACACAGGTACCCCACCTACAGTTGTTGAACCGATAAGGGGCACCATAGTGTCGCCATGCCCGCCAAGAACATATGCACTTACATTGGTGACTGATGCGTTTAACTCTTGGGAAAGGAATGTTCGGAATCGCGCAGTGTCGAGAATCCCGGCCATGCCTATAACTCGTTCTTTCGGGAATCCACTGACGTTGTAAGCGTGCTGAACCATAGCGTCGAGCGGATTTGAAACTACGATGAGTACAGCATTTGGTGAGTACTTAGCTACTTCAGCGGTTACAGAACCGACAATTTTCATGTTGGTCAACAATAGGTCATCTCGACTCATTCCTGGCTTACGAGGGATTCCGGCGGTCACAACGATTAAATCGGAGTTAGCGGTGTCTTCGTAGCTGTTTGCACCAGTGATTTGCGCATCTGACCCTACCACTGGTCCAGAGCACAGCATGTCCAAAGCGAGACCTTGAGGTTTGCCTTCGACGATATCGACAAGGACTATATCTGCGTAACCATTCTCAAATATGCGTTGGGCGGTGGTTGCACCGACAAATCCAGCTCCGACCACTGTCACCTTGAACTTCATTTATTGTTCCTTATTTTTTACTTCAGCCTATCGTTTCAGATGGGCAATTATTTGATCCAATATTGTCAGGTTAATATTTGCACATCACCGAATTAGTTCATCGGTTGTGATTTATTGGTAGTGATGATTTATTGCCATTTGTGAGGTTTGCCTGTTTTGGGTAATACTTTGCCGGTATCGGGTCTTATCGCGTGGGTTGCGTTAGTCTTTGCTGCCGACTTGTTGGTTACTCGCTCCATGCCCTCGATGCCTGGAACGCCCATTGCTTCAGCATGACCCATAGCTACAAATAAGATATCGGCTGTTTCGTCGGCGACTGCATCGTCCCCTTCTTTTTCAGATATTGCCTGAGATAGTTCATTGAATTCTTCATTCAGAATACTGGTCCGATTCGCTACTATTTCAGTCGCACTTTGACCGTGAAATTGGCCTGATCCAACTTTAAACCGGTTGTGAAAATCCCATACTTCGCCTGCCATGCGGGCTATTGAGTCGACAAATTCTTGTCGGCTGATCGTGTTGGGTGCGTATTTTCGCTCGTCATTACTTGCTGAGTTATCTGTCATGATTGAAGTATCAGAGCGGGATGTTTCCATGTTTTTTAGGTGGGAGATTGTCCACCTTTGAATCGAGCATTCGAAGTGCTTTCACAAGTTCAGGTCGTGTTTCTTCAGGATCTATTACATCATCAATATAACCACGGTTTGCTGCAATATATGGGTTGGCAAATTGGTTTCGATAGTTCGTCACCATTTCCGTGCGTTTAGCTTCAGTATCTTCAGCATTGGCAATCTCTTTGCGCCCAATGACGTTGATGGCACCTTCTGGTCCCATTACTGCGATTTCGGCACCGGGCCAAGCTAGATTGACATCTGAACGAAGTTCCTTTGAACTCATGACGATGTATGCACCGCCGTATGCCTTGCGTAACACGACAGCAATTTTTGGAACGGTGGCCTCGACGTAAGCGTATAGCAGTTTGGCTCCGTGTCGAATTAGACCGCCGTATTCCTGATGTGTTCCCGGCATGAACCCGGGGACATCTACGAATGTCACAAGAGGGATATTGAAAGCATCACAGAACCTAACAAACCGAGCAGCTTTGTCAGCAGCATCAATATCGAGCATCCCTGCCATCTGATTTGCTTGATTGGCCACGACTCCAATACTCTGGCCATCGAGTCGGGCGAGGCCAACTACTATGTTGGGAGCGAAATTATGGTGCACAGCCAGGAATTCGCCGTTATCGACCACCTTCGTGATGACGTCCATAACGTCGTATGGTTGATTAGCTTCGTCAGGCACAACACTTCTGAGCGATGAATCGACTCGCTCGGGTGGATCTGTGGGTTCGATAGACGGTGCGGATTCTGCGTTGTTTGCCGGAAGGTACGATAGCAGACTGCGGACATGACTGAAACATGCTTCTTCGGATTCGACTGTAAAATGTGCTACCCCGCTTCGAGAAGAGTGAGCCAATGCTCCACCGAGGTCTTCGTGGGATACATCTTCGCCTGTCACTGCTTTTACTACATCGGGACCGGTGATATACATCTGTCCGATTCCTTCCACCATATAAATGAAATCGGTCAGGGCAGGTGAGTACACAGCACCACCCGCTGCTGGACCAGCGATGATGGTAATTTGTGGTATGACTCCTGAGGCTAGGGTGTTGCGCTTGAAGATTTCACCGTAGCCGGCCAGAGAATCTATACCTTCTTGGATACGGGCTCCACCAGAATCATTGATTCCGATTATTGGAGCACCATTCCGCATTGCATGATCCATCACTTTAGATATTTTTTCAGCCGCCACATGTGATAGCGAGCCACCAAGCACCGTAAAGTCTTGGGCGTAAACGAACACTTTGCGGCCGTTGACCAGACCGTATCCAGTCACAACTGCGTCGCCTTCGAATCGCTGTTTATCGAGCCCTAGATCGGTTGAGCGGTGAGTAACGAAAGTATCGAGTTCGTTGAAACTACCGTCGTCTAAAAATCTCAGCAAACGCTCTCGGGCGGTTAGCTTTCCACGTTTATGTTGTGCGTCGACACGTTTCTCTCCACCGCCTAAGTGGGCAGATTCTCTTCGCTTGTCGAGGTTTTGTAATTTTGAGTTTTGGGTCATGTCAGAGGTGGCGGTAAATGTGGTTTGGTTGGTGATCTTGATGCCTCGGCAGCAAGAGATTTTTCAAGGTTCGTTATTTGCTTAGGAAGAGTCTATCTTCAAGTGCAAGGGAATTATTTTTGATGGAATATAACCTTGTAAATTTTAACTTAGGTCAAGTAGAGCGGCAACTGGGTGTTTATTGATTTTTTGGGATCGAAGGGTGTTAAACTCAGATTGCAGGAATTACGATACAGGTATGTCTGCTTAGAACGTCAAGTTAGTGTCCGGTCTATAGGCTTTGAGTAAACCAACGGTTATTTCCAGTTCTAATATAGGCGCTCATGAGTTCATTTGGGGTGAACGTACTTTTGTCATGGGGGTTGTTAACGTCACCCCTGATTCTTTTTCAGGTGATGGAGTTTTGTCGGTAATTGGGGATGTTCAGTCTGCGATAGACCAAGCGCTGCGCATGGAGGACGAAGGAGCCGACATAATCGATATCGGCGGTGAGTCAACCCGACCAGTAAGTATTTACCCAGATGCGCTACCGGTTTCTGATGATGATGAGATATCTCGTGTTATTCCAGTTATTGATGGACTGATTACTCGTTTGGATATTCCGATATCGATCGATACCCGTAAAGCAAGCGTGGCTCGGGTCGCTGTAAGGGCTGGAGCAGCCCTCATTAACGACGTATCTATGATGGAAGACCCACAGATGATAAGAGTTATTTCAGATATGGGCGTGCCAATCATTCTCAGTCATATCCGTAAGAATGGGCATCAAGACGATGTCGTAAATGACGTTATTGACGATCTTCGTGGAGCGGTTAACGATCTAAAAAAGGCTACCGTTAGTCAATCGAAAATCATCATCGATCCGGGCATTGGATTTGCTAAGAACGCTGGCCAGTCTATTGCTTTACTCAGGGATATTCATCGGTTTCGTGCCGAGTTTGAACTACCAGTATTGATTGGGACGTCTAGAAAATCTTTCATTGGATCCGTGACCGATGAAACCGTAGAGGACCGACGTTTCGGAACAGCCGCAACAGTTGCCTGGGCTGTTACAGCCGGAGTTGATATTGTGCGTGTTCACGATGTCTTAGAAATGGTAAAAGTTGTGAAGATGAGTGACACATTGGCCAGGCATTTTAAAAGCGGTGCCTCCCGTGCCTAGTGGACTGATCACTGCTTACGTTGGGCTAGGAAGTAACCTTGGTGATAGGTCTCGGAATCTCCAGGGAGCGATTGATCGGCTCGGGAAGGTTGGATTTATCAGCGCCGTTAGTTCGGTATATCAAACAAAGCCGTGGATGGTCGATGATTACCAGCCTCGATATCTCAATCAGGTTGCTGCAGTGCAAACCACTCTTGATGCCCTTCAAGTCGTGATTGAATTACTAGCTATCGAATCATCGCTTGGTCGTGTTAGAGAAAAGAAAAACGCCTCCCGTACCTTGGATTTAGACCTATTGCTGCATGGGGATACTGTGCTCGAGGCGACTGGCGTGACAGTTCCGCATCCGCGTTTACACGAAAGAGCGTTTGTGCTTGTTCCGCTTGCGGAGATAGCTGCGGAGGTGGTGCATCCGATTCTGGGTCGAACTATATCTGACTTGGCTGATGAGTCTGACTGCTCAGGAATTAGAGGTATTTTGTAGCGGATAGTTAGACAAGAGGCGCCAGTATTGTTAAGGCTGCCAGCTTCTGTTAAGTTGAAATCGAGTTTTCGAATAATGTTCGTAGCACAGAAGCCAAAAGGAAAATTATCACACCCAAGAACACCATAGCGTTATACCCGATTAGCCACGAGAGTTTGCCACCGAGTCCTGTTGGTTGAGTTGTTGGGTTGAAGTCTGATTGCCGGAAGCGCCATACTAGGTAGAACATCCAAACTGCCAGAGCCAGTTTCAGCCCAAGAACAATGAACCAAGCTGGCGAAGCGTCGTTACCCGTTAAACGGTCGAACATGAGGATGAGACCTGTGATGATGATTGCAATTACAGAAATGTCTACGAGTTCTCTATAAACCGAACTTAATGGTTGCAGGATGGGACGAATGGCGTCAGGATGAGTTTTTTCAACCGGCCTTATCACGAAGGCGAAGAAGGCGCTACCGCCGATCCACGCGACCGAGCTAATTGCGTGGACCCACCGCACGATCAGCGAGATCCAATCTCCAAGAGTTATTTGTTCAAACATCTGCTGATTATGCCCATAGTTTTCGGTGAATGATGATGTTTTTAGATTCCAAGTATTGCATCTAATTCCTGATTCAACTGTTGCTCGTCGATAATCCCTGTCCAAACGCGGGATATGCTGTGGTCCTTTCGCAAAAACACTGTAGTCGGGAAGGATAATATTTCGTAATTAGCTTGTACTTTTGAACCGAAATCGGCCATTATGGGGTATGTGAGCCCGAGTTCTCTGATAAATTCGATGCCCATTTTTTCTGAGTCGGAACCCATCTGTTGGATACCGATAAACGCAACATCTTCACCATATTTTTCAAAGGCAATTTGGAGATCAGGCATTTCAGCTCTGCAGGGAGGGCAAGATGGGAACCAGAAATTTATTAATACTGGTTTTCCAACGTGCATATCGAGATCGAAATTTCCATGGAAAAATGTTTCGCCGGATATAGGCTTCGCGATCTGCTCTTCACTATTTGCACAGTTAATGGTGATAAGCATGCCCAACCATGAAATCAGGAATATCCAAGATATTTTGTGAATTTTCTGGTTGATTGGGATATCGATAATTCGGTTCATCGGCAGGATCATTCCGTGTGATCATTAACACTACGCGTAGTGGCGCTCATACTTGGACATCTTTTTAGCAGAGATACTGGGAGTTTAGATTTTTGTTTCGTCTAACCTTGGCAGTCTTTTCTCATTGTGTTTAATTGCTCCCGTATAGCAGTTTCGAGGTTGTCAATACCAACTCGAATCTGTTCCATGCTGTCTCTATTGCGAATAGTCACGGCATCGTCATCTTCGACTGTGTCAAAGTCGACCGTTACGCATAGGGGTGTGCCAATTTCGTCCTGTCGGCGGTATCGGCGACCGATGCTCTGAGAATCGTCATATTGAGTGTTGAAGTGAGGACGTAATATGTCATAAACGCGTCTGGCAGTAGGAACCAGTTTCTCGTTTCTAGATAGTGGTAGCACCGCTAGTTGGAATGGGGCTATGTCTGGATGGAATCGTAGAACAGAGCGCTTTTCTTTTCCTTCTCCTTCTTCATCATAGGCGTCTGCGAGGAATGCAAGAGCCGATCTGTCGGCACCCATTGAAGGTTCTACGATGTACGGCACGAAGCGCTTCTTCTGCTGATCATCGAAGTAGGAAATGTCTTTACCGCTTTTAGTGGTATGGGCCTTCAGATCAAAGTCGGTTCGGTTGGAAATTGTCTCGAGTTCTCCCCAGCCCCAGGGGAATTCATACTCGACATCAGAAGAGGCTTTGGAATAATGTGGCAATTCATCTTTTTCATGCTTGCGTAAAGCCAATTTTTCATTTCGAATGCCATGGCCCTTGAACCAGTCGATTGAAAAATTCATCCAATACTCATACCATTCTTCGTCTGTTCCGGGCTCACAGAAGAATTCTAATTCCATTTGTTCGAATTCTCGTGTGCGAAATGTGAAATTTCCGGGTGTAATTTCGTTACGGAAAGACTTGCCAATTTGTGCGATTCCGAAGGGTATTTTTTTTCGGGATGTTGTCTGAACGTTTTCGAAGTTTACGAATATCGCCTGAGCGGTTTCTGGACGTAGATAGACCGTTGAAGTATCGTCCTCGACCGGTCCGATGAAAGTTTTGAACATCAAGTTGAATTGGCGCGGTTCACCGAATTCTCCACCACACTCCGGGCAAACATTATCTGCAAGCTGGTCTTGACGGAATCTCTTATGGCATGATTCGCACTCTACCAAGGGGTCAGAGAAACTGTCCACGTGGCCTGAAGCTACCCAAATGTCCGGGTGCATTAGGATGGATGCGTCCATACCGACGACATCGTCGCGTTCTCTGACCATCGATTTCCACCAAGCATCTTTTACATTGCGCTTGAGTTCGACCCCAACAGGACCGTAGTCCCACACGCTTGATAGTCCGCCGTAAATCTCAGAACTTGGGAATACGAATCCGCGTCGTTTTGCGAGTGAGACTAGTGTGTCTAAACTAGTGCCAGTAAGAGTGCGTTTAGCCAAATCAATTGCTCCTGAAGCCCATAGTGGGTTAAATAGGCTTAGATCAAAAAACACGTCCACGGGGGGGTGTGCGCTATCTCTAAAGTTTACAGCCGCACGACTGGATTACCAGCGGTGCCGCCCGTACTGGGCTATGATTCGCCAGTCAAGGTTACTGTCGCTTTGCAAAGATAAGATTTTTACGCTATCGAAGGAGATGAGGTTTTATGAGCAGCTCTATGGCGACGCAACTTCAAGGTAAGGTTGCATTCATTACAGGTGCAGGTCGAGGTATCGGCGCAGGAATCGCTTCGGTACTTGCTAGCCGTGGTGCTTTAGTTGCAGTTTGCGATGTTGATGGATCTGCTGCTCAAGAAACAGCTGATCACATAAACACTGCAGGTGGTCGGGCGATCGCAGGTGCGGTCGATGTGACTGAACCTGATTCGCTTCAACCATTTACAAGCCGTGCGATAGCGGAACTGGGCGATATAGATATTTGCGTACCAAATGCCGGTGTAATTGGAGGAAAAGGTTTCGCCACGCGTAAAGATTTCACAAAGCAAGATTGGGATATGACTTTTGCTGTTAATGTTCATGGGGTCGCAAATACCGTGGATTCTGTTAAACAGCAGATGATGACCCGTGAACAAGGAAAGATAGTGATCATAGCCTCACATGGAGGTCGGAAACCTCGCGGCGTAGCGGACAGGGCGCGTGGCAGTGCTCAACAACCTTATGCGGTGTCGAAAGCTGCAGCTATCCAATACACCCATTTTCTTGCGATGGAGCTTGGGGCATATAACATCAACGTCAACGCAGTGTGTCCGGGCAGACTCTGGACTCCGATGTGGGAGGCCATTGCAATTAACCATAAAGAATTGGATCCTGCATTTGCTGATATGACTCCTCACGAGATTTTCATTGAACAGATCAAAGCGACTATGCCGCTCGGACGTCCTCAGACCCCAGAGGATATCGGGAAAACTGTGGCGTTTTTGGCTTCAGACGATTCGTCTGAAATAACTGGACAGGCGATCAATGTGAACGGTGGCGCAATTTTCAGTTGAGTGGACAATAAGATCTGTGATTCACGCCTGTTAATGATTTGCTGTTTTCGCAATATCTTTTGGGAGTGGAAGGGTTCTAAAAGGCAGACAGGAAGTTGCCCAAATCTTTGAAGGCTTTTTAAGATTTTTGGATGAGATGACTTCATTCAAGATACATCAGTGATATACAAAGTTAAAAATGCGAAGCTAACTACGAATAGACATTTGAGAAAAAGAAACAATGAATGATCGCGAATTAATGTTTTTACCGGCTCATGAACAAAAGAGATTGATCGTTGAGAAGGTAATCTCTTCCGTTGAGATGGTAGAAGCCTCATACCGCCGAATTGCCGAGCTAGAGCCACAACTTAATGCGTTCATAACTCTGGATGAAGATGGTGCTATGTCTGCCGCACGCAGTGCGGATGCTCAACTGGCACAGGGGAAGAATCCGGGAGTACTGCATGGTGTTCCTATAGCGGTTAAGGATCTTGAAGTAACTAAAGGCCTGCGTACTACTCTTGGTAGTGTGTTTTTTAAAAACTGGATTCCTGATTATGATTCCGTTGCCGTGCAGCGTATACGAGCGACCGGGGCGGTAATCATAGGCAAGACGAACACGCCCGAATTTGGAAATCGCGAAGAAACTTTTACGGATATCGCCGCTACTTGTAATAACCCGTGGGATCCAACTCGAATGCCGGGAGGATCAAGCGGCGGTACCGCCTCTGCAATCGCTGCAGGTATGTGTTCTATTGGAACGGGATCTGATGGTGGGGGGTCAGTTAGGCTTCCGGCATCTTTCTGTGGGATTTTTGGACATAAGCCGACACATGGGAGGATTCCGCGATATGGTGGGCAGGCGAAACCTGCGTATAACTCCGCCGGTACCAGTGGTCCTATGTCAAATGATGTTCGTGACTCTGCGATTTTGAACCAGGCATTGTCAGGATTTGATGACCGAGATCCAGGATCGATTAAAGGTGCCGTTCCTGATTATCTAATTGACCTCGAGAATGGCATTGATGGCATGCGAATTGGCACTACTATGACTCTTGGCATATCAGACGTCAATGATGATGTTGCGACTGCGGTTGAGGATTCTTGGTTCGCGTTTTCTGAACTAGGTGCTAATGTCGAAAACCTTGCGATAGCCTTCGATCCGATGCCCCGAGAAGCTTGGTGGACCTTATGGACTGCGGGGCAAGTGGCTATGTATGGGCATCTTGCGGATGAGCGTCCTGAGGACTTGATGCCGTATACACTGGAAATGATTGAGCACGGCAGAACGCTGAGTGGTGCTGATGTTAGTGTCGCATTGCGTAACGTGCAAAATTTGCAACTGCAGTTGCACCAAGTATTCCAAGAATACGACTTAATCTTGGCGCCAACCAATGCCGCTGTGGCTTGGCCGCATCTTCAACCGCCGGAAAAGATTGGATCCGAGATCAACCAAGATGATATGGCTGGCATTAACTATGGTGCCATTCCATTCACCATGGTATTTAATTCCTCTTTCAACCCTGCATCTTCAATCCCTTGCGGATTTGGAGAAGGGGGTATGCCGGTTGGTTTGCAAATTATTGGTGGTTATGATGACGACGCAACTGTGTTGCGGGCGAGTCGAGCGTTTGAGCAGGCACGTCCTTGGAGTGGCGATCGACCGCCTGTTTCCTAGGTTGCAAAACTTGTTGTTGGCGTTTTGTTTCGTTGTTTGTAATCTACATTTTCAATGGAATATTGATGCTACCAATCAGCTACCGATCCATCGTTGTCGTAGTAATACTCTCCGCCAAGCTCTTTATGATAGCCGTATGCTTCTCCATCGTATGTTTTAGTAGCTTCAGCCTCATCTATTTCAACACCTAGGCCAGGAGTGTCCCATAGGTCTATATGTCCATCTATTACTTCCCATGGTTTTTTTAGAAGACCATGCCCAAGTCCAGCGTCGACCTGTTCTTGTATAAGGAAGTTTGGAACTACCGCATCAACTAACATGCACGCAGCAAGTGCCAGCGGGCCAATCGCACAATGCGGCATGATGTGTTGGTAATAGACTTCTGCATAGTTAGCTATTCTTTTTAGTTCGGACGGTCCACCACAATGAGCTACATCTGGTTGTAATAGAGAAACAGCCTGTTTCTCTATTACTTCTCGGAATTCCCATCTCGATAAAAGTCGTTCACCGGTTGCAAGGGGGAATGGGACTTGTTCTTGGATCCGCTTTAGAGCGTCCGGGTTTTCTTGTGGTACGGGTTCCTCCACGAACATCGGCCGCATCCCTTTGATCTCGTTGCAAACCTCTACCGCTAATCCTGGTGTCATTTTGCCGTGGAAGTCAAAACACAATTCGACGTCGTCACCAACCCACTCCCGCATCATGTAAGCAGCTTGCACGAACTCGTCGATTCGAGATGGAGGCTCATGTGCTCGCCATGTGCCTGCAGGACCAGCTTTATAGCCGGTATATCCACTTTTTTGGAGTGTAGATAGCCTATCGCGTGACTCTTCTAGACCTTCGTCTGAAAGGTCCCGTATGCCCCAGTGAGCGTATACACGTATCTTGTCTCGGACGTTGCCCCCCATCAACATGTAACTTGGGACACCGTAGTGCTTACCAGATATGTCCCACAACGCCGCGTTTATTGCGGCGATTGCTGACATATTGTGTGCCCCGCCTCGGAAGAAAGAGGACCTGTACATCTGCTGCCAGTGATGTTCAATTCTTAACGGGTCTTTTCCGATCAGGTAGTCAGCAAATTCGTTTATTGCTGCGGGCACACTCTGCGGTTTGCCTTCGAGGGTACTTTCGGCCCAACCTTCGATACCGGTGTCAGTGGAGATACGAATTAACCGCGTACGGTTTCGTGGTGCAAACTGATCGACTTTTGTAATTTTCATATTCTTAGTGATTCTCTAGGGATTTACTTAATTGCAATGGCAACTGTTTTGCATTACAGCGAACCTTCATAAAACGGGATATCGTACAACTATCTTGGTGAAAATATTGAATATTAACTTGTGAAATCCGTCTTATGGGGAGAAATTTGCATACGTTTTGAAATTGACCAGCCTTACTCTAAAACCTAACATGCTGCTATGACTATACAAACTACATTTCCGCAAACCGGCGTCGAGGCCCGACAGTTAATCCGCGAAGGGCGATTTATTCAACCGACCTCCGGCGTGGCACCTAATTATGTTCAGGCTAATTTAGCAATCCTGCCGCAGGATGCAGCATTTGAATTTCTTTTGTTTTGTCAACGGAATCCCAAGCCCTGTCCGGTAGTTGAGGTTTTAGAAGCTGGACAGGTTGAGGCTATCTTGACGTCTCCCGGTTCAGATATTAGGACTGATGTTGGGTTGTATCGTGTATATGAGAACGGTGTTTTGGTTGATGAACCTGAAACCCTTGAATCGCACTGGCGAAAGGATCTCGTAACTTTTCTATTGGGGTGTAGTTTTTCTTTTGAACACGCCTTATTAGCTAATGGAATAGACCTCCCGTATTACGGGAGCGAGCGTAATGTTCCTATGTTTATTACCGATATTGAGACCGTGGGGTCTGGTCGTTTTTCAGGGCCAATGGTCGTTTCGCATCGATGGGTTCCTGCGGATAAAGTGGTAAGGGCGGTTCAAGCAACTTCAAGATTCCCTGGAACACACGGTGCTCCGATACATATTGGCGATCCCGCTGCTATAGGTATATCGGACATCACAAAGCCAGACTATGGCGAAGTTTGGGAGCAAGGCAGTTCTGACGAAGTTCCGATGTTTTGGGCCTGTGGTGTCACGCCACAGTCGGTCGCTATGTCTTCTAAGCCAGAGTTGATGATCACTCATTCGCCTGGGCATATGTTTGTCACAGATTTGAAAGATGAGGATTTGGCGGTTATCTAAAAATCTCAACATTCAAATCTATATCTCTTCGAAAATTTAGTTAATGGTTTTTAGCTCATGAATGCAACATCGGTTTTTTCTAAGATTGAAGACATCATTCTTCAGGACGATATACGTGGGATGGAAGCGCTTCGTGCGCACATGAAGCCCGGCTGGCTTGAAGCCTCTGCTCAGTTGATCCTCGATCATCCAGGGAAGATTCTCATTGCTACCGGATTTTACATTCTGAGAGCTGCAGAACCCGAGACTGACGGGCCTCCTGGGGCCGTTGCCATAGGTGAAGCTTTAAAGATTCTTGGCAACTCTGTGGCTTATGTCACTGATGAGAAGTGCTCGACCGTTATGAGAGCTATTGCGGGTGAAGATGAAGTTATTGAGTTCCCAATAACTTCCCATCATGAGTCCAGTGTTTTCGCACACGGGCTTTTAGCAAAGCACGCACCTTCGGCTTTAATATCTATTGAACGGGCAGGGCTTTTGGGTGACGGAACCTACCGAAACTGGAAGGGGGTGGATTTCTCTTCATACAACGCCAAGATTGATCATATGTTTGAAGAACACCCTTATTCAGTTGGTATTGGTGATGGCGGAAATGAGATCGGCATGGGCAATATGCGCCATGTCATACCCTCAATTAAGAATTTGCCCGATGATCCTTGCGTCACCACGACCACTGAATTGATTACAGCCAGCGTTTCTAATTGGGGTGGATATGGTTTAGTGGCGGCGCTCTCGTTGAAAACTCAGAAAAACCTACTGCCTTCTGTAGACCAGGGTTATCAGTGGGTTAAGGACATCGTGTCTGTCGGGGCAGTTGAAGGGATGTCTGGTGAATCAAAAGACTGGGTAGACGCAAGAGCACCGGAAGATGATGCTATGTGCTTACGTGATTTGCACGCGTTGCTTACCGGCGAAGGATTATGATGCTTTTGGCCGGACATCTCGACTTAGGCAGGTTTGATTGATTCTACTTTGGTCGAGAGGTAGTCACTTGTTTTGGGGTACGAGTCATTGTTTCTTTGACTACGAAAATGAGCATCAAGGCGCCAAACGCTCCTATACCTGCAGTAGCAAGTGATGCAAATCCAAGGGTTACTATTTGAGCCAGTGCCCCGATAGCTACTGGACCGCCAGCACCACCAGTATCAGATATTAACCGCCAGACGCCAAGGAATCCTCCAGGGTTGTTTTTTGGTGATAAATCTGTACCAGTTATCAGTACGAACCCACTTGACAGTCCGTTCCCCAGGCCGGCTAAAAGACCGACTATTAATAAGGCTCCGAATGTGCCAGTTTGAGGAATAAGAGCTATCGCTACACCCAGCACCAAGAAAGCTGGTATCCCGGTCGATTTTCGACCCCATCGATCCATCGAGTATCCTACAAGCGGGAACATCATTGAATCGACAGCAAACGAGATCGTAGCGATGTAACCAATCTGATCCTTACCTAATCCGATTTCTTCGCCCCATACTGGTATCAGGAATTCTCGACCAGATCTTAGGAATTGAAGGGCGATTGCCGCTATGCCAGCTGTTGCAAAATCACCGCGATGTCTTGAAATAACGTTGCCTAGTTCTGCGAAAACATTACGACTAGTACCAGTCTGCTGTGGCTCAGCCATGTTTTTAGCGGTCATGAGGATCATAAGCAACGTAAAAACAGCTACCGTTGCTTGTGCGTAAAAGGGAACTCTGATCCCAACAAACTCTGCGAGTATCCCACCGATCAGTGGCCCAAGGATCGTTGCAATTCTGGAAAGTCCACCGAATAAAGCCAACGCCCTTCCACGTACATCCATGGGTACAGCTGATGCTATATAGGAATGTCGTGAAATACTCCATAATGCATAACTTGCGCCGGCAAGTAGGCGAGCCGCCATCAGGGATGAGAAATTTGGTGACATTCCGGCCCATATCGCTGCAATGCCAAATAACAAAACACCAGCCACCATTGTTTTACGTAGACCAATTCGACCGACCAGAATGCCTGCAGGTACGTCGAAGATCATAGTCCCGATATATCGCGCAGCTATCACCAGACCGATTAACCCGATTGAGGCTGCCATTTCTTCTTTGGCAAATCCGGGTAAAACAGGTATGAGAATGCCCTGTCCGATTGACAGCAGAAAGGAAGGTGCGTAAACCGACCACAGAAGCGAGCGAACGGTTGCACGAACTGAGTGACGATCCGAACTGGATTTTGGAGCCGTTTGCGAAGGCATAGGCACACAATCCTATAGTCCAAATGCTAAGAACGAAGGTGGCTGTTTGATTGAATTAGGTAAGAAGTAAGGATATCGTCGACATCTTGTATTAGTTTTCTTGGAGGTCTTGTTGCGCTTCGTGTACCAACGGATGATCGAAAAATCATTGAGAAATGTCTGGGTAGCTATTACGGATTCTTCCGTAGTGGAAGCTCATTTGCCTGGGGAAACATCTGTCAAAGATGCAGGTGATAATACATACCGAGTATGTTCTAAGCTGTCGTTAGGGTTTCTGAGTCCGACGGTAAGTATAGATGTTCATTTATCTCGAATTGTGGATCAAGAATGTGTAGATATCGAACTGACGGGTAAGTCAATGGGGGCGTCAATTTCTGGGGCGGGAACGATAGTGTTAGCGACAGCGGATGCTGGATCGACAGACCTTCAAATCAACGCTGATATTCAAACTTCAGGATTACTTAATCACGTCGATGATTCAAAGATTAAGGCCGCTGCGACAGAGTTCATCGATGCATACCTGTCTAGTGTAGAAACTGATTGAATGAGATAACGTATGGTACTTTCAACAGCATCCACAGTTGAGATGGAAATAAGGTGGTTCCTATAATTCCTAAAGACACTGAACGGTGCTAAAGCAGTACCTGATTCTCACTCGTGTATCCGTTTTCATCAGCTGTTCGATTGGTATCGGAGTGGTCACCTCTGGTAGCGATTTCAATACGATTCCCATCCGGATCATATACGAAGAGGAATTGCTGCCCATCGTGACGTGTCCCAATGCCTTCGACAATTTCCACGTCTGAGTTTATTAAGAATTCGGCTGTACTTTCGATATCTGCTACCTCAAAGGCGACATGCTGCCGTCCGTCCCCTCGTGGGCCAACTGATTTTGGCGGATCGATCACGTGAACCATTGAACCATCAGCGAGTTCAGTCCAGGTCAGTGTATTTCCTTCAGTTTGATGAGGGATCACGTTTATGTTGAGTAAATCTCGATACATTTTCATAGAACGTACGCGATTGTTGATGGGTAGTCCGACATGGTTGATACCCGAAATTCGTATTTCTGAAGTGGAGGGGACAACGACGTTGGTTCCTTGCTCAGTCGTGTATCCGAGTGCGTTTGCGACACGGTTGGATGACTTTAGTCCGCTAGCGGTTGTGAATTCGAGCCGATTTCCATCATCGTCAGCGACAAATATGCACTTTTGTCCATCGTGCCTTTCACCTACGTCGCTAATATCGTGATACGCAGAAGCTTTGATATCTGCGACGGCACTATCAAAATCTTGTACTTCGAATGCAGTATGCGAGCCACCTAAAGTTTCACCGTCTGGTGGTTCGATCAGGTGAACCATAGTTCCGTCAAGCGTCCGTGTCCACACGATGTTCGGGGAGTCAACCATCGATGGGATTACCTGAAGCCCTAAGACTTCACGATAGAACTTGAGCGATACTCGCCTATCCCAGACAGGAATTCCTACATGGTTTATGGTCTTTATTTGGATGCTGCTGGGCATTAAGTATTTTTGTCTAAATGACTTCGACTATCATCTCGATCTCTACTGGTATTTGGCCCGGTAGGCTCCCCATTCCGACTGCAGACCTAGCGTGCTTCCCGTTCTCACCAAATACCGAAACTAGGAGGTCTGAGCAACCGTTTATGACTTTTGGATGATCTTCAAAATCTGGAGTACTGTTGACCATTCCTAGTACTTTTACAACCCGGCTGACGCGATTTAGGTCTCCAATATGCTCACGGAGCGCTGCTAGTAATTGGATTCCGACTAACCGAGCAGCTTCGTATCCTTGCTCGATATTGAGATCGGAACCAACCTTGCCGGATATCATGGTGCCGTCGGATTGGGTGGGACCTTTACCAGATAAATAGACCAAGTTGCCCGTGCTTACTGCAGGTACGTAATTGGCTACAGGCGGTGCGGGATGGGTCAGGTCAATTCCTAGTTGATTAACTGTGTCTTCAGCGTTCATTTTAGGTCCTCAGTTTTTGCTAAATACTAGATTGGCGATAGTATGCACCGATCTAAGCACTTAGTCTAATTGCGTCGATAACTCAGACAGCCTCTATTCATTCGGTTCTGTCATTGATAACGGTTCAAGAATTTCATCAAGTTGGGTCGAGTTTAAATCGGTTACTCGCATAGCTACTTCTTTGATGGTTTCACCGTTTTTAGATGCTTCATGTGCGATTGAAGCTGCAGCATCGTATCCGATAATGGGTGCTAAAGCGGTGCAGATTGCGAGACCTTCCATGACCATCTCTGGACCTTTATCTGTTGCCGTGAGTCCGTTGATACATTGCCTTGCAAGATTCTTCGCCGATGTTGCCAGTAACTCGATTGATTCGAGAATGTTGTGCGCCGCTACGGGCATCATGACGTTGAGTTCGAAATTGCCGGACTGCCCAGCTATGGCTATCGTTGTGTCGTTCCCGATTACCTGTGCGGAGACCATGGTTACTGATTCTGGTATAACAGGGTTTACTTTTCCAGGCATTATTGACGATCCTGGCTGGACCTCGGGTAGCATAATTTCGCCGATTCCTGCACGAGGGCCTGATCCTAGCCACCGTAAGTCATTAGCAATTTTTAGCATTCCAACTGCAATTGACTTGAGTTCACCTGAAGCTGAAACTACTGCATCAAGTGTGCTTTGTGCCTGGAAATGATTGGTGGTTTCTGAGAGATCCAGTCCGGTCAATTCTGCGAGCCTATTGATTACACGACGACTGAATTGCGGGTGCATTCCGATACCGGTTCCGACGGCAGTGCCGCCCAAAGCTAGAACGGAAAGCTCGGCGAGAGCTTTTTCTGCCCGCTTTCTCCCGAGCTCCAGTTGTCCTGCATACCCCAAAAATTCTTGTCCGAGCCGAATAGGAGTAGCATCTTGAAGGTGAGTTCGACCGGTTTTTACAATCTCCCAAAATTCTTGTGATTTTGTCCTAAGGGAATCCTCAAGTTCTTGTAATGCGGGCATCAGATCATCTTTTATTGCGCCTGCAGCTGCGAGATGAATCGTTGAAGGGAACACGTCGTTAGAAGACTGTCCTTTATTAACGTGGTCGTTGGGGTGAACAGGTGTACGAGAGCCGAGCGTACCTCCGAGTGATTCGATAGCGACATTAGAAATCACCTCATTAGCATTCATATTTGTAGACGTTCCTGACCCTGTTTGAAATACGTCCACGACAAACTGATCATCAAATTCACCTTCGATTACCCTTTGAGATGAGTCAATAATCGCTTGTGCTATATCTGGCTCGATGGCACCCAGGTCAAGGTTTACAAACGCGGCTGCCTGCTTGATTTGCCCTATAGCCTTGATGAACGAACGACCTAATCTCAAATTACTGATCGGGAAATTGAGTTCAGCTCGTCGAGTATTACCACCGTAATACGCCTTTGCTGGGACTTCTAATTCGCCCATAGAATCGCGTTCGAGGCGCATTTTACGCGAGGGCATTTTGCACTCCTGTGTACTTGTTATCGATTTGAATCAAGATATAGACGTTTTTAATTTACAGTAATCATCGACGGCTAATTCCGATTGGATGGCTTCTATAAATTCTTTGATATTGGTATTTCGAGATGGCCTGTTTGGTGGCTGGATCAAATGTTGAATTGAGCTTCGGCGTAGTCTTTCAACTTGTTAAAAATTTGAATTCTCCATCGTTGTGAATCGACTACGAAAAGTCTATCTCTACTTTTGTCGTAATTCACTCCCGTCGGGAGTGCAAATTTCATCTCAGGTTCTAAACTTTCGACGCGGCGCCTCGCCTTGACTACGTCTGGGTTGCTTTCCACGTAACGTTTCTGCCATTTTGAGAGCTCAATCGCAGACCCTTTTATTTGTAATAAATATTCACCCACTGAGTCGAACACTTGGACTCGATTATTTGCCCAGTCACTCACATAGATATCACCGTCGGGGTCTACGGCCACATCTGTAGGATGATCAAGCTCACCCATTCCCGATCCGTATGTACCAAACGTAAATATGAAGTTGCCTTCGGCATCAAATTTTTGAATCCGATGATTTTTATGGTCAGCTATGAATACGTTACCGTCACTGTCAATATCTAAACCCCAAGGTGACTGAAATTGACCTTCTGCTGATCCCTGGCTACCGAATTCATTTATTGACTTTCCCATCGTTGTCACATGTTGGATTCGGTGATTCATTGTGTCGCAAACGTAAATTGAGTCATTGGTCGTGGAAATTATGCCTGATGGGCGATCGAACTCGCCTGCTCCAGTTCCTAGGCTACCGAATTTCCGCTTTAAAACCCCGTCTTGATCAAATACGTAGATCACATGCCTTAGTTCGTCAGTTACATAGATGTCGTGATCTGGTCCTACAGTCAAACATGCTGGCCATGTCCCTTCGAAAAAGTCAGGATCTTTTTCTCTAAATGAGATGATCATCTCTTCATCATTTGGTTCGGGACCAATTTTGAGTTTACTCACATCGAAAAAAAATAGTGCCTTTTGAGTAATATAAATCTCGTCTTTGGCACCAAATGCCATACTTACTATGCCATTCATTTGTTCCCGCCCACCGACCACGCGATTGTAGTCATAGGTTCGACCTGCTGCAGAGGTGGTAAGTGAGGGTGTCATTTCGCCTTGACCTTTTTGTATTTTGGCAGTTTTGCCCGTTACTTTAAGATGAATTCAGGCTTCTCGAAGTTTCCACCGACAACGGAGACGGCATCGAGACCCATCCAGTCTTCAACGAGGGTGCTGTATACGCTGCGGAAATCCGTTGCTGGAATGAGATCTCCCTGATCAAGGTCACTAGGTCTTGTCGATGGATACTCGCCGTACTGTCCACCTTTGACTCCTTTACCAATAGCAAGGCACACCCCACCAGCGCCGTGATCAGTTCCTCCACCGTTATCGTGCACCCGCCGTCCAAACTCCGAGAACAGGAACATGACCACGTTATCTGCCGCGTCGTGTGATTCGAGGTCATCGAAAAAGTCGCGTATAGCAGTAGATACCTCCTCCCATAGGCGGGCGTGGGTCACAACCTGATCGGCATGGGTATCGAATCCGCTGTGATCGAGGTAAAAGATTCTTGAGCCAAGACCTGCTAAATGGATCTGGGCAATACCCTTTAATTTCTTGGCTACACTCGTATCTGCGTATTCAATGCTCGAAGAATAGTTGGCTGGCGCTGCGCTCAGAATATCTGCTCCTTCTAATGCATCCAGTCCAGTTTGCCCAAGATAATCCATAACTGGACCTGTACCGATAGCCGGCGAGTACATCCGTCTATATCGACTTAGCACTCTTGACAGTTTCTCTTCAGGGGTTAATCCAGTCAGCATCCCATAGCTATCGATATTTTCTACTGTTGCGACTGGTATTCCGGGTCCTACCAAGGCGCGAAACAATGCGGGTCCCATGCTGACGGCTGTTATGACATTTTCCTTATGAGGGTCTATGTCTCGAATGACTCGAGCGAGCCATCCCTCTGTTCCGAGTGTGTCGGGTTCACATGTGTGCCAGATATCCATTGAACGGAAATGGGAACGGGGTGAATTTTCGTATCCGACGCCATGAATAATAGCTACGTCGCCATCCTGATACATTTTCTGTATGGGCGCCATAGCTGGGTGAAAACCGACTTGATCGTCAAGACGTAGTACATCTTCATCTAATACTCCTACGCTTGGACGGTAATCACGGTAGAGAGGATCGGAATGCGGAACGACGGTGTTTAAATAGTCGTTTCCTCCGGTCAATTGAAGAACAACTATTACAGGCGCTTTTGTCTGAGTAGGTATTTTTGGTCTCCCTTGGATTCTTGCTGGTGTTGAACTTGTAGATAAATGCTACGCAAACTGATACTCCCTGAGCGCAACAATTAGCTGGATTATTTCCGACGCTACGGCCGCTGCGTTTTCGTTGTCGGAATCGTTGTCCCAATCGAATGGTCCAAATGTTTCGGCGTGTTCGATCAATTCTTTTTTGATATCGTCCTCCACATCGAGCGGGCCCATCAGGTTCAGGCAAGCGGTGACAATTGCATCGGGCGATGCTTCAACCGATTTCAAGCGACCCATGATGTTTTTCACCCCTGGACGTGTCAAATCTCCCATCAATTCGGCAGTGAAGTTTGTACGTTTCATAAGCGTGCCGCTGTTGATCCACTCTATGCCAGTGTGCCAGCCTTCTACGCTAGGCGGATTGAGCAAATCTTGTCCCATATTGGTGATATCGATAGCCCAGTCCATGGTTTCAGGAGATGGGCGCTCGGTATTGCCGACGAGTCTTAGGGTTCCGATTACCACTTCAGTTGGATTTTTCACCTTGGCAAATAGAGATTCTTTGAAAAAATCTGCGTTCAATATGAATTTGAGTGTAGTGCCGATGTGATAATCGCTTTCAAACAGAACATTGGCGATTGCATCCACCGCCTCAGGATTGTTTGGTGGTGTAACTGACCATGACGGAACTTGAGGTTCGTCCTCTACGAAGAAACTGAACAGATGTCGCGCTATAAATGTAGCCGTCGCTGGTTGTGCAAGGATAATGTCTATGATTTCTTCGCCATTGAAATTGCCGGTCTGCCCCAAAAAGGTCTTCTCGCCGTTGTCATGGTCGTCTGGTCGGTATTCGAATTCCCAATCCCAACGCCCCATATGAAACCGTGGCAATTTATGGGTCAAGGTCCAGCCTGTGAATGCTCTGGAACATTCCTGAACGTCAGTCTCGGTGTAGTTTCCGATACCCATGGTGAACAGTTCTAGTAGCTCTCGTCCCCAGTTCTCGTTAATGGATGTGGCATGGTTCTCATGGTTATCCAACCAGTAAATCATTGCGGGGTTTTTTGCCACTTCCATAAGTATGGTTTTGTAATGCCCAAGTCCATTTTCTCGGAACATGTCAATCATGTCTTCTATCTCGTCATAGTGATCGACTTTAGAAACTCCGGTGGCAAAGATTTGATGATAGAAGAGGCAAAGTTTCTCTTGGAGCGGCGCTCGGGTATTGATCATTCTCCAGACCCAACCGGCATGGCCACGCCCACCCATCGTTCCTGGTTTCCACCAATTAGGGAAATAACGAAGGAATTCATAGTAATCGACAGGTATCTGTTGCTCAGGATGTAACAGTTCATTTACCGTTGCTTCATAGCCGTTTGCGACTCGACGTTCGAGCTCGTCTCGATCCGCGCCGAACCCTGCACGTCTCATGAGATGAGCCATTAGGTTTAAGTTTGTTTCAGTTATGGTCATTGTTGAGGGATGCCGGCAAATCTTCAGCCTTAATGTTTATCTTGTTGAGACAGAAAGACAATAATATTATTTGGTGTATCCAGAATTATATTGAGTCGATACGCAGTCAATGATTTTTCGTGAAAAACCTTAGCCTTTTCTGTCCGATATATCTACTTTTTGCGCCAGTTAAGCATGTTATTCTCGGTCGATGATCAAGACACAAACTCATGAATACTTAGATAAAGCTCAGGAATTGGCTGCAAAAGTCGCAGAACGAGTTGACGAGATTGATGCAGAGCGCAAGATTTCAACTGATTTGTTTCGTGATATTGCTGATGCAGGTTTTTTTAGACTGCTTGTGCCGAGTTCCCTGGGTGGTGTGGAGCTTCCGCCCTTGGTCTTTTTCGAGATAGTTCGTATATTCGCCGAGGTTGACGCGAGCACGGCTTGGTGCATAAATCAGAACAATATTTTTGCTACAGATGCAGCCCGCATGCCGTATGAAACGGCGCATAAACTATGGGATGACCGTTATTGTGTTGTGACGAATGGACCGCCTTTGGCAGGCTCTAAAGCGGTTCCATTCGAGGGCGGATACCGTCTTTCAGGGCATTGGGACTTTAGCAGTGGCAGCAGTTATTCGACATGGCTGGCGGCGCGATCATCTGTGGAAGGTGAACCAGGTCCAAATCGTATGTTCTTGATTCCTAAAACCGATGCAACGATGCTGGATACCTGGCAGGTGAATGGGTTGCGTGGTACCGCCAGTTTTAGTTTTGAGCTAGATGATGTTTTTGTACCGCAGAGCTATACATATTTGGAATCACAAACTCCACATGATGATGGTTTGACTTTCATTATTCCTAAGATTCCCTTGTTTGCCATCGGATTTGGGACTATTTCGATAGCATTGGCTAGGGCTTGCCTTGATGATGCAATCGAGCTTGCAGCAAGAAAGTCTCAGCGTGACGTTGCTGAGGCAATGGTTAATCGCTCAACGGTACATCGAGAGATAGGCGAGGCCGAGGCGACTCTTAGGGCTGCGGATACGTACTTGCGCACCAGTGCAATGGATTTGTGGAATTCCGTATGTAACCACAAGCAGGTTGATATCAGCGAAAGAATTGATGTCAGGATGGCTTCTACGTACGCGATCAGGCAGGCTTCGGAAGTTGTTGATGTGGCTTATGAAATGTTTGGTTCAGATGCGATTTTTAAGCGCAATCTCTTACAACGTAGATACCAGGATATGCACGTTATTATTCAGCAGTTACAAGGTCGAGCGACGAACTTCGAAACAGCAGGGCGTTATTTCCTTGGCCTTGATCTGGGCAGGGTTCTTTGAGCTTTTTATCTTCATTTTTCTCAATCAAATCTAATTTGTATTTTGGACGTGTCGATATAAGAAGGTGTGATCATTAGACTGTTGCAGTGCCATCTTTACCCAGAACCCCACTGATTGCTTCTAGCATTCCGAGGTGCCGATTGGCGTGAGCAATGTATCCGACCATAGCGTCACCGATGCTTGTATCGACATCGTGCCAATCAGTAAATGGTGTGTTGAACGAGGGTTCGTCAAACTTTCCAACTCTGATCTCCAGAAGATCAAAAGCTTTTGCCGCATAGGCTCTTACGTCTGGAAGGTTCGGCAATGGTAAAGCCCGACCGTTTTCATTCCCTAATCCTGAACCAGCTCCCCACATGCCCAGATCGATCCCAGTGAATCCCCACTTTTCTCTGAACTTTTCACTCTCCCAAATTTCGCAGTTCTCCTCTAATCCGACAGGCGGCAGTAGGGCTTGGACATAGTCAGCCCATCTGCCCATATGCCATAAATGCCATTTGCATGATGGGGCTGTACTTGCGGGCCAGGTAGAGGCTTCTTTCTCAGTCAACTGACCAGCGGTTGCGAGGAGTTGACCGTTGAGGCGTTGCAGACGAAATAAGATTATTTCAGGACCGGTTGGAATTGCCATTTGAAACTTTCATTGGATTGGTGATACCCCAGAATGGTTAGTTGTGTAACTTGACCCACTCTGGGTCTGGGTGGGAAGCTATGAAATCATGATCGAGCTCGTAACCTAAGCCTGGTTTGTCAGGTAAAAATAGGTGCCCATCTCGGATGTCCAGTGGTGAAGTTATCACTGAGTTGTAGTTGCTTAGCGAGTGATCAGACATCTCCAACCGGTATATGTTTGGTACGTTCATCAGGACGTGGGCGCCTGTGATCACATTGAATGCGCCCGAAGCGTCATGTGGGCTAATTGGAACGTAAAACGTCTCTGCGAGGATAGCGATGCGTTTCATCTCAGAAATCCCACCTGTCCAACATATGTCTGGCATTATGTAGTTGACTAAGCCTTCTTGGAGGTAAGGGGCGAAATCCCATCGTGTGTATTTCCGCTCACCAATGCATAAATTGATGTCTGTATTTGATCTGAGTTGCCTATGAGCGTCGAGACTTTCAGGTTGTAGGGGTTCTTCGAACCAGGTTAAGTCGAACTTCATCATCCGATTGCAGAGCTCGGTTGCAGTTGACACATCGAAGTTGCCATGGGCATCAATCATTAACTCTATTTCTGGTCCAACTGCCGTCCGTAACTCTGACATCAGATCTTCAGCGTAACTAGCTCCTGCAGCTGAGATTCTCCCATCTATATATCGACGATGATGTTGTCCCATCTCCGGGCCAAAAGGATCAAGCTTCAAAGCCTCGTACCCAATCTTTACTTGCCTTTTGGCGTCAGCGACGCATGCATCAATATCATCAATTGGACTCACGTGTGAGTAAACCGGTACGGATTCACGCATCTTCCCGCCTAGTAAATCCCACACCGGACGGCCAAGGGTTTTGCCTTTGATATCCCATAGAGCCATATCAATACCACTGGCCACGGTGGTAGCGAATCCTCTAGATCCAAGCGTTCCAAATCTTCTGTAGATGCGATGCCATATGCTGTCTATATTGTTTGGGTCTTGGCCAATTAATCCTTCGGAAAAATCCTGGCCTTCCAGATCGTGCTTTAGCATTTCATACGCTCTACCCACAATAAGGGCTCCACCTCCGCCGGAATTGGTGGATTCTCCGACTCCGGTTACACCTTCATCAGTGTCGATCTCAACAAATAACCAAGAACGGTTACTGCCTTCTGGCCTGGTCAGGTAGACGCGTAGATCAGTGATTTTCATAATTGTATTTCCAGGGGATGTGGGTGTTTTAACCGTTTTGATAAAAATTTAAATAACTGAATCTCGGTATAAACTGTGAATTCAGCGAACGGATATTACACTAGAAGCGGTGTTAGACTCCGCCACATCTAAAAAATGTTTATTTAATTGAAACACAGTGATGTTATTTCGTTGTGTTATCGGGGGAATTCAACAGATGAGATTTTGCTATGGTCATCGTCGTTTCACACTCTACCCTCAATCAGTGGATAGCTGGAATCTGAATTCGGATAACTACACTGGTGATTTCTTAAAGCGAACCAAAGCCCTTGGTTTTGACGCGTTAGAAGTTGGCGTCGAAGTGCTTTCTCAGCTCGGTACTGAAAAAAAAGTTAAAGACTTTTCTTCTAAATTGAATGATGCTGGACTGGCTGTTGGATGTGTGCGAGCTGGAGGCACACTTCACGATGCTCAAAATGGACCGCAAAATAGAGAAAAACTTATTAGCGCGATCAAATACGCGGGATGGGCGG